>Ga0181519_10000250_pt1 | contig 50420 bp, 46 predicted proteins | sample PEATcosm2014_Bin_26_FD_121102 | JGI IMG/M metagenome (GOLD analysis project Ga0181519, IMG submission 121102) | Peatland microbial communities from MTU Mesocosm Facility, Houghton, MI, USA - PEATcosm2014_Bin02_10_metaG | ecosystem: Environmental > Terrestrial > Soil > Wetlands > Peat | place...
ACCGCGACCTTGCCCGCGATCATGACGTCGGTCGCGCGCTTGATGGCATCGACCAGCGACTCGCGGCAGCCGTACAGGTTGTCGAACTTGGACTTCGTGACCGAGTCGTTGACGTTGATCGCCGGGAACAGCAGCCGGCCTTCCTTCTGCATCTGGTAGAGGCGGTGCACGCCGGTGGTCGTCTCCTCGGTGACGCCGCGGATGCTCCTGGCGAGAGTCGCATAGAAGCCGGGCTTCGACTTCAGGCGCTGCGCGATCGCCGCGTACAGCACTTCCTCCTCCTCGTTGCCGGGCTTCGCGATGACGCTCGGGTCGGACTCGGCCTTGAGGCCGAGGTGCACGAGCAGCGTCGCGTCGCCGCCGTCGTCGAGGATCATGTTCGGCGCGCCGCCGTCGGCCCATTCGAAGATGCGGTGGGTGTACTCCCAGTACTCGGTCAGCGATTCGCCCTTGTAGGCGAACACGGGAGTGCCGGCCTCGACGATGGCCGCGGCCGCGTGGTCCTGGGTCGAGTAGATGTTGCACGACGCCCAGCGCACGTCCGCACCGAGCGCCTTCAGCGTCTCGATCAGCACCGCGGTCTGGATCGTCATGTGCAGGCTGCCGGCGATCCGGGCACCCTTCAGCGGCTGGCGCGCGGCGTATTCCTCGCGCACCGCCATGAGACCGGGCATCTCGGTCTCGGCGATGGTGATTTCCTTGCGGCCCCACTCGGCCAGCTTCAGGTCGGCGACGTGGAAATCGTTCTTCAACTTCACTGCTGCGCTCATTCAATCTCTCCTTTCAAGAGATGGAATGGGCGCCGTTGTCGGGTCGACTGCCCTGCGAGCCTGACGAACCGCCGGGCGACGCCCCCGGTCCGCTGCAGCGCCCCTCGCAGGGGACGGTGTGTGCTTACTTCTTGCCGTCAGCCTTCAGCGCCCGCGCCTTGTCGGTGCGCTCCCAGCTGAATTCGTGCTCGGTGCGGCCGAAGTGACCGTAGGCAGCCGTCGCCTCGTAGATCGGCCGCGCCAGGTCGAGCATCTGCCTGAGGCCGTAGGGCGTCAGGTCGAAGTGGTGACGGATCAGCTTGATCAGCCGCTCGCGCGACAGCTTGCTCGTGCCGAAGGTCTCGACCATCACCGAGGTCGGCTCGGCGACGCCGATGGCATACGAGACCTGCACCTCGCAGCGCTCGGCGAGGCCGGCGGCGACGATGTTCTTCGCGACGTAGCGCGCGGCGTAGGCTGCCGAACGGTCGACCTTGGACGGGTCCTTGCCGGAGAACGCGCCGCCGCCATGGCGCGCAAAGCCGCCGTAGGTGTCGACGATGATCTTGCGTCCGGTGAGGCCGCAGTCGCCGACCGGGCCGCCGATCACGAACTTGCCGGTCGGATTGATGTGAAACTTGGTGTGCTTGGAGATCCAGCGCTTCGGCAGCACCGGCAGGATGATCTCCTCCATCACGGCCTCGCGGAGCTTGCGCTGGCCGATCTCGGGCGAGTGCTGGGTGGAGAGCACCACGGCATCGATGCCGACCGGGCGGTCGTGGTCGTAGCGGAAGGTGATCTGGCTCTTGGCATCGGGCCGCAGCCACGGCAGCGTGCCACGGCGGCGCACGTCGGCCTGGCGCTTCACGAGCCGGTGGGCATAGGTGATCGGCGCCGGCATCAGCACATCGGTCTCGTTGGTCGCGTAGCCGAACATCAGGCCCTGGTCGCCGGCACCCTGCTTGCGCGGATCCTTGCGGTCGACGCCCTGCGCGATGTCCGGGGACTGCTTGCCGATGATGTTGATCACCGCGCAGCTCGCGCCGTCGAAGCCCATGTCGGAGTGGTCATAGCCGATGCGCAGGACCGTCTTGCGGACCAGCGCCTCGAGATCGACCCAGGCGGTCGTCGTGATCTCGCCGGCGACGATCACGCAGCCGGTCTTGACCAGGGTCTCGCAGGCGACGCGCGCCTTGCGGTCCTGGGTCAGGATCGCGTCCAGGACGGCATCGGAGATCTGGTCGGCGACCTTGTCCGGGTGCCCCTCCGACACCGACTCGGACGTGAAAAGGTAACTGTTCGCGGTCATTCTGGGTTCTGCGCTCCGGCCGGGGCGCCTCCAAGCCTCAAATGGCGGCGCGAGTATACAGGTGCAAATGCGGCGTTGCCCCTGCCGGATGGGTATTGGACAATGACGGGCTTCGCACATCCTTAAGTTGAGGCGCTCCATGCTGAACCGCCGGTTGCTCGCCAATGCCATTCGCATGCTGAGTGTGGACGCCGTGCAGCAGGCGAACAGCGGCCACCCCGGCATGCCGATGGGAATGGCGGACATCGCCGAGGTGCTGTGGCGGGATTTCCTCAAGCACAACCCCGGCAACCCGGAATGGTTTGACCGCGACCGCTTCGTGCTCTCGAACGGCCACGGCTCGATGCTGCTGTACTCCGTCCTGCACCTGACCGGTTATCCGCTGCCGATGGAGCAGCTGCGGCGCTTCCGCCAGCTCGGATCGCACACCGCGGGCCATCCCGAGCGTGACCCGCACCTCGGGATCGAGACGACCACCGGGCCGCTCGGCCAGGGCATCGCCAACGCCGTCGGCATGGCGCTCGCCGAGCGCAACCTGGCGGCGACCTTCAACCGGCCCGGCTTCACGCTCATCGACCACCACACGTACGTGTTCCTCGGCGACGGCTGCCTCATGGAAGGTGTGTCGCACGAGGCCGCCTCGCTCGCCGGCACGCTCGGTCTCGGCAAGCTGATCTGCTTCTACGACGACAACGGCATCTCGATCGACGGTCACGTGCAGGGCTGGTTCACCGACGACACGCCGAAGCGCTTCGAGGCCTACGGCTGGCAGGTCATCCGGGCGGTCGACGGCCACGACCCGCTTGCCATCACCAAGGCGATCCGCAAGGCACGCCGCGAGACCGGCAAACCGACGCTGATCTGCTGCAAGACGATCATCGGCTTCGGCTCGCCCAACAAGCAGGGCACCGAGGCGGTGCACGGTGCGGCGCTTGGCGCCGAGGAAGTGGCCGCGGTTCGCAGGACGCTCGACTGGCCCTGGCCGCCGTTCGAAGTGCCCGACGAGGTCCGCGCCGCGTGGGACGCGCGCGCGCGGGGCAAGCGCGCCGAGAACAAGTGGCAGCGGCTGCTCAAGGAATACGCCGCGGTCTACCCCGATGCCGCGGCCGAGCTCGAGCGGCGCATCCACGGCCGGCTGCCAGCCGACTGGGGCGCGCTCGTCGCAGCGACGCTCGCGACCGTACAGGCGGCAGGCGCCTCGCTCGCCACGCGCCAGTCGTCGCAGGCGGCGCTCAACGCCTTCGGGCCGAGCCTGCCGGAGCTGTTCGGCGGCTCCGCGGACCTGACCGGGTCGAACAACACCTGGCGCAAGGACTCGAAGGGCATCACCCGCGCGGACGCCTCCGGCAACTACGTCTGGTACGGCGTGCGCGAGTTCGGCATGTCGGCAGCGATGAATGGCATCGCGCTGCACGGCGGGCTGCTTCCCTACGGCGGCACGTTCCTCGTGTTCAGCGACTATGCCCGCAACGCCGTGCGCATGGCCTGCCTGATGCGCGTGCCGACGGTCTTCATCTGGTCGCACGACTCGATCGGCCTCGGCGAGGACGGCCCGACCCACCAGCCGATCGAGCACCTGGCGGCCCTGCGCCTGATTCCGAACATGACGCTGTGGCGGCCGTGCGACGCACTCGAGACGCACGCCGCGTGGGTCGATGCGATCGAACGCCGTTCGGGGCCGACCGCCCTCGTCCTGACGCGCCAGGCGCTGCCGCCGAACGCCCGTTCGGCCGAGCAGGTGGCGAACGTGCGCCGCGGCGGCTACGTGCTGTCCGAGCCCGCCGGCGCGCCCGAGGTGGTGCTGATCGCCACCGGTTCGGAGGTCGCGCTCGCCATCGAGGCGGCGCGTACACTCGCCGCCACCGGCCGGCGCGCGCGCGTCGTGTCGATGCCGTGCAGCGAGCTGTTCGATGCGCAGCCGGCCGACTACCGCGCGAGCGTGCTGCCGCCCGGCGTGCCGCGCGTCGCGATCGAGGCCGGCGTGCGCGAGTACTGGTGCCGCTACGTCGGCAGCCGCGAGCATGTCGTCGGCATCGACAGCTTCGGCGCGTCGGCGCCGGCGAAGGACCTGTTCAAGCATTTTGGATTCACGACCGAACACGTCGTCCGCGTGGCCGAGGCCGCGCTCGGCGGCTGAGGTCCAGGCGAGCGACGCAACAGAGGACGCGAAGATGGCCATCAAGGTAGGAATCAACGGCTACGGCCGCATCGGACGCAACGTGCTGCGCGCCCTGTACGAGGGCAAGCGCCGGGGCGACATCCAGATCGTCGCGATCAACGATCTCGGCGACGCGGCGACCAACGCGCACCTGACGCGCTTCGATACCGCCCACGGGCGTTTCCCGGGCGAGGTGCACGTCGACGGCGACTCGATGGTGGTCAACGGCGACCGCATCCGGGTACTCGCCGAGCGCGATCCCGCCAAGCTGCCGTGGGGACAGCTCGGCGTCGAGTACGTGCTCGAGTGCACCGGGCTGTTCGCCAACAAGGAAAAGGCGCACAAGCACATCGAGGGCGGCGCCAGGAAGGTCGTGATCTCGGCGCCTGCCGAGGGCGGCGTCGATGCGACCATCGTGTACGGCGTCAACCACGGCACGCTGAAGAGCGACATGACAGTGATCTCGAACGCGTCCTGCACGACCAACTGCCTGGCGCCGCTCGTGAAGCCGCTGCACGATGCGATCGGCCTGGTCGCCGGCATCATGACCACGATCCACGCCTACACCAACGACCAGGTGCTCACCGACGTCTTCCACAAGGACCTGCGCCGGGCGCGCTCGGCGACGATGTCCATGATTCCGACCAAGACCGGCGCCGCGGCCGCGGTCGGCCTCGTGCTGCCCGAGCTCAAGGGCAAGCTGGACGGCTTCGCAGTGCGCGTGCCGACGATCAACGTCTCGCTGGTCGACCTGACGTTCACGGCGAAGCGCGCGACGACGGTCGAGGAGATCAACAGGATCCTCAGGGACGCCTCCACCGGCGCGCTCAAGGGCGTGCTCGCCTATAACGACGAGCCGCTCGTGTCGGTCGACTTCAACCACGACCCGGCCTCGTCGACCTACGACGCGAGCCTGACGAAGGTGATCGACGGCACGCTCGTCAAGGTGTGCTCGTGGTACGACAACGAGTGGGGCTTCTCGAATCGCATGCTCGACACGACGCTCGCCTGGAGCCGCGCCAAGTGACGCCAGCGGGCGCTGCCCACGGCGGGGTGTCGACGCGCGTCATCCGCATGCAGGACGTGCCGCTCGCCGGCAAGCGCGTGCTGATCCGCGAGGACCTCAATGTGCCGGTGCAGGACGGAGTGGTCACGAGCGATGCGCGCATCCGCGCGGCACTGCCGACGATCCGCCTTGCGCTCGCCGCCGGCGCCCGCGTGATGCTGATGTCGCACCTCGGCCGTCCCGAGGAGGGCAAGCCGGCGCCGGAGTTTTCGCTCGCGCCGGTTGCGACGCGCCTGTCGGAGCTGCTCGGCCGCAAGGTGCCGCTGGTGTCCGACTGGCTCGGCGGCGTCGTCGTGGAGCCGGGTGCGGTGGTGCTCCTTGAGAACGTGCGCTTCAACAAGGGCGAGAAGAAGGACTCCGAGGAGCTGGCCCGCAGGATGGCGGCGCTTTGCGACGTATTCGTCATGGACGCGTTCGGTACCGCGCACCGTGCCGAGGCGAGCACGCATGGCGTCGCGCGGTTCGCGCCCATCGCCTGCGCCGGACCGCTGCTCGTGAACGAGCTGGTGGCGCTCGATACGGCGCTCGACAATCCGAAGCGCCCGCTGGTCGCGATCGTCGCGGGCTCCAAGGTATCGACCAAGCTGACCGTGCTCGAGTCGCTGCTCGCCAAGGTCGACCAGCTGATCGTCGGTGGCGGCATCGCCAACACCTTCCTGCTGGCGCGCGGCGTGCGCATCGGCAAGAGCCTCGCCGAGCCCGACATGATCGACATCGCCAACCGCCTGCTCGCGCAGTCGGCCGCCAAGGGGGTCGAGATCCCGCTGCCGACCGACGTCGTGGTCGCGAAGGAGTTCTCCGCGAAAGCCGAGGCCGACGTCAAACCGGTGGCGGAGGTCGCTGCCGACGAACTGATCCTCGACATCGGGCCGGATACAGCCGACCGCCTGGGGCGCATCGTGGGCGAGGCCGGCACCATCGTCTGGAACGGTCCGGTCGGCGTGTTCGAGTTCGACCAGTTCGGCGAGGGCACGCGCACGCTCGCGACCGCGATTGCCCGGTCGAAGGCATTCTCGCTCGCCGGCGGCGGCGATACGCTCGCGGCCATCGAGAAGTACGGCGTCGAGGACGGCATTTCGTACATCTCGACCGGCGGCGGCGCATTCCTCGAGTTCGTCGAAGGCAAGGTGCTGCCGGCGGTGGCGATGCTCGAAGCGCGGGCGCGCGGCGGTGTCGCGTGACACCGATCGTCCGCAACCCGCGCCGCGCCAAGATCGTCACCACGCTCGGTCCGGCGACCGACGATCCGCGGGTGCTCGCGGAGCTGCTCAAGGCCGGTGCCGACGTGGTGCGCGTCAATTTCTCGCACGGCAAATACGAGGAGCATGCGCGTCGCGTGGCGCTGGTGCGCGACACGGCGCTCAGCGTCGGCCGCTACGTCAGCATCCTCGGCGACCTGAGCGGGCCGAAGATCCGCATCGAGCGCTTCGTCGCCGGCAAGGTGGAGCTGGCGGAGGGCGCCGCATTCACCCTCGACGTGTCGCTGGACGCCGGCGCGGGCACGCTGGACGTCGTCGGCTGTGCCTACAAGGAACTGCCGCGCGACGTGCACGCCGGCGACACCCTGCTGCTCAATGACGGGCTGATCGTGCTCGAGGTGCTCTCGGTGGAGGGACCGCGCGTGCACACCCGCGTCGTGATCGGCGGCGAGCTGTCGAACAACAAGGGCCTCAACCGGCGTGGCGGCGGCCTGTCGGCCGGGGCGCTGACCGACAAGGACCGCGAGGACATCAAGAGCGCAGCGCGCCTCGAGGTCGACTACCTCGCGGTGTCGTTCCCGAAGAGCGCCGCCGACATGCTCGAGGCCCGGCGGCTGCTGCGCGAGGCCGGCGGCAACGGCCGCACGGTCGCGAAGATCGAGCGTGCCGAGGCGATCAGGCACCTCGACGAGATCGTGGCGGCGAGCGACGCGGTGATGGTGGCGCGCGGCGACCTCGGCGTGGAGGTCGGCTACGCGGAGCTCACCGGCCTGCAGAAGCGCATCATCAGCGCCGCACGCAAGCAGTTCAAGGTCGTGATTACCGCGACGCAGATGATGGAGTCGATGATCCAGAATCCGGTGCCGACGCGGGCCGAGGTATCGGACGTCGCGAACGCGGTGCTCGACGGAACCGACGCCGTGATGCTGTCCGCCGAGAGCGCCGTCGGCAAGTACCCGGTCAAGGCGGTCGAGGCGATGGCGCAGGTGATCGTCGGCGCCGAAAAGTACCAGTTCGAGGGCGGCGCGCGTACCCGCATCCGCGACCGCGTCGACGCCACGTTCACGGCCACCGACGAGGCGATCGCCATGGCCGTCATGTTCACGGCCAATCACATGGACGTGAAGGCGATCGTCACACTGACCGAGTCCGGCTCGACGGCGCTGTGGATGTCCCGCATCCGTTCCGACATTCCCATCTACGCCTTCACGCGCCACGAGACGACGCGCCGGCGCGTCACGCTGTACCGCGGCGTCTACCCCGTCTCCTTCGACGTCACGCATACCGATCCGGCGCTGCTGTTCCCGGCGATCTCGCATCTGCTGGTCGAGCTCGGCCTGTGCGGTGTCGGCGATCTGATCATCGTCACCAAGGGCGAGCAGTCCGGCGTGCAGGGCGGCACGAACTCGATGCGCATCGTCGAGGTGCGGCCCTAGCCGGGACTTGCCAGCGCCCCGCCCGGGCGGCGAGGATGGGCGCTCGGGGCGCGGGAGCTGGATCCATGCAGAAGCTGTTGCTGCGCACGGGCGCCGTGGTCGTCGGGTGCATGCTGCTGGTTGCGCTCGCGGGCTGGCTGGCGCTGCGTGGCAGCCTGCCGGGCCTCGATGGCCGCCGCAGCGTGGCCGGCATTCGCCAGCCTCTCAGCCTGGAGCGCGACGCCGCGGGAGTCCTGTCGGTGCGCGCCGCGAGCCGACCGGACGTCGCTTTCGGGCTCGGCTACGCACACGCCCAGGACCGGCTGTTCCAGATGGACCTGTTGCGGCGCGTGAGCGCCGGCGAACTGTCGGCGCTGCTCGGTCCGGCGACGCTCTCCACCGATCGCGAGTTGCGCGTGCATCGCCTGCGCGCGGTGGCACGCGCGGCCGTTGCCACGCTGCCGCCCGACGAGCGCGCGGTGCTCGATGCCTACGCCGCCGGCGTCAACGCCGGCCGCGAGTCGCTCGGCACCCGGCCGTTCGAGTACCTGCTGCTGCGCTCGAGTCCGGAGCGCTGGCAGCCCGAGGACTCGGTGCTGGTCGTGCTGACGATGTTCCTCGACCTGCAGGAGGGCGATGCGCACGGCAAGCGTCAGCGCGGGCTCATCCGCGCGGCGCTGCCGGAGTCCGCGGCGCGTTTTGTCTATGCGGCGGCGACCGACTGGGAGGCACCCGTCGACGGCAGTCCGGCGGCGGCGCCGGTGGTGCCGAGCGCCGCGGAATTCGACCTGCGCACGCTCGGCAATCTCGACTTCGGCCCGCCGACGCGGCATCCGCGCGAACGTTCCGCGGTCGGCAGCAACAACTGGGCGCTCTCCGGCGCGCGCACCGCGAGCGGTGCGGCGCTCGTCGCCAACGACATGCACCTCGGCATCCAGGTGCCGAACATCTGGTACCGCGCACGCCTCCGCCTCGACGGGGCGGGCGGCTTCGACATCACGGGCGTGACGCTGCCCGGGACGCCCGCGATCGTCGCGGGCAGCAACGGGCACGTCGCGTGGGGGTTCACCAACAGCTACGGCGACTATCAGGACGTCATCGTCGCCGTACCCGATCCGGCGGGCGGCGACCGCTACCTGAATGCCGGCGGTGCGCGCCCGTTCACGCACACGGTGGAGCGCATCCTCGTCAAGGGCGCAGCGCCGGTCGAACTCGACGTCGTCGGTACCGAATGGGGCCCGGTGATCGGCCGCGACACCCAGGGCCGGGCGCTCGCGCTCGAGTGGACCGCGCACGATCCAGCAGCGCTCAACCTCGCCTTACTGCGGCTGGAGACGGCGGCGTCGCTCGATGCGGCGCTGCTCGCGGCGGCGGCAGCCGGCATCCCGGCGCAGAATTTCGTGGCCGGCGATGCCGGCGGCCACATCGGCTGGACGATTGCCGGTCAGATACCCGTCAGACGCGGTGGCGATGCGTCGGTGCCGCGGCTGTCGACCGACCCCGAGGTCGGCTTCGCGGGCTGGGTGGCGCCAGCCGACCACCCGAAGATCGTCGACCCGAAGGCAGGGCAGATTGCGACGGCCAACGCGCGCGTCGTGGGTGGCGACGCGCTCAAGGTGATCGGCGATGGCGGCTACGACCGCGGCGTGCGCGCCGGGCGCATCGCCGCCGATCTCGCTGCCCACGGCAACGGCCAGACGCCGCGCGACATGCTGGCCGTGCAGCTCGACGATGCCGCCGTCTTCCTGACGCGCTGGCACGCGCTGCTCGGGCGCGTGCTCGACGAGGCCGCACTCGCCGGGCATCCGCGGCGTGCGGAGCTGAAGAAGGTGCTCGGCAGCTGGAGCGGTCATGCGGCGGTCGATGATGCCGCCTACCGTCTGGTCCGCGCCTTCCGCGACGAGGTCGAGCGCCGCGTGTTCTACGCGCTGATCGCGCCCGCGCGCGCTGCCGATCCGGCCTTCCGCTTCCGGCCACCGCCGTCCTTCGAAGGTCCGCTGTGGGCGCTGATTGCGGCGGAACCGGCCCACCTCGTGCCACCGGGCTCGGCGAGCTGGCGCGAGCTCGAGCTGCTGGCGGCGGACGCGGCAGTCGCCGGGCTCGATGCCGAATGCCCGGTGCTCGCGAGCTGCACCTGGGGCCAGGTCAATACCATGCGCATCCGCCATCCGCTGTCCGCAGCGGTGCCCTTCATCGCGACGCTGACCGACATTCCGCCCGAGCAGCTGCCCGGCGACTCCGACATGCCGCGCGTGATCGGGCCGACCTTTGGAGCCTCCGAGCGCTTCGCCGTCTCGCCGGGTCACGAGGCCGACGCCTACTTCCACATGCCGGGCGGCCAGAGCGGCCACCCGCTGTCGCCGTACTTCCGGCTCGGCTACGCGGCCTGGGCGCATGGCGTGCCGACGCCGTTCCTGCCCGGGCCCGCCGAGCACGCGCTCACACTGAGTCCGTAACCGGCCGGGCAGCGGGCCACCGGCGACACGCTGACGGGCCAGCGCGCCGCGGCGACCGCCCCTGACGTACCATAGCGGCTCGCACCGACGAGGCCCGCTCATGACCGCACCGCGTTTTTCCGGCACCGACCGCTACGTCGCCACCGACGACCTGACCATGGCGGTCAACGCCGCCGTGACCCTGGCCCGGCCGCTCCTCATCAAGGGCGAGCCCGGCACGGGCAAGACGCAGCTGGCCGAGGAGGTGGCGCTCGCGCTCGGCAAGCCGCTCTTCGAGTGGCACATCAAGTCGACCACCAAGGCGCAGCAGGGGCTCTACGAGTACGACGCGGTCTCGCGACTGCGTGACTCGCAGCTCGGCGAGGAGCGCGTCAGGGACATCGGCAACTACATCGTCAGGGGCCGGCTGTGGGAGGCCTTCGCGAGCGAGGTGCAGCCGGTGCTGCTGATCGACGAGATCGACAAGGCGGACATCGAGTTCCCGAACGACCTGTTGCGCGAGCTGGATCGGATGGAGTTCTACGTCTACGAGACGCGCGAGCTGATCAAGGCGCGGCACCGGCCGATCATCCTGATCACGAGCAACAATGAGAAGGAGCTGCCGGACGCGTTTCTGCGGCGCTGCTTCTTCCACTACATCCGCTTTCCGGATGCCGAGACCATGCAGCGCATCATTGCCGTGCACTATCCGCGCCTGAAGCCCGAGCTGCTGAAGGAGGCGCTGGAGGCCTTCTTCCGGCTGCGCGACGTGCCGGGCCTCAAGAAGAAGCCGTCGACCTCGGAGCTGCTCGACTGGCTGAAGCTGCTGCTCGCCGAGGACATCCCGCCCGAGGCGCTGCGCTCGACCGACGGCAAGGCGGCGATTCCACCCCTGTACGGTGCGCTGCTCAAGAACGAGCAGGACGTGCACCTGTTCGAGCAGCTGGTATTCATGAATCGGCGTACGGCGCGCTGAGCCGAGGGGCGGCCAGCGTGCTCGTCCGCTTCTTCCTCATGCTGCGCGACGCCGGCGTGCCGGTATCGCTGACCGAGTTCCTGGCGCTGCTCGAGGCGCTCGAGGCGCGGCTCGCGACGCTGTCGGTGGAGGATTTCTACTTCCTCGCGCGCACGGTACTCGTCAAGGACGAGCGCCACTACGACCGCTACGACCGGACGTTCGCCGCGCACTTCCGCGGTCTCGAGCAGGCCTTCCAGTCGCTCACGGCTGCCGAGATCCCGGCGGAATGGCTGCGTCGCCAGGCGGAGCTGCTGCTCTCGCCCGAGGAACGCGCCAGGATCGAGTCGCTCGGCGGCTTCGACAAGCTTCTCGAGGCACTGCAGGAGCGCCTGCGCGAGCAGCAGGGGCGGCACGAGGGCGGCAACAAGTGGATCGGCACCGCTGGCCGCTCGCCGTTCGGCGCCTACGGCTACAACCCGGAAGGCGTGCGCATCGGCCAGGACGAGTCGCGGCAGCGGCGGGCGGTCAAGGTCTGGGATCAGCGCGAGTTTCGCAACCTCGACGACACGGTCGAGATCGGCACGCGCAACATCAAGCTCGCGCTCAGGCGTCTGCGGCGCTTCGCCCGCGAGGGCGCTGCCGAAGAACTCGATCTGGGCGGCACCATCGACGCGACCGCGCGCAATGCCGGCTGGCTCGACCTGAAGCTGGTGCCCGAGCGCCACAACGCCGTGAAGGTGCTGCTGTTCCTCGACGTCGGCGGCTCGATGGACGACCACGTGCGGGTCTGCGAGGAGCTGTTCACCGCGGCGCGCGGCGAATTCAAGCACCTCGAGTACTACTACTTCCACAACTTCGTCTACGAGACCGTGTGGAAGGACAACCGCCGGCGCCATGCCGAGCGCATCCCCACGCACGAGGTGATGCGCACCTACGGCCCCGACTATCGCCTCGTGTTCGTCGGCGATGCGACCATGGGTCCGTACGAAATCATGCAGCCCGGCGGCAGCATCGAACACTGGAACGAGGAGGCGGGCGCGACGTGGCTCGAGCGCCTCAGGCGCGCCTACCCGAAGCACGCCTGGCTCAACCCGGAACCCGAGGATCGCTGGGACTTCGTGCCGTCGATCGGCGTCGCCCGGCGCCTGCTCGAGGAGCGGATGTTCCCGCTGACGCTGGCCGGCATCGACCGCGCGATGCGCGCGCTGAACGCGCGCTGAGGCACTCAGGCGGCCGGCTTCGGCTTCGCTGCCGCCTGCGCCTGCAGTGCGCTCAGCGCCTTCAGCACCATGTCCGAATGCCCCTTCGGGTCGACTTTCGCCCAGTGCTGCGCGATGCGCCCGGCGGGGTCGATGATGAAGGTGTCGCGCTGTGCGACCTGGAACAGGCCCAGCATCCGCACCAGTACGCCGTACTGCGCCGCGGTCGTCTTGCTGCTGTCGGCGAGCAGCGTGAATGGCAGCGAGTGCTTGTCGGCGAACTCCTTGTGCGAGGCGACATCGTCGACACTGACGCCGAGGATGGTCGCGCCGAGCTTGCGGAACGCGAAGATGTTGTCGCGCAGCTCGCAGGCCTGGGTCGTGCAGCCCGGCGTCTGGTCCTTGGGGTAGAAATAAAGGATCACCCAGTGGCCCCGGTAGTCGGCGAGCGCATGCCAGACGCCGTTCTGGTCCTGCAGGCGGAATGGCGGCGCCGGCGTTCCCACCGCGGGCGGCTCGTCGGCCTTCGCACGGGGCGCGAGCGCGAGGAGCAGCATGAGCGCGAGCGGCAGCGCGGCTGCGATGCGGGTTGCTGATGTCATCGGCGGGGCCTCCGAAGGGTGTGTACGAGGCTGCATCAGGCCGGACGTCCAGCTGATGGTACTGCCGTGCAGGGCATAATGTGCAAATGACGCCGCCCAGCCCGCCACCCGCCCCGATCCAGCCGCCGCTTGCCGTGAAGGCCGGCACGCCGCGCATCGGGCTCGTACTGTCCGGGGGCGGTGCCCGTGCGGCCTACCAGGTCGGTGTCCTGAAGGCGGTTGCCGAGTTGACGCCGCGGGACGCGCCGCTGCCGTTCCGGATCATCTCCGGCACGTCCGCCGGCGCCATCATCGGGTCGATCGTCGCCTCGCATGCGGCGCATTTCCGCTGTGGCGTCGTGAGCCTCGAGCGCTTCTGGCGCAGCTTCCACGTCGACCAGGTATTTCGCGCCGACACCGCGAGCATGCTGCGCGCCGGCGCGCGCTGGCTGCTGGCGCTGATATCCGGGGGGCTGCTGGTCACGCCGCCGCGGTCGGTGTTCGACAACGCACCCTTGCGCCAACTGCTCGAGATACACGTGAACTTCGCGCGCATCCGCCAGAACCTCGAGCACGGGTACCTGGACGCGCTGACGATCAACGCCTCCGCCTACCGCACGGCACTGTCGGTCGCCTTCTACGCCTGCGCCGATACGCAGGTGCCGTGGATGCACAGCTGGCGGCACGGGCGCCCTGCGGAGCTCGATCTCGACCACCTGATGGCGAGCTCCGCAGTGCCGTTCCTGTTTCCGGCGGTCTACATGGAGGGCGAGTACTACGGCGACGGGGCGATGCGCCAGCTCACGCCGCTGTCGGCACCGATCAACCTCGGCGCCGACCGCCTGCTGGTGATCGGCGTCAAGCCGGAGTCGCCGCCGGGCGCGGCGCTGGTGCCGACGAGCGACGTGATTCCGACCGTGAACCACGGCCCCGGGCGGCCACCGACCTTCGGCCAGATCTTCGGATTCATGCTGGATACGCTGTTCATGGACGGCTTGCAGTCCGACCTCGAGCGCCTGCAGCGCGACAACCTGCTGATCGCCGCCGCCGGCGGCGCCGCCGGCGGCCTGCGCCGCATCGAGGTGCTCGCGATCACGCCGCGCGAGGACTTCGGCCCCATCGCCCAGCAGCATGCGCCGGAGGTGCCGCCGGCGCTGCGGGTGCTGCTGCGCACGATGGGCGCCGCGGACGCCGGCGGGCGGACGCTGCTCAGTTACCTGCTGTTCTCGGGCGGGTTCGCGCGCGACCTGATCGCGCTCGGCTACGAGGATGCGCTGCGCCAGCGCGACGAGATTCAGGAGCTGCTGCGCAGCGAACCGTGACGGGCCACGACGTCGGGGTGGTGCTTGGCGAAGTGCGCCGTCAGGCGCTCCACCAGGTATACCGAGCGGTGCAGGCCGCCCGTGCAGCCGACCGCCACCGTCAGGTAGCCACGGTTGTTCTGCTGGTAGAGCGGAATGCGCCGCTCGAGGAACGTGATGATGTCGGTCAGCATGTCCTGCACCGCGGGTTGCGCGGCGAGGAAGTCGGCGACCGGCGCGTCGCGTCCGGTGAGCGGCTGCAGCGCCGGGTCCCAGTAGGGATTCGGCAGCGTGCGCGCGTCGAACACGAAGTCAGCGCCCGCCGGTATGCCGTTCTTGAAGCCGAAGGACTCGAACATCATCGACAGCCGCCCGCTGCGCCGCTTTTCGACGCGCGCGCGGATCATCTCGCGCAGTTCGTGGACGCTCGTGTGCGAGGTGTCGATGACGAGGTCCGCCGAATAGGTGATCGGTTCGAGCAGACGCAGCTCGTCGGCGATCGCCTCCTTGAGGTCGATGCCCTCGCGCGCCAGCGGGTGGCGGCGCCGCGTCTCGCCGTAGCGCCTGAGCAGCATGCTCTCGTCGGCGTGCAGGTAGATGATCTCGCAGTCGATGCCGCTGCGCCTCAGCTCGCGGACCATCTGCGGCACGCTCGCGATCTCGTCGGGCTCATTGCGCGCATCGAGTCCGACGGCGCTGCGCTCATAGATGCGGCTGCGGCGGCGCACGGAATGGGAGATGAATCCGTTCAGCAGACCGGCCGGGATGTTGTCGACGCAGTACCAGCCGAGGTCCTCGAGCATGTTGAGCGCTACGCTCTTGCCCGAGCCGGACAGTCCGCTGACGATCACGAGGCGCATCGCGAGTGCACGGTCTCCCAGCGCGGGCAGGCCGGCCCGCACCGTCGATGGTACGGTCTCGGCTGCCTCGATGCGAATCCGGCTGGCCGCCGGCCGGGAAGCCGGCCGGCCGGCGATGTGACAGTGGTATTACCGCCTCAGACGCGGCCGCGCGGCGCCTCGGCCGCGTGGTGATCGCCGCGCTTCTCCTTGTGCTTCTTGACCAGGCGGTCGAGCCGGTCGGCGAGCGCGTCAATGGCCGCGTACATGTCCGCTTCGGCGGCGTCTGCGTGTATGTTGCCGCCGCGTACGTGCAGGGTCGCCTCGGCCTTGTGTGACAGCTTTTCGACCGTGAGCACGCAGTGCACGTCGATGACCTGGTCAAAGTGGCGGACGATGCGATCGAGCTTCTTCTCGAGATACCCCTTGAGCGGCGCCGTAATGTCGACGTGGTGTCCGGTCAGCGTGAGCTGCATACGCGTTCTCCTTGGGGCATGTCTAGCATTCAACGTACGGGTAACTTGCGCCGTTCGCCGGACGGCGCGATCTGCATCGCCTCGCGGTACTTGGCAACGGTGCGCCGCGCGACCTTGGCGCCGTCCGCAGCCAGCAGCTCGGCGATGCGGCTGTCGGACAGCGGATTCGCGGCGTCCTCACCCGCGATCAGCTTGCGGATCTTGGCGCGGATCGCGGTCGAGGACATTTCCGAGCCGTCCTGCGCGGCGACGTGGCTCGAGAAGAAGAAGCGGAACTCGAACACGCCGCGTGGCGTGTGCATGTACTTGCCGGTAGTGACGCGCGAGATCGTCGACTCGTGCATCTCAACGGCCTCGGCGACGTCGCGCAGCACCATCGGTTCCATCGATTCGTCACCGTGTTCGAAGAACCCGGCCTGACGCTGCACGATGCAGCGCGCCACCTTGAGCAGGGTTTCGTTGCGGATCTCCAAGCTGCGCAGCAGCCACCGGGCCTCCTGCAGCTGCGTGCGCATGACGGCGTGGTCGGCGGCGCGGGTCACGAGCCCGGCGTAGCCCTGGTTGAGTCGTACGCGCGGCAGCGCACTGCCGTTCAATTCGACCACCCAGCCGAGCGGCCCGCGCCGCACGAACACGTCCGGCACGATGTAGTCGGGCTGGCTCGGCTGGATCGTCGAGCCGGGCCGCGGGTGACAGGAGCGCACCAGCGCGAGCGCGCGCGACAGCTCTTCTTCATCGACGTCGAGCGTACGGCGCAGCGCCGCATACTGCTGGCCTGCGACCAGGTCGAGAAACCCCGCGACGATGCGGCCGGCCGTGGCGAGACCCGGCGTCGCGGGGTCGAGCTGTGCGAGCTGCAGGCCGATGCATTCGGCCACCGAGCGGGCCCCGACGCCGACCGGATCGAAGGCCTGCACGACCGCGAGCACCCGCTCGACCTCGTCGCATTCCACGGCGAGTTCCTGGGCGAGCACGCCACGGATCTCGTCGACGCTGTCGATCAGGTAGCCGTCGTCGTTGATCGCGTCGATGATCGCCCGGCCGATCGCGAATTCGCGTGCCCCGAGGCGCGCCATCTCGAGCTGCCAGGACAGGTGCTCCTGCAGGGTCGCGCCGCGCTGGTCGGTGAACTCCTGCGGGCGGTCGTCGCCCGACCAGGGGGTATCCGAGGTTGCAGCCGTCGGACCCTCGTCCCAGGCATCCTCGGCGGCATCCGTGTCGGCGTCCGATTCGGCGCTCGCGGCCTCGCCACTGGCCGGTTCCGCGGCGGCGCGCTCGGCGGCCGCCTCGGGCATGCCCTCGGCGGCCTCCAGCGGCACCTCGGCGTCGGACTCGTCGTCCGCCTCGAGCATGACGTTCTGCTCGAGCACCTCGCGGATCGTCTGCTGCAGCTCGAGCGCCGGCAGCTGCAGCAGCCGTATGGCCTGCTGCAGCTGCGGCGTCATCGTCAGCTGCTGGCCAAGTCGGAGCTGCAGGGCGGGTCTGAGCATCGGCGAGCGGTTTCCTGGGGTTCGGACGGGTCAGCCGAAACACCCGAACTACATCCTGAAATCCTGCCCCAAGTACACCTCACGGACCTCCGGGTTGGCAAGGATCTCCGCCGCCGATCCGGATGCGATGACTGAGCCCTGGTTCACGATATAGGCGCGTCCGCAGATTCCGAGGGTCTCCCGCACATTGTGGTCGGTGATGAGAACCCCGATGCCACGCGCCCGCAGGTGATCTATGCTTCGCTGAATGTCCGCCACGGACAGGGGATCGACGCCAGCGAAGGGCTCGTCGAGCAGAATGAAGCGCGGCTCAGCCGCGAGCGCCCGCGCGATCTCCACCCGCCGCCGCTCGCCACCCGACAGGCTCTGCCCCAGGCTGTCGCGAATGTGACCGATGTGCAACTCGTCGAGCAGCGCCTCGCGCCGGCTGGCACGCGCCTCGGCGTCGAGCCCGGGCCGCGTCTCGAGTATCGCCTCGATGTTCTGCGCAACCGTGAGCTTGCGGAACACGGATGCCTCCTGCGGCAGGTAGCCGAGGCCGCGGCGCGCGCGGCGATGCATCGGCAGGCGCGTGACGTCGAGGTCGTCGATCTGGATGCGGCCGCTGTCGCAGGGCACGAGCCCGACGATCATGTAGAAGGCGGTCGTCTTGCCCGCGCCGTTCGGGCCGAGCAGCCCGACCACCTCGCCGGACGACACCTCGATCGACAGGTCCGAGAGGACGCGCCGGCTCTTGTAGCTCTTGCTGAGGTGCGTTGCGCTCAGCCGGCTCATGAATTCGGCTTGTTGTCGGGCGGAGCGTCCGGCTTGGGCGCCGGCGTGCTGTCCGGCTTGGGCGCCGGCGTGCTGTCGGGCTTGGGCGCCGGCGTGACGTCGGGCTTGGGCGCCGGCGTGCTGTCGGGCTTGGGCGCCGGCGTGCTGTCGGGCTTGGGCGCCGGCGCGCTGTCGGGCTTGGGCGCCGGCGTGACGTCGGGCTTGGGCGCCGGCGTGCTGTCGGGCTTGGGCGCCGGCGTGCTGTCGGGCTTGGGCGCCGGCGTGTCGTCGGGCTTGGGCGCCGGCGTGTTGTCGGGTTTGGGCTCCGGCGTGTTGTCGGGCTTGGAGTCCGGCCGGGCCGTCGGCCTGGCGCCAGGCCGAAGGTCGAGTTTGATCTCGGGCTTCGTGTCCGACGGCTTCGGCGTGATCGTGATCTGCACGCGCTGGCTGTCCTGGTCATCGGCGTTGGCGCGCACGCGCTGCGCGCCCATGTCGTAGATCAGGGTCTTTCCCGAGATCTCGTGATCGCCGTCCGAGAGGTAGGCATCCTCGGTCAGGCGCACGGTGCCGGCGCCGAAGTCGTAGTCGATGTGCGTCGCATGGCCGCGTGCGACGCGCTTGTCGCGTATCTGTTCGAATGACGCGGGTGCGCCCGTGATCTGCGCCGTGCTGATGGCGTTCGCCACGAACTCGATGCGCGCCTCGTCGCTGACGAGCGAACCGTCCGGCGTCGTGATCTTCACGTGTCCCTGGAACAGCCAGCGGCTCGCCTTGAGGTCGAGCCCGGTGGCGGTGGCCTCGTCGGCGGCGATGGCGAGGCCACCCTGCGTGATGCGCACGTCGTGGAACGCGAGCGTGTTGTTCTTGTAATCCACGTCCGAGGAGTGGGCCTCGACGTGAATCGGTGCGTCCTGATCGAGCTGCGGCACGGCAGCGGAAGCGGCCGCGCCCGCGAACAGCGCTGCGACCAGGAGACTAGCGGGTGAAGGTGCCATCGACCGACGATTCTAGCTGCAGCGTGTCGCGCTTCAAATCCGCGCGCAGTCCGCGCGCCGTCACGGCGTGCGGTGGCATCTCGATGCGCACGGCGTCGGCCGTGGTCGCGAGTTCGGTATCGAGGTCGAGGTGCAGGTGTTCGGTGCGCACGAGCGCCGCGCCCTCCTCGGGGGCGCTGAGGCGCACGTTGCCGGCGAGGAGCAGCGTGCGTCCGGCAGGTGGCAGAGTGCCGCCGGCGGCCGTCATCAGCCACCGCCGGCCAGGCTCCGGCAGATACTCGACGTCGAGCCCGGTCAGGGCTATGTCGCCGCCGAGCGTCGTCTGCTGAGCGTCGCTGGCGTGCACCCGCAGATTGATCCGCCCGGCCGGGTCGGTCTGGTCGAGTTCCGCAGCGTGCAGGTAATAGCCCGGCTGGGCGACCGCGGCGGACTGCGGTGCCGGGGCCTGGTCCGGGCGCGCCAGCCACCAGCTGCCGGCCGCGAGCAGGATCAGAAGCGCGTAGCCGAGCGCGGCCCGCAGCCTCATGCACGCGCCGCGATCAGCAGGTCGCAGACCTCGCGCACGGCGCCGGCGCCGCCGGCGGCGCGGGTCACGTGGCTCGCGGCTGCGCGCACGGCCGGATGGGCATCGGCGACGGCGACCGAGAAGCCGCAGAGGGCCAGCAACGGCAGATCCGGCGTGTCGTCGACGACGCAGGCGGTCTGTGCCGGCGCGAGCCGAAGCTCGGCGAGCAGCTGCTGGCAGGCGGCGGCCTTGTCGGCGATGCCCTGGTACACGTACCGCACGCCGAGTTCCGTGGCGCGGCTCGAGACGGCGTCCGACCGCCGCCCGGAGATGATCGCGACGGCGACACCGGCGGCCTGCAGCGCCTTGATGCCGGCACCGTCGCGCACGTGGAATACCTTAAGGGTCTCGCCGCCGGGCCCGAACCACAGCCTGCCGTCGGTCAGTACGCCGTCGACGTCCAGTACCAGCAGGGCGATGTTCGCGGCAGGCTCCAGGTTCACATCACACCGGCGCGCAGCAGGTCGTGCACGTTGAGCGCACCCACCACGTGCTGCGCCTCGTCCACCACGAGGAGCGCCGTGATGCGGTGCTTCTCCATCAGCAGCACGGCCTCGGCCGCGAGTTCACGCGCGCCGATTGTGCGGCAGTTCTTGGTCATGACCTCGCGCATCGGCGTGACGTGCACGTCGACGCGGTGGTCGAGCGCGCGGCGCAGGTCGCCGTCCGTGAACACGCCGAGCAGGCGTCCGTCAGCGGCGACCACACTCGTGATGCCGAGCCCCTTGCGGCTCATCTCCAGCAGGCCCTCGGAGACCGTACTCTCGGCGCCGACCCGCGGGATCTCGTCGCCTCGGTGCATGACGTCGGCAACGTGCAGCAACAGGCGGCGCCCGAGACTGCCGCCGGGATGCGAGCGTGCGAAGTCCTCTTCGGTGAAGCCATGCAGGCGCAACAGTGCGACCGCGAGCGCATCGCCCATCGCCAGCGACGCCGTCGTGCTCGCCGTTGGCGCGAGGTTGAGCGGACAGGCTTCTGCGGGGACGCTGACATCGAGATGCACGTCGGCCGAGCGCGCGAGCGTGGAGCCGGGATTGCCGGTGAGTGCCACGAGCGGCACGCCCATGCGCTTCAGCACCGGCACCAGCACCAGCAGCTCGGCGGTCTCTCCCGAATTGGACAGGGCGATCACCGCATCGTCGCGCGTGATCATGCCGATGTCGCCGTGGCCGGCCTCGGCCGGGTGCAGGAAGAACGCCGGCGTACCGGTGCTCGCCAGCGTGGCCGCGATCTTGCCGGCGACGTGGCCTGACTTGCCCATTCCGGTGACGACCACGCGGCCGCGGCAGGCGAGCAACAGGCGGCAGGCGCGGGCGAAGTCGGTGTCGAGGCGTCGCGCCAGAGCCGCAACGGCATCGGCCTCGATGCCGAGCGCCTCCCGGCCGAGGGCCACGAGTGCTGCGTCGTCGAGTGCGTGCGGGACTGCGGGGGAGTGCGCCTGCGGCGCCATTCTCGGACCCTGGAAACAAAGATCCAGTCATCATAGCAACTTGGGCCCGCGGCCGGACGGTCGCCCCGCCGGCGGTGCTTTGCCCGCCGGCCGCTATTCACTACACTCGGCGCCTCCCGCGGCCCGTCCGGGCCGCACTCTGACGAGACTAGGCAGGCGCATGAAGGTGACCGAAGTACAGGCACGGATCGAGGCGGGGCTGCCCGGCAGCCGTGTCGTCGTGCGTTCGGACGACGAGACGCACTTCGAGGCGCTGGTGGTCGCGCCGCAGTTCGCCGGCCAGCGGCCGCTCAAGCGCCACCAGCTGGTGTACGCGACGCTCGGCGCCGCGGTCGGACACGAGATCCATGCGCTCTCCATCGAGGCGCACACGCCCGAGGAGTGGTCGGCGCGCGGCGGCGGCTGAGGCGGGGCAATGGACAAGCTGCAGATTCAGGGTGGCGCTCGGCTCGAGGGCGAGGTGCGCATCTCGGGTGCCAAGAACGCGGCGCTGCCGATTCTCGCGGCGACCCTGCTGGTCGACGAGCCGGTCACGGTCGGCAATGTGCCGCACCTGCAGGACGTGACCACCACCAACGAGCTGCTCGGCCGCATGGGGGTGACGGTATCGATCGACGAGCGCATGCGCGTGACGGTCGACGCCTCCACGATCAACGATTTCGTGGCACCGTACGAGCTTGTCAAGACGATGCGGGCCTCGATCCTGGTGCTCGGTCCGCTGCTCGCGCGCTTCGGGCGTGCCGACGTGTCGCTGCCCGGCGGCTGCGCCATCGGCGCGCGTCCCGTCAACATCCACGTCGCCGGCCTGCAGCAGCTGGGTGCCGACATCCGCATCGAGAATGGCTACATCAAGGCGCGCGCCAGCCGCCTGACCGGTGCCCGGCTCGTGCTCGAGACCGTGACCGTGACCGGCACCGAGAACCTGATGATGGCGGCGACCCTGGCGCATGGCACGACCTACATCGAGAATGCGGCACGCGAACCCGAAGTCGTCGACCTCGCCAATTTCCTCAATGTCATGGGTGCGCATATCAGCGGCGCCGGCACCGACACGATCACGGTTGACGGCGTCGACCGCCTGCACGGGGGCAGCTACGAGGTACTGCCGGACCGCATCGAGGCCGGCACTTTCCTGCTGGCGGGTGCGATCACCGGCGGGCGCGTCCGCCTGCGCAATACGCGACCCGAGCATCTCGATGCGGTGCTCGCCAAGCTGCGTGAGGCGGGTGCCGAGGTCAGCACCGGCGACGGCTGGGTCGAGGCCGACATGCATGGCCGCCGCCCGCGGGCCGTCGACATCCGCACCGCGCCCTATCCGGCGTTCCCGACCGACATGCAGGCGCAGTTCGCTGCGCTCAACACGGTGGCGGACGGGGTCGCCACGATCACCGAGACGATCTTCGAGAACCGCTTCATGCACATGCTCGAGATGCGGCGTCTCGGCGCCGACATCCGCCTCGAGGGCAACACCGCGATCATCCGCGGCGTGCCGCGGCTGACGGCAGCGCCGGTGATGGCCACGGACCTGCGCGCATCGGCGAGCCTCGTGCTCGCGGGGCTGGTTGCCGACGGCCGTACGCAGATCGAGCGGATCTACCACATCGATCGTGGCTACGAGTGCATCGAAGAGAAGCTCAAGGCGCTCGGCGCCGATATCCGGCGCATCCCCGACTGAGCACCGGCGCGCTCAGCGCTCGAGCGGTCGCGCCACTACCGGCAACTCGGTCCGGAAGCGCCCCTGTCCCGGCCGGATCACGTCGAGCCGGGCGCTCGAGCCGGGCGCCTTGCGTGCGAGGCGCCCGAGGAAGTCCTGCACCGAGGTGACGGCCTCGGCGTCGACGGTCGTGATGACGTCGCCAACGGCGAGGCCCGCGGCCGGCCCGCGCCCGCCGGTGTAGAAGCCGACGATCTGCACCCCGTCGACGTGCTCGCCATGCGAATCGGTCGCATTCGCCGGTAGCCCGCGCACCAGCAGCCCGGACCAGCCGCGCTGCACCCGGCCCTTCGCCTCGATCTCGGCCGCAACGCCCTTGACGAGGTTCACGGGGATCGCGAAGCCGATGCCCTCGATGCCCTGCTCGTGCGATAGAACGGCCGTGTTGATGCCGACCAGTTCCCCGGCTGCGGTCACGAGGGCACCGCCCGAGTTGCCGGGGTTGATCGCGGCGTCCGTCTGGATGAAGTTCTCGAGGAGTGCAACGCCCACCTGCGAGCGTCCGGTGGCGCTCACGATGCCCTGCGTCACCGTCTGGCCGAGGCCCTCGGAGTTGCCGATCGCGAGCACCACGTCCCCGATCCGCAGCTGGTCGGAGCGCCCGAGCGGCATCACCGGCAGGTTCGGCAGGTCGATCTTGAGAATCGCGAGGTCGGTGTCGGGGTCGGTGCCGACGAGCTGCGCCGGCGCCGAGCGGCCATCGAGCAGCTGGACCACGATCTCCTGCATCCCCTTGACCACGTGGAAGTTCGTGGCGATGTGGCCCTGCCGGTCGAGGATCACGCCCGACCCGAGACTGCTCTCGGCGCGGCGCCGGAATTCGGGCAGATCCGGGAAGAACGGCGCGAGCTGCTCCGGCACCTGCCGCTCGACCACGACGCGGCGCGTCGAGACGTTGACGACTGCCGGCGCCCCGCGCGCCACGGCGTCGGCGTAGCTCGCGACCCCCGCCGTGCGCACCGCCGCCGCCGGCGGGGCCGGCAGCATCGCGGGTGCGACCGCGGCCGGCGAGCGCGAGCTCTCCGCCGCGGGCGGTGGCACGCTCGCGGCTGGCCGCGCCGGCAGCAGTGCGGGATTGAGGTAGACCGCCGCGAGGGCGGCGGCGAGGCCCAGTGCGATCCAGGGCGAGAGGTAGGCAGCGATGCGGCTGAGACGGTTCAACGACATTCCCCGGCGCCGGGCCGCAGTCTCGGTAGCCGCTGCGTGCCGCGGTGCGACGTGTGTATAATGCGCGATCCCTCGAATTCGCGAAACCGCGAGCCCGCGCAGCCGGTTACGAGCGTCTTGCGCGGGCGGGAAGTGCGGGTGCAGCCGCGGTACAAGGCAGCTACAGGGGTTGAGCATGAGCGTAGAGGTTGATGAGGGCCGGCGCCGGTTACTGGCGACGGCGACGGCGATCACCGGTGTGATCGGAGTCGGCTTCGCCGCCACCCCGTTCCTGTCGAGCTGGCAACCGAGCGCGCGCGCGAAGGCACTCGGCGCGCCGATAGAGATCGACATCAGCAAGCTCGAAGTCGGCGCCATGCTGAAGGTCGAGTGGCGCGGCAAGCCCGTCTGGGTACTGCGCCGCACGCCGGAGATGCTGAAGCAGGTCCAGAACGCGACCCCGCTGCTGCTCGATCCGAACTCCGACGCTTCCGTGCAGCCCGACTACGCCAAGAACGAGGATCGCTCGGCGAAGCCCGAGTACTTCGTCGTGCTCGGGGTCTGCACGCACCTCGGCTGCTCGCCCATGTCGAAGTTCGCCGCGGGCGACGTCACGGTCTCCGCCGACTGGCCCGGCGGGTTCTACTGCCCGTGCCACGGCTCGAAGTTCGACCTCGCCGGACGCGTGTTCAAGGGCGTTCCGGCGCCTTCCAACCTGGTAGTCCCGCCATACAGCTTCCTGAGCGACGGGCGAATCCTGGTTGGCAGTGACGGCAGCAAGGCGGCCTGAGGCCGCCTTCGAAGGAGCGATGACGATGGGGAATCAGAACTACGAGACGACGAGTGGCGGCGGCCTGTGGGGCTGGATCAACGCTCGCTTCCCGCTCGACAAGATGCTCAAGGAGCATGTCACCGAGTACTACGCGCCGAAGAACATCAACGCCTGGTACCTGTTCGGTTCGCTGTCGCTGTTCGTGCTGGTCATCCAGCTGGTCACCGGCATCTTCCTGACGATGAACTACAAGCCGTCGTCCGCCGAGGCGTTCGCCTCGGTCGAATACATCATGCGCGACGTGCAGTGGGGCTGGCTGATCCGCTACCTGCACTCGACCGGTGCCTCGGCGTTCTTCATCGTCGTCTACCTGCACATGTTCCGCGGCCTCCTGTACGGCTCCTACCGGTCGCCGCGCGAGCTGATCTGGATCTTCGGCATGCTCATCTACCTCGCGCTGATGGCCGAGGCGTTCATGGGCTACCTGCTGCCGTGGGGCAACATGTCCTACTGGGGCGCGCAGGTGATCGTGTCGCTGTTCGGCACGATTCCGGTGATCGGCGACTCGCTCGCCGAGTGGATCAAGGGCGACTACTTCATCTCGGACATCACGCTCAACCGGTTCTTCGCGCTGCACGTCGCGGCGATCCCGCTGCTGCTCGTGTTCCTGGTGGTGGCGCACATCCTCGCGCTCCACGAGGTCGGCTCCGGCAATCCCGACGGCGTCGAGATCAAGAAGTACAAGGATGCGAAGGGCGTGCCGCTCGATGGCATGAAGTTCCACCCCTACTGCACGGTCGAGGACATTCTGGCGGTGGCGGTGTTTCTGCTGCTGTTCTGCGGGGTGGTGTTCTTCGCCCCGACTTTCGGCGGACTGTTCCTCGAATCGCCGAACTTCGAGATCGCGAACCCGATGCAGACGCCGCCCCACATCGCGCCGGTCTGGTACTTCACGCCCTTCTACGCCATGTTGCGCGCCGTGCCATCGTTCGCCGGCACGCAGATCTGGGGCGTGCTGGTGATGTTCGGTGCGATCGCGGTGCTGTTCTTCCTGCCCTGGCTCGACAAATCGCCCGTGAAGTCGATCCGCTACAAGCCGGCACTGTCGAAGGTGATGCTGGCGCTGTTCGCGGTCTCGTTCGTCGTGCTCGCGTACTGCGGCATGAAGCCGCCGTCCGGCATCTTCCCGTTGCTCGCACGCATCTTCACCGTGGTCTATTTCGTGTTCTTCCTCGGCATGCCGTGGTGGTCGCGGATGGGTTCGTTCAAGACGGTGCCTGATAGGGTGACCAACAATGCGCATTGAGAAGCTCCTGCCGGCGCTCGCCGCCGCGGCACTGCTCGCCCAGCCACTGGCTGCGCGTGCCGAGGAGGGCGTCGCGTACCCGCACGCCGGCAACGACATCCGCAATACCGGCTCGCTGCAGCGTGGCGCGCGCAACTTCATGAACTACTGCTCCGGCTGTCACTCGGCGCAGTTCGTGCGCTACAACCGCGTGGCGGCCGATCTCGGCATCGGCGAGCCTGTCCTCAAGGCGAACCTGATGTTCACGTCGGACAAGGTCTACGATCCGATCAAGAGCGCGATCCGCGCCGACGATGCGCGCAAGTGGTTCGGCAATGCGCCGCCCGACCTGTCGCTGATGGCGCGGGCCCGCGGTTCGGACTACCTGTACGCCTTCCTGCGCGGCTTTTACCTCGACCCTAGCCGCCCGACCGGCGTCAACAACACCGCGTTCCCGCTCACGGCGATGCCACACGTGCTGGCCGACCTGCAGGGCGTGCAGAAGGCGGTATTCAAGCCGGCGAGCGAAGCGGGCGGCACGCCCGAGATCGACAGGCTCGAGCTGGTCGCGCCAGGCACGCTGACGCCCGAGCAGTACGACGAGTTCGTGCGCGACACGGTGAATTTCCTCGAGTACATCGGTGAGCCTGTGCAGGTCCAGCGCCGCGACCTCGGCGTGTGGGTGACGCTGTTCCTGCTGGTGTTCGCCGGCTTCGCGTACCTGCTGAAGCGCGAGTACTTTCGCGACATCCACTGAGGCCAGGAGCGACTTCCAGCCTCATGGCACAGGAGCCGCCACTCAGCTCGCGTCGCCCGTACCTGCTGCGGGCGATGCATGAGTGGATGACTGACAACGGCCAGACGCCGCACCTCGTGGTGGATGCGGCGATCGACGGCGTCGAGGTGCCGCGGCAGTACGTGCGCGACGGCAAGATCGTCCTCAACGCCAGCTACACCGCGACCTCCGGCCTCATGATCAAGAACGACTGGGTGAGCTTCAACGCCCGGTTCAGCGGCAATCCCTTCGAGGTGCGTCTGCCCGTGCAGGCGGTGCTCGGAATCTACGCGCGCGAGACCGGTCAGGGAATGATCTTCTCGGACGACGAGCCCGGCCCCGACGTGCCGCCCTCGCCGAGCAAGCCGACCGGCGGCGACGAGCCGCGCCGGCCGCAGCTCAAAGTGGTGAAGTAGCCGCGCCGGCGGCGCTCACGGCGTACCAGCCGGCGGCGCCAGCGGGCGTGCCACGCCATCCGTCGTGATGACCGCCCAGTCGAGGCTGCGGCGCACGCGCCCTGCCGCATCGACGCTGAGGCGCCCGCTCAGCCCCTGCAACGGCTCGCTGCCGAATCCGCGGGGATCCTTCAGCGCTGCCACCAGCCGCCAGCTGTCGAAGCCCATCGCGAACAGCCGGCTGCGCGGTCGCGCACTGTTCGGCCAGAGCTGCTGCACCGAGGTGCGCAGATCGCCGGTCGCCGGGTCGTCGGCGATCAGCCACGGCATGTCGGGGAAGGCAACCCCGTCCATGTCCTGGTTGCCGATCGGGTTCGGCTCGTAGACCGACGAGATCGCGTAGGTCGCGAGGTCGCCGGCGTACTGGAACTTGAGGGCCGACCGCATCTGCCGTCCCTCGAGCGGCTGGCCGGCGACGAAGGCGAATTGCAGGTCGTCGCGGCGGCGGGGCGTGAACTGCAGCGGCCCGACGATCGCGGTGACCGCATGGTAGCGGCGCTGGCTCTCGTCGAAACCGAGCAGGCCCACCAGAATGTCGGAGAAGTCGGTAGTGCCGGGCGTGAAGGTGCGCGAGGCGACGACGGTGCCGCCGCCGGCCACCAGCGCGGCGCTGAAGGCGGCCAGCACCCGCGTTCCCCACTCGCCGCTCGGCACCAGTGCGACGCCGGCACGACGACCCTCCGCCAGCAGGCGCTCGGCCACCTGGCGGGCCTCGTCCTCGGGCGCCAGCGCGAACTGGTAGAAGCGCGGTGGCGCACGGTCGCCGTCCGGCAGGAAATTGAGCGCCAGCACGGGCACCGAGCCGTCCGCGATACGCGCGACCGCCTGCACGTTCTCCTTGCCGAGCGGGCCGACCACGAACACGGCACCGTCGGCCAGTGCGCGGCGGTAGACGGCATCGGCATCGGTGGCCGCGTCGTAGATCCTGATGTCGGGCCGCGATGCCGCGTCCTGCTGGTAGTAGGCCGCGAGCAGACCGTCACGCAGCGTCTCGCCGGCATCGCTCAGCCGCCCGCTGAGCGGCAGCAGCAGCGCGATGCGCGCGGGCAACTCGGTGGGCGGGCTGGAGTCGGTCTGCATGGTTGCGATCAGGGGTCCGTTGGCCGGGTGCGAAGGATACCGTTTCACCCAGTCGGCGAGCTGCGCTCGTGCCGCTCGCGGGTTGCGCTGGCTCTGGGTCGCGATCCGGGCGAGCTCTAGCCAGCCGGTGAGCAGTGCGTCGGTGCCGCGCGGCGCCGTCAGCACCGCGCCGTGCGCCGCCGCGTCGCGCAGCGCCACCCACAGGCGGCGCTGTTCGTCGGCGAGTTGCGGCGCCGGCACGTACTGCTCGCGGGCGACCAGCGTCCGCACGCCGTCGAGTCCGCGGCCGAGCGCGAGCTGCGCCCGTCCGCGGGCGAGCAGCACCTCCGCCTCGCTGCCCGCGGGCGGCGGATCGCCGAGCGCACGCAGCCGTGCGAGCGCGCGCTCCGGCTGGTGGGCGGCGAGCGCGACATCGGCGCCGGTCAGCGCGCGAGCGATGCCTGCGGTGCTGCGCGGGTCGATCTCGGGCAACGCCGCGAGCGCCGCGTCGACGCGCACCGCCTCGTCCACGGCCGGCACGCGCAGCCACTCGCGGGCCGCCGCGGTGAGCGCCGCGGCTCGGCTGGCGGTGTCTCCCGCGGCGCCCGCTTCCTCGTAGGCAGCGGCGCTGCCGGCATGGTCGCCGGCGCGCGCCAGCTGCTCGGCACGCTCGGCGGGCGCCGCGTGTCGCGCCGCTGGCGCGACGGCGGCGGGGCCGGTGCACGCGACGATCAAGGCGGCGCAGCTGGCAACCGCCAGCAGGCGCAGCCGGCGCGCAGCCGGCGCACCGGAGAATCGCGATTGCCGTTGCATGCCTGGTTCGCTCCGTGCAGGATGAGGCCGCGCGCCTGCCGCGCGCGTATCCTCACAGTATAGTGTCAGCGCCGGGCACGCTCTTCGTGGTCGCGACCCCGATCGGCAATCGCGCCGACCTGAGCACGCGCGCGCGCGAAACGCTCGCCGCCGCGGATCTTGTCGCCGCCGAGGACACCCGCCACACCGGCGCCTTCCTCGCCCAGCTCGGCCTGCACGTGCCGCTCGTGTCGCTGCATGATCACAATGAGCCGGACCGCATTCCGGACCTCGTGGCGCGCCTCAAGGCAGGCAGTCGCATCGCACTCGTCTCGGATGCCGGTACGCCGCTCGTGAGCGACCCCGGTTACCGCCTGGTGGCTGCGGTCGCGGCCGAAGGCATCCTCGTCGTGCCGATACCGGGCGCCTGCGCAGCGGTCGCGGCGCTGTCGGTGGCGGGACTGCCGACCGATCGCTTCGTCTTCGAGGGCTTCCTGCCGGCACGCGGCCCGAAGCGGCGGGCGCGTCTCGAGGCGCTCGCCGCCGAGTCGCGCACGCTCGTGTTCTACGAGGCGCCACACCGCATCGCCGAGACGCTCGCCGACGTCGCCTCGGTGTTCGGCGCGGAGCGGGCTGCGGTGCTGGCCCGCGAGCTGACGAAGCTCCACGAGCAGGTATACCGCGATTCGGCCGGTGCGCTAGCGGCCCGCGCAGCCGCCGAGCCCAACATGGCGCGCGGCGAGGCGGTACTCGTGGTCGCGGGCGCGCCAGAGGCCGTCGACGGCGGAGCGGTGGCCGGGCTGGTCGATCGGCTGCTGCGCGCGCTGCTGCCGGAACTCCCGCTGTCGCGCGCGGTTGACGTCACCTCCGCCGCGACCGGGCAGCGCCGCAACCAGGTCTACGAGCGGGCGCTGGCGCTCAAGGCGGGCGTAGCTCGCGAGCCCGGCGCTTGAGCTTCCGGCCTCGCGAGCCTATCGTGCGCGCGGGAGTCGGCTAGGCAATCGCTCCGGAACAGCGGTCAGCACCTCGTGTGCAGGCCGTACGCCGGGGAGGAAAGTCCGGGCTCCATAGGGCAGGGCGCCAGGTAACGCCTGGGGGGCGCGAGCCCACGGAAAGTGCAACAGAAAGCAAACCGCCGAAGCACCGGGTTCGCCCGGCGCTGGTAAGGGTGAAAGGGTGCGGTAAGAGCGCACCGCGTGCCTGGTAACAGGCATGGCACGGCAAACCCCGCCCGGAGCAAGGCCAAATAGGGGAATACGCCCGAGGAAGTTCGCTTCCGAGGGCAGCGCGCGGCCCGCGCGTGTTCCCGGGTAGGTCGCTTGAGGTGTACGGCGACGTGCATCCCAGAGGAATGATTGCCCACGACAGAACCCGGCTTACCGGCCGACTCCCACCTTCCTCTCACACCCGTCACCGGGGGCCGAAACGCCCCTTGTGACGTGTGTCTCAGATTCACTCGTACATAATATGGCACGAATTCTGCATCGTGCTTACATAACGCCAGAAGTCCTTTACGTAAGCCACTGATTCTGGCGTCTTTGCGTACTCGTGACGGAGTCTACGCTGCAACGGGTAAGTGATTGTCGTCACAGGAAAAATCTCCCTCCTGAGCGTTGACCTCCCCCCGGCTTGCCCCTATAGTGGCCGCAAGTGGGAAAAAGTGGGGAGGAATGGGATCAAATCCCATCCAGATCGTGTTTCGCGGAGCCAACCAAGTAACCCTCGACGCCAAAGGCCGGATGGTGATGCCCACCCGGTACCGGGAGCGGCTGCTCGAGCGTTCCAGCGGCCGGCTCGTGGTCACGATCGACCGGGATCAGTGCCTGCTCCTTTACCCGCTGCCCGACTGGGAGGAAATCGAGCGGAAGCTCATGCGTCTGCCGACGCTGAATCCTCAGGCACGGCGCCTGCAGCGCCTGATGGTCGGCCACGCGACCGATCTCGAGCTCGACGGACACGGGCGCGTGCTGCTGCCGGCGGAGCTGCGGAATTTCGCCGGGCTGACGCGTGACGCCGTCCTGCTCGGGCAGGGTAACCGCTTCGAACTGTGGAACGAGGCGGACTGGACCAAGCGACGCGATGAGTGGCTGAAGGACGAGGAACTCCCGGCGGACCTGCCGGCCGACCTCGAGTCGCTGTCGTTGTAGCGGTGGCCACGCGCGCGCCGCCGTGGATTGCGCAGCGCGATGGACGGTGAACCGGACGTCGGCGCGGCGGGAACAGTGGCAACGGCGCATGCGCCGGTGCTGCTGGACGAGGCGCTTGCGGCGCTCGCGGTGCGTGCCGATGGCACCTACGTCGATGCGACCTATGGGCGCGGTGGGCACGCACGTGCATTGCTGGCGGGACTTGGCCGTGAGGGGAGACTGGTTGTCGTCGATCGTGATCCAGCGGCGGTTGCCAACGCCCGGCGCGAACTCGGCGCCGATCCCCGTGTCGCCATCCATCACGCGACCTTCGACCGGTTGCCCGAATTCGTCGCTGCCGGGACCGCGCACGGCGTGCTGTTCGACCTCGGCGTCTCCTCGCCGCAGCTCGACGACCCGGAGCGCGGCTTCAGCTTCCTCCGCGACGGCCCGCTCGACATGCGCATGGATCCGAGTTCCGGCGCGAGCGCGCGCGAGCTCGTGGCGGCCGCGACCGAACGCGAGCTCGCTGACGTGATCGCGCGCTACGGGGAGGACCGCTTCGCCCGCCGCATCGCGCGCGCCATCGTCGCCTCGCGCGCTGCGGCCGCGATCACCACCACCGCGGCGCTGGCCGACGTCGTCGCCGGCGCGATACCGGCGCGCATGCGCGAGCCTGGCAAGCACCCGGCCACACGCACGTTCCAGGCGCTGCGCATCCGCGTCAATCGCGAGCTCGAGCTGCTCGACGCCGCGCTGGCAGCCGCGCTCGAGGTGCTGGCCGTCGGCGGGCGCCTGGCCGTGATCAGCTTCCACTCGCTCGAGGACCGACCGGTCAAGCGCTTCATGCGCGCTCATGCAGCGGGCGATCCGATGTGGCGCGGCCTGCCGAACGCGCCGCTCGCGGCACTGCCGCGGCTCGCGCTCGTCGGCAAAGCCGTGCATCCGGGCCCGGCCGAGGTGGCCCGCAACCCGCGCTCGCGCAGCGCCGTGCTGCGCGTCGCCGAGAAGGTGCGCGCGTGAGCCCGCGTCTCACGGCAATCGTGGTCGGCGTGCTGTGGGCGGCCGTGCTGGCGTCGGCGGCGGGCGTCGTCTACGTCAAACACCAGGCACGCTCGCTGTTCGTCGAGCTCGAGCACCTGTCGGCACAGCGCGATCAGCTGAACATCGAGTGGGGCCGGCTGCAGCTCGAGCAGAGCGCGTGGAGCGCGCACGGCTTCGTCGAGCAGGTGGCGAACCAGAAGCTGCGCATGACCCTGCCGAATGCCACCGACGTGAAGATCGTGCAGCCATGAAGTGGAAGCGCACCGAGGCTCAGAGCGCCGCGCGCCAGTTCCGGCTCCGCGGCTGGTGGGTGATGGGCGTGCTCGTGCTGTGCGGCGTGGCCATCGTGCTGCGCGCCGTCGACCTGCAGGTCCTGAAGCATGGCTTCCTCGCCGAGCAGGGCGCCGAGCGCTTCATGCGCAACGCGACCATCCCGGCGCACCGTGGCGCGATCGTCGATCGCTTCGGCGAGCCGCTCGCCGTGTCGACGCCCGTCGATACCGTGTGGGCGAATCCGTCCGAGCTCGCCGCGGCACCGGACCAGCTGCCGCGGCTCGCCAAGGCGCTGGCGCGGGACCGCGAGTGGCTGACCCGGCGCGTCACCTCGAACCTCGATTCGCAATACCTGGTGCTCGCCAAGCAGCTGCAGCCGGACGAGGCGGAGCGGATCAAGGCGCTCGGGATTCCCGGCATCTACCTGCAGCGCGAATACCGCCGCTTCTACCCGGCCGGCGAGGTGACCGGTCACGTGCTCGGCTTCACCGGCGAGGCAGACCAGGGCCAGGAGGGGCTCGAGCTCGCCTATGAACAGAAGGTGGCGGGCCAGAATGGCATCAAGCGCGTGATCCAGGACCGCCTCGGGCGCGTCGTCGAGAACGTCGACAGCGTGCGCGCGCCGCGGCCCGGCGAGGATCTGGTGACGAGCCTCGACCTGCGCATCCAGTATCTCGCCTATCGCGAGCTCAAGAGCGCGATCCGCGAGTTCGACGCGCGCGCCGGTACGGTGATCGTGCTCGACGTCTGGACGGGCGAAGTGCTGGCGATGGTGAACCAGCCGTCCTTCAATCCGAATGACCGCACGCAGTTCGACGTCGCGCGCTACCGCAATCGTGCCGCGACCGACATCTTCGAGCCGGGCTCGTCGATGAAGCCGTTCATCGTCGCGACCGCACTCGCCACCGGCAAGCTGAGACCGGACAGCGTGATCGACACGAATCCCGGGTTCATCAAGGTCGGCAACAAGGTGTTCGAGGACGAGCACAACCTCGGCGCGGTCGACATCGCGACGATCCTCGCGAAGTCCTCCAACGTCGGCATGGCGCACATCGCGCTCGGGCTCGACAAGGCCGCGATCTGGGAGACGCTGAACGCCCTCGGCTTCGGCCAGGTGTCGCCGAGCGGCTTTCCGGGCGAATCCGCGGGCCTGCTGTCGCACTACTCGCACTGGCACGACGTCACGGTGGCGACCATCGCGCACGGCTACGGCATCTCGGTGACGCCGCTGCAGCTCGCCCAGGCCTACGCCACGGTCGGCGCCTTCGGCATACGCCGGCCGGTGACCTTCCGCCGCCAGGAAGGGGTCACGGCGGGCGACCGCGTGCTCGATCCGGAAGTCTGCCGCGAGCTGATTCACCTGCTCGAGAGCGTCGTGACACCCGGCGGTACCGCCGTGCGTGCCGCGATCCGCGGCTACCGCGTTTCCGGCAAGACCGGTACCGCCTGGAAGTCGACGGCCGGCGGCTACTCGACCGACAAGTACATGGCGGTGTTCGCCGGGCTCGTGCCGGCCGGTGCGCCGCGGCTCGCGGCAGTCGTCGTGCTCGACGAGCCGAGCGCCGGCAAGCACCAGGGCGGTGACGTCGCCGCGCCGGTGTTCTCGGCGGTGATGGCCGGCGCTCTGCGCCTGCTGGCCGTGCCCCCGGATGACCTCAGCAACGTGCCATCGGCGACGCTCGTGCAGGCGATGCCACCGCGATGAACACCCCGCTGCCCATCGACAATGGCGTTGATCTCGCGTGGCTGCTGGCCGGACTCGTGACCGCGCCGCGCATTGCCGTGCGTGACCTCACGCTCGACAGCCGCACCGTGGTGCCGGGCGATGCTTTCGTGGCGCTCGCCGGGCGCAGCACCCACGGGCTCGAGCATGCAGCCGAGGCTGCCGAGCGGGGCGCGACGGCGATCCTCTGGGACCCGACCGAGGGTCGGGCGCTGCCGCCGCTGCCGCCGTCAGTGACGCCGGTGTCGGTGCCGGGCCTCAGGCCCGAACTCGGCGACGTTGCCGATCGCTTCTACGGCGAGCCGTCGGCCGACCTGGAGGTCGCCGGCGTCACGGGTACCAACGGCAAGACGACCTGTGCCTGGCTGCTCGCGCAGTCGCACGGCGGCGACGGCGCGTACCTCGGCACGATCGGCATCGGTCGGCCGCCGCGCGTCGCGCCGGCGACACACACGACGCCGGACGTCGTGGCCGTGCACCGCTCGCTGCGCCGGCTGCTCGACGCCGGCACGCACCACGTGGCGATGGAAGTCTCGTCGCACGCACTCGACCAGGGCCGCGTGGCGGGCGTGCGCCTGCCCGTCACGGGCTTCACCAACCTGACACGCGACCACCTCGACTACCACGGCACGATGGCCGCCTATGGTGCGGCCAAGCGGCGCCTGTTCGCCTGCCGCGGTGTCGAGCATGCCGTGATCAACGTTGATGATGCGTTCGGCCGCGAAGTCGCCGGCAGCCTGCCGCCCGGTGTGGAGCTGACGCGCGTGCAGTCGGCCGGTGCGGTCCCCGCGAGCGGACGCTACGTCGCCGCGACCGACGTGAGGTGCGCGGCCGACGGCCTCGAGATCAGCGGCGTCACGCACGACGGAGCGTTCCGCCTCCGCTCGCGCCTCATCGGTGCCTTTAACGGCGACAATCTGCTGCTCGTGCTCGGGCTGCTGCTCGCCGGCGGCATGCCGCAGGCCGCGGCACTCGCGGCGCTTTCGGCCGCGACCGCGCCACCGGGCCGCATGGAGGCGTTCCGCGTCGGCGCCGACGGGCCGCTGCTGGTGGTCGACTACGCGCACACCCCGGATGCCCTGCTGAAGGTGCTCGCGGCGCTGCGCGCGCACGTGCGCGGCCAGCTGTGGTGCGTGTTCGGCTGCGGCGGCGACCGGGATCCGGGCAAGCGCCCGCTGATGGCGGCGGCGGCCGAATCGCTCGCCGACCACATCGTGCTCACCGACGACAACCCGCGGACCGAGGATCCTGACCGGATCATCGCCATGCTGAATGCGGCGCTGCGCGGTCGCGTGCCGGCGCGCATCGAGCGCGACCGGCGCGTCGCAATCGCGACCGCGGCGACCGAGGCGCGTCCGGGCGACGTCGTGCTGATCGCGGGCAAGGGCCACGAGGATTACCAGATTTACGGCACCGATCGCCGTCACTTCAGCGATCGCGAGATCGCGGCTGCACTCACGGAGCAGGCCGCATGAAGCGGTCGCTCGCGCATTTCGCCGGAGCGATGGGTGGCGTGCTCGCCGGCGCGGACGCCGCCTTCCCGGGCGTGTCGACGGATTCACGGACGCTGGTTGCCGGCGAGCTGTTCGTCGCGCTCACCGGCCCCAACTTCGACGGCCACGAGTTCGTCGCCGCCGCGGCGGAACGCGGCGCCGCGGGCGCGGTCGTGGCCCGCAGGCTGCCGCTCGCCCTGCCGCAGGTCGTCGTCGACGACACGCTCAAGGGACTGCAGCGGGCCGCCGGATCGTGGCGCGCGCAATTCCAGGTTCCGGTGATCGCCGTCGCCGGCAGCAACGGCAAGACCACGACCAAGGAGCTGATCGCGAGCGTGCTCACGACGCTCGGGCCATGCCATTCGACGCGCGGGACGCTCAACAATCACATCGGCGTGCCGCTGACGCTGCTCGGCCTCGAGCCGCGCCATACCTCGGCGGTGATCGAGGTGGGCGCGAACCACCCAGGGGAGGTCGCCGCGCTGGTGCCGCTCGTGCGGCCGACCGCCGGCATCGTCACCAACGCCGGCGCCGAGCACCTCGAGGGCTTCGGCGACCTCGATGGGGTCGCGCGCGCCGAGGGTGAGCTGTTCGCGGGGCTCGATGCCGGCGCGACCGCGCTCGTCAATGCCGACGACGAATACGCCAACCTGTGGACCGGGATGAGCCGTGCCGAGCGGCGCCTGACGTTCGGCTTCACAGCGGGTGCCGACTTCCGTGCGGTCGGCGCGTTCCGGCGCAGCGGGCCCGGCGAGGTGCAGCAGGAATTCGAGCTGGTCTCGCCGGCCGGGCGCGCAACCGTGCGGATCGCGCTCGTCGGCCGCCACAACGTCGTCAACGCACTCGGCGCGGCCGCTGCCGCGCACGCAGCGGGCGCGCCGCTCGCGGCGATCGCGGCCGGCCTCGAGCGCATGCGACCGGTGAAGGGCCGGCTGCAGCCGCACGCGGCGCTCAAGGGAGCACGGCTGATCGACGATTCCTACAACGCCAATCCGAGCAGCCTGAGCGCCGGACTCGAAGTGCTGGCCGGTTTCGGCGGTGAACGCTGGCTGGTGCTTGGCGACATGAACGAACTCGGCAGCCACAGCCGCGAGGCGCACGCGGCCGCAGGCCGCGAGGCGCGCGAGCGCGGCGTGGCGCGGCTGTTTGCGGTCGGTTCGCAGACGGCTGAGGCGGTCGGCGCCTTCGGTCCGGGCGCCGAATGGTTCGCGGATGCGACGGCGCTGTCGGCGCGCGTCGCGACGCTGCTCGCCCCCGAGGTCACGGTGCTCGTCAAGGGCTCGCGCTCGAACCGGCTCGAGCGCGTGGTCGATGCGCTGAAGGCCGGCGCGGCGGCGGCGCCCGCCACAGCGGAAAGGATCTAGCCCGTCATGCTGTATCGCCTCGCCGAGTACCTTGCCCAGCACCACTCGAGCTTCCGGGTATTCAGCTACCTGACGCTGCGCGCGATCCTCGCGGCGATTACGGCGCTCGTGATCGCGCTGCTGGTCGGGCCGCGCATGATCCGCGCGCTGACGGTGCACCAGATCGGCCAGAACGTCCGCGACATCGGGCCGAAGTCGCACCTCACCAAGCAGGGCACGCCGACGATGGGCGGCACGCTGATACTGGTGGCGATGGTCGCCTCGACGCTGCTGTGGGCCGACCTCAGCAACCGCTACGTCTGGATCGTGGCCGGCGTCACCTGTGCCTTCGGGCTGATCGGTTTCTACGACGACTACCTGAAGCTCGTGGTCGGCAACTCGAAGGGCCTGCCGGCCCGCTGGAAGTACCTGTGGCAGTCGGTCGCGGGCCTCGCCGCCGCGCTCGCCCTGTACCTGAGTGCGACCGTGCCCGCCGCGACCGAGCTGCACGTGCCGCTCTTCAAGGACGTGGCGGTCCCGCTCAGTGCGGGCGGCTACATCGTGCTCAGCTACTTCGTGATCGTCGGCAGCAGCAACGCGGTGAATCTCACCGACGGGCTCGATGGCCTCGCCATCCTGCCTGCCGTGATGGTGGCGGGCGCGCTCGGCGTGTTCGCCTACGCGTCGGGCAACGCCATCTTCGCCAACTACCTGCTGATCCCGCACGTCCCGGGAGTCGGCGAGATGCTGATCTTCTGCGCCACGCTGTTCGGGGCGGGCCTCGGTTTCCTGTGGTTCAACACCTACCCGGCGCAGGTGTTCATGGGCGACGTCGGCGCGCTCGCGCTGGGCGCCGCGCTCGGCACCCTGGCGGTCGTCGTGCGCCAGGAGATCGTGCTGTTCGTGATGGGCGGCGTGTTCGTGCTCGAGACCGTCTCGGTGATGCTGCAGGTCGCCTCGTTCAAGCTGACCGGCAAGCGCATCTTCCGCATGGCGCCGATCCACCACCATTTCGAGCTCAAGGGCTGGCCGGAGCCGAAGGTGATCGTGCGCTTCTGGATCATCACCGTGGTACTGGTCCTGGCAGGGCTCGCGACCCTGAAGGTGCGCTGATGGGCGCGCGCCGCAATCTGGTCGTCGGGCTCGGCAAGACCGGGCTTTCGGCCGTGCGCTGGCTGCAGGCGTGCGGCGAACAGGTCGCGGTGACCGACTCGCGGGCGGTCCCGCCGGGGCTCGAGTCGCTGCGTGCACTCGGCGGTCATTTCCCGCTGCATCTCGGCGGCTTCGACCCGGCGCTGCTCGACCACGCCGACCGCATCGTGCTGTCGCCGGGCGTGTCGCGCCGCGAGCCGCTGATCCGTGAGGCGCTCGCCCGCGGCATCACGGTGATCGGCGATATCGAGATCTTCGGCGCCGCGAAGCAGGCGCCGGTGGTCGCGATCACCGGTACCAACGGCAAGAGCACCGTGACGACCCTGGTTGCGGCGATGGCGGCGGCCGCCGGGCGGCGCGTGCTGGCCGGCGGCAACCTCGGCGAGCCGGCACTCGACCTGCTGTCGCAGCCGGTGCCCGAGCTGTACGTGCTCGAGCTGTCGAGCTTCCAGCTCGAGTCCACCACCACACTCGAGCTGCTCGCCGCGGCGGTACTCAACGTCACGCCCGACCACCTGGATCGCTACGACTCGCTCGCTGACTACGCCGCCGCCAAGGCGCGCATCCTTGCGCACGCGGCCACCGCGATCGTCAATCTCGACGATCCGCTGGTTGCCGCAATGCCGCGCGCCGGGCAGCGGGTCGTCGGCTTCAGCCTTGCGCGCGCCGATGCCGACTTCAGTCTCGTGACGCGCGGCGCGCAGACCATGCTCGCGCGTGCCGGCGAGCCGCTGCTGCCGCTCGCCGAGCTCCGGCTTCCCGGGCACCACAACGCCGCGAACGCGCTCGCAGCGCTGGCCGTCGGCACCACCGTGGGACTGCCGCTCGCGCCGATGCTGGCCACGTTGCGCCGGTTCGCGGGCCTGCCGCACCGCAGTCAGTGGGTCGCCGAGCGCCACGGCGTGCGCTTCATCGACGACTCGAAGGGCACCAACGTCGGTGCCACCGTCGCCGCCGTCGACGGGCTCGAAGGTCCGCTGGTCGTGATCGCGGGCGGCGACGGCAAGGGCCAGGACTTCGCTCCGCTCGCGGGCGCGTTTCGCGGCAAGGTGCGGCACGCGGTGCTGATCGGACGCGATCGCGAACTGCTGGCACGGGCACTCGCCGGCGCCTGCAGCACCGAGTTCGCTGCCGACATGGAGGCGGCAGTGGCGGCTGCCGCGCGTGCCGCACGGGCGGGCGACGTCGTGCTGCTGTCGCCTGCCTGCGCCAGCCTCGACATGTTCCGCGACTATGCGCAGCGCGGCGAAGCCTTCGCCGCGGCGGCGTTGAGGCTCGACGCATGAGCGCCAATGCCGCCTCCCTGCGCGGGTCGACGCGCACGCGCCTGACGCTGGATCCGACGATGATCGGGCTGACCGCCGCGCTCTTGCTGCTCGGGCTCGTGATGGTGACCTCGGCGTCGGTGACGCTCGCGGCGCGCGATGGCGATCCGTTCTTCTTCCTCGAGCGCCAGCTGCTGTTCTCGCTGGTCGGCGTCGGCTGCGCCGCGATCGTGATGCGCATTCCGACGACGACCTGGGAGCGCCTCGGTCATCCGTTGCTGGTGGTGTCGCTGGTGCTGCTCGTGATGGTGCTGGTGCCCGGCGTCGGCCACCAGGTCAACGGCAGCAGGCGCTGGCTGCGGCTCGCCGGCCTCAATTTCCAGGCATCCGAGGCGGCGCGCGTGCTGCTGCTCATCTACCTGTGCAGTTACCTCGTGCGTCGCGAGGAGGAAGTGCGCCAGAGCTGGATGGGATTCCTGAAGCCGATCCTCGTTCTCGGCGTCGCAGCCCTGCTGCTGCTGGTCGAGCCGGATTTCGGTTCCGGTGTCGTGCTGCTCGCCACCGGCATCGGCGTCATGTTCCTTGCCGGCGTCAAGCTGCGGCACTTCCTCGCGCTCTGTGCCGCCGGCGCCGTGGTGCTCGGCGCAGTGGCCGTATCGAGCGCCTACCGCGTCAAACGCCTGACCGCCTTCCTCGATCCGTGGGCGGACCCCTTCAACACCGGCTTCCAGCTGACGCAGTCGCTGATCGCGATCGGGCGCGGCGAGTGGTTCGGCGTCGGGCTCGGCGCCAGCATCCAGAAGCTCTTCTATCTGCCCGAGGCGCACACGGATTTCGTGTTCGCGGTGCTCGCCGAGGAGCTCGGCTTCGTCGGCATAGCGGTCGTTGTGCTGCTGGTGCTCGCGCTCGCGTACCGCGCGCTCATGATCGCGCGCGCCGCCGCGGAGGCCGGCCTCAAGTTCCAGTCCTACCTCGCGGCGGCGTTCGGCATCTGGTTCGGCCTGCAGGCGTTCATCAACATGGGCGTGAACATGGGGCTGCTGCCCACCAAGGGCCTGACGCTGCCGTTGTTGTCCTACGGTCGTTCGAGCCTGCTCGTGACACTCGGCTGGATCGGCATCGTGCTGCGCGTGCACCACGAGACGGCGAACACGAAGTCGGTGGCGCTCAGGAGCGCGGCCCGATGACCACCGTTCTCATCATGGCCGGCGGCACCGGCGGGCATGTGTTCCCGGCGCTTGCGGTCGCGGACGTGCTGCGCGCCCGCGCCTGCAACGTCGTCTGGCTCGGCACGCGCCGTGGCATAGAGGCGCGCGTGGTGCCGGCGGCCGGCATCCGCATCGAATGGGTGCGCGTCAGCGGCTTGCGCGGCAAGGGCGTGCTCAGCTGGCTCGGCGCGCCGTTCCGGCTGCTGCGCGCGCTCGGAGATGCGCTCGGCGCCATGCGCCGCTGCCGCCCCGACGTGGTGCTCGGCCTCGGTGGCTTCGTCGCCGGTCCCGGCGGCGTCGCGGCACGCCTGCTCGGCCGGCCGCTCGTGATTCATGAACAGAATGCGATCGCCGGCCTCACCAACCGCATCCTGGCGCGGCTCGCCGGCACCGTTGCCGAGGCCTTCCCCGGCAGCTTCCCCGCCGATGTCGGCGCGATTGCCGTCGGCAATCCGGTGCGGCGTGCGATTGAGGGGCTGCCGGTGCGCCCGCCGCTGACGCGCGCGCGCGCGCACCTGCTGGTGGTCGGCGGCAGCCAGGGTGCAGCCGCGCTCAACCGCCTGCTGCCGGCGGCGCTCGCGCTGGTCGCGGCCGCCGACCGGCCCGAGGTGCTGCACCAGACCGGGCGTGACCGGCGTGACATGGTCGCCGGCGCGTACGCGACGGCGGGTATCGAGGCCGACGTGCGGGAGTTCATCGACGACATGGCCGCGGCCTATGCCTGGGCCGACCTCGCCGTGTGCCGCAGCGGCGCACTCACGGTCGCCGAACTCGCCGCCGCGGGGCTGCCTGGCGTGCTGGTGCCATTTCCGGCCGCCGTCGACGATCACCAGACGGCAAACGCCCGCTTCCTCGCCTGCCGTGGCGCGGCGCTGCTGCTGCCGGAGGCGTCACTGACCGCCGAGAGCCTGGCCGCGGAGCTCAGGATCCTGCTCGGCCCCGATCGCCGCCGTTATGACGCGATGGCCGAGGCAGCGCGCCGCGCCGCGATGCCGGGTGCCGCCGAGCGCCTCGCCGACCTGTGCCTCGCTGCCGGGAAAGCCGCATGAACGCGCGCATGCACCGCATCCAGCGCATCCACTTCGTCGGCATCGGCGGCAGCGGCATGGGCGGCATCGCCGAGGTGCTGCTGAACCTCGGCTACACCGTGCAGGGCACCGACCTCAAGCCGAATGCGGTCACCGCGCGGCTCACCGCACTCGGCGCCAAGGTCACCTTCGGGCATGCGCCCGAGCACATCGCCGGCGCCAACGTCGTGGTGGTGTCGAGCGCGGTTCGCGCCGACAACCCGGAGGTGGTCGCGGCGCTCGCGGCCCGCGTTCCGGTCGTACAGCGCGCCGAGATGCTCGCCGAGCTGATGCGCTTCCGCGCCGGGATCGCCGTCGCCGGCACGCACGGCAAGACCACGACCACGAGTCTGGTCGCGAGCATCCTGGCGGAGGGCGGCGAGGATCCGACGTTCGTGATCGGCGGCCGCCTGAAGAGCGCCGACAGCAATGCACGTCTCGGCACCGGTCGCTACCTGGTGGCGGAGGCCGACGAGAGCGATGCCTCGTTCCTGCACCTGCAGCCGCTCGCCGCGATCGTCACCAACATCGACAACGACCACCTGAGCACGCACGGCGGCGACTTCGAGAAGCTCAAGCAGAGCTTCGTCGACTTCCTGCACAACCTGCCGTTCTACGGCATCGCCGTGCTGTGCGCCGACGACCCGCAGGTTCGCTCGATCCTGCCGCGCATCGCGCGTCCGGTCGTGACCTACGGCATCGAGCAGGAGGCCGATGTGCGGGCCATCGACATCGAACGCCACGGCCAGCGTTCGGTGTTCAAGGTGGTGCGCCCGGGCGGCGCGGCGCCGCTGCCGGTGACGCTCAGCGTGCCCGGACGCCACAACGTGCTGAATGCGCTCGCCGCGATCGCAATTGCCACCGAGCTCGGCATCGCCGATGCGGCCATCCAGCGGGCGCTGGCGCAGTTCCAGGGCATCGACCGCCGCCTGCAGCTCGTGGCGGAGATCGACGCCGTGGCCGGCCACGTGACGCTGCTCGACGATTATGGCCACCACCCGCGCGAGGTGGCGGCGACGCTCGAGGCGATCCGCCAGGGCTGGCCCGGGCGCCGCATCGTGCTCGTGTTCCAGCCGCACCGCTTCACGCGCACGCGGGACCTCCTCGACGACTTCGCCGAGGTGCTGTCGAGCGTCGATGCACTCGTCGTCACCGAGGTGTACGCGGCCGGCGAGGCACCGATCGCCGATGCCGACGGCCGCGCCATCTGCCGCGCGATCCGCAGCCGCGGCCGCATCGAGCCCGTGTTCTGCGACAGCGTCGACAAGCTGGCGCCGGCGCTCGAGCCGCTGTTGCGCGCCGGCGACGTGCTGGTGACGATGGGCGCAGGCAACATCAGCGCGGCGGCGCACGAACTGCCGGCGCGGCTTGCAGGCGGGGGTGCGGCATGAGCAGCCCGCTGCCGCTCGCCATTCCGGCCGAGTTCCTCGCCCACGTGCGCTTCGCCGAGCCGCTCGCGCGTCACACCTCGTGGCACGTCGGCGGGCCGGCGGACGCGTTCTACATGCCGAAGAGTGCCGACGAGCTGTCGCGCTTCCTCGCGGCGCTGCCGGCCGAGGTACCGTGCCACTTCCTCGGCCTCGGCAGCAACCTGCTGGTCCGCGACGGCGGCGTGCGCGGCGTCGTGATCTCGCTGCACCTCGGCCTCGACCGCCTCGAGCGGCAGAGCGCGACGCGCGTGCATGCCGACGCCGGCGTGCCGTGCGCCCGAGTTGCGCGCCAGTGCATCCGCTGGTCGCTCGGCCCCGCGGAATTCTTCGCCGGGATCCCCGGTACCGTAGGCGGGGCGCTCGCGATGAATGCCGGCGCCTGGGGCGGCGAGACCTGGCCGCACGTCGCCGAGGTCGACGTCGTCGATCGCAGCGGCACGCGGCGCACGCGCGCCGCGACCGAGTACCACTGGGGCTATCGCCACCTCGAGGTGCCGGCGCCCGGCGAGTGGTTCCTCGCGGCGCGCTTCGAGTTCGTGCCAGCGCCCGGCGCCACCACCGAGGCCATGAAACAGCTGCTGGTCAGGCGCCGCGATACGCAGCCCATCGGCGAGTGGAGCTGCGGCTCCACCTTCACGAATCCGGCCGGCCAGCACGCCGCGCGCCTCATCGAGAGCGCCGGCCTCAAGGGTCGGCGCATCGGCGGCGCGATCGTGTCGGAGAAGCACGCCAATTTCCTCGTCAACGAGGGGGCGGCCACCGCGGACGACATCGAGCGCCTGATCGAGCTCGTGCAGGCCGAGGTCGAGCGCCGTCACGGCGTGCGACTGGTCCCCGAGGTCCGCATCGTCGGAGAGCGCGCATGAGCGGCTGGCAGGGCAACCCGCAGGAATTCGGCCGCGTCGCCGTGCTGTTCGGCGGCCAGAGCTCGGAGCGCGAGGTGTCGCTCGAGTCCGGCCGCAACGTGCTCGAGGCCCTGCGGCGCGGCGGCGTCGCCGCCGAAGGCGTCGACGGCGTCGAGGCGCTGCTGGTGGCGATCGCGGCGCGCCGCGTCGACCGCGTGTTCAACATCATGCATGGCGCCGCTGGCGAGAACGGCGTCGTGCAGGGCCTCCTCGAGGCGCTCGGCGTGCCGTACACGGGCTCGGGAGTGCTCGGCAGCGCGCTGACGCTCGACAAGGTGCGCACCAAGCAGGTGTGGCTCGCTCTCGGCCTGCCGACGCCGCGCTACCAGCGGCTCGCGGTCGGCGGCGACATCGCCGCCGCGGCGCGCGCCGTCGGCTTCCCGCTGATCGTGAAGCCCTCGCTCGAGGGCTCGAGCGTCGGCGTCAGTCGCGTGTTCAACGCCAACCAGCTGCCGGCCGCGGCGGCGCTCGCCGGCCGCTACGCGGGCGAGCTGCTGATGGAGACGCTGATCGAGGGAGGCGAGTACACGGTCGCGATCCTCGATGGCGTCGCGCTGCCGTCGATCCGCATCGTCCCGGCCGGCGAGTACTACGACTACCACGCCAAGTACAAGGCCGAGGACACGCGCTACCTGTGCCCGGGACTCGAGGGCGAGGCGGAAACCGCCATGCGGGCGCTCGCGCTGAGCGCCTTCATCGCCTCCGGCGCGAGCGGCTGGGGGCGTGTCGACGTGATGCGCGACGCCGGGGCGGCAACTGGCTGCTCGAGGTCAACACGACGCCGGGGATGACCAGCCACTCGCTGGTGCCGAAGGCGGCACGCGCCGCCGGCATCGAGTTCGACGAGCTCGTGCTCAGGATCCTCGACACGAGCCGGCGGCACGGAGGCCAGCGTTGAGCACGCTCGACGCCCTGCTGCCGCGGCGCGCCAAGAATCGCGCGAAGGTCGCCAAGACCCGGCGCATCCGGCTGCCGACCGTCAACTGGGCGCGCGTCGGCTCGGCCGCGCTCGGCGTCGGCGCCGTGGCGGTGCTGGCCGGCATCGTCGGCTTCGCGCTCGACCGGCCGGTGCGCCGCGTCGAGGTGGTTGGCAGCTTCCAGCGCGTGTCGTCGCTCGACGTCGAGCAGGTGGTGCGCGGGCGGCTGCGCGGCGGCTTCATCAGCGCCAACCTCGACCAGCTGCAGCAGGCCATCGAGGCGCTGCCGTGGGTCGACCACGCCCGCGTCCAGCGGCGCTGGCCGGACGGGCTCGCGGTGCAGGTCACCGAGCAGATGGCCGTCGCACGCTGGGGCGAGAGCGGGCTGCTCAACTCGCGCGGCGAGCTGTTCATCAGGGATGCCCGCCACGTCCCGGCCGAGCTGCCGCGCCTCGAGGGGCCGGACGGTGCCGAGCATCAGGTGGCTGACCTCTTCTTCCAGGTGCAGCCGCGGCTGCTCGAGGCCGGCATGCGCATGAGTGCCCTCAGGCTCGATGCGCGCGGCGCCTGGGAGCTCGACCTCGCGAGCGGCGTGACGGTGCGCTTCGGCCGCCGCCAGCTCGAGGAACGTCTGGAGCGGTTCTTCAAGGTGGGTGCGCCCGTCATCGCGGGCCGCCCGAACGATATCGCGTTCGTCGACATGCGCTATTCCAACGGCTTCGCCGTCGGCTGGCGCACGCAGGGTTCGCCGCAGGCGCGCCCGGCGACGCTCGACGAGACGCCGGCAAACAAGAAGCGGGACCAAGATGTCTAAGCGGATCGATCGCAATCTCATCGTCGGACTCGACATCGGCACCTCCAAGGTGGTGGCGCTGGTCGGCGAGCTGAAGGCCGACGGCGAGCTCGAGGTGATCGGCATCGGCTCGCACCCGTCGCGCGGCCTGAAGCGCGGTGTCGTCGTCAACATCGACTCCACGGTGCAGTCGATCCAGCGCGCCGTCGAGCAGGCGGAGCTGATGGCCGGCGTCGAGATCAATGCCGTCTACACCGGCATCGCCGGCAGCCACGTGCGCAGCCTCAACTCGCACGGCATCGTCGCCATCAAGGACAAGGAGGTCACGCAGGGCGACGTGGCGCGCGTGATGGACGCGGCCCAGGCCGTGGCGTTGCCCGCCGACCAGCGGATCGTGCACGTGATCCCGCAGGAATTCATCATCGACAACCAGGAAGGCATCCGCGACCCGATCGGCATGTCGGGCGTCCGGCTCGAGGCGCGCGTGCACATCGTCACCGGCGCCGAGAGCGCGGCGCAGAACATCGTCAAGTGCGTGCAGCGCTGCGGCCTCGAGGTCGAGGACATCGTGCTCGAGCAGTGGGCGTCGAGCTACGCGGTGCTGACCGACGACGAGAAGGACCTCGGCGTGTGCCTCGTCGACATCGGCGGCGGCACCACCGACCTCGCCGTGTTCTCGGGCGGTGCGCTCCGGCACACCGCGGTGATTCCGATCGCCGGCGACCAGGTGACGAACGACATCGCCGTGTCGATGCGCACGCCGACGCAGTACGCCGAGGACATCAAGATCCGCTACGCCTGCGCGCTCAGCCAGCTGGCCAACCCGGACGAGACCATCGAGGTGCCGAGCGTCGGCGACCGGCCGCCGCGGCGGCTCGCGCGCCAGACGCTCGCCGAGATCGTCGAACCGCGCTACGAGGAGCTCTACAACCTGATCCGCGACGAACTGCGGCGCGCCGGCTTCGAGGAGGCGATCGCCGCGGGCATCGTCATCACCGGCGGCAGCGCCAAGATGGAAGGCGCGGTGGAGCTCGCCGAGGAAGTGTTCCACGTGCCGGTGCGCCTCGGCGTCCCGCACGGTGTCACCGGCCTCGCCGACGTCGTCAGGAACCCGATTCACGCCACCGGCGTCGGGCTCCTGCAGTACGCCCGCGCCCAGACCCTGCCGGCCGGCGAGGCCAAGCCGATCGGCCCGAACGTCCGCAATGTATTGGATCGAATGAAGTCTTGGTTTCAGGGACATTTTTGAATCACTCGAAGGAGATGCACATGTTTGAACTCATGGATGCCTACAGCCAGAGCGCGGTCATCAAGGTGCTCGGCGTCGGCGGCGCCGGCTGCAATGCCGTCGACCACATGCTGGCCGCGGGAATCGAGGGGGTGGAGTTCATCTGCCTCAACACCGATGCGCAGGTGCTGAAGAAGTCGAAGGCGAAGACGTCCCTGCAGATCGGCACCAACATCACCAAGGGTCTCGGCGCCGGCGCCGACCCGGAGGTGGGCCGACAGGCAGCGATGGAGGACCGCGACCGCGTCGTCGAGCTGATCGAGGGCTGCGACATGCTGTTCATCACGGCCGGCATGGGGGGCGGCACCGGCACCGGTGCGGCGCCGGTGATCGCGCAGGTGGCGAAGGAGCTCGGCATTCTCACGGTCGCCGTGGTCACGAAGCCCTTCACGATGGAAGGCCACAAGCGCATGAACATCGCCGAGATGGGCATCGGCGAGCTCAGCAAGTACGTCGACTCGCTGATCACGATTCCGAACCAGAAGCTGCTGTCGGTGCTGGGCCCGAAGACGCGCCTGCTCGATGCGTTCATGTCGGCGAACAGCGTGCTGCAGGGCGCGGTGCAGGGCATCGCGGAACTGATCACGCGCCCCGGCCTCATCAATGTCGACTTCGCGGACGTCCGCACGGTGATGAGCGAGACCGGCATGGCGATGATGGGAACCGGGCATGCGACCGGCGAGGAGCGCGCGCGGCTGGCGGCGGAGATGGCCGTGTCGAGCCCGCTGCTCGAGGACATCAACCTCGCCGGCGCGCAGGGCATTCTCGTCAACATCACCGCCGGCATGGACATGGCGATCGGCGAGTTCGAGGAAGTCGGCAACACCGTCAAGCAGTTCGCGAGCGACGATGCCACCGTGGTGGTCGGCACCGTGATCGAGCCCGAGATGCAGGAGGAGCTGCGGGTGACGGTAGTGGCGACCGGTCTCGGTCGGTCGGCGCCGCGGGTCGCGCAGCCGGCACCGGTCGTGGCGCGCCCCGCCGACAACATGCGGGTCGTGCCGCGCAGCCGCCAGTCGGCGCCGCAGTCAGGGCCCGACTACTCGCAGCTCGAGAAGCCGGCGATCCACCGGCGGGCGGTGGGCGATGGCGTGCGCGTGGAGCCGGAGAGCGATGACCTGCTCGACATCCCGGCGTTCCTGCGCCGCCAGGCCGACTGACGACCACCGGGACGTGGCGGGCCGTCCGTCGGCCCGCCCCGAGTCCGGCGGGATCGGGAGGGACACTGTTACCGGAGGCAGCATGCGCGAGGAGCGACGGCTGAACGCATTGTCGCGGGGCCGACTGCGGGCCAAACGGGGTGCGGAACCGAGGATCCCGTCACAGGATTCGACGCCGGTGCAGCAAAAGCGACGCACCGAGTCCAGTCAAAGACTTGTAGCGTTTTTGGCACCTGTGCTAGGGTGCTGAGCCCATATTGCCCGGCAGGGCATTGTTAAATACCTCGTCCCCCGAATGCTGAACCAGCGCACCCTCAAGAACACCATCCGCGCCACCGGCGTCGGGCTGCATTCCGGCCGCAAGGTGTTCATGACGCTGCGGCCCGCGGCGCCGAACACCGGCATCGTCTTCCGCCGCGTCGACCTCGCCGAGCCCGTCGACATCGAGGCGCGTGCCGAGAACGTCGGCGACACGATGCTCGGCACGACCCTCGTCAACGGCGAGGTGAAGGTATCGACGGTCGAGCACCTGCTGTCCGCGTTCGCCGGCCTCGGCATCGACAACGCCTTCGTCGAGGTCAGCGCGGTGGAAGTGCCGATCATGGACGGCAGCGCCGGCCCGTTCGTGTTCCTGCTGCAGTCGGCCGGAATCGAGGAACAGAACCTGCCGAAGCGCTTCGTGCGCATCAGGAAGTCGATCGAGGTGCGCGACGGCGACAAGTGGGCGCGCTTCGACCCGTTCAACGGCTTCAAGGTCAACTTCGAGATCGAGTTCGACCACCCGATCTTCCGGCGCCATTCGCAGCGCGCGTCGATGGACTTCTCGACCACCTCTTTCCTGCGCGAGGTGAGCCGGGCGCGTACCTTCGGCTTCATGCGCGACCTCGAGACGCTGCGTGCGCGCAACCTCGCGCTCGGCGGAACGCTCGAGAACGCGATCGTGCTCGATGACTTCAAGGTGCTGAACGAGGACGGGCTGCGGTACGAAGACGAGTTCGTGAAGCACAAGATCCTCGATGCGATCGGCGACCTGTACCTGCTCGGCCACAGCCTGATCGGCGAGTTCAGCGGCTACAAGTCCGGTCACGCGCTGAACAACCGCCTGCTGCGCGCGCTGATCGCCGACGTCTCCGCCTGGGAGGAAGTGACCTTCCGCGACCGCGCCGAGGCACCGATCTCCTACGTACCGGCCGCCGCCGTCAGCGCCTGACGGCCGCCCGGCTCAGCCGGGACGTGGCCTCACCCGAACCACCACCCGTACGACCGCCGCCGAGAGCTTGCCGGCGACCGCCGGCATGAGCTCCGGCACCGCGTACCGGATCCGGGTCGCCCAGCCACCGGTATCGGTGACCACCGTCAGCACCCCGTCGGCATCGAGCGAGGCTCCCCAGACGTGCGCGGCGGATTCGCCCGGGAGGTATTGTTGCACTGCGCAAAGCGTCCTTTCGGCGGCATCGGCCCCCGATTTCAGGCGTTCGAGTTTCGCTTTACCTTGGGCGAGTAACTCGCTGACGGCGATTGGTTTTCGCATATTTGGAGCCGTGCCTAGTACCCAAAATCGGACAAAAGTGGTTGTTGCGCCAAGGGTTTTTGTTGCATAGTTCCCTCCGCTGTACAAGGGCAAACCCGTCGAAAGGCGGGGACGCAAAGCCACCGGTCTAACGCGCGAGCTACGACGGCGGGGTTACCAGACATGAAGACCGCAGGTCTCGGGATGCGGGCTCGGCGCCGATGGATGGCGGGGCCCGCCATCGACTTGCAGGGTGCGCCGCCGGGGGCTTCCGGGCCCGGCACAGTCGCATCCTGGGTGTGCCACGGCTCGCCGTGGCGCGAGCGTACTGCGGGCCGGCCACCGCGTCGGATTGAGGTTCGCCCGCGGCCCCTTGGCCTGCGGCCAGACAGGGTTTTTTCGGACCGCGCCTCCGGTGCGTGCCGGGAGCGACGGCCATGAACATCATCGTCTTCAGCCGCCAGCAGGGACGCGCCCGGCAATTCGACCTGCGCTCGCCGCTGTTCCTTGGCGTGTCGATCACGGTGCTGGTCCTCCTGCTCGGCGGCGTCTTCGCCGCCGGCTCCTGGCTCGGCGCCACGTGGGCCGAGAGCCAGCCGGGCCGCCAGCTGAAGCGCTGGTCGGCCGAGATCGACCACGAGCGCGAACAGGTCGAGGTTGCCCGCCAGACCCTGCAGCAGAACGTCGACGCGCTGGCCATGCGGGTCGGCCAGATGAATGCGCACGTGATCCGCCTCGATGCACTCGGCAAGCGCCTCACCGAGATGGCGAACCTCAAGAAGGGCGA
>Ga0181519_10000251_pt1 | contig 50236 bp, 38 predicted proteins | sample PEATcosm2014_Bin_26_FD_121102 | JGI IMG/M metagenome (GOLD analysis project Ga0181519, IMG submission 121102) | Peatland microbial communities from MTU Mesocosm Facility, Houghton, MI, USA - PEATcosm2014_Bin02_10_metaG | ecosystem: Environmental > Terrestrial > Soil > Wetlands > Peat | place...
CCGATCGACGTGCTGGTGAACAACGCCGCCGGCAACTTCCCGGTGCCGGCCGAGGACATGAGCCCCAACGCCTGGCGCACGGTGGTGGACATCGTGCTGAACGGGACGTTCTTCTGCTCGCGGGACCTCGCTCGCCGCCTCATCGCCGCCGGTCGTGGCGGTGCCATCGTCGACGTGGGGGCCTCGTACGCCTGGACGGGCGGTCCCGGGTTCGCCCACTCGGCGGCGGCCAAGGCCGGGGTGAAGAACATGGTCGAGACGCTCGCCGTGGAGTGGGCCCCCTACGGCATCCGGGTGAACGGCCTCGTCCCCGGGCTGATGCCCCACGAGGACGAGACGGCCGCCATCGCCGCCGTCCCCGGCAAGTACGTGGGGCAGGACTCGCGGGTACCCGCCGGCCGGGTCGGCTTCCCCCGGGAGCTCGCCTGGGCCGCCACCTACCTCTGCTCGCCGTACGCCACCTACATCAGCGGGCACTCGCTGGTGGTGGACGGCGCCAACTGGCAGCGCCGCCACACCGTCCAGCCTCCGTTCACCCCGATACGCGAGCAGCTGGGGCGCCCGCCGTTCGGCGAACCCGCGGCCCCGACGGCGCCGGCGGCCCCGGCCGGCCGGACCGCCCCGACGACGCCCCCGAAAGGACCCACGTCATGAGCGACACCGAGAAGGACCTCATCCGGGTGGAGGTCGACGGCCCCATCGCGGTGGTCACCAACAACCGCCCCGAGAAGCACAACGCCATGTCGGACGAGATGGACAAGCGCCTCTGGGAGGTGCTGGCCGAGCTCCACCAGATGAACGACCTCCGGGCCATCGTGTGGCGGGGCGAGGGCAAGTCGTTCTCCTCGGGCCGGGACACCACGCAGCTCGGGCTGCGGGTGGAGGACATCTCCGACCTCGAGTTCATCGAGCGGGGACACCGCCCCACCCAGATGTTCCTCACCATGCCCAGCCCCATCATCTGCGCGCTGAAGGGCTGGGTGGTCGGAGGCGCCTTCGAGCGGGCCCTCCTCTGCGACATCCGGGTGGCCACCGCCGACACCCGGATGATGCTCCCCGAGGTGCTCCACGGCGTGATCCCCGACTCGGGGGGCACCGCCCGGCTCTTCCAGATGGCCGGACACGGCCTGGTGGCCGACCTGGCCCTGACCGGACGGGTCTTCACCGCCCAGGAGGCGCTGACCCACGGCGTGGTCAGCCGTCTGGCCGAGGACGAGGCCCAGCTCGACGAGATGGCCCTCGAGATCGCCGGGAAGATCGCCACCGCCCCCGCCTTCGCGGTGAAGATGGCCCGCCGGACCCTGTTCAACCTGAGCGCCGCGGAGGTGCAGCGCTCGATCAACGACGAGGCCATCGCCCAGTCGCTGGTCTTCACCTCGGGCGACTACGCGGAGATGAAGGCCGCCCGGGCCGAGGACCGGACGCCCAGCTACCGTCGCCGCTGAGCACCTGCACGATCGGACCGGTCCCAGCTCCGGGTAGAACCGGTTCCGGGTCGTCGAGGCCCGCCGAGGACCTGACGCCCATCCGGGAGGACCGATGACGGACACGACCGACGCCGACACCACCCGCCCCGTCGAGGCCTCCGGCACCTTCGCCCTGGGCGACCTCACCGTCCACCGCCTGGGCTTCGGGGCCATGCGGATCACCGGCCCCGGGGTGTGGGGCGAACCGACCGACCGGGCCGAGTGCCTCCGGGTGGTGCGCCGGGCCGTCGACCTGGGCGTCGACCTCATCGACACCGCCGACTCGTACGGACCGGCGGTCAGCGAGGAGCTCATCCGCGAAGCCCTCCATCCCTACCCCGAGGGTCTGGTCATCGCCACCAAGGCAGGCCTGGTCCGGACCGGGCCGGGCGAATGGCACCCGGTGGGCCGGCCCGAGTACCTGCGCCAGCAGTGCGAGCTCAGCCTCCGGCGCCTGGAGCTCGAGCGGATCGACCTCTTCCAGCTGCACCGGATCGACCCGGCGGTGCCGGCCGACGAGCAGTTCGGGCTGCTCGCCGCCCTGGTGGCCGAGGGGAAGGTCCGCCACGTCGGCCTTTCGGAGGTATCGGTGGCGGAGATCGAGGCGGCCCGGAAGGTGGTCCCCATCGTCAGTGTCCAGAACCGCTACAACCTCACCGACCGGGGTTCGGAGGACGTCCTCGTCCACTGCGAGGCCGCCGGGCTCGGGTTCATCCCCTGGTTCCCGATCGCCTCGGGTGCGCTGGCCGGGCCGGGCGGACCGGTCGACGCCATCGCCAAGGAGCTGGGTGCCACGCCCTCCCAGGTATCGCTGGCCTGGCTGCTCCACCGGTCACCGGTGCTGCTCCCCATCCCCGGGACGTCGACGGTCGCCCACCTGGAGGAGAACTGCGGTGCCGGCGCGCTCCAGCTGACCGACGAACAGGTCTCGGAGCTCACCCGGGCGGCGTAGTCGACCGGCACCGGCCCGGAACGGACCGGAACGTCGACGCGGGCCTGCCCCGGTACCCGTGGCGCACGGGCGGCGCCAGGAGTCCCGGGCGCGGCAGACCTGCGGCCACGACGGATCCCGGGAACGGCGGTGTGCAAGGCTGACCGCATGGGTGGCAGCGGTTCGACACCGGTCCGCCGATGGTCCGCGGGAGATCGGCGTTGACAAGCCATGACCGTCCGGCCGCCCCGGAGCCGCTCCTGGTGCTCCAGCCCGATTCGGGCCCGGGGGTGGGCTCGGGACACCTCGCCCGCTGCTTCGCCATCGGCCAGCGCTGGTCGGACCGGGGGGGCGAGGTGGTCCTCACCGCGGACGACGTCCCGGACCTCTGGCGGGACCGTTGTCGGGCCGAGGGGTTCGAGGTCGTGGCGCGGCCCGCGGTCGGTACCGCTCCCACCCGGCGTGCCGACTGGACGGTCCTCGACGGGTACCGGTGGGACGACGCCGACCTGGTGCAGGCCCGCGAGGAGTCGCGGTTCGTGCTCCTGATCGCCGACCACGGGACACCGGACCTCCGCGGGGCCGACCTGGTGGTCGACCAGAACCTCGACGACCCGTCGGCCCCCCGCCGCTACGACGCCCCCGAGGTGCTGCTCGGTCCCCGCTACGCCCTCCTCCGCCGCGAGCTCCGGCAGTGGCGCCTCCGATCGATCGGGGCCGGTGCTCCGGAGGGCGGGCGGCCGTCCGTCGTCGTCAGCCTCGGCGGCGACCCGCCGGCGGCGGCCACGGCACTCGTCGAACAGGTCCTCGCCGACCGCCGGTTGGCCGGTTGCCGCACGACCGTGTTGCTGGGACGTTCCGACGTGGTTCCCGCCCTGGCCGGGGCGACCGTGGCCCTGTCGGCGGCCGGATCCACCGCCTGGGAGCTCTGCGCCTTCGGCCTCCCGACGGTGTACGTGGCCACGGCCGACAACCAGGAGCCCGTCGGCCGAGCCATCGACGCGGCCGGAGCCGGGATCTACGCCGGTCGGCTCGAGGAACTGGACGCCTTCGATCTGGCCGGGACACTCGACCGCCTGCTTTCGGATCCGGAGCGTCGACGGCACCTCGCGGAGGCGGCACGGGACCTGGTCGACGGCGTGGGCGTATCGAGGGTGGTCGCCCGCATGCGCTCCCACCTCCTCACCGTCCGCGAAGCCGGACCGGCGGACCGTGAGCTCCTGTGGGAGTGGGCCTCGGACGCCGAGGTGCGTGCCAACTCCTTCTCGTCGGACCCGATCCCGTTCGAGGACCACGTGGTGTGGTTCGACCGGTTGCTGGCCGATCCGGGTCGACGGCAGTATGTGGTCGAGCGGATCGGGCCGGGCGGGAGCGCACCGATCGGCCAGATCCGCTTCGACATCGGGCCCGGAGCGCACGGCGGTCCCGGTCACGACACGGCCGCCGTGGCGGAGATCGGCGTGTCCGTGGCTCCCGAACACCGTGGTGACGGGTGGGGTGGACCGCTCATCTGCGCGGGCGTGTGGCGATTCACCCGGGACTGCCCGCAGGTGACCGCCCTGGAGGCAAAGGTGAAGCCGGGGAACCATGCCTCGGGCCGCTCGTTCGTGGAGGCCGACTTCGACGGGCCGACGACCGGGGATCCGTCGTTCTCGCGGTACGTTCGGACCGTGGCAACGGAGAGACCCGATGGGTGACAACGGACCGCACGTCCTTGCCGGGGAGCGCCCGTGGATCCGCACCGTGCCCGCGTCGGTCATCGACGACGCACGGGGGCGGTGGGCGGCGCTCCCCCGATTCGCGCCCGTCCCCGGTCCCCGGCCGCTCGATCCCGTCGGACGCGTCGTCCACCGCCTGTCGGGTGTCGTGGCGTTGGATGCGTCGGGGCCGTTCGAGTGCACGTGGGGAACACGGTGAACCCCGGCTTCGCCATCGGTGGCCGGGCGGTCGGGGCGGGCGCCCCGGTGTTCGTCATCGCGGAGGTCTCGGCCAACCACGGAGGCCGGCTGGACACCGCCCTCGACATCGTCCGTGCCGCCGCCGACGCCGGAGCGGATGCCGTCAAGCTGCAGACCTACACACCGGACACCATGACACTCGACCTGGACACGGAGCCGTTCGTGGTCGGCGCCGGGTCGCCGTGGGCCGGGCGGCGGCTCTACGAACTCTACGCCGAGGCCCAGACCCCGTGGGAATGGCACGAACCGATCGCCTCGTTGGCCTCCGACCTGGGTCTCACCTGGCTGTCCACGCCGTTCGACGCCACGGCCCTCACGTTCCTCGAGAGCCTCGACGTCCCCGCGCTCAAGATCGCCAGCTTCGAGCTCACCGACCTGGACCTGGTGTCGGCGGCCGCCGCATCCGGCCGGCCCCTGGTGCTGTCGACCGGCATGGCCTCGGAGGACGAGATCGACGACGCCGTCAACGCTGCACGATCCAGCGACTGCGCGGACCTGGCCCTGCTCCGCTGCTCGAGTGCCTACCCCTCGCCGCCGGACGGCCTCGACCTCCGGTCGATCCCCTCCATGGCCGACCATTGGGACGTGGCGGTCGGATTCTCCGACCACACACTCGGCAGTGCCATCGCGGTCGCCTCGGTGGCGCTGGGTGCGGTGATCGTCGAAAAACACCTGACACTTCGTCGGGCCGATGGTGGACCCGATGCCTCGTTCTCGGCGGAGCCGGCGGAGTTCGCCGACCTTGTCGATTCGCTCCACCGGGTCGACCGGGCCCTCGGCGGGGTGCGCTTCGGGCCTTCCGCGGCCGAGGAGGGCAGTCTGCACTTCCGCCGGTCACTGTGGTTCGTCGAACACCTCGATGAAGGACAGGTGGTCACCGCCTCGTCGGTCCGGGCGCTACGTCCGGCCGATGGCCTGCCGCCCTCCGCGCTCTCCGGCGTGGTGGGTCACCGTGTCCGCCGGTCGGTCGAGCCGGGGACACCGGTCGGATGGGACGTCGTGGAGTAGCTCGGCCGGAGCCCCGGGGCCCCGGAGCCCCGGACTCGTTACCGGAACGCCCGGTCGGACATCGGACAGAGCCTACGCTGGGCAATCGCAGCCGCTACCCGGCCCTTCCCGGTCGGCAGGCTCGAATCGTGTTCGAGAGGACGAGCGTGAACGGTCGGCAACGGATCATGGAGTGGGCGCGTGGGTGGTCGTACGCGCATCCCCGCTTGCGGATCCGGCTGCGCGAGGCCTGGGGCTGGACTCGGGATCTGGCCTTGGCCACCCACCTTCGCCAGCCGTTCGACCCGCCGGAGTTCGCTGACCTCCGGCTCCTGGCCGCCACGGCGCCGCCACTGCCGACGGAGGGTGACACCGTCCTCATTCTCTCGTTCCGGGGTTGGTCGACCCACGTGGTGATCGAGTCCGTCCTCGGGCACGCCCTCCTGCAGCGGGGTGCACGGCCGGTGTTCGCCTCCTGTGGCGGACGGCTCCCGATCTGCGACATCGTCCCGGCCCCGACCGCGCCACCCATGCCCTGTCGTTCGTGCGCCGGCTACGTGCGTGACGCCGCCGCCGCCGCGGGGTTTCCGATGGTCAATGTCCGCGACCTGGTTGACCTCCCTCCGCTCCTCCGCGAAGCCCGGCGGGCGACCGATCAGCTCGGCACCGTGGCCGCTTGCAGTGGGTACTCCTTCGGAGGGCTCCCCCTGGGGGAGCTGGTGTCGACGTCGGTGAAGTGGTTCGTCTCGCGGGGGACGCTGACGGACGACGATCCGCTGGTCCTCAGCTCGTATCGTCGCTTCATCGAGAGCGGAATCGTCCTGGTGCGGGCGTTCGAGCAGCTGCTCACCACGACGCAACCGCAGCAGGTCTTCCTCCTGAACGGCGCCTTCTTCGCCGAGCGGATCCTGGCCGAGCTGGCGGACCGCCAGGGCATTCCCGTGGTCCGCTACGAGAAGGGGTTCCTCACGGCGAGCGTGCTGGTGAGCCGCTGGCGCAGGGACGTCGACGACCTCGCCGTGGACGACGCCGTCTGGGACGTCGCCGCCGCGCAGCCGCTGTCACCGGTCGAGCAGCGGGAGATCGACGACTATCTGCTGGAGCGGATCGGGGGCGGTCGGACCTTCGACAACTTCTGGAGGGAGCGGATCGAGGACCTCGACCACGTCCGGACGATGCTGCGGCTCCAGCCGGACCGGCAGACGGTCGCGGTGCTCTGCAACATCCTGTGGGACAGCGCGACCCAGGGGAAGGACGATGCCTTCGCGTCGATGTCCGAGTGGATCGTCGAGGCGATCCGCTGGGCGGAGGCCCGTCCGGACGTCGACCTCGTCGTCCGGATCCATCCGGCAGAGGTCAAGATGTTGAACCACGTCAGTCGGGAGCCGATGGCGGGCCTCATCGGCGAGGCCTTCCCACGTCTACCGGCCAATGTCCGGGTCGTCCCGCCGGAGAGCACCTTGAGCACCTACGCCATCATGGGGCTCTCCGACGCCGTGCTCGTCTACACGTCGACCACGGGGTTGGAGGCCGCGTGTCTCGGGATCCCGACCCTGGTCGCCGCCCACTCGCACTACGCCGGCCGGGGATTCACGCGGGAGGCCGCCAACTCGGCCGCGTACTGGGCGGCCCTCGACCAGGTGCTGACCACACCGCCCGACGAAGGAGACCGAGCTCGGTCGGTCGAACTGGCCCGGCGCTACGCCCATCTGTTCTTCTTCCGATTCCACCAGCATCTGACGTCGGTGGAGGAGCCCGGACGGAGTCGGGTGCGGTTGACGGCCACAGCGACCAGGGGACTGACCATCGGCCACGATGCGGGACTCGACCGGATTGCCGACGCGGTGGTGTCGACCCGTGGCGACCACGGCCTCACCGGGGCCCTGGTGACCGGAGACGGCCCGGTGGGACCGCCATGATGGAGGCCGTTCCCGCCGGTGAATTCGGCACCGAGGCGTGGGATGCCTTTGTCGGCGGTGCGGATGGCGCATGGTTCTATCACCGCCACGAGTGGATCGAGTACCAGCTCGCACGGCGCCGTGACCTCGGTGGACGCTCGTTGGCGTTCGCCGTCCTGCGCGATGGTCGGCCGGTCGCGGCCGTACCGGTCGGAATTGAAGAGGACGGGCGTGATGGCGGGTCCGTCCGGATCGGTGTCGAGGGAGAGCCCTGCTGGTCCCCGGCGATCTCGACGGCGTTGACGGACGGCGAGAGGGATGACGTCCTCAGGTTCGTCATGGACGAAACCGACCGGCTCGCCGCCGTCCACCGCGCGGTGTCCTCTCGATGGCGGGTATCGGCCATCGCCCGGGGCTACGAGGAGTACCTGCCCTCCTTCCTGGCCGCCACCACGCGATCCGGGTACACGGACGTCAGCCTGTGCACCCGCGTGGTCGATCTGCGTGGGGGGGAGGAAGCGGTCCGACGAGGCATGAGCAAGGGACACCGCGCGGCAGTCACCCGCGCCCGTCGGCAGTTCACGACCGAGGTCGAGTCGGGAAGTTCACCCTCGTTCGATGCCTACGTGACGCTCCACCGTGCCATCGCCGGGGCTCGGGCCCGTCCGGTGGAGACCTACGAGCTGATGCGGCAGTGGCTGCAAGAGGGTCGGGGTGCGCTCGTCGTCGCGTGCGAGGAGGGGATACCGATCGGATTCGTCTACCTCATGATCGACGGCGCCGCCTCGTACTACGCGTCGACCGCGGTCCACGATGACCATCGTGGGGATCCGGTCGGCCACCTGATGCTGGCTGATGCCATGGCGTGGTTGGGAAGGATGGGCGTGGTGCGTTTCGAGGTCGGACTCCAGCAGTTCCCCGGCGTCCCCTTCGACCGTCCCGATGCGAAGGAGCTGGGGATCACCCGTTTCAAACAGGGATTTGGCGGTCGCCTGTTGCCTTGGGTCGTCCGTGAGAAGTACTACGACCCGACTGCGTGGCGCCAGGTGACCGAGCACCGTCTCGATGATCTGGACGACGGATGGATCGGTCCGTCGGACGTGGCGTCTACTGACGCTTCAGGCCCCGCCTGAGGTCCTTGATCTCCCCCGGGGCGAAGGAGAATTTGAGGGCGGTCAGGGAGTAGGCGACCGCGCCGCAGGCGCCACCCAGGATCACCGTACCGAGCGGGCGGAGGCCCAGCAGCACCACGGCGGCGCAGGCCACCCCTTCTGCCGCGAGGGGCACGGCGGTCGGGAGCACGGACGTTCGTAGGAACTCGGCGGGGGCGACGTCGGAGTCCCGACAGACGGAGACGACGATCCACGGCGTGGTGATGAGGAAACTGATCAGCGTCGCCCAGAAGACACCGTCGATCCCGAGTGGGAACACCAGTGCGATGCTCAGCCCCAGGTTGACGACCACGCCGATGGCGGATGCCCGCAGGATCACGACTGCCCTCCCGGTCCCTGTGAGGATGAGCGAGCCGACCTGGGCGATCGCACCGACTGCCAGAGCCGCCACCGCGATCTGGGTCGCGGAGGCGGCTGCGTGATACCGGTGCCCGACCCACAGGTCGATCCCGGGGCCGGCGAGGACGATCACGCCGACGGCCACCGGAAGACTGACCAACAGGACATAGCGCGTGCCGTCGAGGAGCAGGCGCTTGAGCTCCGTACGGCCCGAACGCCCGTGCAGCCAGGCCGCCCCGGGCATGACCGCATAGGAGGCGGCGGCGAGGACGGCGCTGGCCCCGTTCTGCAGCTGCGTGGCGATCTCCACCAGGGTCACCGCCGACGGTCCGAGGGCCGCCGCCACGATGATCCGATCCATGAGCCGGTACATGGCCGAGATGGGCCGGAGGAGCGCGATGATCCCTCCGTAGTGGACGAGCGGGCGAAACTCGCTCCGGGACCAGTGTGGCCGGACCCCGCGGGCGTGCCGTTGGAGCAGCACGATCCCGACCAGGGCACCGACGACCGATGAGACCAGCGCGGCGAGCTCCACCCGCACCAGGCTGTGGGTCGCCAGTGCCGCCCAGCTCGTCGTCCCGGCGAAGAGCCCGCGGCGGACCATGTCCGACGCCCGCGAGAGATCGGCACGTTGAAGACCTTCGAGACAGGAGATCGCCCACTGGAAGGCGAGTTCGGCGACGACCTGGCCACCGAGCAAGAGCACCGCCATCTCGACCGTTCCGCGCTGTGCCGACGGCACTCGCCCGAGGGCGTTCACCACCGGGGCACCGACGGCGATGGCGATTCCTGCACCGACGACCGCCAGTCCGGCGAAGGCGACCAGTGACGTTCCGATCGCGGCACCGGTGTCAACCGTGGCCTCGACGGAGGAGTGTCGGGCGATCTGGCGGGTGGCGGACGTACCCAGTCCCCCGTCGAGAATCGCGAGCCAGCCGGTCGATGCCGAGAACGTCTGGAGGATCACCCAGATACCGAACGTCCTCGTCCCCAGTCCGTGGAGGACAAGCGGCAGGGTGACCAGTGCCAGGACGATCGCCCACGCGTTCGAAACCCCGCTGGCCAGGGTATTGATCAGCAGGCGTCTCCGGAACGGCCGGTGCTCGGGCGGTGGGGGCTCCTTGGGTTCAGGGTCGTCCACGGCCCGGTTCAACGCCCCAGGACGAGCCTGCGGGCCCGGACAACGGTCCGCATGATGCGATGCGAGACAGGGGTCGGGGTCACCCTGCCGGCGAAGATCGGCGACGACTGGTAGGCGGCCACATCGATCGGATCCCCCTCGAGTATTCGGTCGATGGCGTCGAGGAGCAGGGGGCGGGTGGCGAAATCGCTGGTATGACCCCCGGTGGGACGGACATCGAGGTCGACCGTTCCCCCGAGTGCGGTCCAGGTGTCGACCAGCGGCAGGACCTGCTCCTCGTAGACACCGTGGTCGTCGGCACACGCCTGGACGAACAGGCGAGGCGGCGGGTGCGCCGGTCCGTAGCCGCCGAGGAGCGTCCGCACCCGGTGGGTGACCTGCTCGCTCTCGACGGAGAACGGATCTCCGTCGGCGCATGCCCACGCCACCTCATCGAAGCGACCACAGTGGCGAGCGGCCATGTCGAGGTCGACGTGCGGAGTGATCGCCACGGCACCTCGCATCCCGAACTTCAGGGCGAGAACCAGCGCTCCGGTTGCGCCCATCGACGACCCGACGGTGACCGTCTCCTGTGGGCCGAACGGCCCTTCCTCCAGCATCCGGTCGACGATCTGCGTCATCGCCCGCTCCACGAACAGGTCACCCTTCTGACCGGTGTAGTACGTCCCGTTCTCGCGTGCCCCGTAGGGGTCGCACAGGAAGAGCCAGTCGTGCCGCGGGTAGGAGCCCAGCATCTTCAACCGGTGGAAGTACCCCTGGAACTGCTCGCGGTAGGCGCGGGCATTTCCCCAACGCCCGAAAAACGCGCTGCAGTGGACGACCAGGCCGGTGCTACCCGGGTGACGAACAACCGCGTACTCGAACGTCCGCCCTTGTTCGTCCACGTGCGTAGTGAAGGACGGAAGACTGTCGACGCGGTCATGATCCGCAGGTGCGGGCACGACGCGAACATACCCGCTCACGGCTACTCTCAATGGACGATCACCGGCCGATCGACGGAGATGTGAGGCACCATGCCGCTCGAAGAACAGGTACGGAGCACCAGGCGGCAGGTCCGCAGGGGGATCGGCATGGCGCAACGGCTGGCGTCGGGCGCATTCGGGCTCGGCCCCGGCGCGACGGTCGCGTGGCTCTCCGAGGAATTCGAGCACCGTCGACACCGTCCCGAACCGGGGCCCGTGACGAATTCGGGGATCACGTGGGTCGTTGCCGACGACCAGCGGACGACGCTCGTGTGGGTGCACAACTACTGGTCGGGTGCCTACGGCATCGAGCGTCCGACCATCAGCGCGACCCTGCTCGACCTGTCCGGTACGTCGATCTCGACCTGGTCGTTCACCCTCGACCCGGACGCCACCGCCGTCATCGACGTGCGGGCCCGTGTCCGGAGCGCCGGAATCGAAGGACACTTCGACGGGCAGCTCCTCCTCGAACTCACCGACGACCACCTCGTTGCCCGGCGCCCGCTCCAGATGATCACCGACTTCGTGCACGACGACCATTCGGTGAGCTGCGTGCACGGCCAGTACGGGCGACAGATCAGACCGATCGGCCAGGTCGTGGGATACATGCGAGCCGAGGCACGCCCGGGGGTCAGGACGGCCATCGTGGTCGTGAACACCTACGACGGTCCCGGCCACCCCCGGACCTATCGCCCCCGGGTCACGGTGAGGGACGCCCAGGGGAACGAGCTCAATACGGTCTTGGATGATCTCGGGCTCCTCGAGTCGAGGGTCGTATGGCTCGACGAGGTGTTCGAGGGGCTCGAATCCTTCCTGGGGGGCACGCCCGGAACCGTGGCCGTGCACCTGCCGTGTCCGAACCAGCGCGTGGCCTGCTTCACCCACTACGAGGACCGGCGGGGACTGATCGTCAACCACGGCACGGGCGAGACCTGGTTCGGCACACCCGGCACCTGTCCGGCGGAATGGCACCAGTCCGAACCGGTCTCCAGCTGTGTGGTCGAGTGCTCGATCACCCGGGACACGACGCTTTCGTTCGCCAACGTGTGGGCACCTGACGCCGCCGTCTACACGGCTGAGATCACCTTCTTCGACCACTCGGGTGCCATCTGGTTCCGCCACGAGGTCGCCGTGGCCCGGAGGGCGCTGGTCACGGTGTCGGCGAGGGATCTCATGGTCGCACACGGCGTCACGATGTCGTCGAAGCCCTCCCTCGCCCATGCCGAAGTGAGACTTCGTTCCGGGTCGCCTTCCCAGGATCGGCCGGCCGTGTTCGACACACTCCTCGGAATTGTCGACGACGGGAAGTTGGTCGGCGAGGCGCTGATCGGTGGGGAATTCCTGAATGCTCCGGTGCCGGCCGGATCGTGGCTCCCGGATGTACGGCGGAGTCGCTCGTTCGTCCGGGCCCGCACCGGTGGCGGCTACCGGACACGCCTGCTGGTGGCGAACCCGTCGGGATCGCCCCACTACGACGTCACGGCGCACACCCTCTGTACGCTCATCGATCCGCAGGGGACCCGGCGGACGACCGCGGAGATCGAGATCCCGCCGCACGGTTTCCTCGAGTTGGACGTGACCACGTTGTTTCCCGACGCATCGGAGGTACTCGGCCCCGAGGGAATCGGTACGGTGCACCTCCGTTCCACCGATGCCCGTCTCTACGGCGTCCACGTCCTCGAGCATCCGTCGTCGGCCACCGTCGCCATCGACCACCTGGTCGGGGGCTGAGCAGGCTCGCTCAATCCGGGCCCGGATGCCGGTCGGGCGAAGCGAATTGCAGGTCGGTGCGGGTGATGGCATCGAGCTGGGACGTCAACATGCCCACCAGGGGTTCAGAGACTGCACCCCACCGGCGGAGGTGCGTACCGTCCCATTCGAGGGCCGCCCACCCCGCCCGGGCACCGTGCCGACGCACCTCCCAGGCCCGAGCGAAGGTGCTCCGACGCTCGTCGAACCAGGGGCCCCCGCTCACGAGACAGCGACCCCACCAGGTGGCCGGGTCCGGTCGCGCGTGCACGGCCCCGGCGATCGCCCGCCAATCCGACTGGTCCAGCGGACCCTCGGACCAGCTTCCGGGGAGGAGTGGGAGGAGGAGTCCGTCCGGCGGCGCGGCGCCCGGGTCTGCGTCCACCAGAGCCGTCCAGTGTGCCGTCACCGGATCGCCGACGTGGTCGGCCAGGCGACGGACGAACGCCAGGTCGGCCATCGTGTCGACGGTCCACCGGAGGTGCCCGAGGCGGAGGGGCGTGGTGACGGCAGCCAGGCGGTAGCGATCGGGTCGACGATAGATGCCGGGCGTCACGTGTTCCCGGTCCGACGGGTCGTGGGTCGCGGCAGCGACGCTCCGGAGCATCTCGGCCCGAATGACCTCCACGTCGAGTCCATCCGGATACGTCCGCACCAGGGTGTTCGACGTGTAGTCCGCACCCGTCGTCCGGTGGGTCGCGTAGACCTCGGCGAGCACCGCAGGGTCACTCAGCGGACAGTCCGCGGTGATTCGAACGACGTGGTCCGCCGGTGCCGTGTCGAGGGCGGCAACGAAGCGACCGAGCACGTCCGACTCAGAGCCCCGCACGACCGCCACGTCCAGCATCGCCGCCAATTCGGCGATCGGATCGTCGGCGGCGAGATCTGACGTTGCCACCACCACGGGTCCGATCGCCGCCAATGACACCCGACGAAGGAGGAGTTCCAGGATCGGCATGCCCGCCACCTCGGCAAGGACCTTGCCGGGAAGTCGACGCGATCCCATCCGGGCCTGCACGACGATGACAGCCTCACCCACGAATGCCTACCGGTGTGCCGCGTCGCGGATGGCGTCGGCCAGTACGACCACCTCGGCACCGTCTCCGGCCATGACGGCCATCTCGGGGCCACCGCTGACCCAGGCGAGGAAGGCGAGGGCCTGCTTCTCGTACGCATGTTCGACCGATTCGTCGGCGTCGACCGTGGTCACGCCGCCCGGTCGGTCGATCTCGATGACCCGACGGGTCCAGTCGAGTCGGACGCTCTGCTCGGTGCCGATGATCTCGACCCCCCGGCGATAGCGGCGGCTCAGACAGTCGAGCGATACGGTGATGACGGCATTCTCCGGCGTGCGAATCAGCGCCTCCACGGTGTCCTCGACGTCGATCTCGAGTGGACCGAGACGCGCGACCGCCGACCCGAGCACTTCGTACCTTCCGCTCCCGAACATCCATCGGACAACATCGAGCTCGTGGGAGGCATCGAGGAGAATTCCTCCTCCGAGCTCACGACGTGCCGAATAGGACACCCGGTAATCGGTCGTCGGTCTCCAGTCGGGGAGCCACTGACCGAACCACACCCGACCGGTGGTGATGCTTCCGAGCTGACCCCCGTGCACGATTTCGGCCACCGCAGCCAGTGGCTGGTGGTAGCGCAGGTTGTAGGCGACGGCCACACGGTGACCAGCAGTCTCGGCCAGATCCGTGGCGTCGGATGCCGACGTGGCGATCGGCTTTTCCACGAGGATCTTCCCGGCACCGGAAAGTGCGGCGCCGACCTGATCGGCGTGCAGGGAGGTTGGCGACGCGAGGACCGTGCCGGCGTAGCGGTCCGATCCAATTTCGCCCAGTCCGACCGGTGTTGCACCGGTGGCTCCGACCACGTGGCGGACCCGCTGCTCGTCGGGATCGGTGACGTGCACGATGGCGCCGGCCGCGGCGAGGAGCCGGCTGTGGCGGGCGCCGGCCGACCCGGCGCCGACCACCAGCACCGGCGGCAGGTCGGGATCGGCGGTCATGGATTCCGGAACACCGGCGAGACCGGAGGCCCGGCAAGGAGAACGGCGAGGTCCTCACCGGAAGCCATCACACCGAATGCCGCGTCGAAACCCAGGAGCATGGCCGCCACGTCGTCGTCGTCGTGGCGGGAGCAGATGAACAGCGAGCCGTTGAACAGGCACCCCGCCTCCGCTTGACACTGCTGCACCCAGCTCTTGGTGACCAGCGGATCCGGGCCGGCAAAGCCGACGACGGTCCGGTGCGGCTCACCGCCCACGGTGACTCGGGCCCCGACCCCGTGGTGCTCCACAAGAGCGATCACCCCCTCCTGCAGGCGCCGCCCCCGTGCTTCGATGGAGGCCAGCACGGTGCCGTCGGCGACCGTGTCGAGTACCGCCCGCGCCGCGGCCAGGGACAGTGCCTCCCCGCCATGGGTGCCGGAGAAGAACACCTCCTCGAACGTCCGCATCACCTTCCAGGTCCCGGCCACGGCAGCGATCGGCATCCCGTTCCCCAACGCCTTGCCATAGCAGGACAGGTCCGGGATGACCCCGTATCGCTCCCGCGCCCCTCCGGGAGCCAGACGGAAGCCGGTGATGATCTCGTCGAACACGGAGAGCGTCCCGTGCTCGGCGGCAAGGTCGACGACGCTCCGGAGATAGCCGGGCGAGGGGATCGTGGCTCCACTGGGCTCGAGGATCACTGCGGCCACATTGTCGCGGTGCCGTTCGAACGCCCGTCGGAGATCGTCGATGTCATCGAATCGGAAGGTGTCGGTCAGGGCGGCGACGGCCTTGGGCACCCCTGCGTCACGGGTGGTGGTGCCGATGAACCAGTCGTGCCAGCCGTGGTACCCGGAGACGAGCACCACCTCGCGTCCGGTATGGGCGCGGGCGGCACGGATCGCACCCGAGAGCGCGTCGGAACCGCTCTTGGCGAAGCGGACGGACTCGACGCCCGGACAGAGTCCGGCGATTCGTTCAGCGACCTCGACCTCGAGTGGGTGCATCTGCGTGAAGACGATGCCGTCGACCAACTGCCGACGGATGGCCTCGTCGACGACCGGCTCCGCGTAGCCGAGGAGCACCGGTCCGAGGGCCATGGGTTCGTCCACCCACTCGTTGCCGTCGACGTCCCAGACGTGGGATCCGGATCCCCGCCGCAGGAAGATGGGGTGGGCGCCCTGGACGAACTGGGTCGGACTCTTCGAGAGCGTCTGGGTCCCCATGGGAATGACCCGTCGGGCCCGCTCCCACCAGCGCGTGGACTCGTCGAAGGATCTCACAGAAGCTACTGCAGCGCGCTCACCACGACATCCTGTTCCTTCTCGCTGAGATCGGGGAACAGCGGGAGCGAAAGCAGACGCTCGTAGGCGGCCTCGGTGGCCGGAAGGTCGGTCGTGGCCACGTCGCGGTAGCTGGTGAAGTGGTGGATGGGGACGTAGTGCACCTGGACCCCGATCCCCCGGCTACGGAGACCTTCGAACATCCTGCGGCGGTCAGGGACGCGGACAGGGAAGAGGTGGTAGGCGTGGGTGAAGCCCGTGGGTGCCTCCGGTGGCAGCTCAACGTCCAGGTCGGCCAGGACGACCCGGTAGCGATCGGCGAGCTCGTTCCGGCGCCCGACAAACGCCGCCAGCCGGGAGAGCTGACTGGTCCCGAGCGCCGCCTGGAGGTCGGTCATACGGTAGTTCCACCCGGGCCCCGTGATGTCGTACTCCCAGGGGGCACCGTCCCTCGATCGTTCCATGCCGTGATTGCGGAACACTCGCAGGCGCGCCGCGAAACCGGCGTCGTTGGTGGTCACGGCCCCACCCTCGCCCGTGGTGATCGCCTTGACCGGATGGAACGAGAAGCAGCACATGTCCGAATGGGCACAATTCCCCACCGGTCCGTCCGGCGTCCTCGCCCCGAGGGCATGGGCGGCGTCCTCGATGACGACGGGAGGTCGGTGCGCCAGCTGACGCAGGTCGAGCGGTAGCCCGGCGAAGTGGACGGCAACGAGCCCGGCTGCTCCGGTGGGCACGCCGCGCGGGTCGAGGTTCAGCGTTGCGGGGTCGATATCGACGAAGGCGGGCGTGGCGCCCACGAAACGTGCACAGTTCGCGCTGGCCACGAACGAGAGCGGTGAGGTGACGACCGTGTCACCCGGACCGAGTCCTGCGACCGCGGCGGCGGCATGGAGGGCCGCCGTGCCGTTGGAGAACACCACGGCGTGCGAGGCACCGGTGGCTTCGGTGAGGGCACGTTCGAACCGCTCGATCTCCGGGCCCTGGGTCAGGCGGTCGCTGTGCAGGACGGCGATGACGACCTCGATGTCCGCGGCATCCACCGACTGGTGACCGTACGGGATCTCGACGGGCGGTTCCATCAGGCCAGGGGTGCTCAGGTCAACAGTTCGCGAAGTTCGTCGGCGCCCAGCCACGAGTCGTTCGTCTCGCTGGAGTAGACGAACCCGTCCTCGACGGGCTTCCCGTCCGTCCACGGGCCGTCGACGCCCCACCAGGGGTGCTCGGGAACGATGACGAATCCCCGCTCCAGCTCGATGGAGTGACGCGACTCGTCCGCGGTCAGGAGCAGTTCGTGGATCTTCTCGCCGGGTCTGATGCCGATCGTCTCGACGGGCGTGCCGGGCGCCATGGCCTCGGCGAGGTCGGTGATCCGGATCGAGGGGATCTTGGGCACGAAGACCTCGCCGCCGGAACCCTCGTTCAGGGCGAAGACGACCAGGTCGACGGCCTCTTCGAGCGTGATCCAGAAGCGGGTCATCCGTGGGTCGGTGACGGTGAGACGGCCCTCCTCGCGCTGTCGGCGGAAGAGGGGGACCACCGAACCGCGAGATCCGACGACATTTCCGTAACGCACACAGGACAACCGGGTGCGCGACCGGGCGGCGTAGGCATTGCCCTGGACGACGATCTTCTCGGCGCAGAGCTTCGTGGCGCCGTAGAGATTGACCGGATTGACGGCCTTGTCGGTGGACAGGGCGACCACCCGCTCCACGCCGGCGTCGATGGCGGCGTCCACGACGTTCTGCACGCCGATCACGTTGGTCTGGATCGCCTCGAAGGGGTTGTACTCACACGCCGGAACCTGTTTCATCGCCGCCGCGTGGACCACGATGTCGGCGCCCTGCATGGCCCGCACGAGCCGATTGCGATCCCGGACGTCACCGATGAAGAACCGGAGCAGGTCCGCATGGCCGAACCGTTCGGTCATCTCGTACTGCTTGAGTTCATCACGGGAGAAGACACGCACCGTGGCCCGCGGCCAATTGCGCAGGGCGTACTCGACGAACGCGTTGCCGAAGGAGCCGGTTCCCCCGGTCAGGAGAATCGTGGCGTCGGAGAGATCCATGTCCCTATCTTGCCGCATGTGCGGTCGGCGGACCGGATGGTCCGACCCCTGGTGGACGCCAGACCAGCGGCGATGCGTGTCCGACACCGGTACGCTTGCCGATCCGTGGGCCACGGAAGGAGTCGAAGGTGAGCGACAGACGGCTGCCCACGGTCTCGATCGTCCTTCCGGCGCTGAACGAGCGGTCCTTCATCGAGGGGTGCCTCGCCTCCCTGCTCGCACAGGACTACCCGGCGATCGTCGAGATCCTGGTGGTCGACGGTGGTTCGACCGACGGCACCGTGGCGATCGCCACCGGATTCGGAGCCCCCGTGCGGGTGATCGAGAACCCACGCGTGACCGCCGCCGCCGCCATGAACATCGGCATCGATGCGGCGGTGGGCACCTTGATCTGCCGGGCCGACGCCCACGCGGCGTACGAGGACGACTACATCCGACGGTGCGTCGAGGTGCTGCTCGAGACGGGCGCCGACAACGTGGGTGGACCGGTCCGGGCCGTCGGGACGACCCCGTTCGGCCGGGCGGTGGCCGCCGTGTACTCGTCGCCGCTCGGCACCGGTCCTGCCCCTTCCCACTACGCCACCGAGCGCACGGACGCCGACACCGTGTGGCTCGGGTGCTGGCGGCGGGAGACACTCCGAAGGCTCGGGGGATTCGACGAGGACCGTCTGCAGTGGTCGGCCGAGGATCAGGAGCTCAATTTCCGGATCCGACAGGAGGGCGGCCGCGTCGTCCTCGATCCGTCGATCCACGTCACCTACTTCCCGCGGGGAGCCCCTCGACCACTGTGGGACCAGTACTTCAACTGGGGGGTGGCCAAAGCCTCGACGCTGGTGCGGCACGGCAGCCTCCCGACCGTGCGGCCGCTGGCTCCCGCCGCGCTGGTCGCCGCCACGGCCGCGGGCGCGTTGCTCGGTCGATCGTGGCGCGTGCGGCTCGCGGTCCCCATCGCCCACACGGCGTTCGCCACCGCCACCGCGTTGTGGCTCGGCCGGCAGGACGGCGTGGATGCACCGAAAGCCTTCGCCGCCGTGGAGATCTGCCAGTGGTCGTACGGACTCGGCTTCTTCGCCGGCCTGGTGCGGACGGCCAGGGGGCGTTCGTTCGACACCCGGCCCAGCGGCCATCGCTGAGCCGATCCGGTCCGAGCCGGTCTGAGCCGATCCGGTCCGGTCCGGTCCGGTCCGGTCCGGTCCGGTCCGGGGGCCACTACCACGCCTTCACCCGAGGGAGGCCGGGGTAGCATCGTCCGGTGACCAAGTACCTGATCACCGGAGGTGCTGGCTTCATCGCCTCACATCTGGCCGAAGCGCTCCTCTCCGCAGGAGATTCGGTGACCGCGCTCGACAACCTGTCGACCGGATCGCTGACCAATGTCGCGGGGATCACCGGTCATCCCGGATTCGAATTCGTGCACGGGTCGATCCTCGACGAGGCGGTCGTCGACGAATTGGTCAACGAGGCCGACGTCGTGGTCCACCTGGCGGCGGCGGTCGGCGTCCGCCTCATCGTCGACGAGCCGCTCCGGTCGTTCATCACCAATCTCCACGGTTCACAGATCGTCATCGAGGCGTCCCTCCGCTACCGACGCAAGGTCCTGATCGCCAGCACGTCGGAGATCTACGGGAAGAACTCCCGGGTGCCCCTGGCCGAGACCTCCGAGAGCCTGCTCGGGCCCCCGTCGGTGGCCCGGTGGTCGTATGCCGCCGCCAAGTACGTCGACGAGATCCTCGCCTACACCTACCACCGCGAGCGCGGGCTCGAACCACTGGTGGCCAGGTTCTTCAACACCGTCGGTCCGCGCCAGTCGGCCCACTACGGCATGGTCCTCCCCCGTCTCGTCAGACAGGCGCTGGCTGACGAGCCACTGACCGTCTACGGGGACGGCACGCAGTCACGCTGCTTCGGGCACGTCCTCGATGTCGTGGCGGCCGTCACCGTCCTGCTCGAGGACGAACGGGCCGTCGGGGAGGCGTTCAACATCGGGTCGTCCGAGGAGGTGACGATCCTCGAGCTCGCCGAGCGGATCATCGAACGCACGGGAAGCTCCTCGACGATCACGCTGGTTCCGTATTCCGAGGCGTTCGGCGAGGGGTTCGAGGACATCGGTCGGCGGACACCGGATACCTCGAAGCTGCGGGAGCTCACCGGTTGGGAGCCGAAGCGGTCGCTGAACGACATCATCGACGACGTGGTCCTCGATCGTGCCGGGGAGCATCCAGACGATCACCCGCGAACCCGCGTGTAGGTGGAGGTCGAGCGGGTGCCGAGCGGTCGAGTGGTCATCGTCGGTCAGGGGTACGTGGGGCTCCCCCTCGCCATGCGGGCCGCCGACGTCGGCTTCGATGTCCTCGGCTACGAAATCGACGGGGACCGTCTCGACATGCTCAAGGCGGGGCGTTCGTTCGTCGGGGACGTATCCGACGACGAACTCTCGACACACATCGGCTCGGGGAGGTACCGGGCTTCGGACCTGGCGGAGGACTGTGCCGGGTTCGATGTGGCGGTGATCACCGTCCCCACGCCGTTGCGCGAAGGCGTGCCGGATCTGACGTTCATCGAGGATGCGGCCCGACTCCTGGGACCGTTCATCCGGACCGGTGTCACCGTGGTTCTCGAGTCGACCACCTACCCGGGGACGACCACCGAACTGGTTGCACCGATCCTCGGCAACCTGTCGGGACTTGTTCCCGGCGAGCACTTTCACCTCGGACACAGCCCGGAGCGAATCGATCCGGGGAATGCCACGTGGAATCTGATCAACACGCCGAAGGTGGTGTCGGGCGTCAACCTCGCCTCGCTGCTCGCCGTGAAGGAGTTCTACGACCAGCTCTGCGAGCGCACGGTGCCCGTGACAAGCCCCTCCGTCGCGGAGCTCTCGAAATTGATCGAGAACACCTTCAGGCACGTGAACATCGCGTTGGTCAACGAACTGGCGATGTTCGCCAACCAACTCGACGTGGATGTCTGGGAGGCGATCGACGCCGCCTCGTCCAAGCCGTTCGGGTTCATGGCGTTCCGGCCCGGACCGGGCGTCGGCGGTCACTGCCTCCCGATCGATCCCTCCTACCTGTCGTGGAAGGTGCGGCGGGTGCTGGGACAGAGCTTCCGATTCGTGGAGCTGGCCAACGATGTCAACGAGCACATGCCGGATCATGTCGTGCAGCGAGTCATGCTGGGGCTCAACCGCCATGGCCGGGCGGTGCGGGGAAGTCACGTGTTGGTGCTGGGTATCGCCTACAAGCCGAACACGTCCGACGCCCGCGAGTCTCCCGCGCTCGCCGTGATCGACCGACTCGTGCAGCTTGGCGCCACGGTCCGGGTGGCGGATCCGCATGTGGGCCGCGTGACCCTCGATCCCCGGGTGGAACGGGTGGACGCCACCGAGGCCGAGGCGGCACGGGCGGATATCGTCGTCCTCATCACCGACCACGACGACTTCGACCTCGAGGCGATCTCCCGGTCGGGGACCTTCATCTTCGACACGAGGAACCGCATCGCCGGGGGCAACGTCGAATTCCTCTGATCGAGGCGGCCCACGCACGAACGTCGGGTCCCCGGATCGTCCGCGGCCCCGTCAGGCCGGGAGCGACGCCCCCGCCCCGAACACCAGCGGGGCCGACCGGATGCCGGCGATGACCGGCGAGGCCGTCCGCACCACCGGTCCGGCGGGCTCCACCGTCCCGAACCGGGACAGGAGCTCGTCGAGCAGGACCCGTCCCTCCAGGCGTGCCAGCACGGCTCCGATGCAGAAGTGGGCCCCGAACCCGAACGCCAGGTGGGGGTTGGGATCGCGGGCGGGGTCGAAGGTGGCGCCGGAGGGACCGAACACCGACTCGTCACGGTTGGCCGAGGCGTAGAGCATCAGCACCGGGTCGCCGGCGGCGACCGACCGGCCGCCGAGCTCGGTGTCCCGGGTGGCCGTCCGCATGAAGGAGACGACCGGGGTGGTCCACCGGAGCTCCTCCTCGACGGCGACGGCCAGCGACCGGGGCACCCCGGCGCGCCGCCGCTCGGCGAGGGCCTCCCAAGTGCCCGGGTGCTGGGCGAAGGCGACCAGCCCGCCGGACATCATGTTGCGCGTCGTCTCGTTGCCCGCCACCAGCAGCTGCACGAGGAACATGCCGATCTCCGCGTCGCTGAGGCGGTCGCCGTCCTCGGCGACGGCCGCCAGCTCGGAGATGATGTCGTCGCCCGGCCGCTCGCGCCGGTCGGCGGCGGCGGCCAGCAGGTAGCCGTACATCTCCCCGAGCAGGGCGTTGCGCTCCTCCTCGGGCCAGTCGGTGGCCCCGGGGATGGCCGCCTCCGACCAGCGGAAGAACCGCGGCCACTCCTCCTCGGGGACGCCGAGCAGGTCGCTGATGACCTGCAGCGGCAGGGGCACGGCGAGCTCCCCCACCACGTCGACCGGCACCCCGGCCTCGATGCGGTCGACCAGGGCCCGGGCCCGGGCACGCACCGGCTCCTCCAGCGCCCGCATGAAGGTCGGGCGGAAGCCCGGCTGGACCAGTGCCCGGTAGCGGGTGTGATCCGGGGGGTCGGTGTGCATCATGGTGGGCGGCGACGGGTACTCGGTGCCGAGCTCGAAGACCATGATCCCCTTGGACGAGCAGTAGGTCTCCGGGTCGCGCGACACCGCGGTGACGTCGGCGTGCCGGCTCACCACCCAGAGGCCGAGCTCGTGGTTGCGGGCCACGGGCGCCTCCGACCGGAGTCGGGCGAACAGCGGGAACGGGTCCCCGGCGTAGAACTCGGGGTCGAGGAGGGGCGACGTGAGGTCGTCGCCCGGCACGGCGACCTCGTCGTCGGCGTCGGGGGTGGTGCTCACCGCGCCGCCCCGCTCAGCGGACGATGACCGGGGGCACGCCGAGTCCCTGGGCCTCGGCGAGGGCCAGGTAGGCGGCCAGGCTCCCCGGACCGTCGAAGACGCTCTCCACCGTGTCGTCGTCGGCCAGGTTCAGGTTGACGCCTTCCATGACGAACAGCACATCGGTGAGCCCGTCGTTGTCCTCGGGGACATGGAGCGTGTGCACGGATCCGGCCGGCTCGCGGATGTACGACCCCGCCGTGGAGTACCAGTCGTACTCGAGGTAGTGCCAGCGCCCCGAGAGGGTGAAGCCGTCCACCGGCCCCGTGTGCCGGTGGCGCGGGAGGCGGACACCCGGCTCGAAGCGGTTCCGCACCACCCAGATGCCGGCGGCGACGTCCACCCGGAGCACCTTGAGCCAGACCCCACCGGTGGCGTCGACCCACGGCAGGTCGTCGTCGGAGGCGTGCCGGACCAGATCGTCGGCGTACTCGGTGGTGGTCATGGTCGTCTCCTCCTGCAGGTCGGGTCGATGGTGGGTCGTGGTCGTCGTGGTCGTCGTGGTCGTCGTCGGAGCGCGTCACCCGGCCGGGGGCCTGCCCGCCGTCGGGTCACGACGGGTAGGGCCCGATCCGCTGGTCGGGGCTGGTGTCGGTCAGGGTGTGCCCGTCGAGGGAGACCAGCGGGGTCCACTCGCCGCCGGTCCACCAGCGGTAGTGGAAGCGGCCGCTCGGGTCGGGATGCCACCCCGGGGGGGAGAGCGGCGGTGCCAGGGCGAACCCCGGGCCCCCCGCCGCGCCGACGACGGCGCCGGAGGGGGGAAAGCCCTGCCCGGCACCGTGCGGTGGTGCCGGGAGGTGGCCCCGGCCGGACGTGTCTCCCGACGGGCCCGAATTGGCCGGGCGGGGATAGGCGGGGAACTGCGACGCGGCGACGGGCCCGGCGGCCGGCGTCCCCGGAGGGGTCCCGACCGGCGGCCCGGCGTGCGGGTTCCCGGCCCGGGCCTGGCGGTTGGCGGCGGCCGCCCTGGTGATCAGGTAGATGACGTACAACACCAGGCCGAGCACGAGCGAGAGGAACCAGAAGAACGCCCACAGCAGCGACGGGATCCCCCAGGGCGTGCGCCCGGTGGTGATCCGGGCCTGCTCCGACAGCCGGTAGCCGAGGAACGCCCACACCAGGGAGAGCACGAGCAGGAGGACCCACTCGGCGGGAGAGAGGTTCACCGAGGTGCCGACGGTCAGGGGATGCACGCCACGAGCCTATGCGCCCCGGCGCGATCCGCCGGTGGGTCCCTGCGGGAGCGGTCCACCGGACCGGCCGGACCGGACGTCCGGCCGACTCAGCTGCCGAAGACACCGCTCCGGCGACGGTCCGGTCGGTAGGCCGACTGGAGGTCGCCAGCCGAGTACGGGCCGGGGGACGATCCGGTCACCGCGAACCAGTAGAGGGCGGCGTTGAACGCCGCCGAGGCCACGGTCACCACCAGCAGGATGGCGGCCAGGCCGAGCAGACCCACCACCACACCGAGCGGAACGAACAGGGCGCCGAGCAGTCCGGCGACCACCACGTCCGCCAGCACCAGCCCGAAGGCGACGACCGCCACCGCCGAATTGCCGACGATGTTCTCGCCCCAGCGCTCGCGGCAGAGGTGCATCGACCGCTTGACGGCGGCGATCGCCCCGACGTTCTCGAAGAGGATCACCGGGACGACGAAGAAACTGGCCAGGGTCCAGGCCACGCCGACCAGCGATCCGAGGATCAGGCCGATGACGCCCCGGCTGCGCAGGTTCCGGAGGATGCTCATCACCACGTAGTTGACGATGGCCCAGACGAACAGCTGCGGGCTCTTGGCCAGCGCCCCGCGGAGGGCCTGGCGGTTGGTGACCCGCTGCCCGTGGAAGCGGGCGTTCACCCGCAGGATGATCGTGGCGTGCGCCACCACCGAGACGAACATCACCAGCACGCCGACCGCCACCATCACCAGCCACTGCCAGAGGTTGAAGGTGGCACCCTGCGAGCCGGTGGTCGACGGCGCGTCGGTCACCCCGGGCAGCACCGCCAGGGCGCCCAGCCCGATGACGGCCAGCTCGACCACGAAGGCCACGGCCGGGATGGCCAGCATCCCGGGCTCATCGGCCACCATCGAGAAGCCGGTCCGGACCAGGCGGATCCCCCGGCCGAAGCGCCCGCCGGCCGGTGGGGGGCCGGCGGGACCCGGGGGCTGCGGCTGGATGGACTGCATCGGGTACGCCGGGGGCCGCGCATACGCCGGTGGGAGCTGCGGTGCCGCCGGCGGTGGGCCCATGCCGAAACCGGGGTGGGGGGCGTATGCCGGCGGTGGTGCGTAGCCGTCACTCGGGGCGTACCCGTCGGTCGGAGCGTACCCCTGGGACGGACCGGATCCCTGGGGTGGTGCGTCACCGGAGGCCGTCGGGTACCCCTGAGGCGGTGGCACCGTCGGTGCGGGCTGGACGTCGCGCACCGGTCCGGGCGTGGTGGCCGTCCCGTCCAACACCGGGAGGTCGGCGAACAGGCCGGAGGCGGCCGGCCGGTCGGACCCGTCGGTCGGCGCCGCGAACCCCGGATGCTCCTCCGGTGGGTACCAGCGCCCGTCCGAGGCGATCCACCACCCGGGACCCTGCGACGTCGTGCTCATGTCCACCCCCTCGCCGCCCGAGATCGTAGAGGGGGACGCCGGCCGTGGCAACGGTGGCGACCGGCCGATCGGGGGGCCCACCGTCCACCGGACACCCGTCGGGCAACTCCGGTCGGTGCCGGCCTCAACGATCCCCGGCGTGGCTCCGATAGAACGCCCAGATCACCGAGGTCGCATCGATCTCGGAGGTGGTCCGGCCGAGGAAGAGCCGTCCGATCAGCGGCAGGCGACCACCCGGCCAGGTGTGCCCGGCGCCGGTGGAGGTCCACAGCACGACCTCGCCGGCGGTGCCGTCCCCGTAGGAGGTCCGGGTGAGGGTCGGGCTCAGCGCGGTGACGACCGGACCGTCGGGGACTCCGTTGGCCGTGGCCCAGCCGGCCACGGCCTCGGGGACGCTGACGTCCCACCGGGCGTCGTTGCCTCCGCCGTAGGGGTTGATCCGGTCGGCGGTCCCGTGGAAGGCGATCACCGGCACCGGCCGGTCGGGCCCCGGCCCGGCTCCCGAACGCACCCCCGCCACCGCGCCGACCGCACCCACCAGGTCAGGACGGGACCAGGCCAACGCGCACGACATGCGTGCACCGCCCGACATGCCCGACAGGCAGGGGCGGCGCCACACCGGGTCGAACTCGGTGACGAGCGACGTGATCAGCGCCTCCAGAAACGGCGCGTCGACCGACGGGTCCCACACGAACCCGCCCCGGCGTCGACGGTACGCCTCCGGATACACCACCACCGCCCCGGAACCGGCGAGGCGGTCCATGCCCGAGAGCAACCGCTGGCGTCCGGCGGTGGACGTGCTGCCGTGCAGGCTCAGCACGACCGCGGACGGTCGCTCGCCCGGCGGCGGCGTGACGATGAGGTACGACCGTGCCGAGCCGGCCAGGTCCAGTGTCCGACGTATGACGCCCACTCCACCACCCTCCAACCCCGCCCACTCGGCGATCCCGAACCGTCGTCGTGGGGACGGAGGGGGTCGAACCCTCACTGGGGGCGGTTTAAGCGCCCTGCCTCTGCCAATTGGGCTACGTCCCCGGGCCCGCCCGGTCAGGCTATCGACGGGGCGGAGGCCCGGTGGTCCGAGCAGATGAGGGAAGGCCCGGTCCGGGCGTCGACGGCCTCGGCCGTCCGCCGCCTCGCCGTCCGCCGCCTCGCCGCCTCGCCGGCTCAGTTGGTGCGGGGCACCACCCGGGCCAGCGCCACCAGCTCCTCGTCCCGGGGCCGGTCCACCGCCCGCCAGAGGTCGACCCCGCCGCCACCGGCGCCCGTACCCGACCCGGCGCCTGCACTCGACCCCGCCCCCGTACCCGACCCCGCCTCCGGCCACGGGCCGAACACCAAGGTGGGTCGGCTCTCGGGCTCCCACACCGGCCACACCCCCGAGACGCCGTTGGACGGGGCACCGGAGCGGGCGAAGGCCAGCCAGGCGGCCCGCATCCCGGTCGAGAGGGTCATGGCGTCGTCGCCACCCCCCGAGAACAGCTGGACGGCCGGATGCTTGACGGTCCCGAAGACGAAGGGGATCTCCAGCGCGTGGCACGACCCGAGGATCCCGCCGAACGCCGGGGTCTCCCAGGTGAACAGGTAGGTGAAGGTGCCCACCCCCGGCGACGCCGCCCGGGCGTGGATGTCGGCGAGGCGGACCGAGGGGAGTCGGAAGATCAGGTCGCTGGCGATCGCCACCCACAGGTCCCGCGGCGTCACCGGGTCGCCGCGTTCGGAGCGGGCGGCCCGGTAGGCGGCCACCAACCCGGGCGCCTCCCGGGGGGGTGCACCGGCCCGGGTCACCCAGCGGGCGACGCCGGCGTCGTCGAGCTTCGAGAGCTCCGGCAGTCCGACGGCGAAGAACGCCGCCTCGTCGCGTGTGGTGCCGACCATCAGCGGGACGCCGGCCGACGAGCCGCCGGCGATCGCCTCCTCGGGCGGCCGGCCCAGCAACCCGCCGTCGATCACCGGGAGCACCGGCAGGGGAAGGCCACCCTCACCGATCCGGAGGGACGCCCCCAGCGCGGTGGTCTCGCGAACCAGGTCGTCGGCCGGGACCCGCGCCAGGGCCTCACGGGTCAGTGGCACCCCGAGGCGTGCCGCCAGCCGCTCCGCCCGGTCCGCGGCCCCGTCCAGGGTCAGCCAGTAGGGAGGCCCGCTCTCCACCACCGCCCGGTGGAAGAGCCCGCGGGCCTCCGGCACGGCCAACAGGGCGGCGATGCCCATGGCGCCGGCGGACTCCCCGAAGAGGGTGACGTTCCCCGGGTCGCCACCGAAGTCGGCGATGTGGTCCCGGACCCACGCCAGGGCGGCGACCTGGTCGGCCAGGCCCCAGTTGCCGCACCCACGCCACCGCTCGCCGCCCAGCCACGGTTCGTCGGGGGCGGCCAGGGCCGGATGGGCGAGGAACCCGAGCGCACCCAGCCGGTAGTTGATGGTCACGACCACGACGTCGCCTTCGCGGGCCAGCACCCCGCCCCGGTAGAGGTCACCGGCACCCGATCCGGAGGTGAAGCCCCCGCCGTGGACCCAGACCATCACCGGTCGGTGCGACCCGTCGGTCCCCGGGGTCCACACCGACAGGCTCAGGCAGTCCTCGGAGTGCTCGTCCGGCTCTCCACCGATCGACAGCCCCGCCATCCGTGCCGGCTGCGGCGCGACCGGTCCGAACCGGTCGCACTCGCGCACCCCGGTCCACGGTTCCGGTGCCACCGGCGGCCTCCACCGCCGGGCGCCCCCCGTGGTGGCCGCGTAGGGGATGCTGGAGAACGTCCGGACACCGCCGCGATCGACCCCCCGCACCCGACCGGACCGTGTCTCGACAGTTCGCTGCATGCATCCCTCGTTCAGGATCGGGGTTCGGACGGCCGCCGGCACCACACGGTGCCCCCGGCGCCCTCGGACGGTTTTTCCATCCTCACCTGGGACGACGCTACCGTGCACCCGTCCGAACTGCCCCTTGGCAGCCGCTGACGGCGGGATTACTGTTGCACGAGTGGCTGATGTGATTGTCGGGCAATCGGCCCACTCGTTGCGCGCCGTCCCGCGGCGCCGGCGCCGGGGGTGGCACGCCAGAGTGACCGCGTTGACGCTGTGCGTCACCGCCAGCTGCTGCCTGGCCGTGGCGACGCCGGCCACGGCGGCCACCGGCTCCGGCTCGGCCTCCACCTCGTCGACCACCGGTCCGTCCTCCTCCTCCACGTCCACGTCGACCACCGCCCCGGGGGCGACGTCAGTGACGGGCCCCGGCGCCACCAACCCGCAGATCCAGGCCACGGAGGCCCAGGTGGTCACCCTCGAGGCGCAGATCGGCCAGCAGCAGACCGCCCTCGACCAGGCCGACGAGGTCTTCAACCAGGCGACGGTGAACCTCACGGCCACCCGGTCGTCGCTGGCCGTCACCACCGCGGCACTGGACAGCGACCGGTCGCACCTCGCCGTCGACAAGGGCCACCTCCGGATCGACGCGGTCAACGCCTACGTCGACGGCTCCTCGTCGGGGGCACTGGACAACCTGTTCGCCCCGCCGGGCCAGAGTGACGAGGAGCGGACCACCTACGACCATGTGGCCGTCGGCGATGCCGTACGGGACGCCGATGCCGTGGCCGCCGACCAGCGCCATCTCACCGCCACGCAGGACCGGCTCCTCACCGAACAGCAGAGCGAGTCGTCCCAGCTGACGTCGGAGAGCCAGGCACAGCAGGCGGCCGCCGCCGCCGCCGCCCAGTCACAGGCCACCCTCGACCAGGTGAAGGGCACGCTGGCCCAGCAGATCGCCGCCCAGGCCGCCGCCCAGGCCGCCGCCGCCGCCCAGGCCGCCGCCTCGGCGAACTCGCAGGCCGCCGCCCAGGCCGCCGCGGTGCAGGCCCAGGAGGCCGCCGAGGTGGCCGGCACCGTCAGCAGCGGGAGCGGCGCCGCCAACACCGCCACCCAGGCCGCCAACCAGGCGGCCGCCTCGGCGGGGGCCGGGGTCATCAGCTACGGCGGCTCGCCCCAGGCCGCCGGCCTGGCCGCGGTGCACGGCGCCATGCGCTACCTCGGGGTCCCCTACGTGTGGGGCGGCGCCAGCACGGCCGGGGTCGACTGCTCGGGGCTGACCATGCTCGCCTGGGCGCAGGCCGGGGTGACCCTCGACCACTCGGCGGCCGACCAGTACGCGGTCTCCCCCCACGTGAGCCTCTCGTCGCTGGAGCCCGGGGACCTCCTCTTCTACGACTTCGACGGATCGGCCGGCATCGACCACGTCGTCATGTACGTGGGGCCGGTGCTCGACGGCCAGGCCACCCCCTACGGCGCCGACACCATCATCCAGGCGGCCCACACCGGCACGGTGGTGGAGTTCGACCCCTTCTTCGCGGCCGGCCTGGTCGGCGCCGCCCGACCCTGAGCCCCCGACGCTCGGCTCGGCCGGCGGCGACCTAGGGTCGCGCACGGAACCATGGCCCTCGACCTCACCATCATCGTCCCCGCCTTCAACGAGGCGCACCGGCTCGGCGCCGGTATGGAACGGTTCGACGCCGCGGTGGCGGAAGGCGCGGTCGATCTCCGGACCACCGAGGTCGTGGTGGTCGACGACGGCAGCCGCGACCGGACCGGGGAGGTCGCCACCAAGCTGTTGGCACCACTCCCCCACCACCGCGTGCTCACGCTCCGCACCAATGGAGGCAAGGGGGCGGCCGTGCGGGCCGGGATCACCGCGGCCCGGGGGGCGCACTGCGCCTACATGGACGCCGACATGGCGATCGACCCGAGGGCGATCCCGCTGCTCCTCGACGGCCTCCGCACCTCGGACGTGGCGATCGGCTCCCGGGCCCTTGACGACTCCATGGTCGAGAGCCGCTACGTCCTGCGCTCGCTGATGGGCGGGCTGTTCAACCGGATGGTGACCACCGGTACCGGGCTCGGGCTGCACGACACCCAGTGCGGGTTCAAGGCGTTCCGGACCCCGGCGGCCCGCCTCCTCTTCCACCTGGTCCGGATCGACCGGTTCGCCTTCGACGTCGAGGTGCTGGTGCGGGCCCGCACCCTCGGCCTGACCATCACCGAGGTCCCCGTGCAGTGGAAGCATGTCCCCGGCAGTACGGTCCACCCCCTCCACGACTCGCTCGGCATGCTGGCCGACGTCTACGGCTCGCGGCTCGGACTGCGGGCGGTCCCACCGGTCCCGGCCCTGGCGGTGGTGGACCGCACCGGGGCCGCGTCGCCCGACGAACGGTGGTCCCGCGTCGCCGGTGCCGTCGAGGCCCGGCTCCCCGAACGGCAGCTGCCGATCGTGTCCGACCGCGGCGCGGTCCTGGTGCTGCTCCCCCTCCTCGACGACAACGACCTGGCGGCGGTCACCGGGGACCTCATCGGCGATCTCCGGCCGCTCACGGTCACCCGCCGGTCACTCCCGGCGTCGGCGATCCGCGCCCTCGGACCGCTGTCCGGTCGGCTGACGTCGCCGGCCCCGGCCGGGTAGGTCCCCCGGACCTCCGGGTCCCCGCGGCCGGAACCGGCCCGGCCACGGCCCGGTACGATGGGTCGGGTGACCGCGGACCCGCCGAAGACGTCCAAGGCCCCGTCCCGGCGGGCGCGGGCGATCGAAGCGGACGTGGTGACGGAGGACCCCGGGGCGTCGTCACCGCGGACCACACGCACGGCGTCGGCATCCCGCAGCCCGGCGGCCGCGCCCGAGGTCCTCGCCGACGACCGGACCGGCGGGGGACCGGACGACGACGATCCGACGGGTCGGGCCCCCGCCGACGCCGACCGACCGACGGGGTCCACCCGCTCCACGGGGTCCCCCCGCTCCACCCGGACCCCGGAACAGCCGGCACCCACCCCCGGGGCCTCCCCGCCGGGTCGCGGGACCAACGGCGCGGCACCGTCGACGCTCCCGGTGGCCGTGACCCGGCCCGACGAGGTGCCCGCCGACGACCCGCGGCGGTCGGACGTGGACGAATGGGGCCGGTCCGAGCACATGCGGTCGATCGTGCGACGCCTCTACGACCCCATGTACAAGCACTGGTTCCGGGTCGAGTGGGAGGGCCTCGAGAAGATCCCGATGTCCGGCGGTGCGCTCCTGGTGGCGAACCACGCCGGCGCCATCCCCTCCGACGCGCCGGCCATCATGCACGGGATCGAGGAGGAGCTCGGCCGACCGGTCTACGGCATGGCCGACTATTTCTTCCGGACCATCCCGCTGGTGGGGACCATGTGGTCGCGCGCCGGCGGGGTGCCCGCCCACCCCGACAACGCCTACCGGCTCCTCCACGAGCAGCAGCAGCTGGCGCTGGTGTTCCCCGAGGGGACCAAGGGGCCGTCGAAGACCTACGCCGACCGCTACCGGCTCCGTCGGTTCGGTCGGGGCGGCTTCGTGGAGATCGCCATGCGGGCCGGGGTGCCGGTGATCCCGCTGGCCGTGGTCGGCGCCGAGGAGTCGATGCCGATCCTGTTCCGCCTGAACGGCCTGGCCAAGGTCATCGGGGTGCCCTACTTTCCGGTCACGGCCAACTCCCTGCTGATGGGTCCGCTGGGCACCCTCGTGTACTTCCCGGTCAAGATCAAGATCCGGGTACTCGATCCGATCCACTTCGATGTGGACGAGGGCCTCGACCGGTACTCCAAGAGCCGGATCATGGACGAGGCCGAGCGGATCAGGGGTCAGCTGCAGGACGCGCTCCACGACATGCTGCGCGAGCGCCGCAGCGTCTGGTTCGGCTGAGAGTGGGACGGCGCGTCCTGATCACCGGGCTCGACACCTTCTGGGGCGGCCGCATGGCCCAGGCCCTGGAGAACGACCCGGGCGTCGAGATGATCATGGGCATGGGCACACGCGAGCCCAAGGTGCCCCTGGAGCGGACCGAGTTCGTGCGGGCCGACCAGACCTACTCGATCCTCAACCGGATCGTCCGCGCCACCCAGGTGGACACCATCGTCCACACCTTCCTCGAGACCAACTCGGTCCAGGTCTCCAGCCGCCTCCTCCACGAGATCAACGTGATCGGGACGCTCAACCTGCTGGCGGCGGCCGGCGCCCCCGGCACGCCGGTCCGCCAGGTGGTGGTCAAGTCCTCCACCCACATCTACGGCTCGTCGGAGAAGGACCCGGCCTGGTTCCGCGAGGGGACCCGACGCAACGCGTCGGTGCGCACCCAGCTCGAGCGCTCGCTCATCGAGGTGGAGGCGCTGGTCCGCGACTTCGCCGACGACAACCCCCACGTGGTGGTCACCGTCCTCCGGTTCGCCAACGTGCTGGGGAGCGACATCGTCACCCCCATCTCCTTCGACCTCCGCCGACGCCTGCTCCCGTGCATCGCCGGGTACGACCCCCTGGTCCAGTTCGTGGAGGAGGACGACGTGGTGCGCTCGCTGGAGCACGTCACCCGCCTGCGCATCCCCGGCATCTTCAACGTGGCCGGGGCGGGCAAGCTCCCCTGGAGCGAGGTGGCGTCGATCGGTGGCGCCCACCTGCTCCCGCTGCCCCCGTTCAACACCCGGGCCTTCGCCCGCCCGCTCACCCGGGTCGGGCTCATCCAGTTCCCGGCGGAGATCGACTCCCTCGTGCGCTACGGCCGCGGGGTGGACACCACCCGGCTGATCGAGTCCGGCTTCACCTACCGCTACTCGAGCGCCGGGGCGGTCGAGAGCTTCGCCCGGGCCAACAACCTCCGACGGGCGGTCGGTGCCCACGAGCCGGGCTACCGCTACGAACAGGACGTCGAGCAGTTCTTCCGGCACTCCCCGGCGGTGGTCCGGGGCATCGACGGCTGACGGACCGGTCGACGGACCGGCCGACCCACGGTTCGGCTCGCTGACCGGTCGACGGACCGACCCGGCCGGGCGGCGCCGCTCAGCCGACGGGCCCTGACCCGGGATCCGCCGGACCCGGCCCGGTGGGGGACGTCCCGCGCACGGAGCCACCGCCCGCCTCCAGGGGTCCGGGGATGGCCAGGTACCGGAGCGCCTTCGCCTCGTGCCGACCCCGGGTGACGGTGTCGAGGATCAGCCCGGCCGCCAGGCTCAGGAAGGCCAGGATCATCAGCCCGGTGACCAGCACGGCGGTGGGGAGCCTGGGGACCTGATGGGTGTGGGCGAACGTCAGGCCGAGGGGGATGGCCAGCACCACGGCCACCACCGCCAGCACCAGGGCGATCAGGGAGAAGAAGGCCATGGGCCGCTCCGATCGCAGGAGTCGCCCGATGGTCCGGACGATCCGGAAGCCGTCCCCGAAGGTCGACAGCTTCGACTCGGACCCCGCCGGCCGCTCGCGGTACGGGAGGGCGACCTCGGTGGTCGGCATCTCGAGGCCGAAGGCGTGCACGGTGAGCTCGGTCTCGATCTCGAACCCGGAGGCGAACACCGGGAAGGACTTCACGAACCGCCGCGACAGCACCTTGTAGCCCGAGAGCAGATCGCCCGAGGGCCGGCCGAACACCCTCGACACCAGCGTGCCCAGCAGCCGGTTGCCGAAGGCGTGGCCGCGCCGGAACGACTCCTCGCCCTGCGAGATCCTCGATCCGTTGACCAGATCGAACCCCTCGTCGAGGACCAGCCCGACCAGCGCCGGCGCGGCGGCGGCCTCGTAGGTGTCGTCGCCGTCGACCAGGACGTACACGTCCGCCTCCACGTCGGCGAACATCCGCCGGACCACGTTGCCCTTCCCCTGCAGCGCCTCCCGACGCACCACGGCGCCGGCCGAGGTGGCCTCGCCGACGGTACCGTCGGACGAGTTGTTGTCGTAGACGTAGACGGTGGCGGCGGGCAGGGCCTCCCGAAAGGCGCGGACCACGGATCCGACCGTGACCTCCTCGTTGTAGCAGGGCACCAGCACCGCCACCGAGACACCCCCCGGCAGCTCCGGACGGGCCGCAGCAACGTCACCGACGGCGGCCACCGGCGCCGAGCCGGCTGCCGCCTCGGACCGCCCCGCCCCGCCCGGGCCGACGTCCGCACCGGGGCGCGGCACCTCGCCGGTCACCGCTCCCGTCCCGACGATCAGGCGGTCGGTCATCCGGCCGTCCGCCGCAGCCAGGTGGCGAGCAGCTCGCCACGGCGCGCCGCCCACTCCTCGGAGGTGATGGCGTAGCGGACGTGGTCCTCCCACTCGCCGTTGATCTCCAGGAACCCCTGGGCCACGCCTTCGGTCCGGAGCGCCAGCTTCTCCACCACCCGCCGGCTCGAGCCGTTGCGGGGGATGATCGCCACCTCGATCCGGTGGAGGTGCAGCGACTCGAAGGCGAACTGGAGCACGACGACCACCGCTTCGGGGACCAGCCCCCGCCCGGCCAGGTCCCGGTCGACCCAGTACCCGATGGACCCGCTCTGGAAGGGTCCCCGCTGGATCGACGAGAGGGTGATCTCCCCCGAGAACCGTCCCTCGAGGAAGATCCCGAAGCCGAAGCCGGTCCCGAGCTGCCGCTCGCGCTCGCGCATGACGCAGCGGGTGGTGAAGCTGGCGGCGTCCTCGGGTGCGAGCGGTGCCCCCAGGGGACGCGGCTCCCAGGGCACCAGCCAGTCGCGGCACCGGCTCCGGACCTCGTACCAGGCCGGATAGTCGCCCTCCACCAGGGTGCTGACCCAGATCCTCCAGCCCGGCAGCTCGAGCGAGCGGACCGCCTGGACGTTGGAGCGGGGGCTCATCGCCGCCCCCCGACGTTCGTCGCGGCCCCGGTCCGACGGGACCCGGACGTCGGGCCGGGCCCCTGGTGCGCGTGACACTCCACCGGCGAATGGTAGGCCGAGAATCCGCGGCGCCGGTGATCCCGGTGATCCCGGTGATCCCGGGGGTGCCGACCGCGTGTCGCCGGGCGGCATGTGCACCGTTGACCCCACCGACCTACGATCCCTGGACGCCACGCGGCGGTCCGGAGACCGCCATCCGGTAGCGAGGAGCCGCGCGGGAGTGCCCGACAACGAAGTACCAGCCACAGGCGAGCCCGGGCGCGGCGGCGCGTCGACGCTGTCGCCGACGGCGGTCACGGTGGCACCGGCGCCGGGGGATCCGACGCCGGCCCGGACCTCCCCCACCACGGCCACGGGGTCGCAGCCCGATCCGGGCCCCGCCGCCCACGGGAGGCACGCCCGCCGGCACCGTGCGGTGTCCGGGACCACCGATCCGGGGTCCGGGCGCGGCCTCATGGCCGCGCTCCGGTCCACCCCCCAGGGACTCTCGCCGGCGTGGCGGAAGGTGCTGGTGGCCACCGTCGTCGTCCAGGTGCTGCTGGTGGTGACCGTCGCCCTGGTCACCGCCCTCGACTTCCACTTCATGGCCCCAATCGACGAGGAGAACCACTTCTCCTACGTCCAGCAGATCGCCCAGCACGGCACGCTCCCGGTCCTCGGGAGGACGGAGAACAGCCTCCAGGGCCTGGCCATGATCCAGGGCCGTTACCCGAGACCGACCACCGAGGTCCCCGCCAAGATGGGCCTGTGGGGCCTGACCTATGAGGCCTTCCAGCCGCCGCTGTACTACCTGTCGGCGGTGCCGGCGTATGACACGACGGGGAACTTCATCGACAAGGTCTACGCCATCCGCCTCTACGACATGGCCCTCTTCCTGCTGGCCGTCGCCCTGGCCGCCCGCCTGGCGCGGGTGGTGCTCGAGGACCGGTGGCTGATCGGCTGGTCGATGATGCTGGTCTTCTTCGCCCTCCCGGGCGTGGTGGTCCGGTCGGTGACGATCTCCAACCTGCCCCTGGCCATCCCCCTCACCGTCCTGTTCGGCACGGAGCTCACCATCGCCTGGAAACGGCACTCGGGGAAGCGCCTGGTGGGGGCGGGGGCGGTCGCCGGGCTCTGCGTGCTCACCGAGCTCGAGCTGCTGGTGCTGGTGCCGGTGCTGGTCGTGGTGGTGGTAGCCGAGGCCGTCCACCGGCTCCGCAGGCCGGCGGTGGCGGACGGGAACCTGGCCGCGCCGCCGGCGTCGGAGACACCGACCCGGCGCGAGCGGCGGGAGCGACGGGAGCGTCAGGAGCACCCCGGCGGCACCGCGGCCCGGTTGGCCCCCCTGGTGGCGGCCCTCGCCGTCCCGCTCGTGCTCATGGCCCCCTGGTTCGCCTTCAACGAGGCGAACTACCACATGCTCACGGCCGGGCCGATCGCCATCCGGGAGCAGACGCCGTACATCAACCCCGGCCACGTCCGGCTGCCCCTCGCCCAGCTGCCCGACCAGACCGTCCCGCTGCTCGACCCCACGCTCCCGCAGGAGTGGGGCGCCGCCCTCGTCGGTCAGCCGGCGCTCTCCTACCTCGACACGCTGCTCGGCATCCTGGTGGTGCCGGCCGGGCTGGTGGTGCTCCTCGCCCTGGGCCGCCGCCTCTGGACGGTCCGCTCGGCCATTCTGGGGCTGCCGTGGCTGCTCACCATCGTCGAGCTCTGGTACATCCGCTTCGGCGAGCAGTGGCAGGTCTTCTCGCGCTACACCTACCCGAGCCTCCCGCTGCTGATCGCCCTGGTGGCGGAGGCGACGGGGACCTTCCGGAACCGTGCCCTCCCGGTGATGGTCAACATCGCCGCCACCTGCTCGGTCGCCGCCATCTGGGGGTACCTGATCTTCGCCTACACGGGGCCCTGGGCCCTCCAGCGCTGAGCCCGGAGGCACCGACGGGTCTGCCGGACGGCGACGTGCGGGCAGTAGCATGCGGGCGTCGCAGACCACTCGGGGACGACTGGTCCAGGGGTCGTGCGCCGGCACCATCCACCCGACCGAGGAAGCCCACCCGACGTGACGCCCGCTGCCAATCCCGACAGGTCGGCCCCCGGCGGCCGGGACGCGACGGTCGTCGTTCGTCCCCCGGTCGGCTCGACCGCCGTCGGGAGCGACCCCGACCCGGCCGCCGGGCGCCCGCGGGGTGCGACACCCGGCCCCCGCGAACGCCTGGTCGCCGCCGTGCGCGAGACCCCACCGGGCCTGTCCCCGTTCTGGCGCCGGGTGGTGGTCGCCACCCTGGTGGTCCAGGTCCTGGTGGTGCTCTCGGTGACGGTGGTCACCGCACTCGAGTTCCACGTGTGGTCCCCCATCGACGAGGAGGCCCACTTCTCCTACATCCAACAGGTCGCCGAACACGGATCGCTCCCGGTGCTGGGGAGGACCCCCACCAGCCCGCAGGGACTGGCCATCGCCCACGGGACCTACCCGCGACCGGTCCATCTGTCACCGGCGCACCTCGGCCTGATCGCCACGAGCTACGAGGCCTTCCAGCCGCCGCTGTACTACGTCCTGGCGGTGCCCGCCTTCGACGTCCCCTCCAACTATCTCCACAAGGTTTACGCCGTCCGGCTGTTCGGCGTCGGACTCCTGCTGGTCGCCATCGTGCTGGCCGCCCGGCTGGCCCGGGTGGTCCTCGGTGACCGGTGGATGCTCGGATGGTCGATGGTGCTCGCCTTCCTGACCCTGCCGGGGGTGGTCCTCCGGATGGCCACCATCTCGCCGACGCCGCTCGCCGTCGTCCTCGGCATCCTCTTCGTCACCGAACTGTGGCTCGCCTGGACCCGGCACTCGGCCGGCCGCCTGCTCGGAGCGGGTGCCGTGGCCGGGCTGTGCGTCCTCACGGAGCTCGAGCTGCTGGCGTTCCTCCCGGTCCTCGCCCTGGTGGTGGTCGCCGAAGTGGTCCACCGGACGCGGCGGCACCGAGCAGACCCGGCGGAGGGCCGGCGGCCCGGTCAGGTCGCCGTGGGTTGGGTCGTGGCCGCCCTGGCGGTACCGGTCGTCCTGGTGGCTCCCTGGCTCGCCTTCAACGAGGCGACCTACCACCTGCTCACCGCCGGGACCATCGCCATCCGCGAGCAGACCTACCTGGTCAACCCCCAGCACCTGCACTTCTCGCCGATCCACCTCCCCGACGACACCGCGGTGCTCATCGATCCGACCCTGCCGGCGGAGTGGATCAACGCCTGGGGCGCCAACCCCTCGATGGCCTACCTGGGCGCCCTCCTGGCCGTCATGATGGGACCGGCCGCGCTGTTCGTGATCCTCGGCAAGGGCCGGAAGCTCTGGTCCGTCCGGTGGGCGATCCTCGGACTGCCCGTGCTCGTCATGCTGGTCGAGCTCCTCGCCGTCCGCTACGTCGAGCAGTGGGTCGTGCAGCCCCGCTACGCCTACGCCGCCCTCCCCGGCTTTCTCGTACTGGCGGCGGCGGCCACCCGGGACACCTTCCGGGCGAGCTACCTGCCGGTGCTGGGCAACGCGGTGGCGGCGGGGGTCCTGGTCACCCTGTGGAGCTACCTGTTCTTCTTCTACCAGGGCAACTATCACTTCTGGGGCGCATGAGGTCCACCACCGTCCGGGCCTCCGCCCGGGCGCCCGAGGGGCCGTCGGGCAGACCCGCGGAGCCCGTGGAGACCGGTGGGACCGACCGCCCGGACGCGGTGGGGCCGGCCGGAACCACCGACCCCCCGGGCTGGCGCCGGCGGATCCGGCCCCATGTCCTCCCCGTCGCCGTCATCGGGGTGTCGGTGCTCCTCGCCAACCTCCCGGCCATCCTCGGCCTGGTCTCGGCGAACCCACTGGTGGTCGAGGGGGGTCTGGTCACCGGTCGTTCCGGGGTGCTCCCGGGGTACCCGTTCATCGACCCCAATGCCGGGTTCACCCTCCAGGCCCTCGGACACCTCGCCGCCCTCGACTGGCTCCACGGCCACGTCCCCTGGTGGAACGCCTTCGAGGGCGTGGGGTCACCCCTGGCCGGCGAGGTGCAGAGCGGCGCCCTCTTCCCCCTCACCCTGCTCCTCGTCTTCCACCAGGGCGTCCTCCTGCTGCAGCTCAGCCTGGAGCTCCTCGCCGGGTGCTCGACCTACGCCCTCACCCGCCACCTCGGCGTCGGCCGCACGGTCGCCGCCGCGGCCGGGGTCGCCTTCGGCCTCTGCGGCACCTTCGCCTGGTTCGCCCATGCCCCCATCCGGCCCGTGGCCTTCCTGCCCCTCGCCCTCCTCGGGGTCGAGCGGGCGATGGATGCCGCTGGCAGCGGCCGGCGCGGGGGATGGCGGTTGCTGGCGGTGGCCGTCGGACTGTCGATCCTGGCGGGCTTCCCCGAGACGACGGCCATCGACGGCCTGTTCGTGCTCTGGTGGGCGGTCCTGCGCCTCCTCGGTCCCGGCCGTCCCTGTTGGCGGGCGATGGCTACCAAGGTGATCGGTGGCGGGGTCGCCGGCGTGGCGATCGCCGCACCGCTCCTGGTCGCCTTCGACTCCTATCTGCCGTTCGCCGACGTGGGGACCCACGCCGGCAGCGGGCTCGCCTCCGTCTCCCTCCCCGCCGCCGGCCTGAGCCAGACGGTGCTGCCCTACGTGTTCGGACCGATCTTCGGACTCCACGCCGCCGCCGGCCAGAACGACCCGATCTCGTACCTCTGGAGCAACGTCGGCGGCTACCTGGACGTGACGCTGCTCGCCGCGGCCCTGGTCGGCCTGGTCGGCCGCCGCCACCGACGGCTCCGTGTGGGGATCGCCGCCTGGGTGGCGGTCTGCCTCCTCCGTACCTTCGGATGGCCGCCGGTCGTCCACCTGATGGCGCACCTGCCGGGCATCAGCTCGACCGCCTTCTACCGGTACGCCGACCCCTCGTGGGAGCTGGCCGTCGTGGTACTCGCCGCCCTGGGCCTCGACGACATCGCCCGGACCCTGACCCGGCGGTGGGTCCTGGCGGCCGCGGTCGTGGCCACCGCCGGCCTGGCCGCCTGGTCCACCGTCACGGCCTGGCCGATCCTGACCGCCACCGTCCCACCCGATCGCGGGCCCCAACCCCACGACTACGCCCTGGGCAGCCTGGGCGCCGCCCTCGTCCTGCTGGCCGGACTCCTCGTCGGGGGCATCCGGGCGGGACGGCCGGCGGGTCGGGGGCGGCGCGGTCCCCGGGCGGACCGGTCCCGGCGACGGGGGCGGGTGGTGATGGCCGGGGTCGTGGCGGTGGAGTCGATCGCCCTGCTGGGGTTCACCTACCTGTCGGCACCCCCCGTGCCGGCGGCCCTCCAGACCGGCTCGGTCACGTGGCTCCAACACCACCTCGGAACCTCCCGCTTCTACACGTTCGGTCCGATCCAGCCCAACTACGGCTCCTACTTCCAGATCGCCCAGCTGAACCTGAACGACTCCCCGTGGCCGAAGGCGATGAACGCCGAGATCCTCGGCGGCCTCGACCCCAACTCCATCCCCGGCATCTTCACCGGGGGTGCCCGGGCGTCGGTCGCCGGACCGACCCCGGCCCAGGAGCTCGAACGCCATCTCGCTGCCTTCGAGTCGCTCGGCGTCCGCTACGTGGTGGAGGGTGCGGGCGGGACGGACATCCAGGGGACGCAGTGGCCGGCACCGGGATCGCCGGCGTGGCCGGCCGGGCCGCGCCTCGTCTACCGGGACGGCTTCGCCGAGATCTGGCAGCTCCCCGCCGCCGCCCCCGCCTTCTCGGCCGGACCGGGCTGCTCGGTCGCCGTCCACGGTTGGGACGCCGCCACCGTGACCTGTCCCCACCCGTCGGTACTGCTCCGCCGGGTCCAGTACCTGCCCGGGTGGACCGCCACCGCCGACGGGTCCGCGGTGGCGGTGACGCAGGCCTCGTCCGGACCGTCCGGGCTCTTCCAGCAGGTCCGGGTGCCGGCCGGCACCACCACCGTCGACTTCACCTTCACCCCACCCCACGAGCTCCTCGCCTTCGCCGCCGCCGTCGTGGCGGCGGGCTGCGTGGTGGGCTCGCTCGTCCGGGGCCGCCGGCGCCGGTTGGCGCCCACCGTCACCTCCCCCGCCCCGGCGGGTCCCGGCGACCCGCCGGCACCGCCCGGCACACCCGACCCCGGGGAGGTCCCGTGACGACCGCCCGCGTCACCGAGAGGGCGGGGGAGGTCAGGGCCGCCCGGGCCTGCCGGCCGATTCACGCCGGGCCGGGCGTGCCCCCCGGAACCGCGACCGCACTGTCCCGCCGGAGCCTCCCCCGGAGCGTCGGCCACGCCGCGAAGGCCCCGAGCACCAGGCACAGCTGGGCCGGCGTGGCGAAGTCCGTCCAGTAGACGGGCTCCACGTAGTCCGGCCACGCCCGTCCCGCTGCGAACACCGCGAGCAGCCCCATGCCGACGACCCACGAGACGAGGAACAGGGCGGACGCCACGCCGGCGACCGGGTCGCCGGGCACCCGGCCCCGTCGTCGCCACACGGTGCGGTCGAGCATCCAGGCGACGACACCGAGGGTGATGGCCGCCAGCAGCACCAGGTCGACGATCCGGGCGAGCCCGTCGAGCAGCTCGAGCATCAGGAGGACGCCCGATGGCGTGCTGTCCGCCGAGACGTCGCCGATCGGAGCCATCCCCGGAACCACCGACGACCACAGCCGGTACTGGGCGGGGGTCGGCCTCGGGAGGTCGGTGGACCCCATCGGGAGTCGGTCGACGGTCATCTGCTCCATTCCTCTGGCGGTCTCCGACGCCAGGGAGCCGACGGGGATCCGGTCCAGCGGTGGGAGACCGGTGGCCAGCACCGGACTCGAGGTGCACCGCAGCGACCCGGCCGTACAGGCGTGCTCGATCTCATCGGCCAGGCGATCGAAGAACTGCTGGAATTCCACGGCGGAGTGCACGGTGCCGGTCGAGGCGGCCGCCGACTGCAGGTCCCATTCGAACCAGTTGCCCGACTCGTCGCAGATGTGCACCGACGACGTGCAGTCGATCGACTTCCAGGGGTCGTCCGGCGACTCGAGGTACGACGCCAGCTCGGCGGCGGTCGGGCTGACCCGGTAGACCGCCAGGCGCATCGGCCGCGTGATCTGGACGCCGTGCTCGGGGGTGCCGGCCTCCACGCTCGCCCACGCCTTCCACGTCCGCGACAGCCCGCCGGCCGAGAAGTCCTCCACCAGCGCCACGCCGTAGGTCCGCTGGTTCATCACGATGACGGACTCGATGACGCCCCAGGTGCCCACCGCCGCCAGGAGGCAGGCGAGCCCGACCCGGGCGAGCGCCACCGGGCGCCACCGGGCGGCGCGGAGCCGGCGCAGGAGCGGGACGGCCAGGGGCGCGCTGATGGCGATGGGTAGCCACTGCCAGGTGGGCTTGGTGACGGCCACCACGCCCACCAGGAGTCCGATGCACAGGGCCAGCACGAACGGGACCCCCCGACGGAGGCGCGACGGTCGGCGGTGACGGTGGGCCGGCCCGGTGTCGTCCGCCGGCTCGCCACCGTCGACCCGTCGCCGGGCCCCGAGCTCGGCGGCGATCACGAAGGCAAGGCCGATGGCCAGGTCGGTGACGGCGCCGATGAAGCTGTCGCGGTAGACGCGTTGGCTCGTGGCGGTGAAGGCGATCGGGTCGAGGATCAGGACGGTCAGCACCGCCGTGGCCTGGGCCCACGACCCGCTGAGGCGCCGCCAGCTCCAGGCCGTGAGCACGGCCCCGGCGAGGGCCAGCAGGTAGACGGTCATCACCGGCGACCAGGGCAGCGCGTGCGCACCGGCCAGGAAGAGCGGGAACCCCACCGGCTTGGCCAGGGTGACGATGCCGGTCGACGACCACGAGCTCGACCAGTGACCGTCGAGGAACCCTCGGGCCATCTCCACCATCAGCCCGTCGTCATAGGCGGCATTGAAGATGAAGAACGGCGACAGGAGCGCCTTGAGCACCACCCCGGCCACGACGACGGCGGCCCACAGCGACCGCCACCGCCAGCGCCGGGCCGACGGCGTGCTCATCCCCTGCGGTCGACCCGGCACCCGTGGACCATCCCGAGACGCTATCCGGTGGCCACCCGTGGCCCGTTGCCGCCGGGGAGCTTTGCTACCCTTCCGCGATGCTTCACCCCTCCGCCGGTACCGGTGGGCCGCACGAATGCCCACCGCACCGCCGACGGTGAGGGCAGCGGTCCGAGCCGACGGCGCGAAGTGCCTGGCCTGGGCCTTCGTCGCCGTCGGCGCCGTCGTCGTCAGCTGGACGCTTGCCACCCCGTTGATGGCGGCGCCCGACGAGCCGGCCCAGATCAACAACGCCGCCGCTGTCGTCCGGGGGCAGCTCGACGAGCCGACCCACCCGTACTTCGACATCGGTCGGGAGTCGACGGTCCGCGTCCCGGCCTGGGTGGGGAACGCCGCCGCGCTCGCCTGCTTCGCCTTCAAGCCGTCGGTGCCGGCCTCCTGTTCGCCCCGCGTCGCGCCCGACCCCCGGCTGGTGAACGCCTCCACCCAGTTCTCCAACTACCCACCCCTCTACTTCGCCGTCGTCGGGCTCCCGACGCTGTGGTGGTCGGGATCCAGCGGTCTCTACGCCGCCCGCTTGGCCGGCGATCTCCTCACCGGAGGCCTCCTCGCCCTCGGGCTCTACCTCCTCGCCCGCTACCACCCCCGTCGCCTGCCGCTGCTCGGCGCCCTGGTGGCGCTGTCGCCGATGGTCTTCTTCCTGTCGTCGATCGTCAACGACAGCGGGCTGGAGGTCGCCGCCGCCTTCGCCGCCTGGTGCGGGGGGCTGTGCCTCATCGAGCGCGAGGTGCCCGAACGATCGCTGGTCCTCCTGACAGGGCTGGCGTTCCTGCTGCTCATCCTGGCCCGACCCATCAGCCCCGCCAACGCCGCCGTCATCCTGGTCGTCCTCGGGCTGGCGGCCGGATGGAAGCGGACGCACCGGCTGCTGACGACCCGGGCGCTCCGACCCGGGATCGTCCTCGTCGTCGTCGCCGGTGCGGTCGCCCTGACGTCCCTGGCCATCGGCGGTGATCCGTCGCTCCTCGGCGCGCGGCCCCCGAAGCAGCTGACGTTCCTGGCGTCGGCGGCGTCGTCACTCCGGCTGACGAACGTACGACTGCTCCAGTCCATCGGCGATTTCGGCTGGCTCGACACGCCGGTCCCGCGCTTCACGACGGTGGTGTGGACGACCGCCGTGGGCGCCCTGGCCGCCACGGCACTCGTGCGCTCACGATCGTGCCGGCGGGCCCTCCCCGTCCTCGTCCTGGCGGTCATCGCCGCCCCGGTGGTCTTCGAGGCGCCGTTGGTGAACCAGGTGGGGAACTACTGGCAGGGAAGGTACGAACTCCCACTCCTGATGGGCGTGCCGCTGGTGGCCTCGACGATGGCCCGGCGGGTCGCCCGGCATCGCCGGCCCGCACCGCCGGTCGGCCGGATCCTCGTGGTGGCGTCCGGGGGCGCCATGCTGGCCGTCGCCCAGCTGGCCGCCTTCCTCACCGGGTTGCACCGCTACGAGACCGGACTCGGGGTCCGGCCGGGGACACCGGCCACCTGGTCGCCACCCGGCGGCCACGGGGCGGTCATCGTCCTGTTCCTCGTCGGACAGGGGCTCCTGGTGGCCTTCGCCGCCTTCTATGCCGGTCACGCCGGGAGCGTGGCCCGGTCACCGACCGATCGGCAGGTGACCTCCGACGTCCGTCCGAACCGACGAAGTCGCCTCCTGCCGTCGCACGTCGACCGGCCCTCGGGAGCGGCGGGGAACCCACCGACCGACGCCGCGGCCGACGCACCGACGGCGGGCGGGGGGGCGGGCTGACCAACCACCGGGTGGCCCGGCGGGCGCCCGCCCCGGGGACCGCCATCGCCGTCGTCTTCCCCGCGGTACCGGTGCCCGCCGACGGGGCGACCGGACGTCCGTCCCGCGACGCCCCGTCCGTGTCGGACCGGGCCGTCGGCTGACCCCGTCCGGGGCCGACCGGGCCCCCGGCCGCTATCCGGCGCCGCCCACCGGCGGCTCGCTCCGGGCGAAGGCGGCGGCCCAGGGGTAGTCGGGCTTCCCCGCGGGCGACCGGACGATGGCTTCGGTGGCCACCACCCGCCGGGGGAGCTTGTAGCCGGTGAGCGAACCCCTGAGGAACGCCCGCAGCTCGTCGAGACCGACGGTGCGCCCGGGCCGGAACTGCACCACGGCACAGACCTGTTGGCCGAAGCGCTCGTCGGGCACCCCCACCACGATGGCGTCGACCACGTCGGGGTGGCCCTTCAGCGCCGCCTCGACCTCGTCGGGGAAGACCTTCTCCCCGCCGGTGTTGATCGAGAGCGAACCCCGGCCGAGCACGGTGATCACACCGTCGGCGCCGACGGTGGCCAGGTCCCCGGGCAGCGACCACCGCCGGCCGCCGGACTCCACGAAGGTGGCGGCCGTCTTCTCCGGGTCGCCCAGGTAGGCGAGGGGTACATGGCCGGTGCGGGCCAGGCGACCCACCACCCCGGAGCCCGGAACCACCGGCTCCAGGCGGTCGTCGAGGACGTCGGTGCGCTCGTTCACCCGGAGGTGCGGGGCCCCGAAGGGGTCGCCCTCCAGCTGCTCGCCGCCGACCTGCCCGGTCTCCGACGAGCCGAACAGGTCGGCCACGATGCGCCCGGGGAGCAGGTCGGCCAGTCGCCGCTTGGTGGACGGCGACAGCACCGCCCCGCCGGAACCGACGGCCAGCAGCGACGACAGGTCGCGCCCGGCGTCCCCGGCCTCCAAGGCGTCGAGGAGCGGGACGGCCATGGCGTCGCCGACCAGCACGATGGCGTTGGCCCGCTCGGCCTCCACCGTGGCCCACACCACCCCCGGGTCGAAGGTGCCGTGCGGGAGCGTCACCACCGTGCCGCCGCCGAACAGGTTGGAGAAGGCCAGCCAGTGCCCGCTGGCGTGCATGAACGGCGGGATGGCCAGGGCCACGATCCCGGGTCGCAGGACGCGGCCGGGCAGCTGGCCGGGTTCGGTGATGGCGTCGCCGAGCGTCAGGGGGTCGCCGCCACCCATGGCGGCGAAGAAGATGTCCTCGTGGCGCCAGAGGACGCCCTTGGGCATCCCCGTGGTGCCGCCGGTGTAGACGCAGTAGAGGTCGTCGGCCGACCGGGGGCCGAAGGCACGGCCGGGGACGGCCCCGGCGAGCGCCGCCTCGTAGTCGACCGCGCCCTCCAGGCCGGTGCCATCCGCCGCATCCGCCGCATCGTCGCCGGCACGATCCGTGGGGTCACGGTCCTCCACCACCAGGACCGCCCGGTGTTCGGCCAGGCCGTCGGCCGCCCCGGCGGCGCCGGCCGCGAACCGTCGGTGGACGACCAGCCCGACCAGCCCGGCGTCGGCGTAGAGGTAGCGGAGCTCGTCGGACACGTACCGGTAGTTCACGTTCACCGGGACGGCGCGGACCTTGAAGCAGGCCAGCATGGTCTCGAGGTACTCGGTGCCGTTGGCCAGCTGGACCCCGACCCGGTCACCGTGGCCGATGCCCGCCGACAGCAGGTGGTGGGCCAGCCGGTCGGCCCGGTCGTCGAGGTCCGCATAGGTCAGGCGGCGCCGGTCGGCCACCATGGCGGTGGTGTCGGGGACGGTGTCGACCACCGCCTCGAAGAGATCGGCCAGATTGAATTCCACGCCCGTCCCCCTGCTCGCCCCAGCCCCCGACTCCACGAACGTAGTATGGCCGCCAGGAGGCCGGTGCCGGTTCGGTGCGGGCCACCAGCGGGGAGGCAGCGAGTGGGCGAAGCAGGTCAGGCGAGGAACACGGGAGGTCGCCCGTCGGCGGTGACCGGCAGCCGCGCCACCCGGGGGGCGGCACGGCCCGCCGCGGTGGAGGGCACGCCCGCCCCGACGCCGGTCCCCGACGCCGACCCGGGCATGCCCGGGTGGATGCCCTCCCCGCTGCACGGTCCCGTCCGTCTGGCCACCGGCCAGTACCGGTCGCTCTCGAAGTTCCTCGGACGGCGGTCGCTGGCCCGGGCGTCCAAGGCGGTGCCCCGCACCATCATGTTCGTGGGACGGGCCGTGCTCTCGGGGGAGGTCGACGAGGCGGTGCCCCGGCCGGCCATCACCCTCGGGTTCGCCGCCCAGGTGGCACTGGACGAGGCGCTGCTGGCGGTGGCCATGACCCCCAGCCGGTTCCCCCGGCGCGCCGACTACCACCGCGTGAGCGAGGAGCTGGCGACCGCCAGGCGGCAGTTCCGCCGGCGTGGGTGGATCGCCGATCCGGCGTCGTACCACCGGCCGCCACCGCCGCTCCACGACGCCGACCTGACCCGCAGCCACGGCAGCTCGTTGGGCACCTCCTACGAGCGGATCACGTTCGCCAGCGGCTTCACCCCGCGCCCCGGCGAGCCCGGGGGTGACCGGTGGCGGTCGTTCGAGCCGAACCACACCGCGGCGGCCACCATCCTCCGCCACCCCGGCCCACCCCGGCCCTGGGTGGTCGGGGTGCACGGCTTCTGCATGGGCTTCCCCATCACCGATTTCCAGGGCCTCCACGCCGAGCTGCTCCACAAGCAGCTCGGCTTCAACGTGGCCATGCCGGTGCTCCCGCTCCACGGGTCGCGTCGGGTGACCATGGTCAGCGGCGAGCCGTTCCTCTCCTTCGAGCTGATGAACGCGGTGCACGGCATGACCCAGGCCGTCTGGGACATCCGCCGCATCATCACGTGGATCCGCACCCAGGACGCCCCCTCCGTCTCCGTCTACGGGGTGTCGCTCGGCGGCTACATCGCCTCGCTGCTCGTCGGCCTGGAGGGCGGCCTCGACCGGGTGGTCGCCGGCATCCCGGTGTCGGACTTCCCCGGACTCTTCGCCGCCCACAGCCCGCGGCATCTCCAGGCCCGCTCCATCGAGCACAACATCCTGGGTGGCACGGCCGAGGAGATCTACCGGGTGGTGTCCCCGTTCAGTTTCACCCCGAAGACGCCGCGAGACAGTCGCTTCGTCTTCGCCGGTTACGGCGACCGCCTGGCCACCGCCGGCCAGGCCCAACGGCTGTGGGAGCACTGGGACCGCCCGGAGATCTGCTGGTACCCCGGGGACCACGTCGGCTACCTGTGGTCACGTCGCGTCCGCGACTTCCTGCGGGCGTCGCTCGGCGACGGTACGCCGGCGGCGCTCGCCGTCGGCGCCTGACCCGGGGGTCACGCCGTGGAGCCGATGTCGGGCATCGACGCCAAATTCCTCTACTCGGAGACGCCGACCGCCCACATGCACACCATCAAGGTGGCGGTGGCCGACGTCTCGTCGATACCCGAGGGGTTCTCCTACGACGTCTTCGCCGAGACCCTCCAGAGCCAGCTCGGCCGACTCCCCCTCTTCCGCCGACGGGCCGTGCCCGTGCCGTTCTCCTTCGGGCACCCCGTCTGGATCGAGGACCCGGACTTCCGGCTGGAGGACCACCTCTCACGCCGGAAGGCGGCGTCACCCGGCGGGCTCCGCGAGCTCGCCGCCGAGATCGGCGACATCGCCGGCACCCCGCTGCGTCGCGACCGACCGCTGTGGGAGATCGTGGTGGTGGAGGGCCTGGAGGGCGGCCGGATGGCGGTGGTGGCCAAGGTGCACCATGCGGTAGCCGACGGATCGGCCACCGTGGCCATGCTCCGCAACATCGTCCAGGGCCTCGGCGAGGCCGATCTCGCACCCCCGGTCGACAACTGGCGGCCCGAGCCGGTGCCGTCGGACCGCCAGCTCCTCCGGCGGGCCGCCGCACAGCACGGCGCCCGACTCCGGGGCGTCCCGGACCTCGTCGTCCGATCGGTGCGCGGCGCCCGGGCGTCGGAGTCGCTCCGGCGCCTCGCCACGGTGCGGCCCCCACTGCCCCTGCAGACCCCACGCACGTCGTTCAACGTGTCGCTGACCGCCGACCGGACGTTCGCCATGACCACCCTGCCGATGGAGGAGCTCCGCACCATCCGCAAGGCGCAGGGCACCACCCTCAACGACGTCTACCTGGCGGTCTGCGCCGGAGCGGTCCGGCGCTACCTGTCCGCCCACGGCGAGCATCCCCAGCGCTCGCTGGTGGCCAGCGTGCCGGTCTCCATCGACCCCGACGCCGGCCGCCTGTCGGGGAACCGGGTGGACAACCTCTACGTCACCATCGGGACCGACATCGCCGACCCCCTCGAGCGGCTCCACCACTGCCACCAGGTGGTGCGGGCGTCCAAGGAGGTCCGGCAGGCCCTCGGCAACGACCTGCTGGAGCAACGGGCCGAGGTGGTGCCGCCCCAGCTCTACCGGTCGGCCCTCTCCGTGTGGTCCCGCACCGGCCTGGCCGACCGGGTCCGGCCGCCGCTCAACCTGGTGATCTCCAACGTCGCCGGCCCTCGGGAGCCCATCACCTTCGGGCCCATCGCCCTCGAGGCCCTGTACTCGGTGGGGCCGATCCTCGTGGGGATCGGCTTGAACCTGACCGCCTGGAGCTACGTCGACCACCTCCATGTCTCCGCCCTCGGATGCTCGGCCAGCCTCCCCGACCCCTGGCCGCTGGTCGACGGTCTCCAGGAGGCGCTGGCGGAGCTGCGGGCGGCATCGGCCGCCGAGGTCGAACACCGGACCGACGCGGGGGCGGGGTCGTGACCGCCGAGGTGCCCGGGATCGGGGACCTGCTCGCCCGCGCCCGGCGCGACGTCGAGGAGGGGTGGCTGCCGGCGTGCCAGCTGGCGGTGGCCCGGCACGGGGAGCTGCTGGCCTTCGAGACCTTCGGCGCCGCCACCGACGAGACGCGGTTCTGCATCTTCTCGGCCACCAAGCCGCTGGTGGCCTCCGCCGTCTGGCTGCTGATCGGCGACGGGTCCCTGGACGTGGCCCGACCGGTCGCCGAGTACGTGGCCGCCTTCGACCGGGAGGGCTTCGACCGGGTGACCGTCGAGCAGGTGCTGCTCCACACCGCCGGGTTCCCGAACGCCCCGATGGGGCCGGCCGAGGGCGGCGACCGCCAACGCCGCCAGGCCCGGTTCGCCACCTGGGAGCTCGAGTGGGACCCGGGCAGCCGCTTCGAGTACCACGCGCTCTCAGCCCACTGGGTCCTGGCCGAGCTCCTCGACGCGCTGGCGGGGGACGACTACCGGTCGGTGATCCGCGACCGGATCTGCGCGCCGCTCGGGCTGCCGCAGCTGCTCGGACCCCCGGTCGGCGCCCAACCGGCGGTGGCCCCGATGACCTGGGTGGGCGACGCCGCCGGCACC
>Ga0181519_10000252_pt1 | contig 50101 bp, 47 predicted proteins | sample PEATcosm2014_Bin_26_FD_121102 | JGI IMG/M metagenome (GOLD analysis project Ga0181519, IMG submission 121102) | Peatland microbial communities from MTU Mesocosm Facility, Houghton, MI, USA - PEATcosm2014_Bin02_10_metaG | ecosystem: Environmental > Terrestrial > Soil > Wetlands > Peat | place...
AGCGCGCGCTCGCGAACCTCGATTTGTATTTGAGTTTCAGTCGTGTCTTTGCCGTACGGGGTCTGCGTGCCTTCGCAGAGACGATGACGGCCGCCTGGGAGGACGAATCACGCGCGGTGGAGGGCCGCCCCGACGCACAGGAAGATGCCGTCGCCCTCTACACCATGCACGCCGCCAAAGGGCTCGAGTGGCCCATCGTCATTCCCATCAACACGATGACCCGCATCAAATCGGTCGCAGGGCCGATCATCGATCGCAGCACCGGGCACTTCCATTGCGCGGTGTTCGGCGTGAAGCCGACCGGATACGAGGGGGCACTCGCCGCCGAAATCGCGGAACTCGACCGCGAGCGCGTGCGGCTGTGGTACGTCGCCGCCACCCGCGCACGAGAGCAACTCCTTCTAACCCGGCTCGACGTGACTCCAAAGGGTTCCGTCTGGAACTCGATCCTGGATCTCTCATTGGCCAACCTGCCGCCAATAGACCTCAGTCGCTTCTCGCCGGACGTCGTCATGGACGCCGACGAGAAGCCCAACACCCAAACGCGCGCCACCTTCGCCGCGGAAGCGGGTGCGATTGCCACACGACAGCAACATATCCGCTGGCGTGCACCGAGCCGGGAGGAGGGGGTCGGGGCTGATGCGTTCAATCCGGAAGAACAACAGATCCTGATCTCCGATATCGACAGCGCGCGGCTTGCGACCGATGCCACGCCGGATATCCAAGGCGGCCGCGAACGCGGTGTCATCCTTCACAAACTCATCGAAGAGGTGCTGACCGGCGAGACGGAAGAGGCCGTAGCCGCCCTCACGGCCCGGGCTGCCATCTTGATTCGCGCCTTGGGTCAACCATTCGCGCACGATCCCGCCACCGGGCTCGTGCCTGCCGAGCTTGCCGGGTGCGTCATCCGTGCGCTCTCGGCGCCCGAAGTGGCCGCACTGCGTCCCACGTTGATGCCTGAAATTCCGGTGTATGCCTCAACGGCGCTGCCGGATCATGAAGAAGCGACCGCCGGCATCGCCGACGCCATCGCCCTTTCCCCCGCGGGCAAGCCGCTCGTGGTGATCGACTGGAAAAGCGATGTCGCACCCACGACCGAGGTGCTCGAGCACTATCGCAGTCAGGTTCGCGCGTATCTGGATATCACCGATGCCGGGCGCGGGCTGATCGTGCTCGCGACGACCGGACGGGTGTTGTCGGTCGAACGCGGTTAAGCTGTGAAGCTGAGCCAACCGTATCCAAAGGAGCGAACATGCTGCAAGGCCACCACCGCACGATCTTCCTCTGTCTGAGTTTCACGGCGGGTTTGTGCACCGCAGCCGAGAGCTCCGCTCCACCGCCGCCGCCCATCGGACCGCAAAACGGCATTGTTCGCGTACTGGCCGGCTCGCAACTGACGTTTGAATCGGCGGACGGCAACAAGTTGACCGTCGCACTCACCCCCGACACCCGCATCACCGCCCAACAGCCGGCCACCCTCGCCGACATCAAAGCGGGCGACTTCGTCGCTTCTGCCGCGATGCAGGGCGCCGACGGCAAAACGCATTCGCAAGAGGTCCGCATTTTTCCCGAATCCATGCGCGGTGTCGGCGAAGGCCATCGCCCCATGTCCCAGCCCAATCAAACCATGACCAACGCCACCGTCTCGAAGGTCGAAACCACCATGACCAACGCCACCGTGACCCAGGTTGCCGCCGGCGTGCTGACCACGACCTATCCCGGCGGCTCCACCGACCTCATCGTTGACCCGGGTACCCCCGTCTGGCGCATCCTGCCCGCCGGCCGCGACCGCCTGACCCCCGGAACCACCGTCCGGGTGTTTTCCGCGGACGCACCCGACGGCAAGCTCACCGCCCGCTACATCAACATCTTGAAATAGGCTGCGCCGTTGTGGCACATCCGCTCGAGATCGTTTCCGTACCCGTCGATCAACTCGGCGCGGTCGTGGGATCCCTGCAACATGAAAGTCAGTCAATAGTTGCTGCCTTGGATTGAGCGGCAGGGCGGCCTTGCGGCCTGCGCCGGATGGTTGCCATTGGCAACTATCTGGTTTGCACGGCGCGGCAGGGCCGCTATGATTGGCGCATGATCCGAGTTTCCCCGTGGATTGCCTGGATGCCGATGCTGCTGTTGGCGGCGGCGGCGGCCCATGGCGACGATGACGCCGATACCCTGACGGTGTTCAAAAACGCCGGCGACAGCGCCGCGTATTTCTCCAACTGCTACGCCTATGCGGTGTTTCCCACCGTGGGCGAGGGCGGCTTCATTGTGGGCGGAGCCCGCGGCAAGGGCCATGTGTACGTGCACGACAAACTGGTGGGTGATACCACGATGTCGCAGATCAGCGCGGGCTTCCAGGCGGGCGGCAAGGCCTTCAGCCAGATCATTTTCTTCGAGGACCAGCGCGCACTGGATGAATTCGAGTCGGGCTCCTTCGAGTTTTCCGCCGCAGCGAGTGCGGTGGCGATTACCGCCGGCGCCTCCGCGAGCGCGGGCACCACGGGTGCTTCGGCCGGCGCGAGCGGCGGAAAGAACGATGCCAACCTCAAAAGCGGCGGCTACCTCGCCGGCATGGCGGTTTTCACGGTTGCGAAGGGCGGACTGATGTACGCGGCCATCATCGCCGGGCAGAAGTTCACCTTTACGCCGCGCACGGCGCCGTAGCGCTCGCGCCGACCCTGCGTGTGACCGTAACCGTAACCGTGACCGTCGCCCTGGCCCTGGCCCTGGCGCTCGGCGCCCCGCCGGTCGGCGCATGGGCGCCGGCTGCCGCGCAGACGCCGGCCGCCGCGCAGATTCCGCTGCAGGCGCGCATCGATACGGCCGTCAACACGGTGCTCGCGCGCACCGCGGTGCCCTCGGCGTCGATCGCCATCGTGCGCGATTCGAACCTGGAGTACGCGGCGGCGTATGGCAGTGCGCAGATCGAGCCGCGGCGGGCGGCGACGCCGGCTATGCGCTATGCGGTGGGCTCCATCAGCAAGGAATTCACCGCCACCGCACTGCTGCTCCTACAGGAGGCCGGCAAGCTGTCAATCGACGATGCGGCCGGCCGCTGGGTGCCGGGCATGGGTCCGGCGGCCACGGTGAGCATCCGCTCGCTGCTGTCGCACACCTCGGGCGTCCGCGACGACTGGCCCCAGGATTATGATCCGCCGGAATTCCTGAAGCCCACGCAGCCGCGGGACATCGTCGCCCGCTGGGCGAATCAGCCCCTGGATTTCCCGACCGGCACGGCCTGGCGTTACAGCAATACGGGATACACGGTCGCCGGCCTGATCGTCGAGCGGGCCGCGGGCATGCCGCTGTTCCCGTTCCTGCAGCAGCGCATTTTCCAGCGCCTGCAGATGACCAGCGTGGTCGACTTCGACGCCGCACCCTTGTCAGCCGCGGACGCCACCGGCTATACGCGCCGTGCGCTCGGTCCGCCGCGCCCGGCCGCCAAGGAGGGCAGCGGCTGGCTGTTTGCCGCCGGCGAACTTGCCATGACCGCCTCGGATCTCGCGCGTTGGGACATCGCGCTCATGCGCCACGAGATCTTGAGCGACCGCAGCTTTCGCGAATTGACCACCGAGGTGCGTCTGGTCAATGGCGCCGGCACGACCTATGCGCTCGGATTGCACGTCGAGCTGAAGTCGGGCAAAAGGCTATTGAGCCATGGCGGGGAGGTCGGCGGGTTCACCGCCGAGAATCGGCTCTATCCGGAGAGCGGTGTTGCGATCGTCGTGCTGACCAACGAGGATGCCACGGACGCCAGCGGCGCGATCGCGGACGCGCTCGCGGATCTGCTGCTGGCGGCGGATTCGCCCGCCGATGCGGCCGCGGCCGCCGGCGCCCGGGATTTGTTCAAGCAGCTGCAGGGTGGCCGGATCGACGGTCAGCGCCTGACCCCCAATGCGCGCAGCTATTTCACGCCGCAGGCGCTCGAGGACTTTCAAACCAGTCTGGCGCCGCTCGGCGAACCCCAGGAATTCACGCTGCAACGCTCCGTCCAGCGCGGCGGATTTTCGATTCACGTGTACGAGGCGGCATTCGCCCACCAGAGCCTCAATATCACGGTGCTGTCCACGCCGGAGGGATTGATCGAGCAATATACCGTGAGCGCCAAGTAGCCGGAGCCGTCACCGGTCTCAGTCGACCGCGGAGTGCCTACCCCAGTCGAAGCGGCGGCCGAGAATGGCCTTGATGATCAGGTGATCGGTGGCGGAGCTGGCGCCGACGCCCACCCCGATGTTGATCTCCCAAAGCGGCGATACATTGAGGTCGGTGACGATGAAGTATTGTTGCTGCTGGTTGCGCGCCGGAGCGATGTTGCCGATGGCCCCATAATCCGCATACCACTCGATGCCGGCGCTCACCACCCGCGTGAAGTCGTAGCCGATCTTGGCGCTCGGCGCGAAGCCGAGGCCTTGATTGACGTCCGGGCCGTGCAAGGTGCGCTCGAGCGCGGGGTTGACCGCGAAATACCAGCGTCCGATGCTCTTGTCGATGATGGGGCGAATCTCCCAGGTCCAGGTGTCGGTCGAGTATTCGGAGCGCTGGTAGCCGATCTCGGTGGACAGGCTCACGCCCACCGGCCATCCCCAGGAATCCGGCACGCGCACGCGCGGGCGGATGTGGTCCCCCACCCACTGCGCGCCGTGGCCATCCTGCTCGCTGGTGAAGATGTAGAAGCCGACCTCCGACCAGTCGTTGAGGCCCTCGGTGAGCTCGACGGTCTCGTGTTCCTGATGGTACGTCGGGTAGACGCCGTCGATGGTTGCCTGCTGACCCTGTGCGGTGAAGTTCGAATGCAGTTCGACCATCAAGGTCTGCGGCGGCACCGTCTCGGCACCGTAGACCTGGATCTCGTAATTGGCCTGGGCGCGTGCGAGATACGGCAGGCACAGCAGCGCAAGCAGCACCATGAGCCGCCGGTACCGGGGGTGGGCCGCACGCTCAGGCATAGTTGATCACCATCATGAAGCCGAGGTCCATGTGGTTTTGCTGATGGCAGTGAAACAGCGTGGCGCCGGGGTGGTCGGCCGCGAACTCGACCTCTGCACGGCCTAGCGCCGGGACCAGAACCACATCTTTGAGGATGCCGTGGATGTCCTGCGGCGCCCCGAGGTTTCGAAGCTCGAAGCTGTGGCGGTGCAGATGCAGCGGATGGTCGTCCATGGATCGATTCACGAACTGTAGCCGGTAGCGCCGACCGCGCTCGAGCGGTGCGATGGCGGCCTCGGGGTAGGATTTGCCGTTGAGGGTCCAGGCCTCCATGGCGCCGTGGCCGCGGAATTTCGATTCGATCACCAGCGGCACGATAACGGGAGGGTCCTCGGGAAGGGTGGGCTTCGCGCCGGTGAATTGCTCGTAGTTCCAGATGAGATCGGAGGGCTGTTCCCAGCGGGCGGGGCCGCGGCGATCCTCATATTCGAGCGCCACCGCCATGCCGAGCGCCTGCACGTGCCGGCGAACCTCGCCGAGCACCCAGACACCCGGATTGTTCAGCTCCACCACCGCGCAGACGCGCTCGGCGGGCGCAAGTCGCAGCATGGGCACCGGGCGCGGCGTGGGCACCGGATTGCCGTCGAGCGCCACCACGCGCAGATCATGGCCGGCGAGCGCAATCCAGTGCACCTCGGTGGGGCTGGAATTGAGGATGTGCAGCAGTATGCGCTGGCCCTGCTTGACGCGCAGCGGCTCGCCGAAGCCCATGGCCCGGCCGTTGATGGTCGCGACCGCGTAGCCCGGATTCATGGCGCCGTCGTCGCTCGCGAGCAGGTAGCCGTCCCAATCATGCAGCGCGAGAAAAAACTCCTGATCGTAGCGCGCCGGCTCGGCGGCCGGTTCGATCATCAGAAATCCGTGCTGCCCGCTGTACTGCCCGCGCGTGAAATCGTTCATCGCCATGGTGTGCGTGTGATACCAGCGAAAGCCGGCCGGGCGCGGTGTGAAGGTGTAGCGCGCGCTCGAGCCGGCGGGGATGGGCGGCGTGCCTTCCTCCACTGCGCCGTCGACCTCCGGCGGCAGAAACAGGCCGTGCCAATGCACCACCTCCGGGCGGTCGGTGCGATTGGTCACCTCGATGGTGACCGGCCGGTTCTCCTTGAAGCGCAGCAGCGCACCGGGGACCTGGCCGTTGTAGGCGGTGGTCTTCAGGCGGTGGCGCGGCGACAGATCGAGCGTGAGCGGCGCGATCTCGATCCGAAAATCGGGTGCGGGCGGCTCTTGGCCGAACGCCGGCCATGACCCCGCCAGTGCGGCGAGGCCGGAATACTGGAGAAGATCGCGCCTCGAAATCACGGGGGGTCGCAGGAGTTCAACAGATCGTGTCGCGGGAGCTCGAGTCGCGGAAACGCAAGTCGCGGCAGCTCGAGTCGCGGAATCACACGTCGCCGGCGCTCAAGCCGCCGGCGCGGTGGGCATCGCCTGGTCGACATGCCGTTGCAGCTGCTCGAGATACCCGGCGCGGCGCGGCGCATCGAGCCAGGCGACCTGAAAGGCGTTTTTGACCAGTTGCACGATCTCCGGCATCGACAGTCCGCCGTCTTCGTGCAGAGCATGGAGGTTCTCGTTCAGATAGGCGCGAAAATAGGCCGGATCGTCCGAATTGACCGTGGCACGTAGGCCGAGCTCGAGCATCCGGCGCAGCTGCGTGGCCGTGAGATCCTGGACGCAAATGCGGTTGGAGACCGGACAGACGGTGAGGCCGAGGCCGCGCTCGCGGATGGTGGCGCACAGTGCCAAATCCTCGAGGCAGTTCACGCCGTGGTCGATGCGGTCCACGCGGATGTCCTCGAGCACCTGGCGGATGTGCTCCCGGGAGTTGGCCTGATTCACGTCGCAGTGCATGGTGAGCTTCAAGCCCTCGCGCCGCGCCGCGGCGAACACCGCGGCAAACTTCAGCGGCGGATTGTTCTTCTCGTCGGAGTCCAGGCCGACGCCGATCAGCCAATGCTTGTAGGGCAGCGCCTGGTGCAGCGTCTGCATGGCGGAGTCGGCGCTCAGGTCGCGCAGAAAGCACAGGATGAGCTGGGTGTCGACGCCGAGCTCGGCCGCGGCCTTTTCCTGGGCGCGGCGGATGCCGCGGATGACGGCGTCGAAGGCGACGCCGCGCGCGGTGTGGGCCTGCGGGTCGAAGAACATTTCCGCGTAAACGATGTTCTGCTGCCTCGCCTTCTGCAAATAGCGCCAGGTGAGCTCGAAGAAATCCTCCTCGCCGCGCAGCACGGCCATGGCCTTGTAGTACACGGCGAGGAAGGAGGGCAGGTCGTCAAAATCATAAGCGCGCAGCAGCGCCTCGGGCGAGTCGTAGGGCAGGGTGACCCCGTTCTTGCGCGCCAGCGCGAAGCTCAGGTCCGGTTCCAGGGTGCCCTCCAGATGCACGTGCAGTTCGGCCTTGGGCATGCCGTCGATGAAGCTCTTCATGGCCGAAGCGTATCATCGACCTGCCCGGGCACGAAGTGCCGCAGCGGGGGTCATCCTCGCAAGAGGACCGGGGTGGCCAGATGATAGACTGGCAGCAGGCAAACAACCGGGAGCGGTTCGTGCGAAATATGGCGATCTTGGCCGCGGGATTCCTGGTCGTGGCAAACCACGCGGCGGCCGATACGGTGGTCGTGAGCGCGGACCGGATGCTGGATGTGATCGCCGGCCGGGTCATCGAGCGGCCGCAGATCACGATCACCGACGGACGCATCAGCGCGGTGGCGGGCCAAGGCTCGCCGGTCCCCGCCGGAGCGCGGCGCATCGAGCTGCCGGGGATGACGCTGCTGCCCGGTCTGATCGACATGCACGTGCATCTGACCAGCGACCCGCGCTACAGCGGCTATCGCAAGCTCGAGTTCACCGACAATTTCTGGACCGTGGTCGGGGTGGCGAACGCCAGACGCACCCTGGAGGCGGGATTCACCACGGTCCGCAACGTCGGCTCGCACAACTTCGATGACGTGGCGCTGAAACAGGGCATCGAACAAGGCTACATCCCCGGCCCGCGCATCGTGCCGGCGACCTACGCCATCGGCGCCACCGGCGGACATTGCGACGACACGCGCTTTCCGCCGTCCATCACCACGCCGGACACCGCGATCGCGAATGGCCCGGAGGAATTGCGTGCCATGGTGCGCAAGCTGCGCAAGTACGGCGCCGAGGTCATCAAATTCTGCGGCACCGGCGGCGTGCTCTCCAAGACCGACTCGGTGGGCGCACAGCAGTATGACCTCGCGGAGATGCAGGCGATCGTGGAGGAAGCCCACATGCTCGGCCTGAAGGTGGCCGTGCACGCGCACGGCACCGCCGGCATCAAGGATGCGATCCGCGCCGGCGTCGACACCATCGAACATGCGAGCCTGGCCGACGAGGAGGCCTTCGCCCTGGCGAAGCAGCACGGCACCTACTTCTCCATGGACATCTACGATGATGATTACATTCTCGCCGAAGGCGAGAAGAACGGCATGTTCAAGGAGTCGATGGAGAAGGAGAAGGCCATCGGCCGCCGGCAGCGCGAAACCTTCCGCGCCGCATTCAAGGCCGGCGTGAAAATGATCTTCGGCACCGACGGCGGCGTTTATCCGAACGGCTTCAACGCCCGGCAATTCGCCACCATGGTGGCCTGGGGCATGTCGCCCATGCAGGCCATTCAGGCGGCCACGGTGACGGCGGCCGAGGCGCTCGGCCGCAGCGCCGACGTCGGCGCCATTGCGGTGGGCCGATTCGGCGATTTGATCGCGGTTGCCGGCGACCCGCTGTCGGATGTGACCGTGTTGCAGTCCGTCGGTTTCGTGATGAAAGGCGGCGATGTGGTCATCTGGCGGGGTCCACCCGGTAGATGACCGAGCCATGCGGCGGCAGCGCGACCTCGACGGCGTCGGCGGCCGGCAGATCGCGGTGTTCCCACAGGTCCCGCAGGGAGTAGCGCGCGCCGCTGAGGCCCAATTCCTGCCACGCGTGGTGCAGGGTGCGCGGCGTTGCCTGAAGATTGAACAGCGCCAGATAGCGGCTGCGCCGCGTCGCGCCCAGCGGCATCGCGCCCGCCCGCGGCGCCGGCGTCGACACCCACACGGCGCTGTCCGGCGTCATGATCACGGCATGCGCATCGCGCGCGTGCTGATCGACGTCGAGCAATTCGCCATTGGTGAGCGCGGCGTTCGTCCACTCGTCGATGTGGGTGAGATTGCCGCCCATGATGAGCGGTGAGCGGAACATGCACCACAGCGTGAGCAGCGTGCGCTGTTCATCGTGGTTCAATCGCGAGGCGCGCGGCTGCAGATATCCGGCGGCCGGCTCCAGGCGCCCGATAGGCAGCATGTCGGCGTCGGGCCAGTGGCCGGGACCGGAATATTTCGCCCACTCCGCAGCCGGTGCGAATTGATTGCCGGGACCCTGCGGAAAATGGGTCTGGCCGTACCAGATGTCCCACACATCATCGGAGATGCGCCACATCTGTGCGTTGGCGCTGAGTTCGGCCGCTTTGTCGAGAGGCGCCGGACCGGGGGACAGGCTGAGCACCACCGGCCGGCCGGACTTGCGCAGCGCCGAACTGATCATGCGAATCTCCTCGCCCTTGTACGGATGGCTCGCGATGCAGTCGATTTTCAGGTAATCGACGCCCCAGCCACGGTATTGCTCGGCGAGCGAATCGTAGTACGCCTGCGCCGCGGGGGAGTGGGTGTTGAGGCCATAATTGAAGGGATTCCAGGGGCATTCGTCGGTGAGGTCGGCGGCATCGGCGGCGTGATAGGCGGTGCCGGCGATGGGCAGATTGCGGCGCACGGCCTCCTTCGGAATGCCGCGCATGATGTGAATGCCGAATTTCAATCCGAGCGAGTGCACGTAGTCGGCGAGCGGCTTGAAGCCCTGGCCGCCGGCGGCGGAGGGTATGGTGTTGACCGCGGGGACGTAGCGGCCGTAGTCGTCGAGATTGAACTTGGAGTCGGTGGAGTTGATGACGCCGATCGTGTGATTGCTGATGTACCAGCCGGCATCGACCACGATGTAGGTCCAACCGGAGGCCTTCAGGTTCTTCGCCATCCAATCGGCATTCGCCTTGAGGTCGGCCTCGGTCACGGTCTCGGCATACGCATCCCAGCTGTTCCAGCCCATGGGCGGGGTGGCGGCGAGCACGGCGCCGGCCGCGGCGCGCGGTGCGGCGGCGCAGCCCTGCATCAGCAGCAGACCGAGCAGGATGGCCGTCGGATAGCGCAACATGGGGGCAAGCATACCGCAGCGCCGGTGCGATCTGTTCACGCGAACGCCCCTATTCATCCGGCGCCGAGAGGCAGATAGAGTTGACGTGTATGGGCATCGCAGAGGCGGAAGCCGTACTTTCGGTAAAACGCCGCAGCCGCATCGTCTTTCGCCTCGACAATGACCGCGTACACGCCCAGTGTGCTGCGCGCCTGCAATATTCGTTTGATGGCGTTCTGCAGGAGCAATTCACCGAGTCCCTGTCCGCGTGCCGACGCTGCGCCCGCCAAGCGCCCGATGCGCACCGCCGGGATGGGATAAGCAGGCAACCCCTTGCGATCCGCCTCGGTCAAAATCGCAAACGACAGTGCGGCCGCACTCAACGTGTAGTATCCCAGAATTCGGATGGGCTGACCGGAATCGACCAATACGAACGTCGTCGCGATGCCCTTGGCGCGGTGCTGTGTCGCAAGCCCCGTCAGATATCGATTGAGTACCGCTACGCCACCATCGAATCCGGCGCGGTCGTGCTTCTTCGCATCCAGTTCCTGTACCTCGAATGCCACATCAGACGCCGAGTGCGTCACCCCTTTTCATCGCGCGACGCAGTGCGGTATTTGCCGCAAACGGCCTGCCGAGTGCGGCCAGGAATCGGCGGGATTCGGCGCGCGACAACGTTGCCAGGGCTTCCGCCGAAACCGTTTTATCGGCCTCGCGCAGCGCCGCCGTCCGCACGAAGACCGCGAGAGGCAGACCGGCCAGGGCCGCGGCGCGATCGATTCGCTCCCGATCGCGGGCCGACAAGCGCAAATCGAGGCGTGCTGTGGCGGGCATCGGCGTACTCCTGTGGACACATGTACGGTAGTGTACCGTACAGCCGGCAATGCCGGCAAACGGATACACGTGATCAGGCGAGCATCTGGCGCAGCGCGGCGACGACGCGGTCGCCGGCCTGGGTCAGCACCACGCCCGTGATCACCACCAAAAGGCCGATAGCGCGCATCGTGGTCACCGGTCGCAGCGCGGCGCCGGCGATGGCGTAGTGATCGATGGCCGCCGCGGTGAGCAGCTGCGCCGTGACCGCGAACAGGATGGCGTTGCCCACGCCGAAGCGCGGTGCGAGAAAGGTGATGCTGAGCACGTAGAAGACCACGATGAGGCCGCCGGCGAATTGCTGGGCCGGAATGCGGGCGAGGATGGGAAGCGCGGGCGGTCGCGCGCTGGTCACGATGGCCAGCACCAGGCAGGCGACGAAGCCGGTGGCGAACAGCATCAGGCTGGCCTGGATCGAGCCGCCGAGGGCGCGCGCCAGGCCGCCGTTCAAGATGGCCATGAGCGGAATCAGCGCGCCGGCGGCGAGCGCCCAGACGGCGTAGGTGATCGTGGACATCGGGCCTCCCGTGACCAGAAGAAGATTCCCAGAAGAGATTTGACGTGAAACAATAACCCCCAGATGTCCATTGCGCATCCCCGCGCCACCCTGGCCGCCACCATCCTCGGCTCGAGCCTCGCCTTCATCGACAGCTCCGTGGTCAACGTCGCCCTGCCGGCGCTGGCGACGGGGCTGCATGCCGATGCCTCGACGCTGCCCTGGGCGATCACCGTTTACCTGCTGCCGCTCAGCGCCCTGATCCTGCTCGGCGGGGGCCTGGGCGACCGCTTCGGCCGGCGCCGCTACTTTCTCATCGGACTGGTGACCTTCACGGTGGCCTCCGTGCTGTGCGCGGGGGCGCCGGCGTTTTCCTGGCTGCTGGCGGGCCGCGGCCTGCAGGGCTTGGGGGCGGCGCTGCTCATGCCCAACAGCCTGGCCATTCTCGGCAGCCAGTTTCAGGGTGAGGCGCGCGGTCGTGCGGTGGGCATCTGGTCGGCGGCCGGCGCCCTCGGCGGGGTGGCGGGGCCGGTCATCGGCGGCTGGCTGGTCGACGAGGCCGGCTGGCGCGCCATCTTCTTCGTCAATGTGCCGCTGGCACTCGCCTGCGGCTATCTGGCCTTTTACTACGTGGCGGAGAACACCGATCGCGAACATGCCGCGGCGCTCGACACCACCGGCGCCTTGCTCGCGACCTTCGGCCTGGGGCTCGTCACCTGGTCGCTGACCCAATCCTCGGGCCGCGGCACCGCGGGATTGTCGCTGTGGAGCGCCGCGGCGGTGGGGGTGCTGTTGCTCGTGGCGTTCGTGTGGAACGAGCGGCGCCTGCAGGATCATGCGCTCATGCCGCTCGTGATGTTCGCCTCGCCGGCCTTCGTCGGTCTGTCGCTGTACACCTTCTTCTTGTGGGGCAGCTTGGGCGGTCTGGTGGTGCTGGTGCCCTTTTTGCTGATCAAGATGGAGCGCTGGTCGGCGGTGGCCGGGGGCGCGGCCTTGCTGCCCATCCCCACGCTGATCGGACTCGGTTCGCGTTCGATGGGGCGTTGGGCGTCACGGCACGGCGCGCGCACGCCCCTGCTGCTCGGCTCCTTGCTGGCCGCCGCAGGCTTTGCGCTGTTCGCCGCGCGCATCGGCCCGGGGCTGAGCTATTGGGCCGATGTGTTTCCGCCCACGCTGCTGATCGCCCTTGGCCTGTGCGCTTGTGTGGCACCCCTGACCACCGGCATCATGGAGTCGGTGGATGCCGAGCACGTGGGCATCGCGGCGGGGAGCAACAGCGCGGTGGCGCGCATCGCCGGATTGATCGCCACCTCGCTGCTTGGGTTCGTGTTCGCCCGCGGCGACTCGCTGCAATTCATCGCGGCGTTCCGGGTGGCGGCCCTGGTCGGCGCGTCCTGGGCGCTCGCCGCGACGGCCTGCGTGTACTTCTATCTCGGACCGCGGTCCGGCTCGCGGTCGGTATGAACTACAAGGAGCCGATCGATGCAGCCATTACGTTCGATGAACCGGATGCGTCCGATGATTCGGGTGCGACCGATGATTCTGATGCTCACCGCGCTGCTGGGCGGCGCCCGTGTCGTGCCGGCGCAGCCGGCGCCGGCGTCCATCACCCTGGCGCCGGGCATCACCGTGCCGGCGCCCACACCCCAGGATTTGATGGTCTCCCCGCAGGTGGGCGCCGACGGCAGCGTGACCCTGCGGCTGTATGCGCCGAAGGCCGCCGCGGTGAGCGTGCATGGCGATCTGATCGAAAACGGTGCCGCCCTCGCGCTCACCCAGGATGGCAGCGGTATCTGGTCCGTCACCACGGCAGCGCTGGCGCCCGGGACCTATCGCTATGTGTTCGACGTGGACGGCGCCCGGGTGATCGATCCGCGCAACACCCAGGTCTCGCCCACCTTGAATTCGGTGCAGAGCCTGGTGCACGTCGGCGGCGCGGCGGGCGCCTTCGAGGACATCCAGCCGGTGCCGCACGGCGCCGTGGCGGCGGTGTACTACGCCTCGAGCACCTTCGGCGGCCCGCGGCGCATGACCATCTACACGCCGCCCGGCTACGAGCGCGGCGGCGCACGGTACCCGGTGTTGTACCTGCTGCACGGCGGCGGCGATTCGGATGCCTCCTGGAGCACCGTCGGCCGCGCCGGCTTCATCCTCGACAATCTGATCGCCGCGGGCCGGGCGAAGCCCATGATCATCGTGATGCCGAACGGCCATGTGCCCGAGGTCGACGGCAAACCCGGCGCACGGCCGGGACTTAGCGCCGACGCCAACGATGATCCGTTCACCCGCGATCTGCTGCGCGACATCATTCCCCTGGTGGAGCGCAGCTACCGCGTGGTGGCCAACGCCAACGGCCGCGCGCTCGCGGGGCTGTCGATGGGTGGGGTGCAGGCCGCCAACATCGGCCTGACGCATGCCGATGAGTTCGGCTACCTCGGACTGTTCAGCACCGGCTGGTTCCCGGCGGTGATCGGGGAATTCGCCAGCCGCCACGGCGCCGATCTGGATGCCGACCGCACGCGCCTGAAGCTATTGTGGGTGGCCTATGGCAGCACCGACATCGCCCGGCCGAATTCGCTCGCGATGCTGCAGCTGTTCGATCAGCATGGGCTGCGCTACGCGTCGCAGGAGAGCAGCGGCGGACACACCTGGTTCAATTGGCGCCACGATCTGGTGCAGTTCGCGCCGCTGCTGTTTCGCTGACGGGATTGACGTTGGACTATGGGGACTTGCGCCGCGCCACCCAGTAGGTGGCGCCGTTCTTGCCATAGCGCTCGGAGTGCGGCTGCCGGGCGTTCAGTTCGAAGGTGCCGCCCGCCGGAATATGCTCGGTGTGCTGGCCCTTGGTGAGCCACATTTCGCCGCGCACCACGAGCGCCTTGGCCGTGAAGTCATGCTCGTGGGTGTCGACGACGGTGTCGGGGGCCCAATCGCGCTCGATGACCTCATCGTAGCCCTGGGCTTTGAGTTCGGATGCGTATTGCTGAAATGTCGGGATCGTCGGGATCATAGGGGTCTCGCTGGCAACAAGGAGTGTTGATGATATTGCAAAATCGCAGCGGAGCCGAAGGGGCCGCCGCCCTGGCGTTGCTGCTTTGCGGCATTGGTGGTCTCAGAGCCCCAACACCAATCTGACGCCGGCTTCAACGCAACGGCGCAGATCGTGGTGCGAATCGCGCTTTCATTGAAGTCGTTGGACTGCACGATGAGCACCGGACGACGCATCCCCGGACCTGATCCCACGGGTGCCGAACGCTGAAAAAAAAGGTCTCAAACGCCTGCGCGAATGAGACCTTGGCGGGCTCGTCGAACCCGTCGTTATTTCAGATCGATTTCCCGGCCGGTCCACGACCCCAGCACACGGCGGATCTTGTAGCGCTCGACCGCCGCAGTGTCGCTCGCGGTCAGGCTGCCTTCCACCTGTTTCAGAATGGCCTCTTCGCGGGCCTGCTGTTCGTCCATCGCAGCCCAATTCTTGTAATTGATCACCAGATAGATATCCGGGTCATTTTCGGTGCGCGGCTCGACCATGATCACGCGATAACTGAGGATATAGCCGGCCTTCTTGGCCGCTTCCTGCTCGGCCTTCCACGTGGTGGCGAGATACTTGAGATATTCCTCGGTCTTGCCGTAATCGGTGCGGATATAGGCGACATTGACCACCGGTCCTTCGGTGTACGGGTGGTCATCGGCGAGCACGACGCTCGACAAGGCGAGACCGACAATGGCCGCGGACGCGGCGATGCACTGCTTGATAAACATGAATTTTCCTCCCGGAAGGGTTTGGTTGTTTTTGATGCAGCGCCCACCACCCCGGGAATTCCCCGGGGAGCGGCGGGGTGCCGGCAGTGTACCGGAATTGCCGCGTGACGCTTGTTTGGTGGACTGCACCCGGCTGTTCGCGCACGTGCAGCATGCGCGCGCGAGTTCAAAGATCCTGCGCCATCTCGAGCAGCCTGTTGACCGTACGCCAATTGCGCGCCGTGGCACTGTCGCCAAGCAGTCGCTCGGCCTGGGCCGCGAGCTTGGAGCCGGCAAAGCCGCCCGGCGTGTACAAATAGAACACCCGCTCCTTGAGCTTGAAGGATTCCTTGCCGCGTTTCAACCGGTGCAGATCCTCGACGTCCGCGGAGGCCGGGGAGTCGGACAGAAAATACAGGTGCAGCGACTTCGGATCCGCGTCGGCCTCGGGGAACGGGTTGGCGGCCACCGCGGCGCTCAACTCCGCCAGGCTCAGCACCCATACCGCGGGCTCGAAGCCCTTGGCGTCCTTGACCAGCCTGCCGATGCGGTTGCCCAGGGCCGGCGCCGCCGTGCTCCTCGGGCTGCGAAACACGATGTTGCCGCTTTGCAGGTAGCTGCGAACCTTCGTGAATCCGGCGCCTTCGAGCAGCGTGATGAGTTCCTTCATCGGCAGCAGCCGGTGGCCGCCCACATTGATTCCACGCAACAGCACCGTCCAGGCCGCCACCTCAATCGACCGGGCGGGTCTTGGGATACTGCGGCAGACCGTCGCCGGGCCGGTCCCAGGGCAGCGCGTCCTCCATGTAGATGTGATCGATGGGCACGATATCCGCCGGCCGCTCCAGGCTCGAGAGGCTGATGTCGACTTCGGCGGCGCGCTCCTCGCGACGGTAGGTGAGTCCGGTGCCGCAGCGCGCACAGAAGGAGCGGAACACCCGGTCCGAGGAATTGAATTCCACCGGTTTCGCCGCCGTGAACACCAGGGTGTCGGCGCTCACCGTGACCCAGGCCACCACATGCGCACCGGCCGCTCGCCGGCAGGATTCGCAGTGGCAGAAAGTGGCGGGCGCCAGCGGCGCGCCGCAGCGGTATTGCACATGGTTGCACAAGCAGCGGCCGATCAGGGTGAGTTCCATGGCGCCATTTTAGCAATGTACGCCACCGCACGGACAGTCGGCGCGCGAGGCCCGGAAACTCAGGCATGTTTCTCAATTCAATCGGCACGGCGGTTCCGTCTCAGCGGTATACCAAAGCCGACTGCTGGGCCGCATTCGGCGCATCGCAATGGTTCAACCGTCTGGGGACGCGTGCCCATGTCATCGCACAATCGGTACTGCGTCGCGACAACGGCATCGAGGAGCGTTGTTTGGCGGTTGACTCGCTCAACGAGGTGTTTGCCATTGATCCGGATACGCTCCATGGACGATTTTCCACCCATGCGCCCCGTCTTGCCGCAGCGGCCGGCCGTACCGCCCTCGTTCGGGCGGGGCTCGCGCCGGACGACATCGGTGCGGTGATCGTCTCGACCTGCACGGGTTACCTATGTCCCGGCCTGAGCGGTTACGTCATCGAGGGACTTGGATTGCCCACCGACGCCCTGGCTTTTGACCTGGTGGGCCAAGGCTGTGCCGGAGCACTGCCCAATTGGCAGGTCGCCAATGCGATGCTGGACTCCCGCCAGTGTGAACACGTGCTGTCGATTTGCGTGGAGATCTGCAGCGCGGCGATGTATCTGGACGACGACCCCGGTGTGCTCATCAGCGCCTGTCTCTTTGGCGACGGCGCCGGTGCGGCGGTGCTATCTCGTGAGCCGATGTCCGACCGGCGCCGGATCGAGTGGCGGGCCACGGCGTCCTTGACGAATCCCAAGGAGCGCGAATCCTTGCGCTTTGAACACCGCACCGGGTTGTTGCGCAACGTGCTCACCCGCCAGGTGCCGAAGCTCGCCGCGGAGCACGCCGAAACCGTGCTCGAGGATGCCTTGTCGAAGCTCACTCTCGACCGCAGTTCGGTCAACGGCTGGATGTTTCACGCCGGCGGGCGCGATGTACTGCTGGCACTCGCGCAGCGATTGCAACTCGATCCGGACTCGCTGCGCTACAGCCGTGAGGCGCTGCGCCAATACGGCAATTTGAGCAGCGCCTTCGTGTATTTCGTGCTGGACGCGGCCCTTGCGGACGCGGCTCCCGGCGGTTGGTGGTGGATGTCCTCGTTTGGCGCAGGCTTCACATGCCACGGAGCATTGCTCGCGGTCGAGTAATCCCATGATGGTGCGCAATCGCCGACTCGTGCTGCCCGAACTGCTGGACGTCCTCGCGCCCACCGATACGCGCGCAGTCCGCTCACGCCGTGACCTGCAACGCGTGCACCGCGCGATGGGCACCCTGTCGATCCTGCGCCGCGCCATCGACAAGTGTCGGCTGGCGCGGCCGCCCACCCATATTCTCGAGCTTGGCGCGGGCGACGGTACCGTTCTGCTGCGACTCGCGCGAACGCTGCGGCCGCGCTGGCCTGGTGTGAGTCTGACGGTGTTGGACCTGCATGATCTGCTCACCCCCCGCACGCGCGATGGCTACCGCGAGCTTGGATGGAATTTGCGCGTGCTGCGGATGGACGCACTTGCCTGGGCGCAGGAACGCCATCCGCAACGCTACGATTTGTGCGTCACCACGCTGTTCCTGCATCACTTCGATGCCGAAGCCCTCGGCTCACTCATGGCGGCCATTGCCTCGTGTTCGAATGCGTTCGTCGCCTGCGAGCCGCGCAGGGACATCGCCGCCAAACTGGGCTCGCGGCTGGTCGGCATGTTGGGGGCCAACGCGGTGACGCGAGCCGACGCCATCACCAGCGTCGAGGCCGGCTTCGTCGGTCAGGAGTTGTCGGCGATCTGGCCCCGTGCCCGCGGCGATTGGAGCACCCGGGAGACTTGGGCGCCACCCTTCACGCATCGCTTCACCGCGGTGCGCGCGAGCGCGCAAGCGGGCGGGCAACCGTGACCGTTGATGCGGACATGCTCGTCATCGGCGCCGGCCCCGCAGGTGCCTGCGCGGCCATCCTGCTGGCGACGGCCGGGTGGCGCGTGGTGCTGGTCGAGCAACACCGCTACCCGCGGCAAAAAGTCTGCGGCGAATGCATCGGCGCCGGCAACCTGGCCCTCATCGACAGACTCGGGATCGGACCCGAATTCAGGCGGCTGGCCGGTGCCGAACTGCGGCAGGTCGGCTGGATGATGACCGGCTCCACGATCCGTGCGGATCTGCCGAGTTCCCCGGAACTCGGCCGCGCCTATGGCAGGGCCCTGGGCCGCGACCGGTTCGATGCGCTGTTGCTCGAGCGGGCGCTCGCAACCGGCGTGCGGGTCCTGCAACCGGCGAAAGTGCGCGCGTTGAGCGGCACGGCCGGGCAATTCGAGTGCGACATCATCGGGGTTGCAACGGGCGCGGACCGCGCTGCCAACCCGCGCGCCGCAGCGCGCGTGCTCACGGCCTCACTCATCATCGACGCGCACGGCTCCTGGGAAAACGGACCCGCTTTTGGGACGCGCCGATCGCCTCGCACCTCGCCGCGCGCTGCGGACCTGTTCGCCTTCAAGGCCACTTTTCACCACACGGGTCTCGCACCCGGCTTCTTGCCGGTGCTGGCGCTCGACGGCGGCTACGGCGGCATGGTCGTGTCCGACCACGGCCGCACCACCATCGCCTGCTGCCTGCGCCGCGACGCGCTGCAGCGGCTTCGCGCCCGGCACCGCGGCGTGCCGGTGGGCAGTGCCGTCGAGGCGTTCCTGCGCGAATCTTGCAGCGGCGTGCGCGACGCCTTGGGCAGCGCCACGCGCGACGGCCGCTGGCTCACCGTGGGCCCGCTGCGTCCCGGCGTCCGATTGCAGTACCCCGCCGGCGTGATGCCGGTCGGCAACGCCGCCGGCGAGAGCCATCCGCTGATCGGCGAGGGGATCAGCATGGCGTTGCAGTCATCGGCGCTGCTCGTGGATATGCTCACGCAACGGCGTTGCGCGCCGATCGACGTGGCCGCTGCCCTGCACCAGCAGGTCGTGTACCAGGCCGCTTGGCGCGCCGCCTTCGCGCCGCGCTTGCGGCTCGCGGCGCTGTATGCGCAGGTGGCGATGCGTCCGGCGCTGGCACGACCCGCGCTGGGGGTGCTGCGCCGCTGGCCCACGCTGTTGACACATGCGGCCGGCTGGGCCGGCAAAGCCAGCGAATCATCCCAAAATCCGACATTCATCGAGGAGACGCCATGACCACGCTCCATACCCTGCAGAACATCCTGGTCCGCGATTACGATCTCGAGCGCGAACAACTGGCGCCCGGGACGTTGCTGGCCTCGCTCAACATGGATTCACTCAGCCTGCTCGAGCTGATGTTCAAGATCGAGGACAAATTCGCGGTCAAGATCACCGGCGATACGCCGACCAATCTCGTCACGGTCAACGACGTGGTTGTCTACATCGATGGACTCCTGGCCGCCGCGCCGCCGTCCGCCGCCGCGTCGACACCCAAATTGCACGCCCCGCTATGACGCCGCGGCGGGTCGCCATCACCGGACTCGGAGCCGTGGTGCCGCTTGGCAATAGCGTCGATGAATTATTCGGCAATCTCGTCAACGGCCGCTCTGGCGTGCGTCGATTGACGCCGGCTCGCGTCGAACGCCTGCCTGCTGCGATCGGCGCGCCGGTCGAATTCGATGCCCCGAGGTATTTCCCCGGCCCACGGATCAGAATGCTCGACCGGGTCAGCCAATTCGCCCTGGTGGCGGTGTCGCAGGCAATCGCCGATGCGCGGCTCGATTTCGCCGGAGGCCCGCGCGAGCGTTGCGGGGTGGCCGTTGGCACGAGCATCGGCGGCGCACAAACGACTGACGACGGCTATTACACGGTCTACGCCGAGCGCTCGGAACGGGTGCAGCCTTTCAGCGTGCTCGCGGCGATGAACAACGCCGCCGCTTCCTGGATCGGCATCGACCACGGGATCACCGGACCGAATCTCACGTATTCGACCGCCTGCTCGTCCTCTGCGGTCGCCCTGGGCGAGGCGGCGCAAAGAATCCGCTCGGGCGACGTCGATGTCATGCTGGCCGGGGGCACCGAGGCACCCTTGACCTTCGGGGTGCTGCGCGCATGGGAAGCCATGCGTACCCTGGCGGCAGAGGATCCCATCGACCCCGCGGCGTCCTGTCGCCCGTTTGCGCGCTCGCGGACCGGTCTGGTGCTGGCAGAAGGCGCGGCGTTTCTCGTCCTCGAAGAGTGGTCGCATGCCGTCGCGCGCGGCGCCAGGATCCGCGCGGAGCTCTCCGGCTACGGACTGACCAGCGACGTCACCCATATCACGCGACCCACCGCCGAGGGACAGACCGCGGCGATGCGTGCGGCACTCCGATCGGCTGCGTTGCACCCGGACCAGATCGACTACGTCAATGCGCACGGCACCGGCACGCTGCAGAATGACGCGGTGGAAACGGCGGCGATCAAGGACGTGTTCGGGCCGCGTGCCTACACGCTGCCCGTGAGTTCAACAAAATCCATGCACGGTCATTTGCTCGGCGCGGCCGGCGCGCTCGAATTCCTGATATCGGTCGTCAGCCTCGAGCGCGGCATCGTGCCACCGACCATGCACCTGGATGTGCCGGACGACGCGTGTGATCTCGACTACGTCGCCGGCCGCGCCCGCAATGGCGTACCACTGAGGGCGGTGATGTCGAATTCCTTTGCATTTGGCGGCACGAATGCCGTCTTGATAGCCAAAGCCGCGGTGGAATGACCGGGTGAGCGCCGCGTCATTTACGCGGCCGCGTCATCGCCCGCATGACCGACCTCCACGCGGCTTCGCTCCGCTCGCCTTGCGCCGCGAACACGGCGGCCAGCCGGCGCATCTGGGTGCCGGTGAGCTGCGCTTCGAGCCGCCGGCCGGCCGGCGTCAACGACAGACGCTTGATGCGCCGGTCGCGCTCATCGGCTTGCGCCGCGATCAGGCCCTGTGCCTGGAGCCGGCGCAGCGGTGCGTTCAGTGCCTGCTTGGAGACGGCGAGAATGCCGAGCAGGTCCTGCACTGCCAGGCGCGGATTGCGGCCGACGAAATACAGGATGCGGTGATGGACGCGGCCCAGGCGCCGCACGGCGAGGATGCCGTCCGGGCCGCCGGTGAACGCGCGGTACGCAAAATAAAAGAGCTCGATCGCCTCGCGCAGCTGCTCGTCGTTAGCGGACATATACGTCAACCTCATTGACATGATATGACGGCGCGGGTAGCGTGTCGATATGTCAAGGATATTGACTGGTCGCCAGCGGTGAACGCCATGCAAATGCATACCAGGAACCCCCGATTGTCCGCACGCGTGGCGGACCTGCGCGCCTCGCCGGTCCGGGAGATCCTGTCGGTGATCGACCGCCAGGGCATGGTGTCGTTCGCGGGTGGATTGCCCGCGGCGGAGACCTTCCCCGTGCTGAGCCTCGAGGGCATGCCGCCGGGCATGCTGCAATACGGCGCGGTTGAGGGCGAGCCCGCCTTGCGGGACCGGGTGGCGCGCAATCTTCAGGCGCTCGGCCTGCCGGTTTCCTCCGACCAGGTGTTGATTCTTTCCGGATCGCAGCAGGGCATCGATCTGGTCGCCAAATTGTGCGTCGATCCCGGCACCGCGGTGGCGGTGGAATCACCGACTTATCTCGCGGCGCTGGAGGCGTTCCGCTTCTTCGGGGCGCAATTTCACACCTTCGAACCGCAGCGCGCGGGCGCCGACTGGGCGGCACGGCCGCCGGTGCTGGCGTATGCCACGCCGACCTTTCAAAATCCCACCGGCCGGTGCTATCCGGCCGCGGATCGCGACGCGCTGGCGGCCGCCTGCGATGCGCACGGAGTGATCCTGTACGAAGATGACCCGTATCGCGATCTGGTGTATGAGAGCTGCGACCGCTCGCCGGTGTGCGCCCGGTTGAAGCGCGCCTCCTATGTCTACCAGGGTTCATTCTCCAAGACCCTGGCGCCCGGGTTGCGGCTGGGGTTTCTCGCGGCCTCGGCCGATCTCATGCCGCATCTGGTGCGGCTCAAGCAGGCCGCGGACCTGCACAGCAGCCGCATCAGCCAATGGCTGGTGCTCGAGGCGCTCAACGATGAACAGCGCCCCGCCCGGCTCGCCGGCGTGGTGGCAAGCTACCGTCGCAAGCGCGACGCATTCGCGCAGGCGCTCGAGCGGCACCTGACGGGGATCGCCACCTGGGACCTGCCGCCCGGGGGCTTGTTCTTCTGGCTCACCCTGAACCGGCCGGTGGATACGCGGGAGCTCCTGCACGCGGCCATGGAGCGCGGCGTGGCCTTCATGCCGGGCGAACCGTTTTATCCGCAGCTGCCGGAATGTTCCGGCAGGCTGCGGCTGAACTTCAGCCACGCCGGCGAAGCCGAGGCCGACCGGGGCTTGCGGGAATTGGCGGCGCTGCTGCGCGAGCGTTAATCTGTCGCCCATGAACACGCTCACGGGTCGCGCGGCCTTGATGGCGGTCGCGCTGGCGGCGCTGGTGGCCATGGCGAGCGCCTCTGCCGGCGCCGGCGACGCGGCGGCCGTCGATGCTGTGGCCGTCGACCGCGTCGCCCCCCACCACGTCTATGTCACCGCCGAATTCGGCGGCGTGCTCACGGTCATCGACGGTGAAACCGATCAAGTCATCCAGAACGTCCCGCTCGGCAAGCGCCCGCGGGGCCTCAGGCTGTCACCCGACGGCCGGGAGATCTATGTGGCCCTGAGCGGCTCGCCGGTGGCGGGGCCCGGGGTCGATGAAAAGACGCTGCCCCCGCCCGACAAGACCGCAGACGGCATCGGGGTGGTGGACGTGAAGACCCTGACGCTGCGCCGCGTCTTGCGCGGGGTGTCGGATCCCGAGCAGCTCGCGCTCTCGCCGGACGGACGGCGGCTGTACGTCGCGAGCGAAGACACGGGGCTCGCGCTGGTGATGGATGCCGCCAGCGGCCGCACCCTCGGCCAGGCGTCGGTGGGTGCCGAGCCCGAGGGCGTGGCGGTCAGTCCCGACGGACGCGAGGCCTATGTCACTTCCGAAACCGCCGGTACGGTGTCCGCGCTCGATGCCCGGACCTTCCGCGTGCTCGCCACCCGGCCGGTGGGACTGCGCACCCGCGGCGTGGTGTTCTCCGCGGACGGTGCGCGCGTGTACGTCACCAGCGAGGATGGCGCCAATCTGGTGGTCTTCGACGCGAAGTCGCATACGCAGATCGCAACCGTGAGCTTTCCCGGCCGCAATGCCAAGCCCATGGGCGTGGTGCTGAGCCGCGACGGGCGTACGATCTACGTCACCACCGGCCGCGGCCGGACGGTCGAAGCCGTCGACACCGCGAGCCTCGCCATCAAGGGCTCGCTCGAGGTGGGCGATCGCCCCTGGGGCATCGCCCTGAGTCCGGACGGAAAGCGGCTGTACACCGCCAATGGTCCATCGGACGACGTCAGCGTCATCGACGTGCGCACCTTCCGGCTGGTGACCAAGATCAAAACCCCAGGCCGGCCCTGGGGCGTGGTGACCGGACGCTAGCGGGCGCCACGCCAGTGGCCGCAAGCGGCCAGGGCGCCGATCAGCTGTTGGCGAGCATGACGCGCAGCACCTTTTCGGTCTCGCGCACCTGGTTCCTGGTGACCCCCTTCAACATGCGGTTGAGCACGCGCGCCACGCACACCTCCATCTTGGGAAACGCGGCCTTGCCCGCCGCGGTCACCTCGAGGGCCAGGGTGCGGCGCGTGTGCGCCAGCGGCATGCGGCGCACCAGCCCCTTCTTCTGCAGGCGGTCGATCATGCGGCTCATCGCGCCGCGGTCGTAGTCCAGGTGCAGACACAGATCGCAGGCCGTGTTCACGCCGAGCTTCAGCACATTCGCGATGATGGCGAACTGCGCGGCGGTCACCTCCAGCGGGCCGATCTCCTTGTCCTCCTGGAATTCCTGATCCACGCCGTGGAGGATGGCGGCGCGCGTCTGCGCAATCAGCGGCGCGATGCTGTCGCGCAGGTCCATGGTTTTGGCGTCGAAGAGGTCGGTCATGCGTGAAGTGGTCATGGATGTGACGGGTCACGATAAGATGCCTGGGCAACCGTTGTCAAATTCAGCGCGCGGCGAAGCGCTCGATGAGGGCGTCATCCGCCGGACACTGCGCGCCGACGCCCTGCGGCTCGATGGGGTGGCGCAGGGCATCGGCATCGCCCGGCCGCGCATGCGAGAAGGCGGTCCACAGACGGCCGGCACGGGCGCAGTCGAAGGCGTACTGGAACAGCGAGCCGGCGGTGGCGGCGCTGAAATCGAACGCACTGCGATAGGGATAGGCCGTGGGTATGGCCGCATACTCGAGACCGGTGCCCTGTCGTTCGGCGTCCTCGGCCGTCAATTCCAAGGTGGTGCGCAGCATGCGCGAGAGGCCGGCCGACACGCTGCGCGACATGATGTCGCCGGCGCGCAGCCGGGTCTGGCGCACGGGTTCGTTCAGGGTGCTGTCGATGATCAGATAGACGTTGGCGCCGTCGGCCGAGGGTGCGACGAAGAAGGGCACGGTCACGCCGCCGTCGACATGCGTCTCGCGGTCGATCACCACCGGCGGAAAGATGCCGGGCACGCTGGCGGAGGCCACCAGCACTTCGCGGAACCGGGCGCGTGCCTCGGCTCCGCCGTTCATGGCGATCGAGCCCAAGTCCCACACCACCGGTGCGCCGCTGTCCACGTCGGTGGTTGCCACCAGCAGCAGGCGGCCCTTGCGAGCCTCGCGCGCGATGGCGCGCAGCATCTCGTCCGTAAGATGGCTGTCGACCAGCTGCTCGAGCGGAGCGCCACGGAACAGGCTCGAGCCGAACAGGGCGCCCAACCCCCGGGACTTCAACACATGCCCGCCCGCCCCGGTGGCATAGGCGGCGGTGAGCTCGCGGTCCCAGGCCGCTCCGAGGAAGGCATAGGGCGCGATTAGTGCGCCGGTGCTCACGCCGGTGACCACGGTGAACTGCGGCCGCCGGCCCGAGTCGGTCAGACCGACCAGCGCACCGGCCCCGAAGGCGCCGCCGGCACCCCCGCCCGAGAGCGCCAGGATGTCGAGCGGCCGCCCACCGCTCTGGCGCATCAGCCGGGCGCCGAGCTCGGCTGAGGAGATCTGCGCATAGCGGTGGTCGGCACCGAGGGTGCGCACGCTCAGGGGAAAATCGCCCGGCGGCTGCGCGCCGTCCTGCGGCGGCGGCTCACGCAGCAGGCTGGACGCGCAGCCTGGCAGGAATACCAACAACAACAACAGGCCCCCCGCCAGGTCCGCCTTCATCCGCCGCAATGTGTTCATGCCAAATGCCTTTGAGAATCGTTGGCATCCATCCTAGTTGCCTAGACAACAGTTGTCAAGACAGCTAATGCCCGCTGCGCGGATGCGACGGCTTCGGCCGCCGACAGGAGTCAGCCGCCGATCAGGATCCAGCCGAGCACGAACAGCCCGAGGAAAATCGTCTCCGCGGCCATCAGGGCGATGGCGGTGGTGCCCACGGCCAGCATCTCGCGCAGCGAGGTTTTCATGCCGAGCGCCGCCACGGCGATGACCAGCAGCCACTTCGACAAGTCGGTGAGCGCCGCGGCCACGGCGCCGGGCACCAGATGAAATCCGTTCAAGGCCGCGAGCAGCACGAAGCCGACCAGGAACGCCGGCAGCAGGGGCACCTTGTCCTGCGGCGGTGCATTTACGTCGATGCGCCGCGCATTCGACACGGTGATGAACAGCACCACCGGCAGGAGCATGGACACGCGCATCAGCTTGACGATGGTGGCGGCATCGCCGGCATGCGGCGAGGAGGCATAGCCCGCCGCCACCACCTGCGCGACGTCGTGGATGGAGCCGCCTAAAAAGCGCCCCATCTGCATGGGATCGAACGCCAGGCCCGACACCAGCGCCGGATACATGAGCATGGCGATGGTGCTGTAGGTGGTGACGCAGGCGATCACCATCACGGTGTCGCGCTCGGAGTCCTTCTGCGGCCAGGCCACCGCGATGGCCATGGCGGCCGACGCGCCGCAGATCCCCACCGCGCCGCCCGACAGCACGCCAAAGCGCGACTCGAGCTTCAGGCTGCGCGCGAGCGCCCAGCCGAAGCCGATGGTGAGCGGCACGGCCACGAGCACCATGAGCGCCGTGGACCAGCCGAGCTCGCCCACCTGGGCGAAGGTGATGCGCAGCCCGAGCAGTGCCACGCTGATGCGCAGCAGCGAGCGGGCCGACACGTTGATGCCCGGTGCGTAGCGCGCCTCGCCGGACAGGGCGTTCAGGGCCATGCCGAGCAGCAGTGCGAAAATCACCGGCGGGGCATGGTAATGATCCGATAAATAGGTGGCGGCGAGCGCCACGATGAGGGTGGCGGCGAGTCCGGGTGCGAGCAGTTTCGCGGCGGCGCGCAACGCGTCCGGACGCAGGCGTTTCATGCGGCGAGCATAGCCCTTCGCGCCGCCGGCCGCATCGCCTGCCGGACGCCGGTCGATCGGCGGCGGCAGGAGCGCCGCCAATCCGGTATGGTATCGCCGTGAGATTCGCCGATCAGTTCCGTGTCTGACCCGATTCCGGTCGATGTACTCGTGGTGGGCGGGGGCATCAACGGCGTCGGCATCGCCCGCGATGCGGCCGGCCGCGGGCTCTCCGCGCTTTTGGTGGAGCGCGGCGATCTGGCCTGCGGCACCTCCTCGGCTTCATCCAAATTGGTGCACGGCGGCCTGCGCTATCTGGAGCAGTATCAATTCCGGCTGGTGCGCGAGAGTCTGGCGGAGCGCGAGGTGCTGCTCGCGGCGGCGCCGCATCTGATCTGGCCGCTGCGCTTCGTGCTGCCGCTGCACGCCGGTCTGCGACCCGAGTGGCTGCTCAGGCTTGGGCTGCTGCTCTACGATCACATCGGCGGGCGCGAGACGCTGCCGGCCACGCGCACGGTGCGGCGCGGCCGCGATCCGGAGCTCGCTCCGCTCAAGCAGTCCTACCGGCGCGGCTTCGAGTATTCGGACTGCTGGGCGGACGATGCCCGCTTGGTGGTGGCGAACGCCATGGATGCGCGCAACCGTGGCGCCCGCATCGAGGTGGGCTGGGCGCTGACCGCGGCGGCGCGCGCGGCCGGCCTGTGGAAGGTCGAGCTTGCCTCAGCCTCCGGCGAGACCCGTTCGGTGCGCGCACGCGCGTTGGTCAACGCTGCGGGCCCCTGGGTGGAGGCGGTGTTGAAGAGCACCGGCGCCGCGCGGCACAGCACCTTGCGTCTGGTCAAGGGCAGCCACATCGTGGTGCCGCGACTGTACCCGCAGGCGCAGGCCTACACCCTGCAAAGCGGCGACGGCCGGGTGGTGTTCATCGTGCCGTATGAAAACGACTTCAGCCTGATCGGCACCACCGACATTCCCTTCAGCGGCGACCCTGCGCGCCTGAGCGCCGGCGCCGACGAAATCACTTACTTGTGCGGCGTGGTGAGCGATTACTTGCAGGCACCCGTCGCCCCCGTCGACGTAGTGTGGAGCTATGCCGGGGTGCGGCCGCTGTATGACGACGGCCGGCAAAGCGCCTCCACGGTGACGCGCGATTATGCCTTCGACCTGGACCTGAAGCCGGGTGGCGCGCCGCTGCTGTCGGTGTTCGGCGGCAAGCTCACCACGTATCGCAAGCTCGCCGAGCATGCGCTGTCCGAACTGTTGCCGCAGCTGGGGTCGAAGGCCCCCTCCTGGACCCGCGGCGCGATCCTGCCGGGCGGTGATCTGCCGGGCAAGGACTATGACGCGTTCAGCGCCGACCAGGTGGCCTGCCACCCGGCGCTGCCGGCCGCGCTGGTGCGCCGCCTGTGCCGTGCCTACGGCACGCGCATCGAACGCATTTTGGGCACCGTCGCCACGCCCGACCGGCTCGGCGAGCAGATCGCACCGGATCTCTACGAGGCGGAGCTCGAGTATCTCTGCGACCAGGAATGGACGCGCACCGCCGAAGACGCGCTCTGGCGCCGCTCGAAACTCGGTCTGAAGTTCAACGCCGCGCAGGCCGCGCGCGTCGCCGCGTGGTTCGGTGTGCGCCGCACACAACGGTGAGCGACCACAGCGCGGTTTGCTGTCAGAGATATCCCACGCCACGAACTTGAGTGCGGCCGATGGCCGGCATAACAACCCCACTCTAGGATTCGACCATCCAACAAAAACCGCGCCCGCACGGGTAAGGAATGTCAGCATCGACAGGGGAGATCAAGCGGCGGCGCTGGAGAGAATCGTCGGTGCACCCGCGGCCTGCGCCGATGCCGACTCACACCAACTGGCAACCATCGTCGAGCGGATATCGTGCGGGGATGAGTCCGCGCTTTCTGAGCTCTATGGCCTGCTCGGCGGGTGGGTGCACGGGCTGGCGCGGCGCATCCTGCGATCCAACGAATGTGCGCAGGAGATCGTCTGCGATGTATTCGTGTATGTCTGGAAGAATGCGGCCGCGTTCGATGCCGCACGCGGCACGGTGCGCGCCTGGCTCGCCATTGCGACGCGGCATCGGGCCATAGACCGCCTGCGCAGCCGCCGTCGCCACCATCTCGGAGAGCGGCAATTCGAGTCGGTCGCGGGCGAGTTCATGCGCCCCGAGGCGGTGCTCGCGCAGTTCCAGGACGACACCGCCGTTCACACGGTGCTGTCGTCGCTGTCCCCGCTGCGCCGCCAGCTGTTGGCGCTCGCCTTTTTCGATGGCCTCACGCACGAGGAAATCGCCGTGCACAACGGACTGCCGCTGGGAACCGTCAAATCCCACATCCGCCGGGCGCTCAAGCTCATGCGCAGCGAGCTCGATCCGCGCTAAGCGGCCTAAGCGCGCTAAGCCAGTCCGATGCAGACATACTTGGTGTCCAGGAACTCGTCGAGTCCCTGGCGTCCGCCCTCGCGGCCCAAACCCGATTCCTTGACGCCGCCGAAGGGCGCCACCGCCACGGCGGGCACGCTGTCATTCACCGCCACGATGCCCGACTGCAGCCCCTCGGTGAGCCGGATGGTGCGCGACAGGTCACGGGTGAACACGTAGGCGGCGAGCCCGACGCTCACGTCGTTGGCCTTGGCGAGCACCTCGGCCTCGGTTTCGAAGCGGATCAGGGGCGCCACCGGCCCGAAGATCTCCTCGCCGAGGATGTCCATGCCGGCGCCGATGCCCTCGAGCACCGTCGGCTGATAAAAGTGTCCGCCGCGCGTGTGCGCCGCGCCGCCGACCAGGACTTTCGCGCCTTTCGCCAACGCATCGCGCACCAGTCGGTCGACCTTTTGGACCGCCTTGGCGCTGATCAGCGGTCCGATCACGACCCCGTCCTCCGCGCCATTGCCCACCTTCAGGGCCGCCACCTTTTGGGTGAAGCGCGCGGTGAACTCCGCGTAGATGCCCGATTGCACGTAAATGCGGTTGGCGCAGATGCAGGTCTGCCCGGCATTGCGGAATTTGCTGATCATGGCGCCCTCGACCGCCCGGTCGATGTCGGCGTCGTCGAAAATCAGCAACGGCGCATTGCCGCCGAGTTCGAGCGCGAGCTTCTTCATGGTATCCGCGCACTGGCGGTACAGCCGCTTGCCGACGGCGGTGGATCCGGTGAAGGACAGCACCCGCACCTTCGGACTGCGGCACATCACCTCGCCGGCTTCGGCGGCCCGCGTGGTGGTGACCACGTTGAACACGCCGGGCGGCACGCCCGCCTCATGCGCTAGCTTGGCGATGGCGAGGGCGCACAGCGGTGTCTCCGCCGCCGGCTTGGCCACCATGGTGCAGCCGGCTGCGAGCGCGGCGCCGACCTTGCGGGTCAGCATGGCGATCGGGAAATTCCAGGGCGTGATGGCAACCGCCACGCCGCAGGGTTGGCGGATGGTGCTGTAGCGCTTGCCGGCGAATGCGGTGGGGATGACTTCGCCATAGGCGCGCTTCGCCTCCTCCGCGAACCATTCGAGAAAGCTGGCGGCGTACCCCACCTCGCCGCGCGCCTCGGCCAGGGGCTTGCCCTGCTCGGCGGTCATGGTCTGCGCCAGCGATTCGGCGTTGGCGAGCAGCAGGGCGTGCCATTTCTTGAGGATGGCCGAGCGCTCGTGCGCGGTCTTCGCGCTCCACGCCGGCAGCGCCTCGGCGGCCGCGTCGATGGACTGGTCGATCTGTTCGGGCGACAGGTCCGCGACCTCGGCGAGCAGTTCGCCCGTGGCCGGATTGTTGACCTTGAAGGTCGTCGTACCCGCGATCCACTGGCCCGCCACATAGGCGCGGTCAAGGTCCTGGAATCTCAGGGTCGGCGGCAGACTGGTTTTGGGAACTGACATGGGGTGAGCCTCGCGTGATAGGACGCGTGATGTGACGCGTCATGTGCGCCAATATTACTTCAGGTGCGCTCCAGGATCACGGCGATGCCCTGACCTACCCCGATGCACATGGATACCAGGGCATAGCGTGCGCCGCTGCGATGCAATTGGCGTGCCGCGGTGAGTGCGAGGCGCGTGCCCGAGGCACCCAGCGGATGGCCCACCGCGATGGCGCCGCCGTTGGGATTGACGCGCGCATCGTCGTAATCGAGGCCCAACAGCTTCAGGCAGCCGAGCACCTGCGTGGCGAAGGCCTCGTTGATTTCGATCACGTCCATGTCGGAGAGTTTCAAATTGGCGCGCGTCAGCGCCTTGGGAATGGCCGGCACCGGGCCCAGGCCCATGAGGCGCGGCGCGACGCCGGCCACCGCACCGCTCACCACCCGCGCCAGGGGCTTGACGCCCGCGCGCTCGCCCGCCGCACGCGTGCCGAGCAGCAAGGCGCCGGCGCCGTCATTGATGCCCGAGGCATTACCGGCGGTGACGAAGCCGTTCGCCATCAAGGGTTTCAAGGCCGCGAGCTTCTCTGCCGTGGTGTCGGCGCGTGGATGCTCGTCCTGGTCGATGACCTGCACAGCGCCCTTCCGGCCGGGGATTTCGACCGGTTGGATCTCGCCGGCGAAGAACTTGGCAGCCGCGGCCGCCGCGTATTTGCGCTGCGAGCCGAGGGCGAAGCGGTCGCTGTCCTCGCGGCCGATGCCGTGTTCGTGGCCGATGTTGTCGGCGGTTTCGGCGAGCGTGTCACGGCCGAATTGCTTGTCAAGCAAGGGGTTCGGGAAGCGCGAGCCGATGGCCGAATCATACATCTTCACGTCGCGTGAATAGGCGGACTCGGATTTGCCGATGGCGTAAGGCGCGCGGCTCATGCTCTCCACGCCGCCCACCACGAACAGCTCACCCTGGCCGCAGCTGGCGGCACGCGCGCCGTCGAGCACCGCGGCGAGTCCGCTGCCGCACAGGCGATTGACCGTGAGGCCGGCCACCGTGATGGGCAGCCCGGAGAGCAGGCCCGCATGACGCGCCACATTGCGGCTGTCCTCACCCGCCTGGTTGGCGCAACCGGCGATCACATCCTCGATCGATTCCTTCGGAAACGGGCTGCGCGCGAGGAGCGCGCGGATCACGCCGGCGAGCAGGTCATCGGGACGCAGCGGCGCGAGCGCGCCGGCGTGCCGGCCGAAGGGGGTTCGCAATCCGTCGTACAGATAAGCGTCGAGCATTGAGGTTCTCGCTTGAAATTCGGGGGCAAAATTATAGGAGTTTTCGGCGCTGCGGGGGGCGCGGTCTCATCTCGGCGACTTGGTTGCTAATGGCAACCATTGTTCAATTGCCAAGTTTCCGTGCGGCGGCTGGGGCGGGCGGCTGGGCCGGCGGCTGCAGCGGGCGCGGCGCCAGAGGGCCGGGCCCAATTTAGACATCATGATGCTTCTGTAATAGCATCATGACATGCGAACCACGCTGACCTTGGATGACGACGTTGCGGCACGCATTCGGGCGGAGGCGCGGCGCAGCGGCAAACCCTTCAAGACGGTCGTCAATGAATATCTGCGGGCGGGGCTGGCGCAACGGCGCGCCATTCAGGCTTTGCCCACCTTTCGCATCGAGTCGCGGAATATGGGCGGTCCCCTCCCCGGATTGTCTTATGACAATATCGCGGCGCTTCTCGATGACATCGAGGGCCCCGGCCGTCGATGAAACTCATCGACGTGAACGTGCTGCTATATGCCTACGACGACGCGTCAGCGCAGCATGCGGCATGCAGCGCATGGCTCGGCGTGGCGTTCAATGCCGAGGAAACCCTGGCACTCCCGTGGCAGACGTTGCTGGCGTTCGTGCGCATTGCGACCCATTCCCGCGCCGTGCGGCGGCCGCTGGCGGCGCAGGAGGCCTGCGCGATCGTCTCCTCGTGGATTGCACGGCCGAACGTGGCGGTCATCGGCGCGGGCGAGCGCTTTTGGGAGACATTCCAGAACCTCGTGATCGAGGCAAAGGTGAGCGGTCCACTGGTGACCGATGCGGCGTTGGCGGCCCTCGCCGTGGAGCACGGCGCGACGCTTTGCTCCACCGACAGGGACTTTCGCCGTTTCAACGGCCTGAAGCTTGAGGATCCCAGCGATACCGCGCGCACACCGTAGCGGTCCCGCCGGCCGTTCGCGGCGCCCCGGCATCTCGGGTATTCTGCCGGGCAATCATGCAAGAGCGTTATGATCCCGCTGCCGTCGAGGTGGCGGCACAGCGATTTTGGGACGAGCAACGCAGTTTCGAGGCCAGGGAGGATCCGAACCGCGAGAAGTACTACTGCCTGTCCATGTTTCCCTATCCGAGCGGCCGCCTGCACATGGGGCATGTGCGCAACTACACCATCGGCGACGTGCTGGCGCGCTTCATGCGCATGCAGGGCAGGAACGTGCTGCAGCCCATGGGCTGGGACGCCTTCGGTCTGCCTGCCGAGAATGCCGCGATGGCGAATGCCGTGCCGCCGGCCAAGTGGACTTACGACAACATCGCGCACATGCGCAGCCAGCTCAAATCGCTCGGCTTTGCGCTCGACTGGAGCCGCGAATTGACCACCTGCCGTCCGGAGTATTACCGCTGGAACCAGTGGCTGTTCCTGCGCATGCTCGAGAAGGGCATCGCCTACCGCAAGACCGGTCAGGTGAACTGGGATCCGGTGGACAAGACGGTGCTCGCCAACGAGCAGGTCATCGACGGGCGCGGCTGGCGCACCGGTGCCCCGGTTGAAAAGCGCGAAATCCCGATGTACTACCTCAAGATCACCGATTACGCCGAGGATCTGCTCGACGCGCTCGACGGCATGACGGGCTGGCCGGAGCGCGTGCGCACCATGCAGGCAAACTGGATCGGCAGGAGCGAGGGGGTGAAAATCGGCTTTCCCCATGAAATCGGCGGTGCCCTCGCGCCAGGGCGCGGCGTGCTGCAGGTGTTCACCACGCGCGCCGACACCCTCATGGGGGTGACCTTCTGCGCGGTTGCACCGGAACATCCGCTGGCGCAGCACGCGGCACGCGCTGACGCGAAGCTCGCCGGCTTCATCGAGGAGTGCCGGCGCACGCCGGCGGTAGAGGCGGCGCTCGCCACCCAGGAGAAGAAGGGCATGGCGACCGGACTGACCGTGAGCCATCCCTTAAGTGGTGCGGCGGTGCCGCTGTGGGTGGGCAATTACGTGCTCATGAGCTATGGCGAGGGCGCGGTCATGGGCGTGCCCGCCCACGATGAGCGGGATTTCGAGTTCGCACTGAAATACTCCCTGCCGATCAAGCCCGTGATCACATTGCCGGGGCGCACCTACAGCACCGCGGCCTGGGAGCCGTGGTACGCCGAGCATGGGCGCTGCGTCAATTCGGGTGCATACGACGGCCTGGAATTTCAGGCGGCGGTGGATGCCATTGCCGCCGATCTCGAGCGTCTTGGTCTCGGCGAGAAACAGACGACCTGGCGACTGCGCGACTGGGGCATCTCGCGCCAGCGCTACTGGGGCTGCCCCATCCCCATCATCCAATGCGCGGCATGCGGCGCGGTGCCGGTGCCGGATGCCGATCTGCCGGTGGTGCTGCCGGAGAATCTGGTGCCGGACGGCAGCGGCAATCCGCTGCTCAAGGATGCGGCCTTTCTCGCCTGCCGCTGCCCGAGATGCGGCGCACAGGCGCGGCGTGAGACCGACACCATGGACACCTTCGTCGACTCCTCGTGGTACTTTCTGCGCTTCGCCTGCAGCGACAATGCGGGTGCCATGGTCGATGAGCGCGTGAAGTACTGGCTGCCGGTGGACCAGTACATCGGCGGCATCGAGCACGCCATTTTGCATCTCTTATACTCGCGCTTCTGGACGCGGGTGATGCGCGAGATCGGCGAGGTGCCGTTCAAGGAACCATTCGCACATCTGTTCACGCAGGGGATGGTGCTCAATGAGGTGTTCTTCCGCAAGCCGGAGTCCGGCCGCGTGGAGTACTTCAATCCCGCCGATGTCGAGGTGAGCGTGGATGCGCTCACCCAGACGCGCCTCAACGTGCTGCGCGCCGACGGCAAACCGGTCGAATCGGGCGGCATCGTCACCATGTCGAAGTCGAAGAACAATGGCGTCGATCCGCAGGCACTGGTGGCTGAATTCGGCGCGGACACGGCACGGCTGTTCACCATGTTCGCGGCGCCGCCCGAGCAAACCCTGGAATGGTCCGACGAGGGGGTGCAGGGCGCCTATCGATTCATCAAGCGGCTGTGGAAATCCGTGTACGATCATGTGGCGGCGGCGAGCGGGGTTGCCGCGGACGGGGCTGCCGCGAGCGGGGTTGCGGCGTGCCGCCACGAACCGATCGATGCCGGCAGACTGACCGAGGCGCAGCGCGCTTTGCGGCGCCAGGCGCATCAGACACTCGCCAAGGTCACCGACGACATCGGCCGGCGGCGCACCTTCAACACGGCCATCGCCGCGGTGATGGAATTGCTCAACGCGGTGTCGAAATTCGAGGCGGACGGCGCCGCGGATCGGCGCGTGACGCAGGAGGCGCTCGAGATCGCGGTTCTGTCGCTCTCGCCCATCGTCCCGCACGTCACCCACGCGCTGTGGCAGGCGCTCGGGCATGCGACGGCGCTGATCGATGAGCCGTGGATGGCGGTGGATGCGGCCGCGCTCGCCACCTCGACGCTGGAGGTCGTGGTGCAGGTCAACGGCAAACTGCGCAGCCGGATTTCGGTGCCGGTGGATGCGGATGATACGGCGCTGCGCGCGGCGGCGCTGGCCGATCCGAACGTGCAGAAATTCGTGGGCGCCGCCGCGGTGCGCAAGGTCATCGTGGTGCGCGGCAAACTCGTGAACGTGGTGGTGTAGCCGATGAGACGGGTCTTAAGTGATTACCAGGCCGCGACGCGGCCGAGCACAGCGGCGCGCATCGGCGTTGCGGCGCGCATCGGCGTCGCGGCGTGCATCGGTGCCGCGCTTGCGCTCGGCGGCTGCGGCTTCCGGCTGGCGGGTAGCGAAACCCTGCCGACCGTGCTCGCCAAGCCGTATTTGTCGGTGCGTAATCCGTACTCGGATTTCTCGCGCGAATTCGAGCGTCAACTGAAGACTGCGGGCGCCATGCTGCAGGTGGGGCGCGAGGGCGCGAGCGCCACCATCGATGTGTCCAAGGATCAGGTCGAGCAGCGCATCCTGTCGGTGTCCGCGCGCAACATCCCCACCGAATATGAATTGATCTACACCGTGGTCTACTCGGTGCATGCCGGCGACAAGGAAGTGCTCACGCCGCAAACCATTTTCCTGTCGCGCGACTATAGCTTCGATGAGACCGCGCTGCTGGCCAAGCAGAACGAGGCGGACATCCTGCGCGAACAGATGGCGCGCGATCTGGTCGCGATCGCGATGCGACGGTTGAGCAGACTGAATTAGGGCATGCTGCGCGTCAACGGCGTCGATCGGGTGGCGCTGGCCATCTTGCTGGAGCGCTACGGCCTGGACCTGCGCCTGGTTGCCCCCGAGGAGGTCATCCCGGGATCCTATTGGGGCGAGAGCGAGGCGGGCGTGATCGGTGCGCGGGTGTACGCGCGGCTCGACACGCCGCTGCATTCGGTGTTGCACGAGGCGGCGCATGCCATCTGCATGACACCGGAGCGGCGCGCCGGCCTCGACACCGACGCGGGCGGTGATCACCAGGAAGAAACCGCGGTCTGCTATCTGCAATTGGCGCTCGCCGACGCGCTGCCTGGCGTGGACCGCGCGCGCTTGTGTGCCGACATGGATGACTGGGGCTACAGCTTCCGACTGGGCAGCACCGCGGCCTGGTTCGAGAGGGATGCCGACGAGGCGCGCGTCTGGCTGCAGGCGCACGGCCTCATCGATTCGCAGGGGCGCGTGACCTATGTCAGCCGCTGATCCCGCACCGGATGACCCCGCGCCGCATGATCCTGCGCCGCATGATCCTGCGCCGCATGATGGTGCGCCGACAGCCCCGATGACGCGACGCGCGGCGCTACTCGGGTTGGCAGCGCTGGCCGGCGGCTGCACCCGCCTCGGCTTCCTCGCCGCCAACATACCGGCTGCCTTCGGCGCCTACCGGCGACGCTCCAACATCCCCTATGGCGGCGATGCCCAGCAAATGCTGGATGTGTATCTGCCGGACGCGCCGGCGCAGAAGCGGCCGCTGGTGGTGTTCTGGCACGGCGGGCGCTGGAGTTTCGGCGACAAGGGCGATTACCGCTTCGTGGGCGCGGCGCTCGCCGGACTGGGTTACGTGGTCGTGATCCCAAATTACCGACACTACCCGCAGGTGAAAATGCCGGGCTTCATGGACGATGCCGCGCGCGCCGCGCAGTGGGCTGCGGCTCACGCCGCCGAATGGCAGGCTGATCCTGACCGGCTGCATCTCATGGGCCATTCGGCCGGCGCGCAGATGGCGGCGCTGGTGACCCTGGATCGGCGCTACTTCGCCGCCACCTCATTGCCCGTGCCGAAGATCGCGGGTCTGATCGGCTTGTCGGGTCCGTATGATTTCCTGCCGCTGCTCGAAGCGGATCTGCAGGACATGTTCGGACCGCCGGCGCTGTACCCGCTGTCCCAGCCCATCAATTTCGTGCGCGCGGATGCGCCGCCGGCACTGTTGGTAGTGGGCCTGCGCGATCGGACCGTCGCGCCGAAGAACACCTTGAATTTCGCGGCCGCACTATCGGGCGTGGGCGTGCCGGTGACCCTGAGGACATACGCGAACCTCGATCATGCCGACACGGTGGCCGCCCTGAGCCTGCCGGCGCGCGGCCGCGCGCCGGTGCTCGCGGACGTGGCGGCTTTCGTCAATCCGCCGGCGGTGTGATCGCCGCGGCGCACGCGATGCTCGCGCCAACGTCAGGCTGCGGCGCCGGCCACCGGCGCCGGCACGGCGGCCGCGCTGGCGTAGCAGCGGCCGAAGCGATTGGCGAGGAAGGGTGCGAGCGCGATGTCCTCCTGCCGGATCAGCCCCGACTGCGGCAGGCGACCGGCAGCGAGCAGGTCGAGCACGGCGCAGATGCCGCCGGCGGTGGTGATCTGGATGGCGCTGCGCATGCGCCCGCCCACCGGTGCCGCGTAGATCTTGTGCGCATAGGTTTCCTGCATGAGCTGGCCCTGGCGCAGGCCACTCACCGTCACGAACACGATGACCACGTCCTGCAGGGTGATGGGCACGGCGTTCTCGAGGATGTCCTTGAGCATTTCGCGGCGGTCGCGCAGCCGCAGATCGTTGAGCAGCGCCTTCATGATGGCGGCGTGGCCGGGATAGCGGATGGTGCGGTAATTCAGATTGCGCACCTTGCCGGCCAGGGTCTCGCACAGGGTGCCGAGGCCGCCGGAGGTGTTGAAGGCTTCATATAGCACGCCGTCGAGGGAGAATTCCTCGCACTCCTCGAGCGGCTGGGTTTCGCGCAGCTGGCCATTGACGATGGCCTCGCACGGTTCGCAGTATTCGTTGATGACGCCGTCGGTGCTCCAGGTCAGATTGTAGTTGAGGGCGTTGGAGGGAAATTCCGGCAGCGCGCCGACCCGCATGCGCAGGTCACGCAGCTCGTCGAAGCGCGAGGCCAGATCGGCGGCGACGATGGTGATGAAGCCGGGCGCCAGGCCGCATTGCGGAATGAACGCGGTGCGCGCGTCGGCAGCGAGCTGCTTGACCGCGCGCGTGCTCGCGACATCCTCGGTCAGGTCCAGATAATGGGCGCCGGCCGTCTTGGCTGCCTCCGCGATGCGCCGCGTGGCGTGGTAGGGGGCGGCGCTGAGGACGGCGAATTGTTTGCTGAGAATTTGACCCAGCCGGGCGCCGTCGGTGATGTCGGCGGCGATCCGCACCACGGGCAGGCCGGTCTCGAGCCGCGCGAGCTGCTCGGCGGAGCGATCCACCACGGTCACCGCGTAGTCGCCGCAGCCGGCCAGGCGCTCGGCGATCATCGATCCGATCTTGCCCGCCCCGATGACGACGACGTTGTGCATGGCGCTTCTCCCGATTAGACGCCTATGTTTGGCGAAACACCTTGCGAATGGTAGGGGCAAACCGCGCATTATTCAGGTGTTCGGCCGGCAATATGCAGGTATGATCTTGCGAAATGCCGGTTCTGGACCCCATCGATGCCCAATTGATCGAGGCGCTGCGCCAGGACGGCCGCGCTTCGACGGCGCAATTGGCGCGCCTGGTCGGCCGCTCGCGCACCAGTGTGCAGAGCCGCATCGAGCGCCTGCAGCGCCAGGGCGTGATCGCCGGCTTCAGCGTACGGATCGCGCCCGACCAGGATCCGGGGGCGGTGCGTGCGCACGTGATGATCAAGGTGGGCCCGAAGGAGTCGCGCGCCGTGACCGCGGCGCTCGGCGCCATTCCGCAGGTGCGCGTGCTGCACTCGGTGAGCGGCGATGTGGATCTGATCGCGATCGCGGCCGGCGCGAGCGTCGCCGAGATGGATCAGGTCATCGACCGGATTGGTGCACTGGACGGGGTCGAGCGCACCACCTCGTCGATTATACTGTCGACCAAATTCGAGCGCTGAGCCAACCTTCGAGCGCCGAGGCCACTTTCGAGCGCCGAGGCCACTTTCGAGCGCCGAGGCCAGCCAACCGCGGAGTGCACATGTATTCGAAACAGATGACGGCCGGTTGGGCGGACATGGATTTCAACTCGCACATGAGGAATACGGCCTATCTCGACAAGGCGGTCGACGTGCGCTTTATGTTCCTCGCCGAGCATGGCTATCCCATCGGGGAATTCGTCCGGCTGAAGCTCGGACCGGTGGCCCTGAAGGATGAGCTCGAGTATTACCGCGAGATCCAGTTGCTGCAGGAATTCACGGTCACCCTGGAACTTGCGGGCATGTCGCCCGACGGCATGCGTTGGCGCCTGCGGCACGAAGTGCTGCGGTCGGACGGCAAGATCTGCGCGAAGATCACGAGCATCGGCGGCTGGCTGGATCTGGCCGCGCGCAAACTCATCGTGCCCCCGGAGGGATTGATGGCGACGTGGAAAAAGTTGACGCCGACCACCGATTACACCGAGCTGCGCGCCGGCAGCTGATGCCTGGCAAAAACGACGTCGAGGTGTCCGAATTGGTGGCGTTCCTGAATGCGCTGTCGGGCCCGCTGCCCGACGCCACGATGCCGATGCCGCCACCCCAAAAAATTCGGCGTGGGTATCGTGAGATACCCACGCCGTTCGGATTATCGCGCCGACGGGGGAGTTGGCTGGTTGCCGACGCGAGATGCTCCTAAACCTTGATCACCGCAACCCTTGGAGTCCGGGACCTTGGGGTCCGAAACCCTTTGGTGGATTGCTGCGAGGTCGAATCCATCTTGCCAAATCGCTCCGGCGGTGCGAGGTACTCTTTCTCACTGATGGTGCAATTTATTTCACCTGTCAAAGACCGGCTTGGGCGCGGCGGCCGCACGGCGGATGCGAACGCACCAGTAGGCGAACACGGTGATGGCCAGGGTGAGGCAGCTGACGTTGAAATCGCGCTGCAGGCCGGGGGTGAAGGCCATGGCGATCAGGACCGCGGCCATGCCGGCGATGCAGAGCAGGGAGAGTGCCGGAAACCACCACATGGTGATGGCAGGCGCCGGCTCGCCGCCGCGCTCGCGCCTCACCCGCAGCACGATCTGCGCCAGGGCGGTGAGCATGTACACATAGACGATCAGCGCGCCGGAGGAACTCACCAGAAAATCGAACACCGCCTGCGGCGCTTCGGTGGCGGCGATGATGCCGAGATAGCCGGCCACCGCGCCGATCAGCACCGAGGCCACCGGCACGCGGCGCGCGTTGAGCTTCACCAGCATCTGCGGCGCGTCGCCGCGGTCGGCGAGCACGAACAGCACGCGCGAGGCGACATAGAACGCCGAGTTCAGACAGGACAACACGGCGGTGAGGATGATCACGCTCATGATCGATCCGGCCCACGGCACGTGCATGGTGTTCAAGGCGAGGGTGAACGGCGATTCGCCGCCGCGCACCTGGTCCCAGGGCACCACGCAGGCGATCAGGAACACGGACAGCACGTAGAACGTCAGGATGCGCCAGATCACCGCGGAACTCATGCGCGCGATCGCGCGCTCGGGCTCGGCCGATTCGGCGGCGGCAATGGTGGTGATCTCCGCGCCGGTCATGGCGAAGAACACCGTGGGCACGGCGGCGAACACCGCGATCCAGCCGCGCGGCGTGAATCCGCCATGGCTCACGAGATTGCCGAAGGTGGCGCCATGCGGCGCGCTCCAGCCGAAGGCATAGGAGGCCGCGATGACGATGAACACGATGATGGCGGCGACCTTGATGGAGGCGAACCAGAATTCGAATTCCGCGTAGGAGCGTGCCGACAGCAGATTCACGCCGGTCATGACGGTCATCAAGGCGAGACCGATGGGCAGCGGCGGCAGCGGGATCCAGCTCTGCAGGATGCGGGCACCGGCGATGGCCTCCACCGGCACGGTGAGCACCCAGAAGTACCAGTACAGCCAGCCCACCACGAACCCCACCCCGGGCCCGAGGCCGGCGCGCGCAAAGTCGGTGAAGGAGCGCACCTCGGGCAGCGCGGTGGCCATCTCCGCCAGCATGCGCATCACCAGCAGGATCAGCAGTCCGCAGATGCCGTAGCTGATGAAGGCCGCCGGACCGCCGGCGATGATGGAGGTGCTGCTGCCAACGAACAAGCCGGCGCCGATGATGCCGCCGATCGAGATCATGGTCAGATGCCGCCCCTTGAGTGAGCGGCTGAGTTGGGTGTTCATTCGCCCTCGACGTTGATACGCGGATCACCGAGTTGCGGCACGGTGGGGCTGCCCCACAGCTGGCGCTCGCGGATCCACGGTAGCGGATAGGCGGGATGGGGGCTATCGAATTCGCGCGCCAGGCGGTGCGCGTCCCAGATGGCCTGATTCAGCTGCGCGGGCGCCTTGCAATCGCCGGTGCGGAACACCGCCCCCACGCCGTGCATCGGCCATTCGGGCCGGCGCGCCTGCAATTCGCGCCACAGCGCGGTGTCGGAGCTGCGCGAGGTGACGAGTATCACCGCGTCGGCCTCGAGGTCGAATTCGCCGCCGTTGTCCCGGCGCGGCACGGCGCCGGTGGTGGGGCCGAGCAAATCCGGTCCGAACCGGTACAGATAGGCCAGGCGCACCCGGCCGGGCTCGATGCCGACGGCCCAGTGGCTGCACAGGGTCTTGATGCCCTTCTCGAACAGCATGCGCTTGTTGTTGAAGGACTCCATGGTGAACACCCCGTACTCGGCCACATCGGCCGCGTCGCACACATAGGTGACCTGGCGTCCCTGGTCGGCCATGAGCTCGGCGAGCGCGATGCCCATGAAATGCCCGTCGCCGTCCAGAATGAGCACGCGCTTGCCGGGCACGGGCTTGCCGGTGATCACCTGGAAGGGGGTGAGCACATGCGCCAGCGAGGCGTCCGCGCCAGGGATCGGTCCGGCATTGGCGCTGCGCCCGTCGGCCTGCCAAGGCGCACCGGTGGCGAGCACCACCTGGTCGGCGCCGTATTCGAGCACGTCATCGGCGCTCATGCGCGCAACGCCGAGGTGCACCTCGACGTTCTTCTTCAGCTTGGCGAGCTGGATCTGACGGTAGCCGATGACGCGGCTCCATTCGCCGAGGCGCGGCAGCTGCGTCACCAGGCGCCAGTGGCCGCCGAGCTCGCGTTCGGCGTCGCGCAGATGCACGGTGTAGCCGCGCGCGCCGAGCACGCGTGCGCACTCCATGCCGGCGGCCCCGGCGCCCACCACCAGCACCGAACAGGGCTTGGTGGTGCGGGCGAATTTCTCCGGATGCCAGCCGCGCCGGTATTCCTCGCCGATGGTGGCGTTCTGCGTGCACATGATCTGGCCGCCCTGCTGGAACTTCGAGACACAGATGTTGCAGCCGATGCACTCGCGGATGTCCTCGTTGCGCCCCTCCATGATCTTGACGGGCAGAAACGGATCGGCGATGGACGGGCGCGCGGCACCGATGAGGTCGAGAACGCCGGCGCCGATCAGGCCCACCATGTCGTCGGGGCTGGTGAGCCGGCCGTTGCCCACCACCGGGATGCCGGGACCGAGCAGGGACCTGCCCTGCCGGATGAAGGGTGTCATCCAGCCGGCCTTGCGGTAGCGCGAGACGCCGGCATCCTCGCCCCACTCGGCATAGTCGCCGATCTTCAGGGCGACCAGATCGACCACGCCCTCGGTGCGAAAGCGCTCGAGCAGCCGCACCCCGTCCTCGTGCGCCTCGACGCCCTCGGGCCCGTGCAGGGTGTCCATCTCGAAGCGCGTGGTGATGGCGCAGCGATCGCCCAGGGCGCGCTTCAGCGCGCCGAGCAGCTCGATGAAGAATCGCGAGCGGTTCGCGAAGCTGCCGCCATAGCCGTCGGTGCGCCGGTTGAAGCGCGGCTCGAGGAATTGGATGGGCACGGTGTCATCGCCCGCCGAGACCTCCAGGATGTCGAATCCAGCCTGCTCGGCGCGCCGGCCGGCCTCGACGTACATGTTGATGACGGTGCGGATGTCGAACTCGTCCATCGCGTAGCCGTACACCGAACGCGTGGCGAACAGCGGTGAGAGCCACTGGCTCGGGCTGCGGCCGAACTCGCGCGATTCGAGCGAGGGCGCATTGCCGCCGCTGTACCAGAGCTGGATGCCCGCGAGCGAGCCGTGGCGGTGCGCCACCTCGCACATATAGCCGAGGTTCTGCACATCCCCCTGATCCCAGATGCGCGCCGAGGTGTACGGGTATTCGTCGGCCTCCGGATGGATGGAGCAGTATTCGGTGAACACCACGCCCCAGCCGCCCTCGGCCTTCATACCGCGCAGATGCGCCTGGGCGCCCGGACGCTCGGCGCCGGGGCCGGCGCAGTGTGAGGTCTGCCAGAAGCGGTTGCGGCTGGTCTTCGGGCCGATCTTCACGGGCTCGAACAAAACGTCGTACTTGCGATCGCGCGGCATGGGCTACTGCTTATACTGATAGGGGAGGGAAGCCATGAACGCCACCTGGAATTTCGCGGGCAAGGCCGTGCTGGTCACGGGCTCGACCACCGGCATCGGCGAAGCCTGCGCCCGCGCCTTTGCCGGCGGCGGCGCCAGGGTCATGGTGTCGGGCCGCGATGCGCACCGCGGGCGGCGCGTGGTCGAGGCCATCGAGGCGCGGGGCGGCAGCGCCGCGTTCGCCGCGGCGGACCTGCGCGAGCCCGGCGCCTGCGAGGCGCTGCTCGGCGCGACCCTCGAGCGGCTGGGCGGCCTCGACGTGCTGGTGAACAACGCCGGAATTCTCCACAGCGCCAATGCGCCCGACACCAGCGATGCGCAGTGGCTCGAGACCATGGCGGTGAACGTCAACGCAGTGTTCTACCTGAGCCGCGCGGCGGTGCGCCACATGCGCGCCGCGGGCGGCGGCGCCATTGTGAACATCGCCTCCGAATGGGGGCTGAACGGCGAGCCGAATCACGTGGCCTACTGCGCCAGCAAGGGTGCGGTCATCCAGATCACGCGCTGCATGGCCCTGGACCATGCGCGCGAGGGCATCCGGGTCAATTCGGTGTGCCCCGGCGAGATTCGTACCCACATGCTCGATGACATTCTCTCCCGGCGCGGCGGCGATCTGGCCGCGCATCTGCAGGCGCTCGCCGCCGGCGTCCCCATGCGCCGCCTGGCCAGTCCCGCCGAGGTCGCGCACTGCGTGCAGTTCCTGGCCTCGGATCTGGCGAGCTACGTGACGGGCGTGAATCTGCCCGTCGACGGCGGCAACGACGCGACGGCAGGTCCGTATCCTTGAGAGCCGCTACGAGGCGGTCACCTCGACGGGCGCCGCGGTTTCCCCCGGGCGCAACCGATGGGCGTCGCCGGCCGGTGCATGGCCGTGCTCGTAGGGCCTGGCGAGCACCATGTAGATGCCGCCGAGCACCAGCACCCCGACGGTGGTGACCAGCATGGCGTAGTTGCTGTACCAGGGATCGTTCGGACTGCGCGGCCAGAGGATGTTGACGATGGCGCCGACGCCGTAGGCGAGGGCGATGAGATTCACCGGCAGTCCCCAGGCACCCAAGGAGAAGGGGCCGGCCGGGCGCCAGCCGCGCGCGCGCGCATACAGCGCCGCGAGCACGATCATCTGGAAGGAGATGTAGATGCCGATGGCGGCGAAGCTGATGATGGTGGCGATCGCGTCCTGGAGCCACAGCGCCGAGAGCGCGATGACGGCGGGGATGGCGCCCATGGCGATGAGCGCGGCGGCCGGCACATGGTGGCCGGGCGAGAGCCGGCTGAGCGCTGCGCTGCCGAAGATCATCTGGTCGCGGGCATAGGCGAATATCAGCCGGCTGGCCGCAGCCTGCAGGCTGAGCAGGCACGAGATGAACGAGACCAGCACCACCACGATGACGGCCCGGAATCCGGCCTCGCCCATGGCGGCGCGCAGCAGCGTGACGATGGGATCCTTGTCCTTGCCCGAGACCGCGGCGCCGATGTCCCCGATCGACAGCACGAAGGCGAGGCACACCCAGGTGGCGGCGGCGCCGCCGATGTAAATGGTCATGCGCATGGCCTTCGGGATCATGCGGCTGGCGTCCGGCGTCTCCTCGGCCACATCGCCGCAGGCCTCGAAGCCGTAGTAGCAGAACATGGCGGCGAGCGAGGAGGCAAGGAAGGCGGGCCAGTAGGGGCCGTTGGGGGCGGCATAGCGGGTGTCGGTGAGCACGGCGAGCGGCTGATGCCGTGCGAACAGCAGCAGGTAGCCACCGACCACGATGGCGCCCACCAGCTCGCAGATGAAGCCGAACATCGCCACCCGCGCGAGCAGGCGCGTGCCGGAGAGATTCAGCACCGTGGTGAGGGCGATCAGCACCAGCGCGATCAGTGTGGTGGCGAGCGCGGTGGTGTCGAGCCCGAAGAGCTGCGCGAGGTAGGGGGCCACGCCCGTGGCCACCCCCGCCATGGTGCAGCACAGGGCCCAGGCATACACCCAGCCCGCCATCCACGCCCAGCGCTTGCCCACCAGGCGCCGCGCCCAGGGATACAGGCCGCCGGAGATGGGGAACTGGGAGACGATCTCGCCGAACACCAGGCACACCATGAGCTGGCCCAGGCCGACCAGGATGTAGGTCCACCACATGGGCGGCCCGCCGGCCATGAAGGCGCTGGCGAAGATGGTGTACACGCCCACCACCGGCGACAGGTAGGTGAAGCCCAGCGAGAAGTTCTCCCACTTGGACATGGTGCGGTCGAAATGCGAGACGTAGCCCAGCTCCTTGAGCCGGACGGCGTCGGCGTCCACCGCGCCGACGCCCTCGTCAGTCATTGGAGTTCCGGCCATCGCCAATCACCTGTGCCATCGCCACCCATCCGTGCCTGCGACACCCACAAGCTCATCAGAATTTGTACTGGAAATCCAGGCCGATGGTGCGCGGCTGATTGGTGGACACCCGCGTGATGGCATAGGTCTGCCAGGCGAACACGGTGTTGTCGATGGTCAGCTCGGCCACCTTGTTCGTAAGGTTGGTGCCGAACAGATAGGCCGCCCAGGGCCCGCTGCTGACGCCGAGGCGCGCATCCACCAGATTGTACTGCGGCAGGATCTGCGAATAGGCGGCCTGGTCGCGCACCGGGCCCACCTCCGAGCTCGAAGCGTGGAACACGGCATTCATCCGGTCGGTGAGCGCGGTCATGTAGCTGAGCGACAGCACCGCCGTGTACTTCGGCACGTTGAGCACCCGGGTGCCGGGCGAAATGCCCGACAGGATGGCGTTCGCCGACGGGTCGCTGATGTAGGCCTGGGTCCAGGCGCCGCTCAGATCCACCGTGAGGCCATCGGCGAGCAGCGCCGACATCTCGAGCTCGGGGCCGTACGACTTGGCATTGCCGGCATTGGTGTTGTACGGATAGCCGCAGGTGAGCGAGAGCACCTGTTGGATGTGCTCCCACTGGATGTAGTACACGTCGGCATTGACGGTGAAGCGCCGGTCGTTGAATTTCGCCTTTTCGCCGACCTCGAAACTCCACACCGAATCGGGCGTGAAGCTCGGCTGCGAGGACACGGTGACCACGCCCGCGTCGCAGTTGTAGGCGTACGGATTGATGGCGAGCACCGCGGCGGTCGGGATGGGGATGGGCAGGTTGAAGCCGCCGGGCCGCGAACCCTTGGCGATGGTGCCGTACCAAGTCAGGTCCGGCGTCGGCTCATACGCCAGGTTGATCTTCGGCAGCACGGCGCTGCCACTGGCGCTTTGCGCCAGAATCGTCGCGTCCTGGTTGACGGAGGCCGTGCCGAGGCCCGCCTGATCGGCGAAATTGCTGATCTGGAAATGGAAAAAGCGCACGCCGGCCGTGAGCTTCAAGGCATCGGTGAATTTATACGTGCCCTCGCCGAAGATGGCGCTCTGCTTCAAGGTGTCCGGATTGTTGTCGTTGAACACCACGCCATTCGGATTGGCGGCCTGCGGGCTGGGATACGGCGGCAGCGTGGGATCCGGATAGCGCAGCACGCTGTTGACCGGCGCAACGTCCGATGCGGGGCAATAACCCGAGACAGTGTGATTGGCCACCGTCGGTCCGCCGCAGGTGAGCGCGTTGGCGAAGCCGGGCTCCTGATTGTAGGTGATGTAGCCGGAGTCGAGCTTGGCGAAGTACAGGCCGCCCACCCACTGGAAGGGGCCGGTGCCGGTGGACGTCAGGCGCAGCTCCTCGCTGAACTGTTCGGTGGGATCATCCTCGACGTACAGGTTTTGGATGAAATTCGGCACATACGCGCCGCCCACCAGATGTGTGAGGTCGTTGATGTTCTGCAGGGCCTCGGTGGAGTCGGTCGATTGCTCGACGAAGCGCCGCCAATAGCTCGTGGCGGAGGTGAGCGTCGCGCCGTCGAAGGCGTATTCCAGCTTGAGGCTCGCCAGCTTGAAGGAGTCATAGTACGGTTCGGGCTGATCGTAGGGCTGATAGATGGCGAGGCCGCCGGGGTTCTCCTGGAAATTGGCGTAGCCGTCGGCATCGATGCGCTGATACATGAGGGTGGTGGTCACCGACAGCGCGTCGCTCGGCTTGACCAGCAGGATGGCGCGCGCCGAACCATAGCGCTCGAGATTCGAGCCCTTGATGTCATCGAGCACGGGTGCGGCTGCGACGTCGCCGCGGTTGCAGAAATAGGCGCAGAACGGCGAGGTGCCGGGAGAGCCGGCCGGGGTATTCGGTGACGGAAACTGGCCGGGTTGGATGACGATGCGATCGATCCAGCCGCTGGTGTACTTGTCGGTGAGCACGAAGCGCAGCGCCGTGATGTCGCCGATGGGAATGTTCATCATCAGGCTGCCGCCGCCGTTCGTGCTGCCATGCGAGGTGTCCGACACCGTGGCATCCGTCGCGCCCTCGAACACGCCGAGCTTGGGCTGGTTGGTGACCAGTTTGATGGTGCCGCCCATCGACCCCGAACCGTACAGGGTGCCCTGCGGACCGCGCAGGGTCTCCACGTGATTCAGATCGAACAAATCGGGATCGATGACGGTGCGGCCGTTCAAGGCCACGGCCGAGGCCGACAGCGGGGTCTCATCGAGGTAGAAGCCGACGGTGGCGGCGGTGCCGCCGCCGGCCGACAGGCCACGCATTTCGTACTCGGTCTGGCCGGGACCGGCGGTGCGCAGCGACACGCCGGGCACCTTGCCGACCAGATCCTCGATGTTGGCGATGTCCTGGTTTGCGAGATCATTGCCGCCGATGGCGGTCATGCTGATGGCCGTGGCCTGCACCGTCGATTCGCGCTTTTCGGCGGTGACGACGATCTCGGCCACCTCTCCGGTCTCGCCGCCAGCCGTCGCGGGGGTCGCGATGACGTTGCGCGGCGCGGCTGCGCAGCACAGGGCGGCGCCGGCGGCCAATGACAAGAGCTTCTTCATGAGCGTTTCTCCCGAATGTAAGGCCACCATGCATGCGCCAGCGGTCACGCCCGCAGCGCATTCCAAAGCCGCCTGTTGCCCCCGCGCATCGATTGCGAGCGGCAACACCCCCAAACTCTTTTTGATACATCCCGACCGCGGTTCATCCGCGTTATGCTTGTTCGACAGCACAATACGTAACATAGGGTTTACTGTCACGCAAGTTTATTGCACAGCAGGCACGGGCCGCATCGCCTGTTGCGACAATGTGACAGCCGCATGAAAGCCCGCTCGCGGGTGCTGCTGCTGGCCGCGGTGTTCTCCACCAGCCTGGGAGTGGGCCTGATTTTCGGCTTCGAATCGCCGCTGATCGCCGTGGTGTTGAGCCGCGCGGGCCATTCGAATTTCGTCGTCGGTGCCGTCAATGCGGTGAGTCTGGTGGCAGTGATCGTCATCGGGCCCGCGTACCCCTCGGTGATCGCCCGCCTGGGGTTGACGCGCTCCATCATCGCCGGCGTCTGCGGCGGGACCGTGCTGCTCGCCTTCATGCCCTGGTGGCCCACGGTGCCGATGTGGGTGGTGCTGCGGATCCTGACGGGGATGGCGCTCGGACTCACCTGGATCGCGAGCGAGGTGTGGATGAATCGTGTGGCCGGCGATGCCTCGCGCGGCGCGGTGATGGGAGTGTACGGCACGGTGTTTTCCATCGGCACGGTGGCCGGTCCGCTGCTGCTCGAAGTGACCGGCACGCGCGGCTGGCAGCCCTTCCTGATCGGCGCAGCCTGCCTGCTCGCAACGCTGCTGCCGTTGCTGCTACTGCATCGCAGCCTCGGAGCCGGGCTCGTAGCGGCGCAGGGTGTTTCCACCGCAGCGGCGCCAGACGCCGGCGCGGTCGTGCAGGATCCCGGCGTGGCGGCGCGAGCGCGGCCGGTGCCGGCCTTTCTGCTGCCCGGGTTCTTCTTGCGCGCGCCCGTGATCCTGCTGGCCGCACTGGTGGCGGGCCTGGTCGAATCGGCCGATCTGTCGCTCCTGCCGCTGTACGGCCTGAACGCCGCCCTGAGCGAACGCGCCGCGGTGTGGCTGATTGCGGCATTCCTCGCGGGCAATGTGGTGCTGCAACTGCCGGTCGGCCTGCTGGCGGACCGCTTCGGGCGCCGGCGGCTGCTCGGTTTGTGCGCGCTCACCAGCGGCGTGGGACCGTTGCTGCTGCCGGCCTCGCTCGCCACGCCGGCATTGCTGTGGCCGCTGCTGTTCGTGTGGGGCGGGACGCTGTATGCCTTTTACAGCCAGGGCATCGCGCTGCTCGGCGAGGAATTCGCGGCCGCGGATCTGGCGGCGGCGAACACCCTGTTCGTGATGGTGTATTGCTGCGGCGGCGTGCTCGGACCGAGCTTGGGCGGCCTGGTCATGGATTTGTGGCCGCGCCACGGCCTGCCGGCGCTGCTCAGCGCCGCGGCACTGTCGCTGGTGGCGGGGCTGCTGATCGCGCGGGGGCCGGGGCCGGGGCGGTCCACCCGGCGCGCGCCGCATGGCGTAGGATGACCGCCATGGGTTCGAGCATGAAGCCGCTGTTCGTCAGGTCGCTCATCGTCACGTCACTCATCGCCACCGCCGCCACCGCCGCCACTGCCACTGCCGCC
>Ga0181519_10000254_pt1 | contig 49893 bp, 47 predicted proteins | sample PEATcosm2014_Bin_26_FD_121102 | JGI IMG/M metagenome (GOLD analysis project Ga0181519, IMG submission 121102) | Peatland microbial communities from MTU Mesocosm Facility, Houghton, MI, USA - PEATcosm2014_Bin02_10_metaG | ecosystem: Environmental > Terrestrial > Soil > Wetlands > Peat | place...
CGCCGGAACCGGGGAGGTCCGCTTCGACATGGACGACCCGCGGAACTCGACCGGTGCGCGCATCCTCGCCCGGATCGAGGCGGAGGCGACCGACCGGGCTGTCGCCCGCGGGTCGGCGGGGACCGCGGCCGACGCCCCCGAGGGCACCAACGCCACCTGCCCGACCTGCGGAGCACCCGTGGACGAGTCCGCGACGGCAACCGGGGCGGCTCCGGTCTGCTCCTTCTGCCTGGAACCGCTCCCGTTCCCCCGGACCCCCAGGGGCGAGCAGGGGAGGTAGCCGGTCACCTCGACCAAGACGCGGTCTGCGGCAACGCCCTCACCCTCGTGGGTCCCGTGCCGGACGGCGGGGGTCGGGTCCGGACCGCGACCCCATCGTCAGTGGACGGGCGCCGGCGTCGGATCAACCCGGACCGAGGAGGTGGAACGGTGCCCAGGGGAGGTTCCGGGCGACTCCGAAGGCGACCACGACGGCGCCGAGGATCACCCCGGCGGTGCGGTTCAGGTCGACGCGCCGGAGGTGCGGGCCCCCGACGGCGTCCATCGTCCAGCCGGCCCACATCCAGGCCAGCACCGGCAGGACGAGCACCAGGAGGGGGTTGCGGGCGAAGGCGGCGGCGACGTCCCCGTGGGTCAGTGACCAGACCGCCCGGCTCGCCCCGCACACCGGGCACGAGAGACCGGTGAGGGCGTACAGCGGGCACGGTGGCGTCTGACCGGCGTACGGGTTCAGGAAGGCGGTGCTGGCACAGGCCCCCAGCGCCACGACGCCGACGGCCACCGGACCCGCCCACCGCGGCAGGGTGCGGACGACCGGCCCCGGCGTCGTCGGGGTCGTGGCGACCACGTCGACCGGGCGGGACGTCATCGCCAGGCTAGGAATTGCAGCCCGTCCCGACGCAGGTGTGCAGGGCGCCGGACGCGATCACCAGGACGTAGGTCAGGACCCCGAGACCGCCGATGACGACACCGGCGATGGCCATCCCCTTGCCGCTCTCGGTGGACCCGGGCTGCCGGAGCTGACTGAGGGCCACGATGCCGAGCACCAGGCCGACGAGCAGCCCGACGCCGCAGAGGATGCCGACGAGCGAGGAGATCATCGACCAGAGCGCCAACTTGTTGGTGCCCCCACCCTGGACGGGATACGGCTGCGGGCCGTACCCGTACCCGGGGACTCCCGCGCCGAGGTACCCCGGAGGCGCACCGTAGGCACCGCCGGGAGGCGCACCGTAGGCGGTACCCGGAGGCGGCCCGTAGGCAGCACCCGGAGGCGGCCCGTAGGCCGGTGGTGGTGTGGCGGGAGGCGGCCCGGCGGCCGGTGGTCCGCCGCCGGGCCGGGGTGCGGGTCCGGGGGCCGGAGGGCCTCCGGGCCATGGGGCGTTGGGGTCGCCAGCGGCGGGAGGAACGGTCACGCGCCCAACCGTAATCACTCGACCGGCCCCCCACACGGGAACCGCCAGGGAGCAGGCCGACGGGTCCTCGCGCCACGCCGGCGACCCGGGAGCCGGCCGGGCTATCCGCGGCCCGACCCCGGCTCGCCCCCCAGCGGGTCCTCGGCCAGCATGAGCCCGACCCCCTCGATCTCCGCCTCCTCCCCCATCAGGCGCCCGAGCTCCTGGTCCGGGGCCGGCGCCCGACCCGGGAGCAGGTAGCTGAGCAGTGCGGTGGCCACGCACAGGGCGGTGGCGATGATCAGGGTGACCCGGAAGCCCTCGTAGGTGGGGAAGGTGTCGCCGGGGTGCGTGTAGACGGTGAGGACGGCGGCGGCCACCGCGCTCCCGAGCGACAGCCCGATGCTCCGGAGGACCTGGTACAGCCCCATGGCGCTGCCGGTCTCCGAGCTGGGGACGGCCCGCACGATGAACCCGGGCATGGCCGCGAAGGTGAAGCCGATGCCGATGCCGGCGATGCCGGCCGCCACGAACGCCTCCCACAGCGCCCGGTGCTCGACGGCGAAGAAGAGGGTGGACGTGGCGAACAGCACCGAGCCGAAGGGGATCATGCTCCGGACCCCGAACCGACGGGTGTACGCCGTCAGGAACCGGCTGGCCACGAACGATCCGACGGACAGCGGCACGAAGACCAGGCCGGAGAGGACGATGTCGGCACCGAAGCCGTAGCCGCTGGTCGTCGGGACCTGCACGAACTCGATGACGATGGGGAGGAAGAGGTACATGGCGACGGCGATCAGGAAGGCGGACACGTCGGCGGTGAGCACCGAGCGGTTCCGGACCTGGCGGACGTCGATCAGGGGATCGGCCGTCCGCAGCTCGTGGGGGATCCAGAGGCCGAGCATCAGCAGGCTGAACACCACCAGGCCCACGGCGCGGGGCGAGGTCCACCCCCAGCCGCCGCCCTCGCTCAGCACCACCGACACCCCGACGACCGCGGCGCCCAGGAACGTCATGCCGAGGTAGTCGAACCGGCGGGACCGGCCGGGCGAACGGCGGGGGAGCACCACGACGGACACGGCCAGGGCGGCCCCGACGGTGGCCGCACCGAACCAGAAGGCGGCGCGGTAGTCGAAGAACTGGGCCATGAGGGAGGTGATCGGATAGCCCAGGCCGGCACCCACCGCGGCGCTGACCGAGAGGGTGGCGATGGCCCGCCCCGCCTGCTCGGGCGGGAAGAGGCCCCGGGCGATGGCCATCACCACCGGCAGGAGCCCGAGGCCGATCCCCTGCAGGCCCCGGCCCACCACCAGGACGGCGAAGCTGGTGGCGACGGCCGAGAGCACGCATCCGGCGACGACGACGGTGAGCGCCACCTCGATGACCCGGCGCTTGTGGGGCCCGTCGGCCAGCCGACCCATGGCCGGCGTGGCCAGGGCCCCCGTCATCAGCGCGGCGGTGAGCACCCATTCGGCGGTACTGAGGGAGACGCCGTCGGCCCGGGCGATGGACGGGATGAGCGGAGCCCCCAGGCTGGAGACGACGGCCACCAGGGCGGCCACCGTGACCAGCACCGGAAGGGTCGCCGCCCCTGGCTGCGGCCGTCCGACCGGCCCCGCCGTCTCGGTCTCCTCCACTGCCGTGCCCTCGTCCGTTCGGTCGGTTGCCGCCCCGTGGCGACACCCCGTTCGACAGGGTAGGGCGCCGCGCCCGGTCCGCCGACCGCGACCTCCACGTCCCCGGTCGGCCGCAGCGTCGGTCCCGTCAGTCCAGGCCGAGGACCCGGAGGGCGTTGGTGCGGAGGAATTTCGGCCACACCTCGTCCGTGAAGGCGACCGACGGCAGCTCGGTCAAGATCCGCTCGAGGGACAGGCCCATCGGGAAGTACCCGGCGTAGATGATCTTGTCGGCACCCCGGGTGTTGGCGTACCGGACGATGTCGTCGGGGTAGTACCTCGGGGCGAAGGCACTGGTGGAGTAGTGCAGTCCCGGCCACTTGAGCATCAGCTTCACCGCCAGCTCCGTCCACGGCTGGCAGCCGTGCCGGGTGACGAAGACCAGCTCCGGGAAGTCGAACATCACCTCGTCGATCAGTTCGACGTGCTGGCACCCGCCCTTGAGCCGGGGCCCGGGGATGCCGGCACAGCAGAAAACGGGGATGCCGAGCTCGACGCACTTGGCGTACACCGGGTACATCAGCTTGTCGTTGATCGGCACCTGCGGGAAGGTCCCGGCCGGGAACACGCCGACCGCCCTGGTCCCGAAGGTCTCGTGCTCCCGGACCAGGCGCCGGATGCCCTCCATCCCCTCGTTGGGATCGACCGAGGAGCTGGCGATGAACCGGTCGGGGTGACGCCGCAGGGCCTCGGCACCGCTGCCCTCGGGATCCCCCACGCCGATCAGCCCCCGCTCGATCCCCCAGCGGTCCATCTCCCGGAGGGTGACGCCGACCGGGTCGTCGGCTCCGCGCAGCCGGCGGTTGGGGACGTCCTTGAACAGGTACTCGGCCGGGAATTCGAATCGCTCCCTCGACTCTGCGTCCTTGGTCTGCCGGGTGATGAACCGGTAGAGCTCCTTCGAGTCGCGGTGCGGGAAGCCGAGCATCGTGTCGACGATGCCGATCCCCTCGGGAAGCGCCATCCCGTGTCCTCCCCTGGTCGCCCGTCGGGGCCGATAGTAGAACCTGGACACCGTCCCCACCGACGCCTCCCCCCACGGAGGGCGATGGCGGACGCCGACCGAAAGGACCCTCATGAGCGTGGAGACCGTCCGTCACGACCGGGTCCTGGTGGTCACCATGGCCCGGGAGGCGAAGCGCAACGCCCTCGACGCCGGCATCACCGCCGGCATCGACGCGGCCATGAACGAGCTCGAGGACGACCCCGACCTCTGGTGCGGGATCCTGACCGGGGGCGAGCAGGTCTTCTCCGCCGGGGCCGACCTGGCCACCGGCCCGGGGGAGCCCACCGAACGTGGCGGACTGGTGGGCCTGATCGGGCGGCGCCGGACCAAGCCGCTCATCGCCGCCGTCGAGGGCTACGCCCTGGGTGGCGGGATGGAGCTGGTCCTCTGCTGCGACCTGGTGGTGGCATCGACCACCGCCAGCTTCGGGCTGCCCGAGCCGAAGCGCGGGCTGATGCCCGACTTCGGCGGCGCCTTCCGGGTGGCCCGGGCACTGCCGATCAACATCGCCCGTGAGCTGCTGCTCACCGGCGAGGCACTGCGCCCGGAGCGGGCGCAGGCGCTCGGCTTCGTCAACCGGCTGACCGCCCCCGGCGGGGCGCTGACGGGTGCGCTCGACCTGGCGGCCAGGGTGTGCGCCAACGCCCCCCTGGCCGTCCGGGAGGCCCTGGCCGTCGTCAACGAGGAGATCAACGGGGACGAGTCGGCGATCTGGGCCCGGAGCCATGCCGCCCACGCCCGCCTGCTGGCCAGCGACGATGTCCGCGAGGGCATCGGCGCCTTCTTCGACCGTCGCGAGCCCGTCTGGCACGCCCGCTGAGGTCGCCGGCGGCGTCCGGCCGCGGCGATGGCGTACCGGCACCCCGAACTCGGGGAGACTGCACCCATGGCCTTCGGTCAACCGTCAGGACCGCCGGCGACGGCGCGGCAGGTGCGCGAGCTGCTCGAGCTGCTGCAGGCCGCCGGCCACACCGACTTCCGGGACGCCCGGGGACCGATGGGCTTCACCCAGCGACAGGCGGGGGGGCGTTTCACCCGGGACGAGGCAACCGACCTCATCGAGCAGCTGCAGGCGGCACAGGCCGACGTCGCTCCGGCGGCCGATCCGGTGGAGGCGGCGGCCCCCGAGCGCCTCACGTCCTCCGAGCGGGCCCTCCGTCGGATGTCCGACCGGGAGCTGGCGACCGAGCTCGTCCGCCGGGGGTGGACGGTCAGCGCCCCGTAGGGGCGGGGCTCCGGATCAGTCGCGGGTCGCCGTCGTCGGTGCCCCCGGCCCGCGGAACGGTCGTCACCGGTCGGACCGGGCCCGGAGTCCGTCGCCGGCGGTCAACGTCGACAGGGCATCGACGGCGCCGGAGGTGGGGGCGATCGCCACCAGCCCACGGTAGAGGCGGACGATGGTGTCACGGTCGACCGTCCCGGTCCGCGCACGGTCGCAGTGGGCCGACTGGATGGCCGCTTCCAGCTGGAAGCGGCCGAGCGGCGCTCCGAGCCGGTGGGCGCGTCGGAGGAGCGCCTCGCCCTCGGCGATGAGCGCACGGTCCCACCGCGCGGGGTCCTGGTCGTCGAGGGGTGGCCACGGCGTGGCCGTCCGCGCCGGTGCCCGCGACTGGGCGAAGGTGAGCAGGGCGGCCAGACCCCACGCCTCCGGCTCGGTGGCGAGCAGGTCGGCGGTGAGGACGGCCAGCCACCGTGCCTCGTCGGCGACCGACTCGTGGATGGGATCGTGCTGGTCCAGCCAGTCGATGGCGTACGACCCGTAGATGGCCTCGAGCACGGCGGGCAGCCGCCCGCCGAGGTCCTGGCGTTCCGGGACCCGGAACGGGATGCCGGCGTTTCTGATCCGTCGTTTGGCACGCACCAGTCGTTGGGCCATGGCGGCGGGCTGCACATCGAACAGCGGGGCGATCCGGGCGGTGTCGAAGCCGAGCACGACCTGGAGCATGAGGGGCGTGCGGATCGTGGGGTCGATCGCCGGATGGGCGCAGGCGAACAGAAGTTCGAGGCGCTTGTCGGGGAGGGCGCCGGGTCGGCTGTCGGCGACCGTGGTGGCGATGCCGTCGTCGAGGGGCACGCCGGTGCGGACCGCCGCCGACCGGAACACGTCCCGGACCCGGTTTCGGGCCACCGTCATGATCCACCCCTCCGGGTTGTCGGGGACGCCGGTCTCCGGCCAGGTGCGCAGCGCCCGCTCGAAGGCGTCGGCCAGCGCATCCTCGGCCAGGGCGATGTCCCGGGTCGATGACGCCAGGACGGCCAACAGCCGTCCGTACGACGCCCGGGCGGCACGTTCCGCGGCCGGACCGGCCGCTATCGGACGGGCTGTTCGCCGCGCCACGCGCCGTCCACGAACCGGGTGGCCGTCGGTCGGATCTCGACGTGGCCCCACGACGCCGACGGCGCCCGAGCCGCCCACTCGATCGCGGCGTCGAGGTCGGGAACGTCGATCACGAAGGTGCCGCCGATCTGCTCCTTCGTGTCGGCGAAGGGTCCGTCCTGCACGATGAGCTCGCCACCGGCGAGGGTCAGCGTGGTGGTGACGTCAGACGGCTGGAGCACCTCGGCACTGACCAGGAGGCCGGCGTCGTCCAACGCCTTGGCGTACGACTCGAAGGTCCGCATCCCTTCGGCGAGGGCTTCGGGGTCGAGCTCGCCGGCGGTCAACTCGGGATAGTGGAGCAGCAGCGTGTAGCGCATGGGTGTCGTCCTCTCGGATCAGGTTCGATTCTGTCACCGGTGTGACGATCGGGGACGGGCCGGATCGACACCCGGGGCGGTCGGTGTCGTCGCGGCGCGCGAGGCCGGTGGGCCGGTGTGGCTCCGTCGGGCCGGTCGGGGGAAGGTCAACCCCGGTCGTCGAGATCGTACTCGGCGGCGAAGTACGGGTGTCCGGGGTCGTAGGTCGTCAGCGTCGAGGGGCGCTCGACCCGGCCGATCGGCCGGACGCCGCCACCCTCGATCCCCAGGCGCCCGTCGCCGAGCTCCCGACGGTACCCGTCGGCGGCCGCCCGCAGGCGCTCCACCACCGGGGGGTGCGACCCGTGGACGTCGGTGGTCTCCCCGGGATCGTCGGTGAGGTCGAAGAGCTCGGTGACCTCGCGCCCCCCGCGGGACAGGTGGAGCTTGTAGCGGACGTCGCGGACCGCCTCCAGATCGTTGCCCCGGTAGTACGCGAACGTCTCGTGCGGCGACCGTGCGGTCGGGCTGCGCCACACCTCGGAGACGTCGAGGCCGTCGATGACCCGGTCCGGGGGGACCTCGGCGCCGCAGAGGCCGGCGAGCGTCGGGTAGAGGTCCATCGAGGTGAGCAGCTCGTCGCAGACCCGGCCGCCCTCGAGGGTCCCGGTCCACCGCACGATGGCGGGGACCCGCATGCCACCCTCCCAGGTCGATCCCTTCGCCCCGCGGAGGGGCAGGTTGCTCCCGCCGATCGGACCGCTCGAGCCCCAGGGCGGCGGCACGTCCCCCAGCGAACCGTTGTCGCTGGTGAAGATCACGATGGTGTGCCCGTCGAGCCCGAGGGCGTCCAGCTCGTCCAGCAGCACGGAGGTCGCCCAGTCGATCGACTCGACGGCCGCGCCGTAGGGGCCGTTGCGCGACCGCTCGAGGAACTCGGGCTGCACGTAGATCGGGAGGTGGACGTACATGTGTGCCAGGTAGAGGAAGAAGGGGCCGTCCCGGGCGTCGCGCAGGAACGACCGCGCCTCGGCGACGTAGCGGCCGGTGAGGGAGCGCTGGTCGGGCTGCTGCTCGATGACCTCGTCGTCGGCGAGCAGGGGCAACGGGGGGAGGGAGCTGAGGAGCGCCGGTGGGTTCGCCTGGCGGCCCATGTCGTTGCTGTAGGGAAGTCCGAAGTAGTGGTCGAAGCCGTGGTTGACCGGAAGGAACCCCGGCTGGTCGCCGCAGTGCCACTTCCCGATCATCTGGGTGCGGTAGCCGGCGTCGGAGAGCACGCGGGCCAGGCTGATCTCGCTCCGGGGGAGGCCCAGGGGCTGCCCGGGGAAGAGCACGGGCAGTCCCTCGAAGGAGCCGAAGCTGATCCTCGGTGGGTAGCAGCCCGTCAGGAGGGCCGCCCGCGACGGCGAGCACACCGGGGAGGCCATGTAGAACGAGGTGCAGCGGACTCCCTCGTCGGCGAGCCGGTCGATCGCCGGCGTGTCGTTGCGGGTCGACCCGTAGCACCCGAGGTCGCCGTACCCCAGATCGTCGCAGTTGATGAGGACGACGTTGGGGCGGGTCGGCTCCTCCCTGCGCACCGCGCGATGGTAACGCGGGCGTCCGGGCGCCCCGGGGCCGGCAGTCCACCGGACCCGACCGGCGGGGCGTTAGATTCGAGGCCCGAGCAGACGGAGTGCAGACCATGAACAATGTCCACGCAGTCGACCTGGCGCTGCTCCTCTTCCGGTGCGTCGTCGGGGGGGTGTTCATCGCCCACGGGGTCAACCACATCTTCGGGGGCGGCAAGATCGCCGGCACCGGCCGCTGGTTCGAGAGCCTGGGGATGAAGCCGGGGTGGCTCCATGCCTGGACGGCCAGCCTCACCGAGATCGGCGCCGGGGCGCTGCTGGTGGTGGGGCTGCTCACCCCCTTCGGCGGTGCCGGGGTGGTCGGGGTGATGCTCGTGGCCTGGATCACCAACCACCGGAAGAACGGCTTCTTCATCTTCCGTCCCGGCGAGGGATGGGAGTACGTGATGACCCTCACCATGTGCGGGTTCGTGCTGGCCATGCTCGGACCCGGCGGGTGGTCGGTCGACCACGCGGTCGGATCCGGGCTCACCCGGTGGTGGGGCTGGGACGGCCTGTGGATCGCCCTCATCTTCGGCGTGGGCGGGGCCGCCCTGCTGCTGGCCACGGCCTGGAGGCCGGCCAAGCCCGACGCCCAGGCCTGAACCGCCTTCCCCGGATACGGGGTCGGGTCGGCCACCCCGGTACGATCACCGGCATCGCCGCGACCGAGGAGCAGGCATGGACGAGGACCGGGCAAGGGAATTGGTGGCCGCCGAGCGGCGCCGCATCGAGGGGCTCCTGGCCGAGCTGGCGGGGCGACGGGTGGCGGACCGCGAGGCGGCCGACCAGCCCGGCGACATGTTCGATTCGGCCGAGCCGCTGACCGGGCAGGAGGGCGACGACTCGGTGGCCGCCGAGCTGCGCGGCCACCTCGAGGCCGTCGAACGGGCCGAGGGCCGACTCGACGACGGCACCTACGGGCGATCGGTACGGAGCGGCGAGACGATCCCCGATGCCCGCCTCGAGGCCGATCCCACCGCCGAGCTGACGGTCGAGGAGGCAGCGGTGGCGGGCTGACCGGGGCCTGGCAGGCGCGTTCCGTCCGGGCCTCCGCACTACCGTCCGGGGGGCAGCGTCGCACCGTCCCCTGCCTCGAAGGAGCCACCGATGACCGACCAGGCGATCTACGAGTACGTGCCGCACCACCGGACGAGCTCGACGGTCGAGGACCAGGCCCGGGCCGCCACCGTCGCCGACCAGCTCCCCCACGGCAACGCCGCCGAGCGGTTCAATGCGTGGCTGGCGGTGAAGGTGACCCGGGGGGTGGGGACCATGTGGTGCGCCTACCTCTTCGCCGCCATCGCCTGCGTCGGACTGCCGGCGGCGATCCGGTCGCACAGCGCGGTCGTCCTGGTGTCGTGGATCTCCCAGACGTTCCTGCAGCTGGTGCTGCTGTCCGTCATCATCGTCGGGCAGAACGTGCTGGCACGGTCGGCCGACCGGCGGTCCGAGGCCACCCAGCAGGACGCCGACGCCGTCCTCCACGAGGCGGTCAAGCTCCAGGAGCACCTCCACGCCCAGGACCGCCTGCTGACGGCGCTGACCGACCGCCTGGCCTCCCTGGAGGGCGGAGCGGCGTCCTGACCGGCGGTCAGGTCGTGATGCTCGACCCGCCCTGCCCGCCCTGCCCGGTGGACGGCGCCGGGAGCGACGAATACGGGACGGCGCCCGACGGGGCCGTGATGTGGACCGGCTCGCCCCACGAGGAGAAGGTGGTCGTGTACCGGTCCGTCCCCGTGCTCCCCTCGCCGGAGCTGCTGGTCCGGCCGGTGGACCGGAGGGGCAGGTGCGGGTCGTCTGCCGCGAAGGTGAGCTCGGTGGTCCCGTTGACCGAGATGCCCGTGCTCGGGTCGGAGTCGTGGATGGTGGAGGTCACGGACTGCACCGCCCGCCCGTCGACCGTGGAGCGGTCGGCGACCGCACTGGGGGTCGCCGGCAGCGACTCCATGGGCTCGATCTGGGGGTTCCCCCAGAACGACTCCGACGTCACCAGGGCGGCCACCGCCTCGTAGGGTGACTCGTCGGAGGCGATGGCAATCCACGTCCCGGCGTACTGCGCCGAGGTGGCCGCGTCGTACCCGAAGGTCTCCTTGAGCGCGGTGGCGTCGGCCTTCAGGTAGGCCACCGAGCCGGTCACCAGGATCTCGAAGTCGCCCCCCGAACCGGAGACGTCCTGGATGCCCGTCCCCGGTCCCACGTCGCCGGTCATCTCCAGCCGGAGGGTGGTGCCGCCGACCTCCGACACGTCGTGGTTGACGTAGTGGAAGGTGCCGCCCGCGGTGGCGGCGGCGTAGACCGCCTCGTTCACCTGCGCCGGCGTCTTCCCCGGGAAGGCCGTGGTGCCCCCGCCGAGGGCGAGGGCGAGGGCACCGCCGACGGCGGCCACCAGGACCACCGCCGCGGCGACCACCACCAGGGCCGTCCGTCTCCGGCTCCGGGGAGCCGGGACGGCCGGTGCGGTGCCGGGGCCGACGGTACCGGGGGTGGGCCCGTAGGGGGGGGAGAGGGCGGCGGGTGGCCCGGGTGCCGGGGGCAGGGGGGCGACGGGCGTCGGAGGCCCGACCGGCTGCCAGGCCCCCCCGTCCCACCGCCAGCGCCCGTCGGGCGAGTGGGTCGGGCGCCACTGCATCCCGTCCCACCACCACGCTCCGTCGGGTGATCGGTGCGGGGTGCCGTAGGCCATCGGTGGAGGGTACCCCGGCTCCGCACCGGCGCACCGCCGGGGAGGCGCCGGGAGCGCGCCCACGGGTTGGGACACCGCGCCCGGCTCCGGTAGCGTCTCGGCACCGGAGCCCAGCTCCGGAAGTCGCACCGGAACGACGAGCCGTGCGCCAGCGCCGGAACCGCCATCGGCCGGATGGCCTCACCGTGGGGAGCATGATGCCTGAGGGACTGTCGCCGAGTGAGGTCGGCAAGGAGATCGCCGAGCACCACGAGCACCACGTGGCGGCCGGTGGCGGCCAGGACGGGTCGGACGGACACGGGGGACACGGGTCCGAACGGGTGCTGACCATTCTGGAGGCCATCCTGCTGGCGCTGGTGGCGGTGCTGGCCGCCTACTCGGGGTTCGCCTCGGCCAAATGGAGCACCGAGTCCTCGCTCCACCTCGCCAAGTCGTCCACGGTCCGCAACCTGGCGACCCGGGCCGAGCTCACCGGTCTGACGACCAAGAACTTCGACGCCTCGACCTTCAACGCCTGGTTCACCGCCTATCTGCTCGGGGACACCAACGGAATGGCGGTGGCCGAGCGGCGGTTCCGCCCTCCGTTCGACGTGGCCTTCAAGGCGTGGCTGGCCACCAATCCCTTCTCCAATCCGAACGCCCCGATGGGTCCCACCTCCATGCCCGAGTACGTGCAGCCGGACCAGGCCCAGGCCGACGCGCTCGATGCGGAGGCCACGAACCTCTACAACCAGGGGGAACATGCTGCGGAGATCTCCGACGAGTACGTCCGCGACACCGTGTTCCTGGCGACCGTCCTCTTCATCGTCGGGATCTCCGGCCACTTCCGGGTCCGTTCGGCCCGGAAGGGCCTGATCGGGGTGGGGGTCGCCATCCTGCTGGTGGCGGTGGGCTTCCTGCTGACGACCCCGAGGCCGCCGCTCTGAACGGACATCGGGCGTGGCGCCCGTGGGCGCCCGCTCACTACAGTGCGTTCCGACCGCTCGACGGGACCGACCCGGTCCCGGTCCGACCGTCGGGCCGGCAGGAGGACCCGCACCCGTGACACCTGTCCATCGCCGTGGCACCCTGGTGCTGCTCGCCGTAGCCGCGGTGTCGTTGGCGGCGTGCTCGTCGGGCACGACCACCACCGCCACGACCGGCGCCCCGACCGCCCACCGCCCGACCGCCGACGGGGCGATCTCCGGGACCACGGGTCCGGTGACCGGGCCCTTCGGACCGGCCTGGGGCCGCTTCACCGCCGCCTTCCCGTCGGCGCCCGACGTCGCCACCGACCTCGACGCCGAGCTGGGCCGGGCCACGGGCGCCCAGGCCGCCAGCGGTTACGCGGTGAGCGGCAACCACAACCTGTTCCGTGACGAGTCGATCGAGCGGTCGATCCCCACCTACGAGGTGGTGGTGATCCTCTTCGGGACGGCCGCCCAGGCCTCCGCCTATGTGGCCAAGCAGCCGCTGACCGACCCGGTGGCGGTGTCCGCCGGGGGAGCCACCGGCTTCCGGGTCCTGACCGATACCCCGGCCACCCCGGCGTCGGCGTCGGGCCAGCCGGCCGTGCCGGCGGCGGCGGTGGGGGTGCAGGCCCTGGTCAAGGGGAACGTCGCCTACCTTGCCTTCGTGGCCACCGCCCCGATCGGTGCCGACCCCTCGCCGGGAGCGTTTCTGGCCTCGGTGGCGCCCGCCCCTTGAGCCCCGCCCGACCCCACCGTCCGACCCGGGTGCGAGCACGGTGCCGGTGATCCCCGTCCGACCCGATCGGTCCGGGCCCCGGTGACGGCCGGTCCCGGCCTCCTCACCCGGTCGGCGCCGGCGCCCGGCCCGGTGGTGGACCGCCCGTCGGAACCCGACCCGCCCCGCGGGCCCGAGGGGGTCTCGCGTCGTGTCCGCCGGAACCGGTGGATCGCCGCCGCCATGGTGGCGGCCCTGGTCGCGTCGGTGCTCTGGCTCTCACTCGGCGGCGGCCATCCCACGGCGGCCGTCCCGCCGCACCACCCGGCGCACCGGCCCGCTCCGGGGCCGGCGGCCGACGCCCGCCTCGACCCGGAGTGGGAGGGCGACGGAAAGCCGGTCACGTTCGCCTTCGGGGGCGACGTCAACCTGCCGTCCGGGAGCATCCTCGGCGACCGGCTGGCCGCCGACCCGACCACCGCCCTCGGGACCGGCGTCCCCGCCCTCCTGTCGGGGGTCGACCTCTCGATGGTCAACTTCGAGTCGGCCCTGACCGACGGGACCTGCCCCGACCCGCAGCCCAAGACCTACGATTTCTACGCCCCGACCTCCGCCATCACCGCCCTGCAGGGCGCGGGGGTCACCCTGGTGACCGAGGCCAACAACCACGGGGAGGACTGCGGGCCCCAGGGCCTCCAGATGGCCCTGGCCGCCCGGAGCCGGTCGGGGTACACGGTCCTCGGCATCGGCCAGGATGCCGCCCAGGCCTTCACCCCCTACCAGACCATCATCGACGGCCAGCACATCGGCATCATCGCCGCCACGCAGGTCATCGACTCCGACCTCCAGACGGCCTGGACCGCGACCGCCACCCAACCCGGTCTGGCGTCGGCCTACGACGTCACCGACCTGGTGGCGGCGGTCGAGGCGGCCCGCAGGGTGGACGACACGGTCATCGTGTTCCTCCACTGGGGCGTGGAGCTCGACACCTGCCCGGACCCCCTCCAGGAGCCGCTGGCCACTGTCCTGGTCCAGGCCGGCGCCGACATCGTGATCGGGAGCCACGCCCACGTCCTGCTCGGTGGCGGGTACCTCGGCTCGGCCTACGTGGACTACGGGCTCGGGAACTTCGCCTTCTACAACGCACCGGCACCGACCGACCAGAGCGGTTCGCTGGTCATCGCGGCCACCGGGCGGCACATCGACTCGGTCACCTGGCGGCCCGCCCGCATCGAGGACGAGCTCCCGGTGCCCCTCAGCGGGTCGGCCGCCACCCAGGCGCTCGAGGGGTGGACGGCGGCCCGCACCTGCACCGACCTGTCCGCGGTCGCCGGCACCCCCCTCCCCACCACGGCCACCCAGACCTCGCCGGCCCCGGCGTCCGCCGTCCAGCAGCTCTCCCAGGACGGCTGAGCGCCCGGTCGGGCCGTGCCACCGGTCGGGGGGAGACCGCTCAGACCGGGGCCCCGGCCACCACCGCCACCACGCCGACCACGCCGGCCACCACCAGCGTGCTCACCACCCCCCGCCGGACGACGAGGAGCCAGAGCGCTGCCCCGGCGAGCACCGGGACCTGCCAGAGGTGGGAGAGCGACAGTCCGAGCGGGACCGCCGAGCCGGCGATGGCGCCGATGGCCGCGGCCCCGCCACCGGTGAGGAAGGAACGGGCGACCGGGCTGGCCCGCACCCGGTCGAAGTGCGGCGCCCCGGCGATGACGAAGACGAACGACGGTGCGAAGGCGACCGCCGCGGCGAGGAGCCCGCCCGCCACCCCGCCCTCGGCGTAGCCCACCACGGCCACCGTCTGGGTCACCGGTCCCGGGGTCACCTGGCCGAGGGCGACGGCACCGAGAAACTGGGTGCCGGTCATCCAGTGGTAGACGTGGACGACGTCGTGCTGCATCAGCGGCACGATGACGAAGCCGCCGCCGTAGGAGAGGGCGCCGACCTTGAGCGCCACCCAGGCGAGGGCGGCGCCGCCGCCGATCACCGCGGCGTGGGCGACGACCGCCGGTACCAGTACCGGCGCCCGGGTGCCCGGCCCCGCCCGGCCCCGCAGGCGGACCGCCGTCTCGCAGAGCCCGCAGGCGATCAGCGCCACGACCACGTAGGGACCGAGGCTGGCGGCGGCCACGCCGCCGGCCACCAGGTAGGCCGCCCACCGCACCCGGGCCGGGGTCGCCGAGCCGGCCCGCGCCCAGCTGGCCGGGGTCAGACCCCAGGCGGCGGCGACCGCCACCGCCGGCACCGCCGCCCCGGCACCCGCCGCCGCCCCGAGCAACCAGGCGGGGGCCGAGGTGCTGAGGAAGATCGCCGACAGCGCCAGGATGACCACCAGCCCGGGGAGGATGAAGCCCAGGCCGCCCACCAGGGCACCGGCCGTGCCCCGGAGGGTCCAGGCGCAGAAGATGGCCAGCTGCGTGGAGGCCGGCCCGGGCAGCAGGTTGGTGGTCGCCACGCCGTCCTCGAACTGGGTCGGCGAGAGCCATCCCTGCTCGTCGACGCACAGCCGGCGCAGCAGGGCGATGTGGGCCGGCGGGCCGCCGAACCCGGTGCAGCCGATCCGCAGCCATCGGGCGGCGATGGTCGGCAGCGTCACCTGGGGCACGGGGAGGGGGTCCGGCTCTGGCGGAGGGGGGTCGGTCACGGTGTCGTCGGGCCCGCGGGCCGGCCGGCCGGGGACGGCCGAATGCTACCGGCGTCCGGGCATCCGTCCCCGGCCCGTCACCGCGCCGGCCGCCGCCCCGCCGCCCCGACCCGGTACCGTCGGACGCGACCGCGCCCGCACCGGGCGACCGCCCACCGACCGAAGGGGGACCGTGACCGCCAACCGCCTCCGACGTGGCCTCGTGCTCACGGTGGTGGCGGTCGCCGTTTCGGTGGGGGCCACCGCCACCCCGGTCGCCCCGGCCGCCGGCGCCCCGGCGGCGCCCGAGGTGGTCCTGCTCGGGGACTCGACGGCGCTGACCCTCGGGGTGGCCCTGGCGGCCACCGCCCCGGCCGGCGTCCGGGTGGTGAACGCCGCGCTGTGGGGGTGCGGGCTGTCCATCGCCGTCTCCACCGGCCTCGACCGGGTGGCGCCGTGCAACCAGGCCACCCCGCCGTCGGGACAGTGGCCCGCCCTCGACGCCCGGGCGGTGGCCTCGACCGGACCGGGTGACGTGGTGGCGTTCCTGGCCGGGCACTGGGAGACCGGCGAGACCCTCTTCGCCGACGGCTCCGAGGAGAACATCACCCAGCCGTCCTTCCAGCGGATGGAGTCCGCTCGGCTCGAGACGCTCTACCGGACAGCCACCGCCCACGGCGCCCACCTCGACCTCCTGACCATGCCGGCCATGGACGGGGACTATGCCTTCGGCACCGCGGTGTCGCCGACCGACGATCCCTCCCGGGGTGCCGTCTACAACCGTCTCCTCGCCGGGCTGGCCGACCGGCACCCCGGCCGGGTGTCGGTGGTTCCCTTCGGGCGGATGGTGTCGCCGACCGGTCGGTTCCAGCTCGTGGTGGACGGCGTGCAGGTCCGCACCACCGACGGGGTGCACACGCCGTCATACGTGCCGGGCAACCCGTTCGCCGGGGACACGGACGACCAGGCCATGGCCGACCGGTTCTATACCTGGATCGGACCCCGCCTGTGGCCGGTGCTCCTCCGTTCGGCCCGCCGTGGGTGACCGTCCGACCCGGGTGTCGCGACGGATCCGGACGCCCCCCGACCTACGGTGGGGCATGGACCGGAGCGCGGCCGCAAGGGGCGTCCGCCGGGGAGACCGGCCCCGGGGGGCGGGCATGGGACGGGGGGCGGGCAGGGGACGTGGTACGGCGACACCGCGACGGACGGGTCCGACGGTGCTCGCCTCGCTGGTCGTGGTCGTCGCCGCCGTCGGTGTGCTGGCCGCCGCCGGCCGGGGCCCGGTCGCCGCCGGGTCGACGCGCTCCCTCGCGGTGTCGGGGAACCACTTCGTCAACGGCGACGGCCAAACCGTCCGGCTGCTCGGGGTGGACGTGCCGGGCACCGAGTACGCCTGTGAGGAGGGGTGGGGCTACTCCGACGTGCCGGTCTCGCAGGCGTCGGCGGACGCCGTCGCCGCCTGGCACGCCGACGCCGTGCGGGTGCCGCTCAACGAGGACTGCTGGCTCGGCATCAACGGGGAGCCGTCCTACGGCACCCAGGCCGGCTACCAGTCCGCCATCGAGACCTGGGTGGCCGACCTCCACGCCGCCGGTCTCTACGTCATCCTCGACCTCCACTGGTCGGCGCCGGGGACCGACGTCGCCGACGGCCAGCGCCCGATGCCCGACGACCACTCGGTGGCCTTCTGGCAGTCGGTGGCCACCACCTTCAAGGCGGACCCGGCGGTGGTCTTCGACGCCTTCAACGAGCCGTACTCACCACTGGCGGACGGCGACTCCACCCTGGCGGTGAGCTGGTCGTGCTGGCTGAACGGCGGGTGCACCCTCCCGGTCGCCAAGGACGGGGACACCCCGGACGACAGCGACACCTACACGGCCGTCGGCATGCAGGCCGTCGTCGACGCCATCCGGGGCACCGGGGCCACCCAGCCCATCATGCTGGGCGGACTCGCCTACGCCAACGACCTGACCGGTTGGCTGGCCGACGAGCCCACCGACCCCGACGGACAGCTGGCGGCGTCGTTCCACGAGTACCAGGGCAACGAGTGCGATTCGGCGTCGTGCTGGACCACGACCATCGCCGGCGTCGCCGACCGGGTGCCGGTGGTCACCGGGGAGTTCGACGAGGGCTACGACTGCGCCGACCCACCCGCCGGTGACGGCACCGCCTCCGACTTCGACAACACCTTCATGGGCTGGGCCGACGGCGCAGGGGTGAGCTACCTGGCCTGGGGCTGGTACGACCTCCAGAACTCGACCACCCCCTGCTCCTCCCTCGGGGGCGGTGGCGACACCTACGCCCTCGTCTCCGACGACACCGGCACCGCGGTGGCCCCCGACGGCACCGACCTCCAGAGCCACCTGACGGCGCTGTCGTCGACCACACCCCCACCGACCACCACGCCGACGACGACCGGCAGCACACCGACGACCGCACCGCCGGCCCCCACGCCACCGCCGGCCGCCCCGGGCTACGACCTGGTCGGCTCGGACGGCGGGGTGTTCGTCTTCCCGGTGGGGCGGTCCGGCGGCTTCTACGGCTCCCTGCCCGGCCTCGGGGTGAACGTCCACGACGTGGTCGGGATCGTGCCGTCCTCCGACGACCGCGGCTACTTCCTGGTGGGATCCGACGGCGGCGTGTTCAGCTTCGGGGACACCACCTTCGAGGGGTCGCTCCCCGGACTGCACGTCGCGGTCTCCGACATCGTGGGCATCGTCCCCACCGCCGACGACCGCGGCTACTTCCTGGTGGGCCGCGACGGCGGGGTCTTCGCCTTCGGTGACGCCCGTTACCTGGGCTCGATCCCGGGGGACGGCACCGCGGTGGACGACGTGGTGGGGATCGCCGGGGCCGCCGGCGGCAACGGCTACTGGGTGGTGGAGGCGGACGGCACCGTCACCGCCTTCGGCACCGCCGCCCACGACGGCAACGCCTCGGCCGCGGCCTCCCCGGTGGCCGGGATCGCCGCCACGCCCGACGGCACCGGGTACTGGGTGGTCACGGCCGACGGCGGGGTGCAGGCGTTCGGCGGTGCCACCTCCCACGGCTCGCTCCCCGGGCTCGGGGTGACCCCCGCGCTCCCGGTGGTGGCCCTCGTCCCGACGCCCGACGGCGGCGGCTACTGGCTGTTCGGTTCCGACGGCGGGGTGTTCGCTCTCGGGGACGCCGGTGCCCTCGGCTCGCTGCCCGGCCTCCACGTCCCGGTCTCCGACATCGTGGGAGCGGTGCCGACGGCCGGCTGACCCGCCACCGCCCGACGGCGCCCGACCGGCGTGCTCAGCGCCCCCCGTCGTGCCCCTCGGCCCACCCCGTGAGGGAGGCCCAGAGCGCTCCGGTGACCCCCGGGTTCGCCAGCTCCATCGCCGCGAGCTGCCCGGCGGTGAGCACGGCGACCTCCGTGGGCACCTCGGCCCGGAGGTGCTGGCTCCCTCCGGGACGGTTGTGCAGGCGCACGCGTCCGAGGGTGGTGCCGGGCCCCATCGAGGCCACCCGCTCGGGCCCGACGTCGGATCCGTCCCGGTAGGTGCCGAGCCGGCCGGAGAGGACCAGCACGGTGAGGTCGCCCTCGTCCTCCAGTACCCCCTCGTCGACGGCCAGGGACCGCCGTTCGAGCGCCTCGAGCACGGGGCCCGCCACCGAGGGGTCCAGCGAGCGGACCACCTCGTGGTCGGCCAGGGTGACCGCCCCGTCGGGACCGAGGGCCGGGTCGAGGTCGGCCAGGAGCTCGTCCTCACACCACTCGAGGGCCCGGTCACGGGAGGGGAAGCGCCCGACCGGCAGCTCGGGGTGCAGCCACCCGTCGGGGTCGGACACCGCCAGCGTCACCCCCCGGCCGGCGATCTCTTCGGCCAGCGACGCCAGGATCGCCCGGGCCGCCGGATGGATCCGGGTGACCCGGTGGAGGTCGATGACCGACCACCGGGCCCGTCCGGCCTCGGGGGTCTCCGACAGGGAGTGGACCAGGATCTCGGCCTCGGCGAACTCGAGGTCGCCGCCGACACCCCGGACCACGATGCACCCGGCGTGTCGGGCGAGTGCCTCCCGCTCCGCCCGCCGGCGGATCCGGCTCGAGTGGGTGCGGTCGCCGCTCGACGACAGGTAGAGGGGACGGGCCGGTCGGGCGGGCACCCGCATCATGTGGAGTCCGAAACGGTCGGAGATCTCCTCGGCGGCCGCCACCGCCCGGACGCTGTTGCCGAAGTGGTCGAGGGGCGGGCTGAACAGACCGATGCCGAACTGGCCGGGTCCGACGGCCACCAGGCCCCCGGAGACGCCGCTCTTGGCCGGGAGGCCGACCCGCAGCAGCCACTCGCCGGCGTAGTCGTACATGCCGCAGGTGGCCATGACGGTCAGCACGTGGGCCGTCACCTGCCGGTCGGCCACCTCCCGGCCGGTCACCGGATTGACGCCGCCGTTGGCCAGGGTGGACGCCATCACCGCCAGGTCGGCGGCGGTCACCTGCAGGGAGCACTGGCGGAAGTAGACGTCGAGCACCTCGTCGACGTCGCCCTGCAGCGATCCGGCGTTCCGCATCAGGTAGGCGAGCGCCCGGTTGCGGTCGCCGGTGGCCCGCTCCGACTCGAACACCCGCCGGTCGACCGCCAGCGGCCGGCCGGCGCAGGCCGACAGGAACGCCGCGATCCGCTCGAACCGCTCCTCGGGCCCGTCACCGGCCACCAGCGAGGAGGTGACGATGGCCCCGGCATTGACCATCGGGTTCGCCGGCCGGCCGGTGCCGGGCTCCAGACTGATGGCGTTGAACGCCTCCCCGCTGGGCTCGGACCCGACCCGCCCGGCCACCGCCTCCGGCCCCAGGTCCGCCAGGGCGAGCGCCAGCACGAACGGCTTGGACACCGATTGGATGGTGAACGGCACCTCGGCGTCCCCGGCCAGGTAGGAGTGGCCCTCCAGGCTCGCCAGCGCCAGGCCGAACCACCCCGGGTCGGCCGTCGACAGCTCGGGGATGTAGTCGGCCACCTCGCCGCCCGGCTCACCGCCCAACTCGACCCGGACCGCCTCCAGCGCCCGGACGATGGGGTCACGCCAGCCGGGCACCCCCGTCACGTCCCGCTCCCCGGCACCATCTCGGTAGGCTACGCGCCGATCCTCGATCCCGGAGACACCGATGACCTACTGCCTCGCCATGCGCCTCGACGAGGGACTGATCTTCCTCGCCGACACCCGGACCAACGCCGGCGTCGACAACGTCGGCACCTACCGGAAGCAGCACGTCATCGCCCCCGACGACGGCCGGCTGTTCGTCATCGAGTCGGCCGGCAACCTGGCCACCACCCAGGAGGTCCTCGACCGGGTCCGCCGGGACCTCGCCCACCCGGGGGACCACGAGAGCCTCGGTTCGGTCCACCACCTCTTCGAGGCCGCCCTCTACCTCGGCCGGCTCGGCCGGGAGGTGGCCGAGGAGCACCGGCCGGCCCTCGACGCGGTGGGGGCCGACGGCACCGCCACCTTCATCCTCGGCGGCCAGATCGCCGGGGAGGAGCCGGACCTCCTCCTCGTCTACCCGGAGGGGAACTACATCCGGGCCTCCGACGAGCTGCCCTTCCTGCAGATCGGGGAGACCAAGTACGGCAAGTTCCTGCTCGAGATGGCGGTCACCGCCGACGTCGACGCCGTCACCGCCACGAAGATCGCCCTGGGGTCGATGATGAGCACCGCCCGGGCCAACCTCTCGGTGGGTCCCCCCTACGACCTGGGGATCTACCTCAACGACTCCTTCGAGCTCGACGAGATCCGCATCGACGCCGCCTCGCCCCTCCTGGTGGAGCTCCAGCACACCTGGGAGAAGCAGATCCTGGCCGGCTTCTCCGAGCTCAAGCGCATCGACCGGGCGGCGGTGGCCGGCCCCGACGCCTCCTGACCGACCGGACGGGGCGTCAGCGGCGCCCCGTCGAGGCCGGTGACATCCGGGTGCCGAGCCACCGGATGCTCCGTGCCACCGCCACCGGGGCGGCGGTGCGCCCCACCTCGGCGGCGAGGTCGGCGACGGAGGTGCCGGCCAGTTCGTCCTGCCACGCCGACTCCGCCCGCCACATGGCGCCGGCGACCGCACAGACCGGCGGGGAGGCGCGCACCGGGGCCCGCCCCGGACCGCGCCGGCGGATCTCGGTGCACCGGAAGAACGGCTCGTCCCCCTCGACGGCGCGCACGGCGTCGAGCAGCGTGATGGTGCGGGCGGGCCGGGCCAGCCGGTACCCGCCGCCGCGTCCCGGGGTCGACGACACCAGCCCGGCCCGGGCCAGCGCCTGGAGCGTCTTGGCGAGGTAGGGCGCGGGGATCCCGTGGTACTCGGCCAGTGCGCCGGCCGACAGTGAGGCCCCCGCCGGCAGCAGGGACAGTACGACCAGGCAGTGGGCCCCCCACTCCACGCCCTCGTTGCTCCGCATACGTGGATCGTACGTGTCCGGATACCGGGCGGTGGTTAATCTGGATATCAGATATCTGAATAAGGAGGGTGCGTGCGACTGGTGGTGGTGGGGGGGAGCGGGACGGTCGGCCGGTACGTGGTGGAAGCCGGACGGGACCGGGGACATCAGGTGGTGGTGGCCAGCCGGGCCACCGGGGTCGACGTGGTCAGCGGAGCGGGGCTCGATGCCGCGGTGGCCGGCGCCGACGCGGTGATCGATGCCGGCAACATCGAGGCGCTGCGGCGGGACCGTGCCACCGCCTACTTCACCGGGGCCGTGGGGCGGATCCACGACGCCGGGTGGCGGGCCGGGGTCGGCCGGCTGGTGGTGCTCTCCATCGTCGGCGTCGACCGCGTGCCGGGGTTCGGCTACTACGAGGCGAAGGTCGCCCACGAGGAGGCCGCCCTGGCCGGGCCACTGCCGACGGCGGTGCTCCGGGCCACCCAGTTCCACGAGCTGGCGGGGCAGCTGGTCCGCCGCACCCGTCGCGGGCCGGTGGCCGTGGTGCCACGGATGCGGACCCAGCCGGTCGCCGCCCGCACCGTCGGCCGGGCACTGGTCGACCTGGCCGAGGGGGACGCCACCGGGTTGGCGGGGGAGCTGGGGGGGCCGGAGGTGGCAGACACCGTCGACCTGGCGCGGCGGCTGGTCGCCCGGCTCGGCTGGCCGGTCCGGGTGTTGCCCGTCCCGTCGGCCGGGGCCGGCTCCCGGGCCATGCGGTCGGGGGCGCTGCTGCCGGGGGAGGGCGCCCGCCTCGAGGGACCGACCTTCGACGAGTGGCTCGGGGGCACCGACCCCGACGCCCTGGCCGGTTGACCGACGACCGCCGTCAGGCCGGGGGGAGACGGTCCCCGACCTGTCGGTGGCACCACGCCCACAGGGAGTAGCCGTCGGCGGTCTCCCGCTGGGGGGTGGCCCAGGTCCAGGGCACGCGGTACGCACCGCGCGGCCGCCGGTCGAGCCACAGGCGACCCCCGGCCGGCGAGCCGGCGGGGGAGCCGGCCAGCCACACCAGGGTGTCGGCCCCCTCCGTCACGTTGCGGAGGAGGGGACGGAGCCGCCGCGAGAACCCCGGCAGCCCCTCGGCGAGCCCGGGGGTGTCCGCCCACCCGGGGTGGACGACGTGGAAGTCGACGCCCCGGGGCCCGTACCGGCGCTGCCACTCGCGGGTGAGGACCACCTGGGCCCGCTTGGCCCGGGCGTAGGCCACCACCCCGTCGTAGCCGTCCCCGGGCACCACCAGGTCGTCGAGGTCGAAGCGCTGGGTGTACATCCCGCCGGACGTCACGGTGATCACCCGGGAGGGGGCCGACGACTCGAGCACCGGGAGCAGGCGCTCGGTGAGGAGGTACGGGGCGAGCAGATGGACGGTCACCGTCGCCTCGGTGCCCTGCGGCGACGTCCGCCGTTCGCGGAGGAGGGCACCGGCGTTGTGGACGAGCACGTCGATCCGGGGGAGCCGCTCGGCCAGGCGGTCGGCCAGGTCCGCCACCTGGTCGAGGTCGCCGAGGTCGGCCAGTTCGGTGCTGACCCCGGTGGCCCCGGCCGCCTCCACCCGACGCCGGGCGTGGGCGGCCTTGGCCGGGTCCCGTCCCACCAGGCACAGCCGGGCTCCGAGCCGGCCCAGCTCGGTGGCGGCGGCCAGGCCGAGCCCCGAGGTCGCCCCGGTGACCACGACGACCCGGCCCCCGGCCGCGGTGGGCTCCCGCCACCCGGCCAGACGACCGCGGACCGCCGGACCGAGCTTCGAGAAGCTGCCGACCACGGTGGCCTCCAGGGCGGCGTCGGCGAGCCGGGCACCGATCGGGAGAGCCTGGTCGTGGTGCGGCATCGTGGTGGCTCCTGGTCGGACCCCGCCGGGGCGACGGGGTTGGCAGTATTTTAGTGCTAAAATGAGTCCGATGCGAATCGCCGTGGTCGGTACCGGGATCTCCGGTCTGGTGTGCACCCACCTGCTCTCGCGGGGGCACGAGGTGACGGTCTTCGAGGCCGACGACCGCCCGGGAGGTCACGCCCACACCGTGGAGGTCGAGGTGGACGGCCGGCGGATGCCGGTGGACACCGGGTTCCTCGTGTACAACGAGCGGACGTACCCCGGCCTGGTCCGGCTCTTCGACGAGCTGGGGGTGGCCACCGAGGCCAGCGACATGAGCTTCTCGGTCACCGACGAGTCGTGCGGTCTCCAGTACCGGGGCACGTCGGTCGGCGCCGTCTTCGCCCAGCGACGCAACGTCTGCAACCCCCGGTTCCTCCGCATGCTGGTCGACGTCGCCCGCTTCCAACGGGTCGGCCGGCAGCTGCTGGCCGACCCGCCCCGGACCGGGTACACCCTGGAGGACCTCCTCCGCGACCACCGGTGGTCGGACGAGTTCGTGGACTGGTACCTGGTACCCCTCGGCTCGTCGATCTGGTCGGCGGATCCCTCCACCTTCACCCGCATGCCGGCCTCCACCCTGGCCCGCTTCTTCCAGCGCCACGGCATGCTGTCCTTCGGCGACAAGCCGGCCTGGCGCACCGTGTCCGGCGGGGCCGTCCGCTATGTCGACGCCATCCTCGACCCGGTCCGGGCGGCCGGCCGGCTCCGGCTCTCGTCGCCGGTGGAACGGATCGCCCGCACCGACGGTCACGTGGAGCTCCGGTGTCCTGGCTCCCCGACCGAACGGTTCGACCATGTGGTCATCGCCACCCACAGCGACCAGGCCCTGTCCATGCTGGCCGATCCGTCGGTGGCCGAAAAGGAGGTGCTCGGCGCCATCCGGTACCAGGCGAACCGGGTGACCCTCCACACCGACGCCAGCCTGCTGCCCTCCAACCGCCGTGCCTGGGCGGCCTGGAACTACCATCGCACCCCGACGGTGCCCGACCGCGTGACCATGACCTACCACCTCAACCAGCTCCAGAACCTCGGGTGCCCCACGCCGGTGCTGGTGACGCTCAACCGGGACGACGCCATCGACCCGGACGCCGTGCTCCGCCGGTTCGACTACGCCCACCCGGTGCTGGACGCCGAGGCGGTCGAGGCCCAGGGTCGCCACCACGAGATCGACGGGGTGGACCGGACCTCGTACTGCGGGGCCTACTGGGCGTCGGGCTTCCACGAGGACGGGCTCCAGAGCGCCCTCCGGGTCTGCGAGGCCCTGGGGGCGGGCTGGTGAGCCGTCCGTCGACGGTCCCGACCCCGCCGCCGGCGACGGCCCGGCCGGCCCGGGGCACGGTCGTCCGCAGCGCGGTCTACGAGGGGACGGTGACCCACCGCCGCCCGGGGCCCGGCGGCCACGGGTTCCGCCAGCAGGTCCGCATGCCGCTGGTCGACCTCGACGAGGTCGACGCCCTCTGCCGGCTCCACCCCCTGTGGTCGGCCCACCACCCGGCCCCCGTCCGCTTCCGGCGCGAGGACTACCTGGGCCCGCCGTCGGTGCCGCTCGACGTGGCCGTGCGCGACCTGGTGGAGGACCGGACGGGGACGCGCCCGACCGGGCCGATCGCGGTGCTCACCAACCCCCGGACGTGGGGATGGCTCTTCAACCCGATCAGCTGCTACTTCTGCTTCGACGCCGCCGGCGACGCCGTGGAGGCGATGGTGGCCGAGGTGACCAACACCCCCTGGCACGAGCGCCACGCCTACGTGGTCGGCGGGCCGGGCGAGCACCGGATGGACAAGGTGCTCCACGTGAGCCCGTTCCTCCCGATGGAGCAGACCTACCGGCTCACCTACACGGCCCCCGGGGACGAGCTCCGGGTCCACTTCACGGTGGAGGGCGCCGACGGGCCCGCCCTGGCCGCCGGCATGGTGCTCCGCCGGCGGCCCGCCACCCGTCGGTCGCTCGGCGCGGTCCTGCGGTTCCCCGCCCGGGGCACGGTGGGGACCTCCGCCGGGATCTACCGCCAGGCGCTGGCCCTCCGGCGGGCGGGGGCGACGTTCCACCCCCACCCCCGTCGCCGGCCCGCCGCCACCCCGGACCCCCGGGGGAGAGGAGGACCCGATGCCTGAGCTGGCCGCCACCTTGATCCGCCGACTGGCCGGTCGCCTCCCGCGGGGCACCCTGGTGGTCGACGACCGGAGCCCCGGCGGCGGGAGCTGGACGGCCGGGCACGGCGAGCCGACGGTGCACGTCACCGTCCACGACGCCCGCGCCTACGACGCCCTCCTGCGACACGGCTCCAACGGTCTGGCCGACGGCTACCTCGACGGCTGGTGGGACACCGACGACCTGACCGGGCTGATCCGCCTGCTCATCGACAACCTCTCCGGCCCGCTCGGCGCCCTCGACCGCCTGGGGGCGATGACCAGCGGCCCGCTGTCCCTGGCCCGGCGGCTCACCGCCCCCACCAAGGATGCCGACCGGCGCAACGTCCGCGCCCACTACGACCTGCCGGTGGAGCTGTTCACCGCCATGCTCGACGAGACCATGACCTACTCGTGCGCGGTCTTCGAGACACCCGGGGCCGACCTGGCCGACGCCCAGCGGGCCAAGCTCGACCGCATCTGCACCAAGCTCGACCTCGGGCCCGACGACCACGTGGTGGAGATCGGCACCGGCTGGGGCGGGTTCGCCGTCCACGCCGCCACGCACTACGGCTGCCGGGTGACCACCACCACCCTGTCGAGGTCCCAGCGCCGCGTCGCCCTCGAGCGCGTGCAGGAGGCCGGGCTCGGCGACCGGGTCACCGTGCTCGGCGACGACTACCGCGACCTCCGGGGCACCTACGACAAGCTGGTGTCGATCGAGATGATCGAAGCGGTGGACTGGCGCCTGCACGGCACCTTCTTCGCCACCTGCGAGCGGCTCCTCCGGCCCGACGGCCTCCTGCTGCTCCAGGCCATCGTGATCGCCGACCGCAGCTACGAGCGGGCCAAGCACCACCAGGACTTCATCCGCCGGATGATCTTCCCCGGCGGCTGCATCCCCTCGGTGACCGCCATCTGCGACTCGCTGACCCGGGCGACGGGCCTGCGGCTCCTCGACACCGAGGACATCGGCCGCCACTACGCCACCACCCTGCGGGCCTGGCACGAGCGCGTGGACGCGCACTGGTCGGAGGTCGAGGCGGCCGGGATGGACGAGCGGTTCCACCGGCTCTGGGCCCTCTACCTCGACTACTGCGAGGCGGCCTTCCTCGAGCGCCACATCAGCGACGTCCAGATGGTCATCGCCGGTCCCGCCTACCGGACCCCCCTGGCCGTGCGGCCCCGGTGAGCGTCCTCCGGAAGGTGGGGTCCTGACCACCGCGGTGGAGCGGATCGGGCTGGCCGAGGCGGCCGGGCTCCTCGGCGTGCACTACATGACCGCCTACCGTTACGTGCGGACCGGCCGGCTGCCGGCCGTGTCGGTCAACGGGCGCTGGCAGATCGATCCGGCCGACCTGGCCGGGGTGGCCCGCCACCCCGCCGTCCCGACCCGGATCCGGGGCGGCTCCCGGTCGCGGACGGCCGGACTCCTCGAGTCCCGGCTGGTGGAGGGCGACGAGGAGGGGGCCTACGCCGTGTGCGCCGACGCCCTGGCCGAGTGGGCGAACCCCGCTGACCTCTACCTCGACCTGATCGCCCCGTCCCTGCGCTCCATCGGGCTCCGGTGGGAGGCCGGCGAGCTCGGGGTGGCCGACGAGCACCGGGCCTCGGTGGTGGCCACCCGGGTGCTGTCCCGGTTCGGGCCGCGGTTCCACCACCCCGGCCGCCGGCGCGGCGGCGTGGTGGTCGGGGCCCCGGCCGGCGACCACCACGGCATCCCCACGATGATGGCCGGCGACCTCCTCCGCGACGCCGGGTTCGCGGTCACCGACCTCGGGGCCGACGTCCCCCCCGACTCCTTCGTGGACGCCGCCCGCCGGACCGACCGCCTGGTGGCGGTCGCCCTCGGGGCCACGCTCACCGGCAACCGGACGGCGATCGCCGTGACCACCGTGGCCCTCCACGAGGCGGTGCCCGGGGTCGTCGTGGTGGCCGGCGGGGCGGCGCTGCCCGACGCCGGGTCGGCGCTCGCCGTCGGCGCCGACCGGTGGTCCGGCCCCGACGGCCGCACCCTGGTCGGGCTGGTGTCCTCCCTGGTCTGAGGCGCGGTGCCGCTCAGCTGGCGGCACTGGTCGAGCTCATGTTGAAGTCCGGCACGCGCAGCGGCGGGGTGGCGGTGCGGTTCATCCACTCGCCGTACTCCCGCCCGAGCGACCGGGTGGTGGCGCCGGCCTCGACCGCCCGGGCCAGGAGGTCGACCGGCGACTCGTTGAACCGGAAGTTGTTGACCGCCCCGACCACCGTGCCGTCCTCCACCAGGTAGACGCCGTCGCGGGTGAGCCCGGTGAGGAGCCCGGTGGCGGCATCCACCTCCCGGAGGTACCAGAGGCAGGTGAGGAGCAGGCCGCGCCCGGTGCGGGCCACCAGGTCGTCGACGGTGCCGGTGGCACCGTCGACGGTGAGGATGAGGTTGTCGACGGGCGGCGCCACAGGCACCCCGGCGCGGGAGGCCCCGGCCCGGTGGGCGAGGAGCGTGGCGAGCCTCCCCCCGGCCACCCACGGGGTGGGTGCCAGGGGGAGTCCGTTGTCGAAGACCGAGACGTCGGCGTCCGAGCCCCGGGCCACCACGAAGGGGGCGCACTCGAGGCCGGGGGCGCCGGGGTCGCCGGACAGGTCGAAGGGGAGGGCGGCGAGGCGCTCGCCCACCCGGGTGCCGCCACCGGGCGCGGAGAAGACCGTGCGCCCGTCCTCGGCCTCCCGGGCGCCGGCCGACCCGATCAGGCCGATCATCAGGTCCGCCACCGCCTCGGGGGGCAGCACCACCTCGTAGCGCCCGGCCCCGAGTTCGATCCGCCGCGCCCCCCACGCGAGCCGCCGGACGAGCCCGTCCTCGAGGACGTCGACGTCGACGTCGGCGAAGTCGGGCGTCCCCCGCCCCACCCACGCCGAGTTGCCGCCGTCGGGGCTCCGTCCCACCAGGTGGAAGGCGCCGGTGGGCTGCTGGTGGCGGAGGCGGAGGCCGGTGGAGCTGCCCAGGTAGACGGTGTCCACCGTGTGCTCGGCGAACCCGGCCAGCACCCGGTCGGCGGCCTCGGCCCGGTCGAAGGCGCCGGCGAGCCCGCCCAGCACCCCGGCGAGGACCGAGAGGTCCGTGGTCCCCGGGGGCCGGTCGAACCCGGTGTCGGGGAGCCCGCCCGGCGCCACCAGCGGCGCGGCGTCCGGGGCGGGCGGCGATCCGGCGGCGTCCCGGCCGGCTGCCGCCACCAGCTCGTCCACGTCCACCTCCCCGGTGCGGCTGGCGATGCCGGCGGCGGTCCCGTCGGGCCCCGGGGCGAACCGGACGACCGTGACCCGGCGCCTCCGGCGCACCCCGTTGGTGGTGGTGGTGTTGTTGGCGAAGCGCACCTCGGCCTGGCTCGACTCCTCCACCACGACGACGCACTCGCCCCCCGCCGACCGGAGGGCGGCGTCGACCACGTCCTGGGCGGGTGCCAGGCCGCCGCTCACCGGCCCGCCTCCGCCCGGGCGTTCAGGACGCGGACCCCGCGCACCAGCACGGACGGGCAGCCGTGGCTGACCGGCGCCACCTGGCCGGGCTGGCCCTTGCCGCAGTTGAAGGCCCCGCCGAGCCGGTAGGTGCCCGTGCCCCCGACCGCCTCCATCGACCTCCAGAAGTCGGTGGTGGTGGCCTGGTAGGCGACGTCGCGGAGCTGGCCGGCCAGCCGGCCGTGCTCGATCCGGAAGAAGCGCTGCCCGGTGAACTGGAAGTTGTACCGCTGCATGTCGATCGACCAGCTCTTGTCGCCCACGACGTAAATGCCCCGGTCCACGCCGCCGATGAGCTCCTCGGTGGACGGGCCGACGCCGGGGGCGGGCTGCAGCGACACGTTGGCCATCCGCTGGATGGGGATGGAGAGCGCCGAATCGGCGAAGGCGCAGCCGTTGGACCGGCCGAGCCCGGCGGCGGCGGCGATGCCCCGGTCGAGCTGGTACCCGACCAGGACCCCGTCGCGCACCAGGTCGAACGACTGGGCGGCCACCCCCTCGTCGTCCACCGCCACGGTGGCCAGCCCGTGCTCGACGGTCCGGTCGCCGGTCACGTGCATGGCATCGGAGCCGTAGCGGAGGGTCCCGAGCCGGTCGGGGGTGGCGAAGGAGGTGCCGGCGTAGGCCGCCTCGTAGCCCATGGCCCGGTCGAGCTCGGTGGCGTGGCCGATCGACTCGTGGATGGTCAGCCACAGGTTGGTGGGGTCGATCACCAGGTCGTAGACGCCGGCCTCCACCGAGGGCGCCGCCAGCTTGGACGCCAGGTGGTCGGGGAGCCCGGCCAGCTCCGCGTCCCAGTCCCAGCCGTCGCCCTCGAGGTACTCCCATCCCCGTCCCACCGGCGGCGCCAGCGTGCGCATCGTCTCGAAGTGGCCGTCGTCGCCGACCGCCATCGCCTCGACCTGGGCCTGGAGCCGGACCCGGTGCTGGGCGGCGCGGGTGCCGGCCAGGTCGGCGTAGTGCTTGGTCTCGCCGACGGCCATCACCGTGGCGGTGACGTGGTCGACGGGTCCGGCGGCCAGGAGGTCGGCGCTCCACGCCCCGAGGAGGGCGACCTTGTCGGTCAGCGCCACCGAGGTGGGGTCGGTGCGGTGCGGTGCGGTCCACGCCACCGTGCCGAGGCCGGGCTCGTCGGCCAGCTCCACCCGGCGCCGGGCGGTCGCCGCCGTCACCCGGGCCGAGGACGCCGCCCGGTCGACCAGGGCGACGGCGGCGTCGGCGGTGAGCTCGACGGTGGCGGCGAAGCCGATGGCGCCGTCGAGCACCACCCGGACCCCGGTGCCGGTGTCGGTGTCGTCGACGGTGGTCTCCAGCTCGGCGTCCCGGAGGCCCAGGAGCTGCGAGCGGACACGTTCGACCCGCACCTCGGCGTTGGTGCACCCGAGCTGGCGTGCCCGCTCGAGGGCGGCGTCGGAGGCGGCGGCCACCAGGTCGGGATCGAGATCGTCCTCCATGGCTGCAACGTAGGGCACGCGACCGGCCGGCGCGATGCCCGGACGGGCCGGGTCCTCCCCGGATAGGTTCTCCGCGCACCGTCGGGGGTGCCGACGGGAGGAGGTGGCCATGGACGGGGAGGGGCCGGACGGACGGGTGCTGCTCGCCACCTGCGCCGACTACCCGGACGGTGACGGGGACCACCGTGGTCTGCCCGATGCCTGCGCCCGGCTGGGGATCGGTACCGGCTGGGCGGTGTGGGACGACCCCCGGGTCGACTGGTCGTCGGCCGCCCTGGTGGTGGTCCGATCCACCTGGGACTACACCGAACGGTGCGGGCAATTCCTCGGCTGGGCGGCGGCGGTGGACCGCCTGGCCAACCCGGCCGGGGTGCTGGCCTGGAGCGCCGACAAGACCTACCTGCTCGACCTGGCCGCCACCGGGGTGCCGGTGGTCCCCACCGCGGTCCTGGCAGGCGACGACCTCCCCGATCTCGGCGGCGCCGACCTGGTGGTGAAGCCGTCGGTCGGTGCCGGGTCGGTCGGTGCCGGGCGGTTCCCGGCCGGCGATCCGGCGGCCGCGGCCCGGGCGCGGGCCCACGCCGCCGACCTCCGGGCCCACGGTCGCACGGTCCTCGTCCAGCCGTACCTCGACGGTGTGGACCGGTCGGGCGAGACCGACCTCGTCTTCCTCGACGGCGCGTACTCCCACGCCGTCCGGAAGGGCGCCATGCTCACCGGCTCCACGGTCAACCGGTTCGACGGCCCGGGCGCCGGCGACCTGTTCGTGCCGGAGCGGATCCGCCCGGCGGCCGCCACCGCGGAGGAGCTGGCGGTGGCCACCCGTGCCCTGGCGGCGGTGCCCGGACCGCACCCGCTGCTCTACGCCCGGGTCGACCTGCTCCCGGGTCCCGACGGCCCCGTGGTCAACGAGGTCGAACTGGTCGAGCCGTCCCTCTTCCTCGGGCACGCACCCGGGTCGACCGACCGTCTGGCGGCCGGCATCGCCCGGCGCCTGGGGCTCAAGCCGGGTGGCGAACCGGTCGACACTTGAGGAGGTGACCCGCCGACCCACCTCCGTGAGGGCCGGCCTGTGGGCCGGGTGCCTGCTGGTGCTGGCCGGTGGGCTGGTGGCCCCCGTCCCGGCCACCGCGGCCCCGGCCATCCCGGTGAGCCTCCAGGGGGTGCAGTCGAGCCCCTCGCCCACCGACTTCTGGCTCGCCTCCCCGTCCGGGGAGGTGTGGAACTTCGGGAGCGCCCCCGCCTACGGCGGCCTCGCCTCGCCGCCCGACGCCCCGGTGGTCGGCGTCACCACCACGCCGGACCGGCGCGGCTACTGGCTGGTCGCCTCCGACGGCGGCATCTTCGCCTTCGGCGACGCCACCTTCCACGGCTCCACCGGCAGCCTGGCCCTCAACCAGCCGGTGGTGGGCATGGCCCCCACCCCCGACGGGAAGGGCTACTGGCTGGTGGCCCGGGACGGCGGGATCTTCGCCTTCGGCGACGCCACCTTCCACGGCTCCACCGGCGGCCTGATCCTCAACCAGCCGGTGGTGGGCATGGCGGCCACCGCCGACGGTGCGGGGTACTGGCTGGTGGCCCGGGACGGCGGCATCTTCGCCTTCGGCGACGCCGCCTTCCACGGCTCCACCGGCAGCCTCGTCCTCAACCAGCCGGTGGTGGGCATGGCCCCCACCCCCGACGGCGGGGGCTACTGGACCATCGCCGCCGACGGCGGCATCTTCGCCTTCGGCGACGCCGCCTTCTACGGCTCGATGGGCGCCACCCCGACCCCGGACCCGGCCGAGCGGGTGGTGGCCACCACCAGCGGACGCGGCTACTGGGTGGTCGACCAGAACGGCACGGCCTGGGCGTTCGGCGACGCCGGCGCCGCGCCACCGGCGCAGGGGCTCCTCTTCCGGCCGGTGACCCCGGGTGACGGCGCCGTCCTCTTCGCCTTCGCCCAGCTGGGCAAGCCCTACATCTACGGGGGGAACGGACCGGTCGGCTACGACTGCTCGGGACTGGCCCTGGCGGCCTGGGAGTCGGTCGGCGTCTCCTTCGCCCGGGTGTCCGACGACCAGTACCACACGGCCGGCGTGGCGATGTCGATGTCCGACCTCCAGGCCGGCGACCTGGTCTTCTGGGGGTCGGACCCGTCGGACTGGACGACCGTGGACCACACCGCCCTCTACGTCGGCGGGGGACGCATCGTGGAGGCCACCGGGGACGAGGTCCAGCTCAACTCGCTGTCGCAGTGGGGCAGCAACGGGGTGATGCCCGTCGGGCGGCACCCGTGACCACCCCCCGGTCGGGCGGCACCCGGTTCCGTCCGTCACCCGGTCAGTCGGCAACCGCCCGCTCGTCCATCACCCGCCAGCAGTACCAGGCCACCACGCTCCGGTACGGGCGGTACCGCTCCCCGTGGACCACCAGCTCGGCCGGTGCCGGGATCGCCGTGAGCCCCCAGCCCCGGGCGTAGCCGGCCCGCACGCCGTAGTCCCCGACCGGCCAGACGTCGAGGCGGCCGAGCGCGCCGATGAGGAACATCTCGGCCGTCCACCGGCCGATGCCGCGGACCTGCACCAGGTGCTCCACGACCGCCTCGTCGGGCAGTCGTCCGATCCGGTCGAGGGACACCTGTCCGGCCGACACCCGCTCGGCCAGGTCGGTGATGGCGGCGGCCTTCGAGCGGCTCAGCCCACAGGCGGCCAGCACCTCCGGTGGGGTCGCCAGCACGGCCGCCGGGGTGACGGTCCCGCCGAGGGCGGCGGCGAACCGGCCGTGGATGGCGGCGGCGGCGTTGCCGGCCAGCTGCTGGTAGACGATCGAGCGGGCCAGCGCCGCGAACCGCAGCGGGCCGGGCACGTGGGCCCTCGGCGGTGGGGTGCCGTGGCGCTGAACCAGGGCGGCGAGCACCGGGTCGGCCCGGCCGCAGGCGGCGGCGGCGTCGGCCAGGGCGCGTGCGGTGACTGCCACCGGTTAGCCCTCCGCCGGCGGTACCGGAGCGGCGGCGTCGTCGAGGTCGACCGGGGCGGTCCCCGGGGGCGAGGTGGCCAGCTGACGGGCCGACCGGGAGCGCTCCACCTCCCGGTCGAGCAGGGTCCGGGCCCCGGTGGCGTCGCGGTTGGCGGCCCGGGTCCGTACCGGACCGCGGGTCGAGTCGAGATGGACCGAGGCCAGGCCGAGCGCCCGCTCGAGGGGGCCGGCGGTCAGCCGGAGGCTCTGGGTCCGCTGGTGCGGCACCACGTCGATCGTGCGGGAGAGCAGCCCGTGGTGGGCCACGAAGCAGTGGTCGTCGGCGCCGGCCCGCTGGGCCCGCCACCACAGCGGGGCCCGCAGTGTCGCCCGGCGGGGCGGCCGCGAGAGCGGGACCCGGCCGAGGTCCATGCCCCCGAGCAGCCAGCCCACCAGCGCCTCGGCGAAGGCCCGGTCGGAGACCGGCAGCAGGGTCGTCCGTTTCGAGGCGTCGGCGCCGCCGTAGCCGGCGACGTTCATCCGCACCCGGACCCAGCCGAACGGCCGCCAGAAGAGTGGCTGGTGGATCAGGAGGGCCTGGACGCGTCCGGGCGGCACCGTCTGGCGCGACGTGGAGAGCAGCCCGTGGCGCACCCGGAGCCCGTCGGGCGAGTCGCTCACCGTGAACTCCCACAGACCCGAGATCCGGGTCCACACCGCGTGGCCGATGACGATGGCCAGCGAGACGAAGAGCGCCACCCCGACCCCGGCGGTGGCCCCGTGCCCGTTGGCGCTGCCCTCGGCCACCAGGACCGGCCCGGCCAGCAGCAGCACCAGGCGCCACGAGACCATCTCCAGCAGCACCGATCCCACCAGCCGCCCGTGCGGTACCGCCATCAGGATCCGCTCGGGCGCCTCGGCCAGGCCCGGGCCCACGCCGGTGGACCGTCCCAGCATGTCCGCCCGCAGGGACCGGGCCACCGGTCGCGAGAGGTAGCGGAGGCGGACGGCCGCCCGCTCGCTGCCGGCGGTGGTCACCTTCACCTCGGCCAGGCCGAGCAGCCGGGCGGCCAGCGGTTCGAGGACGTCGACGCTCTGGAGGCGGTCGAGGCGGATGCGCTTGGACTGCCGGCGGAGGAGCCCGGTGTCGATCCGGAGCTCGCCGCCGATCAGCCGGTAGCGGGTGCAGGCCACCGTGACCAGTCCCCGGACCACCACCACGACGGCCACCGCCCCGTAGACGGCGAACGCCACCGGGCTCGGGCCGCCGCCCCCCGCCCCCCGGGCCTCGAGCAGGCCGAAGACGGTGAAGGCGGCGACCAGTCCGAGCACCCGGCCGCCCAGGGCGACCGGGGTGAGGCCGTGGAGCCGGAAGGTCTCGTCGGGGACCGGGCCGCCCGGCGCGGGACGGTCGGGTACCGCCACCGGGGCCGGCGGGGGCTCAGAGTCCGGCGGCATGGGCCTCCCCGAGGGCGGTGAGGCGTTCGCGAAGGGCCCCGGCGTCGACCGGGGTCAGCCCGCAGACCTTGGCGTCGGTGGTGGCGGCCGCGGTGTGCAGGCGCACGGTGACGAGACCGAACGACCGCTCGACCGGGCCGGCGGTGACGTCGACGAGCTGCATCCGGCCGTAGGGCACCACGGTGAGCGACCGGAAGAGGGCCCCGTGGGTCACCAGCAGGTCGTCGGTCCGCTCGAGGTAGCCCCACGAGCGGTAGTTCCGGCCGACGGACAACCACCCCCAGGCCAGCGCCACGACGGCCACCGCCCCGCAGACCGCGCCCACCACCGGCGACGCCAGGGCGGCCACCACGGTCACCGCCACCAGGGGGAGTCCGGCGCCGACCACCAGGAGGGTCCGGCGCATCCGCGCCAGGCGCGGGGAGACCCGGGTCCACGCCCGGCCGGCCGGCGGTGCGAAGGGATCGTCCACGTCCGCAACCTACGCGCCCGGGGAGCGCGGCCGGGCAGCACCGGGCCGCTCAGTTGACCTGGCGGTCGTACCCCTCCCAGAAGTCCGAGCGCAGCCGGTACTTCTGGAGCTTGCCGGTGGCGGTGCGGGGGAGCTCCTGGCGGAACACCACCTGCTTGGGGCACTTGTACCCGGCCAGCACCCCCTTGCAGTGGACGATGACCTGCTCCTCGGAGAGCACCGCGCCGTCGCCCGTCACCACCAGGGCGGTGACCATCTCCCCCCAGGTGTCGTGGGGGACGCCGATCACCGCCACCTCGGCCACGCCCTCCAGGGAGAAGATGGCGTCCTCCACCTCGATCGACGAGACGTTCTCGCCGCCGGTGATGATCACGTCCTTCTTCCGGTCGAGGATCTGGAGGTGGTGCTCGTCGTCGAGGATCCCCCCGTCGCCGGTGTGGAACCACCCTCCCTCGAGGGCCGCCCCGGTCGCCTCCGGCTGACGCCAGTACCCCTCCATCACGGTGTTGGAGCGGGCGAGGACCTCGCCGTCGGTGTCGATCCGCAGGTCGGTGCCCACCGCCGGGAGGCCGGCCCGCATCAGCTTTCGGGCCCGCTCGGCCGGTGCCAGGTCGTCCCACTCGGCCCGCCGGCGGTTGATGGTGAGCAGGGGGGAGGTCTCGGTGAGCCCGTAGATCTGGATGAACTCCCAGCCGAGCTCGGTCTCGATCCGCTCGATGGTCCGGCTGGGCGGTGGGGCGCCGGCCACCACCACCCGCACCCGGTCGCGGCCGGGGACCGGCCCCTCCCAGTCCGGCAGGGCGTCGAGCACCGCGTTGACCACCGCCGGCGCCGCGCACAGCAGCGTCACCCCGTGCCGCTCCACCCGCCGGAGGATCTCGGTGCCGTCGACCTTGCGGAGCACGATCTGGGGGACCCCCATGGCGGTGGTGGCCCACGGCATGCCCCACCCGTCGGCGTGGAACATGGGGAGGGTGTGGAGGTAGACGTCGCGGTCGGCGACTCCGGCGTGCCAGCCGAAGACGGTGGCGTTGACCCAGCAGTTCCGGTGGGTGAGCTGGACACCCTTGGGGCGGGCGGTGGTTCCGGAGGTGTAGTTGAGGGTGGCGGTGGCCGACTCGTCGGCGGCCCAGGGGCGGGGGTCGCCGTCGGGTGGGAAGAGGAGCTCGTCGGACTCGGTCCCGAGGACGAACCGGTGCTCGGCCCCCACCCCGGCCAGGGCGTCGTCGAGCTCGGGGTCGACCAGCAGCACCGACGCCTCGGCGTGGTCGACGATGTACGCCACCTCGGCGGGCGCCAGACGGAAATTGACGGGGACCAGGATCCGTCCCCACCCGCTCACCCCGTGGAAGGAGGAGAGGAGGCGGGCCGAGTTCTGGGAGACCACGGCCACCCGGGCGCCGGTGGGCACGCCGAGGGCGTCGAGGGCGGCGGCCTGACCCCGGGCCCGCCCGGCCAGGTCGGCGAAGGTGGTGGTTCCCCAGGGGGTGGCCGGCTGCTCCGGCTCGTCGACCACCGCCGGCCGGTCCGGGTAGGCGACCTCCGCCCGGTCCAGAAAGTCGCGCACATTGAACTCGACGATCATCGCGTCCCCCTCCGTCGTCGGTGCGACCCCATTGCACCACACCGTCGCCCGACCCGGCGCCGCCACCCTGCGGGGCGGCGCCGCCACTCGGTAACGTGCGGGCATGACGGCACCCCGTATCGCCATCGGTCCCGAGCCCCATCCCTTCGCCCTCGAGGCGGTGACCTCCGCCGGGGGGACCGTGGTGGGGATCGACGAGTCCCCGGACGGGCTGGTCTGGCTCGACCCGGCCGCCATCGTCGCCCTCGGGGAGGCCCTCCGCGCCGCCCCCGGCGTCGAGTGGGTCCAGCTGCCGTACGCCGGCATCGAGCCGGTGGTGGAGGCCGGCCTGCTCGATCCGAGGCACCGCTGGACGTGCGCCAAGGGGGCCTACGCCGAGCCGGTCGCCGAACACGCCCTGCTGCTGTCCCTGGCCGGCCTCCGGGGACTCAAGGCCCGCGCCGAGGCGAAGACGTGGGGGAAGCAGGCCGGCCTCAGCCTCTACGACCGCAAGGTCACCGTCCTGGGCGGCGGGGGGATCACCACCTCGCTCCTCGGACAGCTGGCCCCGTTCCGGGTGGAGGCCACCGTGGTCCGGCGCTCGCCCGACCCGGTGCCCGGCGCCGCCCGGACGGTGACCACCGACCGGCTCCACGAGGTCCTCCCCGGGGCGTCCGTGGTGATCCTGGCGCTGGCACTCAGCCCGGCCACCACGGGCATCATCGGTGCCGAGGAGCTGGCGCTGATGGACGACGACGCCGTGCTGGTCAACGTGGCCCGCGGCCGCCACGTCGACACCGACGCCCTGGTGGCGGCGCTCACCGCCGGCGCCATCGGCTACGCCTGCCTCGACGTCACCGACCCCGAGCCCCTGCCCGACGGCCATCCGCTCTGGTCGCTGCCCAACTGCCTGGTCACGCCCCACACCGCCGACACCTGGGACATGATCCGGCCGCTGCTCGGCGAGCGGATCCGCATCAACGTCGAGCGGTTCGGCTCCGGGGGCCCGCTGGTCGGCCAGGTCGACGTCGCCGCCGGCTACTGAGCCGGCCGCGGGACACCCCCTCTGAGCTGGGACGACACCGCCGTCCGCGGCGGTGTCACACCCCCCGGGCAGGGTGGTGGTCGATCGGCCCGACCGGGGCCCACCGACCACAGGAGGCAGCACCGTGCCCGACCCCGCCACCCATGACACCGTGGCCGTGCCGTTCCCGACCCGGCGACGGCCGGCCCCGACCGCCGGCGGCCCCGAGTCCTTCGTCATCGACTGCGCGCGCTGCGAGCACCAGCACACCGACGTGTGCGACGACTGCGTGGTGAGCTTCATCGTCGACCGACGTCCGGAGGACGCCGTGGTGGTCGACGTGGCCGAGGCGCGTGCGGTGCGCCTGCTCGAGCAGGCGGGCCTGGTTCCCGGCGTCCGCCACCGCCGCCGGGCGGGCTGAACGTCGCGGACCGGCTCCCCGGTGACGGCGGGGGGTGACGGCCGTGCGAGCATGGGACATGGACGGATCCACCGCCGCGGACGCGCCCGGCGCCGCGGACAGGACGTCGTTGGCCGGGGAGCTGGTGGACCTGGGCCGGCGGGCGGGACTGGCCGCCGTCGGCGTCACCGACACCTCGGTCCTGGCCGGCACCCGTGAGGACCTCCTCGAGCGACGGGCCCGGGGGCTCCACGGCGACATGCAGTTCACCTACCGGAACCCCGACCGTTCCACCGACCCCTCGCGACTCCTCCGCGGCGCCCGGTCGCTGGTGGTCGGGGCCTGGGGCTACCGGCGTGCCGACGACGCCCCCCCGGCGGCCGGCGGGCGCCCGACCGGCCGGGTGGCCCGGTACGCACGGCACGACCACTACGCCGACCTCCGGGCCGCCCTCGGTCCGGTGGCCGACCGGCTCCGGGCCGGGGGGTGGCGGGCCACGGTGGTCTGCGACGACAACGGCCTGGTCGACCGGGCGGCCGCCCACCGGGCCGGTCTCGGCTGGTACGGGCGCAACACCCTGCTGCTGCTCCCCGGCCTCGGCTCGTGGTTCGTCCTCGGCAGCGTGGTGACGGACGCCCCCCTGGTGGCACCGGACGGCCAGGCCCTGCCCGCCGCCCCGGCCTCGGGGTGCGGCCGGTGCACCCGCTGCCTCGACGCCTGCCCGACCGGGGCGCTGGTCGCTCCCGGCGTGCTCGACGCCCGGCGGTGCCTGGCCTGGCTGGTCCAGGCGCCGGGGACCTTCCCCGAGCGGTACCGGGAGGCGCTCGGGGACCGGATCTACGGCTGCGACGACTGCCAGGAGGCCTGCCCGCCCAACCGCACCGAGGCTCGTCGCCGCCCGGCGGTCGCCGCCGAGCCCGACAGCCGGCCCCACGTCGACCTCCTCGGCCTGTTGGAGGCCACCGACGCCGAGCTGCTGGCCGCCCACGGGCGCTGGTACCTGGCCGGCCGCGACCCCCGGATCCTCCGGCGCAACGCCCTGGTGGCCCTGGGCAACACCGGGGACGGCTCCGACCCGGCCACGGAGGCGGCCCTGGTCCGGTACCTCGACGAGGGTGACCCGATGCTGGCGGAGCACGCCGAGTGGGCGGCGCACCGACTCGGGCGCCACGACCTGACGGACCGGGCGGCGTGACCCACCTCCTCGTCACCAACGACTTCCCCCCGAAGGTGGGGGGGATCCAGGCCTACCTGTGGGAGCTCTGGCGACGGCTCGACCCGGACAGCTTCGTGGTGCTCACCGCCTCCTCCGACCCCCGGGCCGCCGCCTTCGACGCCGAGCAGCGCGAGCGCGGCATCCGCATCGAACGGGTGCGGTCGAAGGTCCTGGTGCCCACGCCCGGGCTGGTCCGGCGGATCCGGGAGACCGCCAACCGGGTCGGCGCCGGCCTGGTGGTGCTCGACCCGGCCTTCCCGCTGGGGGTTGTCGGACCCCGGCTCGGCCTGCCGTACGCCGTGCTCCTCCACGGTGCCGAGGTGGCGGTGCCCGGACGGCTGCCGGGCAGCCGGGAGGTGCTGGCCCACGTGCTCCGACGGAGCGCCCTGGCCGTCTCGGCCGGCGGCTACCCGGCGGCGGAGGCGGCCCGGGCCCTGCGGGGCCGGGGGGTGCCCCCGGTGGTGGAGATCCCGCCCGGCGTGGACCTGGACCGCTTCCGGCCCCTCGCCGACGGCGAGCGGGCCCGGGCCCGCGCCGACCTCGGCCTGCCGGCGGAGGGTCCCCTGGTGGTCAGCGTCAGCCGCCTGGTGCCGCGCAAGGGCATGGACATCCTGATCGACGCTGCCGCCCGCCTGGAGTCCCGGGTGCCGGGCCTGGTGGTGGCCATCGCCGGCCGGGGACGCGACCGCGACCGTCTGGCGGGCAAGGTCGCCGAGCGTCAGGCGCCCGTGCACCTGCTCGGCGGGGTCTCCGACGCCGACCTGCCCCGCCTGGTCGGGGCGGCCGACGTCTTCGCCATGCTCTGCCGCAACCGGTGGCTCGACCTCGAGCAGGAGGGGTTCGGCATCGTCTTCCTCGAGGCCGCCGCCGCCGGGGTCGCCCAGGTGGCCGGCGACTCGGGCGGGGCCGGTGAGGCGGTCTCGGACGGGCGGACGGGCCGACTGGTCCGGCGCCCGACCGACGCCGGGGAGGTGGCCGACGCCATCGGCGGCCTCCTCCACGACCCCGACCTGCGGCGACGGATGGGCGCCGAGGCCCGTCGACGGGCCGAGGCATCCTTCGACTACGACATCCTCGCCCCTAGGCTGGCCGCGGCGCTTGCCGACGTGGAAGGCTGAGCCGGCGTCGGGCACAGTGGTGTCTCTCGGACAGGAGGGCTGAACGTGGCGGAACAAGCCACCGAGCGGATGGTCGTCACGGCGTCGCCGGAGCGGTGCTTCGCGGTCAGCAGCGACATCGACGCCTACCCCGAGTGGGCCGCCGACATCAAGGAGGTCACCGTCCACGACCGGGACGACGAGGGACGACCCACCCTGGTCACCTTCCGGGCGGCGGCCTTCGGGCGATCGACCAGCTACACCCTGGCCTACGACTACCGCGAGGCCCCGAGGGTCCTCTCGTGGATCCAGACCCGGGGCGACATCACCGCCAAGCTCGACGGCCAGTACGTCTTCGAGCCGTCACCGGACGGTGGCACCGCGGTCACCTACCATCTCGAGGTGGAGATGAAGGTGCCGCTGCCCGGGTTCATCAAGATGCGGGCCCAGAGCCGGATCATGTCGATCGCCCTCCGGGACCTGAAGGCCCGGGTCGAGTCGGCGGCGTGAGGGGTCCCGGCCGGCCGTGAGGGTCGGCGTGACCCTGCCCCAGTTCCGCGACGAGGCCGACACCGCCCTGGAGGCGGCGGTCCGGGCCGAGGCCCTCGGTCTCGACGGGGTCTTCTGCTTCGACCACCTGTGGCCGATGGGCCAGCCGGGCCGTCCGGCCATCTCGTCGGGCCCGCTGCTCGGTGCGCTGGCCGCCACCACCTCGACGGTGCACCTGGGCACGCTGGTGGCCCGGATCGGGCTGCTGCCCGACGAGGTGCTGGTCGCCGAGCTGGCCTCGTTGGACGCCCTCTCGGGCGGTCGCCTGATCGCCGGCCTGGGGACCGGCGACGCCAAGAGCCGGGCGGAGAACGACGCCTACGGCCTCCCGTACGCCCCGGCCGAGGAGCGCCGTGTGCGTCTCGGCGCGGTGGCGGTGGCGGTGGCGGCCCGGGGCATCCCCGTCTGGGTGGGCGGCGGTCTGCCCTCGACCACCGAACTGGCCCGGACGGTCGGCGGTGCCGCCAACCTGTGGGACGCCGATCCCCGGCGGGTGGCCGAACTGACCGCCGCCGGGTTCGAGGTCACCTGGGGCGGACCGGTGGGCGGCGGTGTGGCGGAGGTGACCCGGCAGCTGGCGGCGCTGGCCGGGGCGGGGGCCACCTGGGCGGTCTGCGGCTGGCCCGACTCGCTCGAGGTGGTGGCGGAGGCGGCGGCCGCGATCGCCTGAGCGTGCCTCGACCACCCCGGGGCCGGGGGTAGCCTGCACCCATGGAGTTCCGACGCATCAACGGACTGCCCCCGTACGTCTTCGCCACCATGAACGACCTCAAGGCCGCAGCCCGCCACGACGGTCGGGACGTCATCGACATGGGCTTCGGCAATCCCGACCTGCCCTCCCCCGACGTGGCCGTGGAGAAGCTGGGCGAGGCCGCCCGCAACCCGCGCAACCACCGCTACTCGGCCAGCCGGGGGATCCCGAAGATCCGCCAGGCCATCGCCGACCTCTACCTCCGCAAGTTCGACGTGTCCCTCGACCCGGACACCGAAGTGGTGGCCACCATCGGCGCCAAGGAGGGCCTCTCCCACCTGATGTGGGTGCTGGTCGGCCCGGGCGACACCGCCCTGGTGCCCTCCCCCTCGTACCCGATCCACATCTACGCCCCGCTCTTCGCCGGTGCCGATGTCCGACACGTACGGCTCGACGGTCCCGGCGACGCCAACGGGACCGAGCCGGGCGAGGTGTTCTTCGCCAACCTCATGGAGGCGTGGGAGTCCGCCTGGCCGAAGCCGCGGGTGATCGTCCTCTCGTTCCCCCACAACCCGACCACCGAGTGCGTGGACCTCGCCTGGATGGCCCGGCTGGTGGCCTTCGCCAAGGAACACGACATCGTCCTGGTCCACGACTTCGCCTACGCCGACATCGCCTTCGACGGCTACCGGCCGCCGTCGATCCTGGAGGTGCCCGGGGCGAAGGAGGTGGCGGTCGAGCTCTACACGCTGACCAAGTCGTTCTCCATGGCCGGCTGGCGGATGGGCTTCCTGGTCGGCAACGCGGAGATCGTCCAGGCCCTGACGAAGCTGAAGAGCTACCTCGACTACGGGACGTTCCAGCCGATCCAGATCGCCGCCATCGTGGCGATGAACGAGGCGCCCGACTACCCCAAGGTCATCAACGAGGCCTACCAGGGGAGGCGGGACGCCCTCTGCGACGGGCTCCGGCGCATCGGGTGGGACATCACGCCGCCCCGGGGCACCATGTTCGTCTGGGCGCCCATCCCCGAGCCCTACGAGGAGATGGGCTCCCTCGAGTTCGCCAAGTTCCTCCTCGAGGAGGGTGACGTGGCCACCTCGCCGGGGGTCGGCTTCGGACCCGGCGGCGACCGCCACGTCCGCTTCGCCCTCATCGAGAACGAGCAGCGGATCGGCCAGGGCGTCCGGACCCTCCGCAAGGCGCTGACCCGGCTCCGGTAGGGGCCGTTCAGGCGCTGCGGTGCCGGGGGAGGACGCCGGCCTCGGGGACCTGGAAGCCCTGGCGGCAGAAGGCCACCGCGGCATCGGCCACCCGGTCGGCGTCGGCGCCCTGCTCGAGCACGAGGGACCGGGCCAGGTGGGAGGTCACGCCGAGGATGGCGGTGGTGAGCACCACCGGGTCCTCCCGTCGGAGCAGCCCGGCGGTGATGCCGGCGGAGACGTGGGGGAGGGCGTCGGCGATGGTCTGCTGCTCGCCCAGACGGATCAGCGGTGCGAACCGCTCCTCGGTGCGGGCCCACTCCATCAGGGCGAACAGGTGGCGGTTGTCGCTGAGCCAGCCGATGGACGAGCGGATCCCCTGCTCGATCCGGCGGGCGGGGTCGGGCTCGCCGGCGATGGCGTCCCGCTGGGCCTGGCGCATCGACCGCTGGGCATCGGCCAGGATCTGACGGAGGAGCTCGTCCTTGGAGTCGAAGTACCAGTAGAAGACGCCCTTGCCCACCCCGAGGCCGTCGACGATGGCCGTGACCGATGTGGTGTGGTAGCCGTCGGCCGCGAAGGCGCGGGCGGCGTGGTCCATGAGGTCGCGCCGCCGCCGGGCGCCCTTGGGTGTGAGGCGGCGGTCCATCCACGCCGACGCTACGGGTCGGCGGGTGCACGGTCAATCGCCCGCGGGCGTCCGCTCCGGGAGCGCCCGCGGCGCGGGCCGGTCCGGGTGCAGGACCCCGAACGCGGCGGTACCGTGGCCTGTGGCCTACTGGATCCTGAAGGCGGTGCTCACCCCGATCCTCACCCTGCTCTGGCGGGTGCAGGTCGAGGGGCGCGAGCACATCCCCGACGAGGGTCCGGTGATCCTGGCGGCCAACCACCAGTCGTTCTGCGACTCGTTCTTCCTGCCCCTGGTGGTGCGGCGCCGGGTGACCTACGTGGCCAAGGCCGAGTACTTCGACGACTGGAAGACGGCATGGTTCTTCCGGGCCGCCGGGCAGATCCCGATGAACCGGAGCGGCGGCGACCGGTCACAGCGGGCGCTCGACACCGCCACCGAGGTCCTGCAGGGCGGCGGCGTGCTCGGCATCTACCCGGAGGGGACGCGATCGCCCGACGTGCGGCTCCACCGGGGCCACACCGGGGTGGCCCGCCTGGCGCTCGGCTGCAACGTGCCGGTGGTGCCGGTGGGGATCACCGGCACCCGGCGGATCCAGCCGCCGGGGCGGCGCCTGATGCGCCCGTTCCACCCGGTCACCCTCCGGTTCGGACCACCGGTCTCCTTCGCGTCCCAGGGGGCCACGGTGACCACCGGCCGCCCGGCCGCCGCCCCGGTGGCCGCCGGCGGCGACGGGCCCGACCCCGAGGCGCTCCGCAGCCTGACCGACGCCCTGATGGCCGACATCGCCGCGCTGTCGGGCCAGGCGTACGTCGACGAGTACGCCAACCGGGCTCGGCGCGGGGACGGCGCGGGGGCCAACGTGGGCGACAACGGTGCCCCCGGGACGGCCGCCGCCCGGGCCATCCGGGCCCGGCTCCACCGCCGCCAGCTGGTAACGCCCACGAAACCACGCGTTCACAACGACGGCCTAGCCTGAGGCCGTGGCGAACTACCTGGTCCGGGTCGGCCTCCCCGATCGCCCCGGCGCGCTCGGGGCCGTGGCCAGCCGGATCGGGGCGGTCGGCGGCGATGTGGTGTCGATCGACATCCTCCAGCGCGACGGGGGCGTGGTGGTCGACGAGCTGGGCGTGGTGCTGGCCGGGCACGACCTGGTCCACCTCCTCCGTGACGAGATCCTGGAGGTGGACGGGGTCACCGTGGAGGCGCTCCAGTCGGTCGAGGGTCCCCTCCCCGACCGTCACGCCGAGATCCTCGAGTTCGCCACCGCCCTCGTCCGGCAGGGTACGCCCGAGGGGACCCTCCGGTTCCTGACCGACCGGGCCCGGTCGGTGCTGTGCGCGGGCTTCGCCGCCATGGTGGGCGCCGACGGCACGCTCCTGGCGGTGTCGGGGGAGATCCCCGCCGACCCGGGGCCGACCGCACTGGCCGGGGCACCCGAGGACGGGGACCTGGTGGCCCGGACCCGGCTGGAGCAGGCCGGCACCGAACTCGTGGTTGGGCGGGACGCGCCGGTCTTCCGCACCCGGGAGCGCCACCGTCTGTCCACGCTGGCCGAGCTGGCCGACCACCGCTGGCACGAACTGTCGGCCCAGTCCGCCCGGGCCTGAGGCGGGCCGCCTACCCCGGTTCGACCCATTCCCGGGAGCGCCCGAGGGCCCGGGTCCAGGCCTGGCGGGCGACGACGGCGTCCGCCTCGGGCACCGAGGGGTCGAACGAGGCATCCTCGGTCCACAGGGCACGGAGATCGCCGAGGGTGCCCCACACCCCCACGGCCAGCCCGGCCAGGGCGGCGGCGCCGAAGCCGGTGGTCTCGATCGACCGTGGCCGGGCCACCCGCACCCGGGTCTGGTCGGCCTGGAGTTGGAGCAGGAGGTCCATCACGGAGGCCCCGCCGTCGACCCGGAGCACCGGGGGCCGGACGCCCACCGCCGCCTCCATGGCGGCGACCACGTCGGCCACCTGGAAGCTCATGGCCTCGACGACCGCCCGGGCCAGGTGGGCCCGGGTCGAACCCCGACTGAGACCGACCACCGTGCCCCGGGCGTAGGGGTCCCAGTGGGGGCTGCCGAGGCCGGTGAAGGCCGGCACCACCACGACCCCCTCGCTGGATCCCACCGTCCGGGCCAGCGGCTCGAGGTCCTCGGAGCGGTCGATGACGCCGATGCCGTCGCGGAGCCACTGGACGGCCGCCCCCGAGGCGAACACCGAGCCCTCGAGGGCGTAGGAGACCGGCGACACCCCCGACGCCCCGGCGATGTCGGCGTCGAGCTCCCAGGCCAGGGTGGTGAGCAGCCCGTCGGCCGGCGCCGGGCACGTGGGCCCGGCGTGCATGAGGACGAAGCTGCCGGTGCCGTAGGTGACCTTGACCATCCCGGGGTCGAAGCAGGCCTGCCCGAAGAGGGCGGCGTGCTGGTCACCGGCCATGCCGCCCACCGCCACACCGGCGAGGGGGCCGCCTCCCGCCACCGAGGGGTGGACGGTGCCGAAGCGGCCGCAGGAGGGGCGGACCTCGGGGAGGGCGCCGGCCGGCACGCCGAAGACGTCGCACAGCTCGTCGGACCAGCGGCGGGTCGACACGTCGAGCAGGGACGTGCGCGAGGCGTTGGAGACGTCGGTGGCGAAGCGGCCGCCGTCGGTGCCGCCGGTGAGGTGCCAGAGGAGCCACGAGTCGACGGTGCCGAGGGCGAGGTCGGGCCCGTCCTCCACGCCGCCCTCGGTGAGCAGCCAGTGCATCTTGGTGGCGGAGAAGTACGGGTCGAGCACCAGGCCGGTGCGGGCCCGGACGAGGGGGAGGTACCCCCTCCGGACGAGCTCGTCGCAGCGGCCGGCGGTCCGGCGGTCCTGCCAGACCAGGGCCCGGTACCGGGGCCGGCCGGTCCGACGGTCCCAGGCCACCACCGTCTCGCGCTGGTTGGTGATGCCGAGGGCGGCGGGGGTCCGTCCGGCGCCGTCCAGCCTGCCGACCACCTCGGCCAGCGTCTCGGCCACCAGCGTCCAGATCTCGTCGGCGTCGTGCTCGACCCACCCGGGCCGGGGGAAGTGCTGGGTCAGCTCCCGGTAGGAGCGGTCGACCTCGGTGCCCCGACGGTCGAAGGCCTGGGTCCGGACGCCGGTGGTGCCGGCGTCGACGGCGAGGACGACGGGTTCGGGGGCGGCCACCACCGGGACGATAGCCAGCGCCGGGGGATCGAGCCCGCCCCCGCCCCGCCGGGGTACGGTGCGGGTGAAATTCCGCAAGGAATTCGTTGACAGGGGTGTAACTACGCTGCTGTAATGAACCCACTATCTCGTACCTCGGGGGAGGTCAACCACAAGATATTGTGGTTGGAGCGGAAAACTCCAGTTCACTGGGGCGAGGACAGTGGCGGCGCCGGGGATCGGGGTCGTTCGGCGAAGCGACACCTGGGGACCCGTCCCACCGCAGCACCATCGGCACCGCAGCACCATCGGCACCGCAGCACCATCCCAGACCACACCTGACACCTGTCACACAGAAAGAGGGGGCCCCATGGCCATCGCACCGCAGCGGCTCGGCATCGGTATCCGACGGCACTTCACCACGCCGGAGGTCGACCCGTACGACGGGGTGTCGTGGGAACGGCGGGACGCCCGCATCACCAACTACCGGGACGGCACCGTCGCCTTCGAGCAGCTCGGGGTGGAGGTCCCCTCGACCTGGAGCCTCAACGCCACCAACATCCTCGCCCAGAAGTACTTCCGGGGCACGCCGGGCACCCCCGAGCGTGAGTGGTCGCTGAAGCAGGTCGCCGACCGGGTGGTGGACACCATCACCTCCTGGGGCGTGAAGGACGGCTACTTCGTCGACGACGAGGAGGCGGAGGCCTTCCGGGCCGAGCTGAAGCACCTGGTGATCCACCAGAAGGCGGCGTTCAACTCGCCGGTGTGGTTCAACATCGGCGTCGAGGGCGTCCCCCAACAGGGCTCGGCCTGCTTCATCCTGGCGGTGGAGGACTCGATGGATTCGATCCTCAACTGGTACACGGAGGAGGGGGTCATCTTCAAGGGCGGCTCCGGAGCCGGCGTCAACCTCTCGAGGATCCGCTCCTCCCACGAGCTGCTGAAGGGCGGGGGTACCGCCTCCGGCCCGGTCAGCTTCATGCGGGGCGCCGATTCCTCGGCGGGGACCATCAAGTCCGGCGGCAAGACCCGGCGCGCCGCCAAGATGGTGATCCTCGACGCCGACCACCCGGACATCGAGGACTTCATCTGGTGCAAGGCCATCGAGGAGCGCAAGGCGCGGGTGCTCCGCGACGCCGGCTTCGACATGGACCTCGACGGCAAGGACTCCATCAGCCTCCAGTACCAGAACGCCAACAACTCGGTGCGGGTCACCGACGAGTTCATGCAGGCGGTGGTGGACGGCGCCGACTGGGAGCTCACCGCCCGGGGCGGCCACGAGGTGGTGCGCACCGTGCCGGCCCGCGAGCTGTTCCGCCAGTTCGCCCAGGCGGCCTGGGAGTGCGCCGACCCCGGCATGCAGTTCGACACCACCATCAACCGGTGGCACACCGCGTCCAACACCGGGCGGATCAACGGATCGAACCCGTGCTCGGAGTACATGCACCTCGACAACTCGGCGTGCAACCTGGCCAGCCTCAACCTGATGACGTACCTCCACGAGGACTCGTCGTTCGACGTGACCGGCTTCAAGGCGTCGGTGGAGGTGCTGTTCACCGCCCAGGAGATCATCGTCGGCAACGCCGACTACCCGACCGACAAGATCGCCGAGAACTCCCGTCGCTTCCGCGAGCTGGGCATCGGCTACGCCAACATCGGGGCCCTGTTGATGGCCCAGGGCCTGCCCTACGACTCGGACGAGGGCCGGGCCTGGGCGGCGGCGATCACCGCGCTGATGACCGGCCACGCCTACTCCACCTCGGCCCGGACCGCCGCCCGCATGGGTCCCTTCGCCGGCTACCACGAGAACGTGGAGCCGATGCTCGGGGTGCTGCGGATGCACCGCGACGCGGTGGCGGCCGTCGACGAGGAGAAGGTGCCGACCGAGCTGCTGTCCGCCGCGCAGGAGGCATGGGACGAGGCCGTCGAGCTCGGCGAGCAGTTCGGCGTGCGGAACTCGCAGGCCAGCGTGCTGGCGCCCACCGGGACCATCGGCCTGCTGATGGACTGCGACACCACCGGGGTCGAGCCCGACCTCGGGCTGGTCAAGACCAAGAAGCTGGTGGGCGGCGGCACCATGTCGATCGTCAACCAGACGGTGCCCCGGGCCCTGACCCGGCTGGGCTACACGCCCGACCAGATCGACGAGATCGTGCGCTACATCGACGAGCACAAGTCCATCGTCGGCGCCCCGCACCTGACGCCCGAGCACCTGCCGGTGTTCGCCTGCTCGATGGGCGACAACACCATCCACTACCTCGGCCACGTCCGGATGATGGGGGCGGTGCAGCCGTTCATCTCCGGCGCCATCTCCAAGACGGTCAACCTCCCCGAGGACGTCTCCGTCGAGGACGTCGAGCAGCTGCACATCGACGCCTGGCGGATGGGGATCAAGGCGGTGGCCGTCTACCGCGACAACTGCAAGGTGGCCCAGCCGCTGTCGACCACCAAGAAGAAGGGCGAGGAGTTCGACAACGCGGCACCGGCCGGCTCCGACGCCGAGGCCCACGCCCGCGAGCTCAACGAGAAGATCGCCGGCCTCGAGGCGGCCCTCGTCCACGAGCAGGCCCGGCTGGCCGAGACGGTGGTGGTGGGAGCGGTGCGCGAGCGCCTGCCCCGCCGGCGGAAGTCGTCAACCTTCGCCTTCCGGGTGGCCGACTGCGAGGGGTACGTCACCGTCGGCGAGTACGAGGACGGCCGGCCCGGCGAGGTGTTCATGAAGGTGTCGAAGCAGGGGTCCACCCTGGCCGGCATCATGGACGCCTTCTCGATCTCCGTGAGCCTGGGGCTGCAGCACG
>Ga0181519_10000255_pt1 | contig 49878 bp, 40 predicted proteins | sample PEATcosm2014_Bin_26_FD_121102 | JGI IMG/M metagenome (GOLD analysis project Ga0181519, IMG submission 121102) | Peatland microbial communities from MTU Mesocosm Facility, Houghton, MI, USA - PEATcosm2014_Bin02_10_metaG | ecosystem: Environmental > Terrestrial > Soil > Wetlands > Peat | place...
CCTGAGGGGATCACCCCCTCCTCTTTGCTATCCTGAATATAGAGGCAAATAAAAGCAGGGATAACCTCCCTGTTTTCAAATTTTTGCCGGGAAATATAGGGGGGGAGGGGGTATACCGCGCCAGGTGCGCGGTTTTCCATTTTATGAGCAACGAAAAAAAGCACTGCGCGCACGTTCTTGCCAACGGACAGATTTGCGAGGCAATTCCCATGCGCGACTCACACTACTGTTACTGGCACCACAAGGCGCGCGCCCGTCGCCGCCGTTCTGAGCGCATCGGCGGTCCCATCAGCATGGAGGCCAACACCGGACTCGACCTGCCCTTGCTCGAGGATGCAAACGCCATCCAGGTCGCAATTCAGGAGGTGATGCAGGCCATTCTTGACCGCCGCATTGACGCCAAGCGCGCCGGACTTCTCCTCTACTCGCTCCAGCTCGCAAGCTCGAACATTCAAAAGCTGCAACCCATCCCCTTTGAATCAGAGCCGCGCATCGCCGAAGTCGGCGAAGACGACCAGGAAGTATTCAACGACACCGTCGCCCCCGACGACGAGGAGCTCTGTGACGGCGAATGCGAGGATTGCGCCGAGCAGGAGTGCGATGACCGCAGCGATGCGGTTGCCAAACCAACTGTCCCGCGCAAGCCGCCAAAGCCCGCAGTCCGGCCACCGAAATCCAGAACGGAGCAGGCCTGATCCGTCGACGCCTGCCTCCCATTTGCCAGAGCGGCGGACTTTGCCTATGCTTTGTGCGTGAAACTCTGCTCACCTCAGCTTCGCGCCTTGTTGCTTCCGTTGCTCCTTAGCCTTCTCCTCTGCACCGCGTGCCGCGCTCCGGTCGAGCTTCCCGGGCCCTCCGTTCAGCAGTATGCAGCCGAGGGCGGCGTCACGGTCATGGATGTGCGCTTCCCTGTTCCGGCCATTGGCAGCCTGCTCTGGTATCGCGCCGTGCTTCCTTCGGCTGCGCCGGGCGAGCGGCTTCCGGTTCTGTACCTGCTGCATGGGGCGCAGAGCAATCCGGCTGAGTTGGAGCAGCGCGCCGCGGTCATCAAGCTGGCCGCCGCCGAGCGGCTGATCGTCATCATGCCCGAGGGCCGCAACTCGTACTACACAAACGCCAGGTTGCGCCGCCGCGCGCGCTGGGAAGACGCGATGACCCAGGACCTGCTGCGGGATGTCGAGAGCCGCTTCGCCGTGCTGCCGGGGCGCGAGCACCGAGGCATCGCCGGACTCTCGATGGGAGGTTATGGAGCCGTCAAACTGGCGCTCAAGCATCCGGAGCTTTACGGCTTTGCGGGAAGCATGAGCGGTGCATTCGACGTTACGCGGCGTCCGGCGAGCCTGAAGCGCTGGGAACAGACCCTGCGGCTGTGGAGAATCTTTGGAGCGCGGCAGAGCCGCCGTGAGGACGAGGACATCTTCGCCCTGCTGGCGCGCACGCAGGGACTGCAATCGGTTGCGTGGTTCCAGTCCTGCGGCATGCGCGACCCGCTCTACCCGGTGAACGCCCGCTTCACCCGCGAGATGCACGCGCGTGGCGTTCCATTCGATGCGGTGACCACGCCGGGCTTCCACGACTGGCTGACCTGGGAGACGACGATGCCGCAACTGTTCAAGAGCGCGGGCGAGAGCCTGCGGTAAGCGCTGTCCTGCGCGGAGTCGCACAGACGCTCTTGAAGCCTCCTACACCTGCTCCAGCTTGGCCGTGAAGTGACGCAGGAACGGGGGTTCGTAGGTCAGGCGCAGGCCGCGGATCTGGTCGCGGTGCTGCCAGACCTCGGTGATGACCTCGATGACGTAGTCGATGTGGCTCTGCGTGTAGGTGCGGCGGGGAATCGCCAGCCGCACGAGGTCCATTTTGGCGGCCTTGCCGAACATCAGCCCGCCGATCTCGACGGAGCGGATGCCGCCTTCGAGGTAGAGTTCGGCCGCCAGGGCGACGCCGGGAAACTGGCTGAGAGGAATGTGTGGCAGGAAGCCGCGCGCGTCGAGGTAGACGGCATGGCCTCCGGGCGGCATGACGATGGGGATTCCCTCTTCGGCGAGGTGATTGCCGAGGTAGGCCGTGGAGGCGATGCGGTAGCGGAGGTAGTCCTCGTCACAGGCCTCCTGCAAGCCCACGGCGATGGCCTCCAGGTCGCGCCCGGCGAGGCCTCCGTAGGTGGGGTAGCCCTCGGTGAGGATCAGCAGATCCTTTTCCTGTTGCGCAAGAATGTCGTTGTTGGTGCAGAGAAATCCGCCGATGTTGGCCATGCCGTCCTTCTTGGCGCTCATGGTGCAGCCGTCGCCGAGCGCGAACATCTCCTGCGCGATCTGCTTGGGCGTGCGGTTCTCATAGCCATGCTCGCGGAGCTTGATGAAGTAGGAGTTCTCGGCGAAGCGGCAGGCGTCAAAGTAGAGCGGGATGCCGTGGCTGTGGCAGAGTTCGCTGACCGCGCGTGCATTGGCCATGGACACAGGCTGTCCGCCGCCGGAGTTGTTGGTGATGGTAAGCATGACGAGCGGAATGCGCTTTGGCCCTACGCGGGAGATGGTCTCGGCCAGGGCGGAGACATCCATATTGCCCTTGAAGGGATGGATGAGCCCCGGCTGCTTGCCCTCGGGGATGACCAGGTCGAGGGCTTCGGCGCCGGTGGCCTCGACGTTGGCGCGAGTGGTATCGAAGTGGGTGTTGTTGGGTACGACGTCTCCCGGCTTGAGGATGGTGGAGAAGAGGATGCGCTCGGCGGCCCGGCCCTGGTGAGTGGGAATGACGTGCCTGTACCCGAAGATGCTCTGCACGGAGTCGCGGAAGCGGATGTAGCTTCGGCTCCCCGCGTAGCTCTCATCGCCCTCCATGATGGCACCCCACTGGTAGATGGACATGGCCCCGGTGCCCGAGTCGGTGAGGAGGTCGATAAGGACATCGTCGGCGGGAAGAAGGAAGAGGTTGTAGTGCGCGGCCTGCAGGAAGCGTTCACGGTCGGCGCGCTGGGTCCAGCGGATGGGCTCGACGCTCTTGATGCGGAAGGGTTCGATAATGGTACGGATGGGCATGGGGGCTCCTTGGAGGGGAACCGGATATTGTAGTGCGGCGGCGGTGTTTCGCGAGAAGAAAGCCGAAGAATGGTTCTACTTTCGCGAAACCACGCCTCCGCTAACGGCAACGAAAGAGCCCGCAACCTTTGGAGGCTGCGGGCTGAAGTAAGCGACGGCTTGATAGCTACTCTTTGAATTCAAAGACTGCCACGCAGGGTTCCGTGCCCTCGAAGTGGGCTTTCTTGACGGCGTCCTGTGCGGCGACGGCCAGCACCGGGTTTCCGCCGAGAATTCTAGCCTCGCGGACAGTGCCGCCCGGGCTGAGCTGGAGATGGAGACGCACCACGCCGGAGATCTTCATGCGGCGGGCGAGCTCGGGATAGACGACCTTGATCTCGCCTCCCTTGCTCTTGCAGACGGATTCCTGAGCAAAGGCGTAGGAAGTGCAGAGCAGGAGGGCCGCAATTAGGGACCAGAGAGCCTTTCGCTGCATCTTCCCCGATGATGTGGCCGAGATCGTCATGAGTTCGCGTATTCAGCTCTTAGTATCTCTGCTTAATACGTCGAAATCAACGGCGCGGGAGTAACTTTGGACCCAATACCAGTGAATAGCGCTCTTGACTCTGCCTGCCTCTACTCGGTGATGACTCCGCACGCGACGCGATCACCAGCGTTGCCGGCGGGATCGCTCATCATGTCGTCAGCCTTGGCGTGGATTACGAGCGCCGTGCCGCCATTGCTGAGGAGCGAGTTGGGCTTGCCGGGTTCGAGGACGACGCGGTCGTTGTGAACCGTGAGGATGGCCGTTCCGTCAGCGCCCACAGTGAAGTTCTGCATATCTCCAGCGTGTGGACCGGCGGGGTTCTTGAGGCCGTGGTGGGCTCCGGTGGGATTGAAATGTCCGCCAGCAGACTTGAAATCAGGGGCTACGCAGCTTGCAGTCTGATGAAAGTGGAGGGCGTGCTCGCCCGGGGTGAGGCCCTTGAGGTTGAGATGGATACGTACACCGAGCGGTTCCTCGACGATGATCGCGGTGCCGACTTCGGCTCCCTTGGCGTCGCTGAGGGTAACAACCTTGGATGACTTCTTGTGATGGGAAAAGGCAAAGGCTCCCGCACTCATCAAGACAACGGCGAGGGAGACACAGATCCAGATGCGTTTGTTCATGGGTAGTCCTTTCGATTGCATATCTCTCACAGTTCACCGGAGAGCAGCGCCAGGTACTGAGCCTCGGTGAGTGGAACGACCGAGAGGCGGCCCTGGAGCAACAGCGGCGAGTCCGTAAACAATGTACTCCGTTTGATGCCGGTAAGCGGCACGGGGTGCGCAAGCGGCTTTCCGGCGGCAATCCTTACAAGCGGAATCTTGGGATCAGCGGCATCGACGGAGAGCACGCGGGCGGTCCCGACGGCGGTGCGCTCGTCACCGGTGTGGTAGACGATGAGTTTGTCGCCCTTGTGCATCTCGCGCAGGTGCTTGACGGCCGCCGGGTTGGTGACGCCGTCCCAGATGGTTTCACGATCCTGCTGGAGTTGCTGGAAGGAATAAACGGTGGCTTCGGTTTTGAGCAGGTAGTACATGAGGAAGATTTGTAGCACAGCTTGCATTGGAAAGGACAATTGAAGATTCTTAAATCATCTATGACCGACCATGAGATTTCCCCAGACCGGATTCGTGAGAGGGTGATGGCGATCCCTTCGATGCAGACATTTGGCTACCGAATTGAGGAACTAAGCGAGGGGCGTGCCGTGATGGTTGCACCCTACGAGACGAAGCTGGACGGCATCTTCGGATGCTTCCACGGAGGGCTGCTGGCAATGCTGGCGGATTCGACGGGCGGCACCGCCGCGCTTACCCTCACCGGAGCAGATTCCTCCACGGCGACTACGGACTTGAGCATCCGCTTCCTTGCACCCTGCCGGACCGATGCAAGGGCGACGGCGAAGATCATAAAGGCAGGACGAAGCCTGGTGATCGCCGAGATTAACATCCACGACATGGATGGATTGCACGTGGCAGTGAGCCAGGCGAGCTACATACGGCTGCGCAAGAAAAAGTGAGCGTGTGAGTTTGGGGAGTGTGAGCGCCCTTGGATTCGCGCTTGAATGCGCGGCTTAGGCCGTTTCCAGCTCTTCTTCCAGCAGTTGCTTGTCGTGCAGGTCGGTGTAGTAGCCGTTGAGCGCGAGGAGTTCGTCGTGGGTTCCGTACTCGACGATCTGGCCGTGGTGCAGGACGGCAATGCGGTCGGCGTTGCGCACGGTGGAGACGCGGTGCGAGATGAAGATCGTGGTGCGTCCCTTCATTACCTCGCGAAGACCGTTGAGGATGTGATCCTCGGTGTGAGTGTCGACGCTGGCGAGAGCATCATCGAGGACGAGGATGCGGGGCTCGCGGATGACCGCCCGGGCGATGGCGACGCGCTGCTTCTGTCCTCCGGAGAGAGTGAGTCCGCGCTCGCCGACCATGGTCCGGTACTTTTCGGGAAAGCCCTCTACGTCTTCGGCAATGCGTGCGATCGCGGCGGCGCGATGGATCTGCTCGTCGGTTGCATCCTCGACGCCGAAGGCGATGTTGTCACGGACGCTGGCGCTGAAGAGGAATGTCTCCTGGGGAACGAAGCCGATCTGGCGGCGAAGCGTCTCCAGCGAGTACTCGCGGATGGGGCGACCGTCGATGAATACCGATCCCGGCGCGGCGTCGGCAATGCGGGGAATGAGCGAGACGAGAGTGGATTTGCCGGAGCCTGTGGGGCCGACGATGGCAAGGCTGGAACCGGCGGGAACTTTCAGGTTCACATGGCTCAATACGGTTGATCCGGCCTCGACGGAGGAGGACAGCGCGGTGACTCCGGTGGCGGACTCGACGAGCTTGGACTGGTGATGGTAAGCGAAGCTGAGGTCGCGGAACTCGATCTCGCCGCGGATTACGGTGCCGGCGGGCACGGAGACGAGCGCCGGGTCGTCGGCGATGGTGGGCTGCTGGCGGAGAATCTCGTCGATGCGCCCCATGGACGCCGTGCCGCGCTGGAAGATGTTGATGACCCATCCGAGGGCGATGATGGGCCAGGTGAGCTGGATCATGTAGGTGGTGAAGGCGACAAAGCCGCCAACGGAGATGCGGTGTTGCAGCACCTCCTGTCCTCCGACCCAGAGGACGATGACCAGCGCGAGGCCGAGCATCATCTCCAGGGTGGGCCACAGCATCCCCATCAGCCGGGCCAGGGGCAGGGAGCGGTTGATGTAGTCGATGTTCTCGCGCTCGAAGAGAGCGATTTCAGCGTCTTCCTGGGCGTAGGCGCGGATGAGGCGCGCGCCGGAGAAGTTCTCCTGGGCGCGGGCGCTGATGTCACTGAACTTGGCCTGGATGCGCTCGAAGCGCTCGTGAATGCGGGTGCCGAAGTACTGCACGATGATGCTGGCAATGGGCAGCGGCAGGAAGGCCCAGAGCGTGAGCTTGGGGCTGATGCGCGACATGAAGATGAGCGCGCCGGTGGTGAAGACCACGGTGTTGGCCGAGTACATGATGGCCGGGCCGAGCAGCATGCGGACGGCATTGAGGTCGTTGGTAGCCCGGGCCATGATGTCCCCGGTGCGGGTACGCTGGTAGAAGCCGAAGTCAAGCGCTTCCAGGTGGCGGAAGAGATCGTTGCGAAGGTCGAACTCGATCTCACGCGAGATGCCGATGACGATCCAGCGGGTAAGGAACTGGAAGACTCCCTTGCCGGCGGCGACGGCGACGAGGAGCCAGCACCAGGTGAGGAGTTTGCCGTGAGTGACGCCCTGGTTGAGATCGTCAATGATGCGCTTGATGAGAAGCGGGCTGAGAATCCAGATGCCGTTGTTGCAGAAGACGGCGATGGTTCCGGCCAGGAAACCCTTCCAGTAGCGCTTCATGTAGGGGAGCAGGGGCCGGAACTTGGAGGGTTGCAAGGGCAGTCACCTATCACGACAGATGCGATATAGATGCGATTGTAGCAGCGGTGGTCGCAGGGGAGGGTGGGTGCTGATGGCTGAGGTGGCTCGCCACTAGCTCATAAAAGCACTTCCGCGCGGCAGGCGAGTATTCATAGCTGAATTGATTTGCTAGGTCTTCACAATCTGGACAAGCGTACGGGGTGAGGTGGTCGAGCAGGTTGTTGTTCAATTGGATTCCTCCATTAAGGAAAAACAATTGAACGGACGGACCAAAAGTACGATTCAGTTCCTGCGCCTGTCAACCCGAGCAGCTCTCTGAATTGTGGAAAACAGTGACGAGAATTTCTTAGTCAACTCTACGATTTAGTCGTCTTCCGAATAATGAGAGTTGGACTTGCGGATCGCGCTATGTCGGCACCTTGAGCAAGAGGTATCCGCCGAGGAATCCGAAGATGAGGTCGGGGGCCCAGGCGGCCATCGCCGCGGGCAACTGGTTGGCGTTGCCCATGGCCTCGAAGAGTCCGGCAGCAACGAAGTAGATGATGGCCACGCTGAGGGCGACGGCGATTCCGGTGAGAGCACCCTTGCGTCCGGCGGAGAGCGAGAAGGGAACCGCCAGGATAGCCATGATGAGGGTGATCATGGGGTAGGCGAATTTCTTCTGGAGCTGCACCCGGAGGCGAACCACGTCAAAGCCGCTCTGTTGAAGGTCGGCGATATAGCGGCGCAGTTCCTGGTAATTCATCTCGGAGCTTTGGCGGACTTCCTTCTTGAAGTAGCCGGGCGATTCGATCAGCGTGGGGAAGGTGCTGGCGTCGAACTCGTGGAAGCTCTGGATGGCCGAACCGCGGAAGGTGCGCTCCCATCCCTGCTCGAAGATCCACTTGTTCAACTCCGGAGACCAGTGGGCGCGGGAGGCGTGGACGCGCGCGGTCAACTCAAAGGTGTTGGGATCGAACTCGAAGGCGGTGATGTTGGCGAAGGCGTTCTGGTCGGGATCGAAGAACTCGTAATAGTAGATGGTGTTGTGCTCGCCGAAGATCCACTTGCGGTCAGGGCGGAGATAGGTCTGCGCCGGCTTGCCCTTGATCTGGTTGCGGAGCGTTTCCTGCCGCTGATTGGCCGTGGGAATATAGAACTGGTCGAAGAAGAAGAGTCCCGCGCTGATGGCGGCGGCGATGACGAAGACGGGAAAGATCACGCGGTAGATGCTGGTTCCGGTGGCCTTCATGGCGGTGATCTCGTTGGTCTTCTGAAGCAGTCCAATGGTGGTGAGGACGGCGAGCAGCACGCTGAGCGGCGTCATGATGTAGATCATCGACGGCGTTACGTTCAGCAGGTACTGGCCCACCATGAGCATGGGAATGCGGTTGCGGACGATGTCGCTGAGAAGTTCGAAGAAGGTAAAGACGAGGGTCAGCAGGATGAAGGAAGCGAGGATCATGCCAAGGTACATGGCAAAATCGCGCAGGATCATCTCGTCAAGCAGCAGGGGGTAGCGCAGACTGAAGCGGCGTTCAACCTCGCAGGATGCGGACTTGGCGCTGGTAGCAGCGGAATTCTGCGACGATAGTGCGGCTGGACTGCGGGCAAAGAGGCGGCGGATCGCTTCCCAGAATTCGCGCAGGGAGCCGATGTCGATGACGGAGCGCTCGAGCCGGCGCAGGAGCACCAGGCCGGCGATGAGAAAGAAAACGTTGGCGGCCCACACGCCGGACCATGGCGGAATTCTGCCACCGCGCCCAAGAGAAATTCCCGTCAGCGATACGAAGTAGTAGAAGAACACGAGGACGATGGTGAGGACGAACCCCATGCTCTTGCCACCCTTCTTCGAAGAGAGGCCGAGGGGGATTCCAACCAGGGCAAGCACCAGGCACGAGGTAGGCAGGGCGAGGCGGCGGTGGAACTCGACGAGATACCAGCGGGCGCGGACGCTGGGGGTATCCTGCGGGTTGCGCGGTTTGCCGGTGTCGACCTCCGGATGGTGACCGCGATACCAGAGCTCCTCGGTGCTCATCTCACTGACCGGCACAAGATCCTGCTTGGCCTCATCCGGAGAAGGGAGGGCCATGGGCAGGTCGGTATGGGCGAAGGTGGAGATCTGGTACTGCGAGGGATTCTGGGGCTGCACCTCCTGCTGGGAGCCATGGTCGAGGTGCATGTGAATCGAGTTTGGATCGTCGGAGATGATGATTCCGTCGCGCGCAAGAGTGATTCTGGGAGCCTTCGGGTCGGTGACGTCGGCGAGAAAGACGCCACGCCACTGCGAGGCGTTGGAGCCGGAGCGGACATCCTCGACATAGAGCACGGTGTTCTTGAAGTCTTCGTAGAAAACACGGGGCTGAATCTCGAAGGAAGCCTGCGAACTCCTGAGTTTGTTCTGCAGCCTGCCCAGGGCGGCCGAGGACATCGGCGCGAGCCAGATGCTGTTGGCCATGGCGAGCAGCCAGGTGGCCACGGCAAATACGGCAATGATGCGGACAAACATCCAGGCGCCAAGACCGCTGGCGCGCATGGCGGTCACTTCGCTGTCGGCGGCGAGACGGCTGAGGCCGATCAGGATTCCGACGAGCAGGCCCATGGGAATCGTAATGGTGCAAGCGACCGGCAGAGTAAGAAAGAACAGCTCCGCAACGCTAGGCAGTGGGGCGCTATCGCGCACAACGATCTCCAGCAACCGCCCCAGGTCCCTCATGAAAATGACAAAGGTAAACAGGGAGACGCCGATGGCGGCGTGCTGGACGACTTCGTTAAGGATGTAGCGCGAAAAAATCTTCACGGCGCGACCGGGGCAGGCACCTTTGCTTAGACTCAGTTCTTTCCCGAGTCTAGCATGGGCGCAATGGCTTACGGGCTGCTATCCTATTGCCTGTTCTTCTGTTCACGATTCTTAACAGGCGCACCCCGGACTCATATTTCCATGGCTCAAGGCAAGCTTAGACTTCTGCTCCTCTGGCATATGCACCAGCCCTTTTACAAGGACCTGGTCAGCGGCGAATACCGTCTTCCCTGGGTGCGCCTGCACGCACTGAAGGACTACTACGGCATGGTGAAGCTGCTGGAGGAGTTTCCGCAGGTTCACCAGAATTTCAACATTGTGCCGTCCCTGGTGGCGCAGATTGAAGATTACAATTCCGGAATTTTCAAGGACCCATTCTGGGACGTTGCGGCAAAGCCGGCGGCGGAGTTGACGCTGGATGAAAAGCATTTTGCGCTGACGTATTTCTTCCAGGCGCACGGGGAACGGATGATCGGGCGCTATCCGCGATACCGAAGGTTGTGGGAGCAGGTGCGGGCCGCCGGACCTGACCCGGCCAACGCCGCCATTACGTTTTCCGAACGCGACTACCGTGACCTGCAGGTGCTCTCGCAGATTGCGTGGTTCGACGAGTACTACCTGGAGGATCCTGCGGTAAAGGCCCTCATAGAAAAGGGACAGAACTTCAGCGAGGAAGATCAGCGCTTTGTCATGAGCAAGCAGCATGAGATTCTGAAAGGCGTGCTGCCGGCCTATCGTGACGGGGCCTTGCGCGGCTCGATTGAACTCTCGGCGACGCCCTACTATCATCCAATCCTTCCGCTGCTCTGTGACACCAACGCGGGGCGGGAGTCCGTGGCCGGCCTGCCGCTGCCCACGGAGCACTTCCGCCACCCGGAGGACACAGAGGTGCAGATCCGCCGCGCCCTGGACTCACACGAGCGCACCTTTGGGGCGCGCCCGGTGGGGATGTGGCCGAGCGAGGGATCGGTCTCCGACGAGGTGCTGGGCATTGCCGCGCAACTGGGCGTGCAGTGGATGGCAACGGATGAAGGCGTGCTGGGACGCAGCATAGGGCATGAGATGAGCCGCGAGACGGAAGGGTATCTCGACCGTGGCAGCGCCGAAAAGCTCTACAACATCTACCGCTGGGAGCGCGATGGCCAGGCCATGAACATGGTCTTCCGCGATCACCGGATCAGCGACCTGCTGGGCTTTGTCTATGCCGGAATGGGTGCCAGGGAAGCCGCCGCGCATCTGCTGAATAACATCAAGCGCGCAGCCGCTCCGGTGGTTGATTCCGGGCGCGATGCCGTGCTCTCGATCATCCTTGACGGCGAAAACGCGTGGGAGAGCTACGAAGGCAACGGGCGCGACTTTCTGCGCAGGTTTTATGACAGCCTGCAGAAGGAGCCGCAGATTGAGCCGGTCACGATCTCCGAGGCGATTGCGCGGCAGAAGCCGGAGAGCTTCGGGAAGTTGCGCGGACTGGTTCCGGGGTCGTGGATCAACGCTAACTTCAACGTATGGATTGGCGCGCCGGAGGATAACAAGTCGTGGGACTACCTGAGCCAGGCGCGCGATTTTTATGATGACAACGCAAGCCGGGCGAGGGAAGAGCAACGGGCGCTGGCCCATGAAGAACTGCTGATCGCCGAGGGCAGCGACTGGAACTGGTGGTACGGCCCCGAACACCATTCGGCGAATGACCGCGACTTTGACGAACTCTACCGCAAGCATCTTTCCAACGTGTACACGGCCCTGGGCGGAGTTCCGCCCGATCACCTGGCGCGGCCGATTTCCGGAGTTCTGACGCGCGCCAAGGTTCACCCGCAGACGGCGTACGTGCGCCCGGTGATCGACGGGCAGGTGTGCAGCTACTTCGACTGGATGGGCGCGGCGATGTTCTCCAGCGACCGGCGCGGCGGAAGCATGCATGGCCAGATGTTTGTGCTGGATGCCATCTACGCGGGCATTAATGAAGAGAATCTGTACGCGCGCCTGGATTTCGCCGCCAAGCTGCCGGATGGCGAGGCGACAGCCACTCTGCATCTGGCGCTGCGCGATGGCGAACAGACGATTGCCAATCTACGGCTGGAGATCGAACTCCTGCAAGGCGAAGTTACCGGCTGGAAGCTGCACAACGGCGCCAAGGCGGCACTTGCTTCCCAGAGCAAACCGGCCGGCATGGAAGTGGCGCTGGGCAAGGTTCTGGAGATAAAACTGCCGATGAAACTGGTGGGAGCCGAAGAGGGGCACACATTCAACCTTCGCTTTGTGCTCTACCGGGACCGCCTGCCGATCGACGCGCTGCCGCAGGAAGGCTCGCTCGAGATTCAGGTTGCGCCCGAGGATGTGCTGATCGAAATGGCGTACGAGGCGCAGTAGGCAAACTGCGTGCGCGGCGAGGTCAATTCTGCGCCGGGTTTGCGGACGGGCCGAGCACTTCCCGTATCTTGCGCGCCAGGGTGGAGAGGCTGAAGGGCTTTTGCAGGAAGACGACGCCTTCCTCCTGCACTCCATGGCGTACGATCAGGTCGTCGGTATAGCCGGACATGAAGATGGTCTTCAGCGCGGGCCGGCGGCTTTCCAGAATCTGCGCCAGCTCCCTTCCGCTCATCTTCGGCATCACAACGTCGGTTACCATGAGGTCGATGGGGCGGTCGAATTCGCCGGTAATCTCCAGCGCCTTGTGCCCGGATTCGGCGGAGAGAACGGTGTATCCAAGCCCGCCGAGGAACTCGCCGATTGAGCCACGCAGCGCGTCTTCATCCTCGACCACCAGGAGCGTCTCCGTTCCGCCCTGCAACCATTCAGCGTTCATCATTGCGGCGGACACAACGGCGTCCTTCACCCTGGGAAGATAGATGGTGAAACAAGATCCGTGTCCCAGGGCACTGTCTACCAACAAATAGCCGCCACTCTGGTTCACGATGCCATAGACGGTGGAGAGTCCAAGCCCAGTCCCCTTGCCGATGCTCTTGGTGGTGAAGAAGGGTTCGAACATCCGCTCCTGGATATCGCGCGCGATGCCGGTTCCAGTATCGCCAACGGAGAAGACCGCATAGTCTCCAGGGGGCACACCGGAGCGCTCCTCGACGGAGTTTGCGCTCACGGTGACGTTTGAGGTTGCGATGCTGAGCGCTCCGCCCTCGGGCATGGCATCACGGGCGTTGACGCTCAGATTCATCAGCACCTGTGAGATCTGATCCGGATCGGCCCGGACGGTCCAGGTCGATTCCGGAAACATTTTCAGTTCAATGTCTTCGCCGATGAGGCGGTGGATCATCTTTGCGGCATCGGAGACCGCGACGCTCAGGTTCAACGGAACCGGCGAAAGCACCTGCTTGCGGCTGAACGCCAGCATCTGTCCCGTGAGGCTGGCGGCGCGGTCGGCTGCCTTCATGATTGCCTGGATGTTCTTCCGCAATTTGTCCTGCTCGGGCAGGCACTCCTGCGTGATCTCGGCATAGCTGCGGATTACCATTAGGATGTTGTTGAAGTCGTGGGCGATGCCGCCCGCGAGACGGCCCACGGCTTCCATCTTCTGGGCATGGAGGAACTGCTGTTCGAGCGCCAGCTTTTCCTCTTCAGCCTGTTTCCGGTGAGTGATATCGCGGACGACGCCGATCAGCCGGGTGGGTTGCCCCGCGTTGTCGTAAACCATGTTGCGGCGTACCGTAACCCAGCGAATGCTGCCATCCGGTTGCTGGATGCGATACTCGACGGACCGGTCGGCGTTCTCCCCGCCGCTCATCAATTCGTCGCGTTTCTCAAGGAAGCGCTCGCGGTCTTCGGGGACAATAGAGTTGAGCAAAGTCTCAAAGGTGATGACCTGGCCGGACTCCCAGCCGAAGAAGGAGCGGGTTAAGTCGTCGCAGGTAACGACGGTCGAATCCATGTCCCGGCTCCAGATGCCAAGCTTGGCCGCGTCCATGGCGGTTCGCAACTGTTGCTGACTGGCCCGAAGCTCCAGTTCCGCCTGTTTCCGCTCCGTGATGTCCTGCATTGCGCCCACGGTGCGGACGGCATGCCTGGCCTCTCCCTCGCCCTCAAAGAACGTCTCCGAGCGCCCAGAAAGCCAACGGATGCCATCCGGCCTCACGATGCGGTGTTCGCAACAGGCGAGTCCGCTGCCCTTCGGATCGACAGCGTTGCGGATGCAGGCAGTGATCATCTCCCGGTCCTCGGGGAAGACGGATTCCAGGAAAACATCCGAGGTAATGACCTGATCCGGGCTCCAGCCGTGGAGCTGTCGGAAGACTGGAGAGCAGTGGATCACATCGACAGGATGCTCATGCTCGAAGATGCCTAGTCCTGCCACGTTGACGGCCTGGCTCAGGCGCTGCTCGCTCTCATGGAGAGCCCGCTCGGCGCGCTTCCGCTCGCTGATACCGCGGATGGTGGCGATCACCGCGGATTTTCCGCGCAACAGGAACGGCCGCGCATGAATCTCCACCGGCACTCGCGTGCCGTCTTTGGCTATCAGTATCTGCTCAAAAAGGACATCTTCGTTATTGACGAGGCGTTTACCGATGTAGAGCGCGGAGATGCCGGAGGAGGGATCATCGAGATCGCTCGGCGATAGCGAGAGCATCTCCTCCAGGGAGTAACCCAGGAGTTTGCAGAATAGATCGTTCGCCTCCAGGAAGCGCCCAACCTCACCGTCGGGTGTAATCCCATGGACGGCGAGCGCGTCGGAAACACTCTCGAACAGGCTCCGTGTGCGCTCCTCGCTCTCGCGCAGTTTCTCTTCGGCTCGGAGCCTGGCCAACGCGACAGCCAGGAAATCGCCGAGCATCTCCCACATCGCGATTTTCTCCGGCGAGAACAGTCCCCGCCGCTTGTCGTTGAACTGGATCAGTCCCAGGCGTTCGCCGCCAGCCTTGAGGGGGATGAGAGCGATGGACTCATAGCCTGATTCACTGCAGTGGCCGCGCTTCCGGGTCTGCCTGACCTCGTGAACGTTCGTGGTTCTGAGCTCGATTGCGCTGTTGGTCCAGAAGCTTCCCAGCGCGGTGAACCAGGGCTTGCTGGAATCGATGTGACCGCAGATGACGTCTCCGCAGCGGCATTCGACGACTGGCTCACCCGCCGAATCTCGTACGACTTCTCCGAAACAGTCTTGGGAGCAGAGCGAGTTCTCAAGGCGGATGAACTCTGGAGGAAATCCAAGAGCCCGGAAATATGGGAAGTCGGAGCCTTCGCGAAGCCGTATTGCGACGGCTTCGCAGGTGGAGTGCTGCTGGAAGAATCTGACCGCTGAATCGACCAGGTCGCCGCTTCCGGTAGCGGCATTTACGAGGCGGAAAAATTCAATGGTTAATGCGCGCTCCTGCTCCCATCGCGCCGGTCCGGCGCGATCGCATCCTGCTTGTTCAACGGGAGTTTGGTCGCCGTCCGGTGAGACACCGTTTTCTGCTGGCATAGAGCGCGTCCAGTATTGCACTGTGGCGGGCGCCTGAGGCCGCAAACCGCCTTGCAACCGTTCTTTGGGCGAGGATAGCGCAGGAATAGCCGGTATACAAGGTTCCGTTAGTCACCATGCCTGGCGGCGGTTTCGCTTCGGAACCGGCCGAACGGGGCAGGTGCCCGGCAGGGCAAAACTCCGCCTTGCCGGGGATGAGGCTAAGGCTTTGCCGCCAATTGCTGGAAAATTGCAAAAACCGCACCCTGCGGATCCTGGAGGATGCCAAAGCGCCCGACATTTTCCAAGGTCATGAGGGGCATGCAGAATTTGGCCCCGAGCTGCTTCGCCTGTGCCGCCGTGTCGTCACAGTTTGTGACCATGAAATACGACATCCAATGCGCGGGGATGTGCGCGCTCTCCGGACGCAGAGGAGGAATGCCGCCAATGAACTCTTCGCCATTCTGGATGTGCAGATAGCCTGAGGGCGGGTCGCTGTGGGTGTCAGCCGTGAACTTCCAGCCGAAAACGTCAGAATAGAACTTCTGCGCACGTGCGGGATCGGGGGTGTTCAAGTCCGCCCAGCAGAGCGAGCCATGTTCGCCCGCGACCTGGATGCCCATGCCCTTGTTAGGCTGCCAGATGCAGAATGCCGCGCCGGTGGGGTCCTGTATAACACTCATGCGGCCTACGTCCATTACATCAAAGGGCGGCGCCAACAATTTGCCGCCGGAGGCATTGGCGCGCGCGGCCGTGGCGTCGGCGCTTTCGACCTGAATGTAGAGCATCCAGTGCGGGGGAACTCCAGCGGCCCTCAGCTCGGGGCGAAGAGTGGTCGCGGCGCCCGCGTCGCGCCCCTCAAGCCGGAACATTGTGTAAAAGCTCCCTGGCCCCATGGGTTCATCTTTCGAGGTCCAGCCAAAGATTGACTCGTAGAATTTCTTGGCGGCGTTCTGATCTGTTGTGGAGAGTTCCACCCAACAGAAGGAACCGGGCTTGTGCTGTTCGATAGTTGGCATGGCGCAAGAGTATATAACGGCTTTCAGACGGCAATTTGAATTTTTGTCGAAAAATTCGCCGCACCAGAGCTCCATCGGCGCTTGCCGGGGGAAGTCGCGGCTAGCGCGGGTCGCCCTCGCCTGGGGCGAGGAACAGATTCTCTTCTAGGCCGTGCTGGCGGGTGTAGAGGTCGTAGTAGCGGCCCTCGTGGGCAAGCAGATTCGCGTGAGTTCCACGCTCGACAATGCGCCCTGCCTCGACGACCAGAATCTGATCGGCGCGCCGGATGGTGGAGAGGCGGTGGGCGATGACGAAGGTGGTGCGCCCGCGCATGAGATAGGCGAGGCCGCTCTGGATGATGGCTTCGGACTCGGAGTCGAGGCTGGAAGTGGCTTCGTCGAGGATGAGAATTCTCGGATCGGCAAGGATGGCGCGGGCGATGGACAGCCGCTGGCGTTGTCCGCCGCTCAGTTTGACGCCGCGCTCGCCGATAATCGTGTCATAACCCTGCTCAAAGGTTTCGGCAAATTCATCGACGCGGGCGATGCGGCAGGCCTCCAGGACCTGCTCCTCGGAGGCTTGCGGGCGCGAGAAGGAAACATTCTCCCGAATGCTTCCGTCGAAGAGAAATGAGTCCTGGAGTACCACTCCGAGCTGGCTGCGGTAGCTTTCCAGTCGCACGGTCGAGAGATCGGCGCCATCCACCAGCACCTGGCCGCTCTGCGGCGAGTGAAAGGCCGCGAGCAGCGAAATGATCGTCGACTTTCCAGATCCCGAAGAGCCTACCAGCGCGGTCAGCGTGCCGGGCAAGGCCTGGAAACTGATCGAGTGGAGCACGGGCTTGTCCGGCGCATAGCCGAAGGAGACATCGCGAAATTCCACCTCGCCGTCGATGCGGCCCAGGCGCTCGGTACGCTTCGGGTCTTCATTTTCCGGATGCTCGTTGAGTACCTCGCGGGTGCGCTCAAGCCCGGCCAACGCTTCGGTAATCTGGGTTCCGATTCCGACGACCTGGAAGAGCGGCGCGGCCAGGTATCCGAGGAACATGATGTAGGTAAAATAGCCGCCCATGCTGAGCTTGCCCGCCAGAATCTGGCGCGAGCCCATGAACATCACAATCGCTCCCACCACCCCCATAAGCATGGCGGAAGAGAGTCCCAGCAGGGAAGAAGCGGTCAAGGTTCGGAAGACGTTTTGAAGCAGGCGGTCAAGCCCGGCGGCGAAGACCTCATGCTCGCGCGCTTCGGCGTGGTAACCCTTCACTACGCGGATTCCGCCCAGCGATTCTGTAAGGCGTCCGGTGACCTCGGCGTTGATCTTGCCGCGCTCGCGGAAGATTGGGCGGATGGTTTGGAACGCCTTGCGCAACAGCACACCGAAAACCAGCAGGAACCCGAAGGCAATGGCGGTCATCACGGGGCTGATTCGGACCAGGACGACAAAGGCGATTCCTGCCGTCATCAGTCCCCCGACAAAATCGATCAGTCCGGTTCCAATCAGGTTGCGGACGCCCTCCACGTCCGTCATGATTCGCGAAACCAGCGTGCCCACCTTGGTTGAGTCGAAATATTGCAAGGGCAGGCGGCCAACGTGCTCCTGCACGCGGCTGCGTAGCTCCGCAATCAGCCGCTGCGCGGCCTTAGAGAGAGTCTGAGTCAGCGCGAAGGATGTGAGTCCCTGGATGAGCGTGGAGAGCAGCACAACCCCAACCAGGGGCAACAGCAGGTTTCCGCGATGTTTACCGATTACATCGTCCACCAGGAACTTGGTAGACGCGGGGAGCACCAGCCCGGTGATGCGGTTGATGACCATCAGGACAAGTCCGAGCGCCAGCAGGCGGCGGCGCGGACGCATCAGCGCCCAGACTTCGGGCAGAGCTTTGAAAGCCGAGAGGGGCGTAACGGCGTGCGGTTCAGAGCTGGACTTGAGGTGGCGGCTTGCGGGTTCGGAACTGGATCGGTAATGCACGTTGCTATTGTCTCATTCCGCGCCGGCGCATGGCTCCTGGACCGGAGGCTTCCCGTCGCGGGCCGCCTGGTGTGGGACAACGAAGAGGCCCGCCGGGGCGGGCCTCTTGCCTACAGGAACGACTAGGATTACTTGGTTGCAGTGCCAGCATCGACGGGCTGGGTGGCTGCCGCGGCCGGCGGGTCGGAGGCCGGAGCATCTGCCGCTGGAGCCGGAGACTGCGGGGCGGCATCCGCCTTGGGCGCGGGAGATGAGCCATCCGGCGCAAGACGTGTCAGGTGCGGGAAGACTGGAGTAACTTCGAACGGCATCTTCTCACGCGCTGTCAGCAACTGCACCGGCTTGGCCTTGTTGATTTCGATCTGGTTGTTCCAGGGATTGACCCGGATTCGGCCGCCAAGCGGGAGCGCGGCAATCTGAGTTACCTTGTTCACCTCGAGTTTCGGCGCAGACCCGGTCAGTTCCTTGAGGCGAAGGTCGCCTGAAGCACCGGTGAACAGCGAGTTTCCCATGTCGGAGCGGATGAGGTGCGGCAACGCGCCGCGGCGCGCATCCACCTGACGGAGGAAGAGTCCCACGGATTCCAGCTTGTCCTTGTAAGGAGAACTCTGGAGGATCGCGAGGGCTTTTGTGTCTGCTTCCTTCTCTTCATCCAGAGTGCGCGTGAAGTGCATGCGGCGCAGAAGCTGCTCGTCGGAGACGATGCTGCGGTCCTTATAGGCGAAGGTCGTGTCAGTGGGATGACCGAGCACAATGTGCGCCAGTTCATGTGACAGCACGGCGGCCAGCGAGGCTTCGTCGGGAAGAACGTCGAGCATTCCGCGGCTGACGAAGATGGTGTGCCCGACGCTGAAGCTCTCCAGCGGAGACGTGAGAAGAACGCGGCAGCGAACTTCGGGCTGGATGTCCAGGTTGTTGGTGATTTCCAGGTTATTGATAACCGTGTTGAGAACCCTGTCGACTTCGCCGGTGCGGGCAAGCAGTCCGCCACGTTCGAGGCGCTCGATCACGTTATCCTCTGCCTGGCGCAACCACGCGCGTTCGGCTCCAACCGGAGCAAGATCCTGCGCCTTCTCGCTGTTGTCCTTGACGGCGCTTGCGTCATCCACCAGTACTTCGGTGAACTCGTTTTCGGCGTGGCCCTTGCCGACGTTGTATCCCCAGATGCGGGTTTCGGCCTTATAGGTGCCGCCGCGAACCTTGGTGCCCTGGAGCTCCTTGTCTTCGCTGTAAACGTAGGCGGGCAGCCAGACGCCGGGGCGCATATTCAGCCGCCAGGTGTCAAAGTGCATGTACTGTCCGCGGGAGGCATGAGAAAACGTGCCGTTGAAACGCACAATGTTGAAGTCGCGGTCTTCCACCCAGATACGCCCAACGAAACGGCCTTCGCCGGAACGGGCTTTCGGAGCTACGTCAATGACGATGCAGCGCAGGTCGCCGAGAAATTCGCGGCCCTGGTAATCGAAGGTATAGTGAGCGCGATCCAGTCCGCGGAGATCCATCAGCATCATCCAGGAGAAACCCTGGCCGATAAACTGCGTCTTGTACTCCTTGGAGAGTCCGTGCATGATGCGGCTCAGGAATCCGGCCTCTGGATGGAACGAAGTGTCCATCAAGGTTTTTCCGAATCCAACGCGAGTCAGGAAATACTGATCGCCGTAGGGCACCAGTCCCAGCTCTTTATCAGGACGCATGTACTGGAGATAAGTTTCCACCAGCGGGGAGTACGTACGAAGAGCCTTGGTATTCTCAGCTTCGCGCGCCAGGACGCGATCAACCACTTTGTCAAATGCTGAATTCGCTGGGACGGGCGCGGGCGCCGCTGGGCGTTTTGCGGCGAAAAGGGTGCTGGAGACCGCAACTAAGATTCCCAGTAGCAGGTACTTCACTCGTCGTTCCATTTTGTTCCTCGGTTGGTCCTACGTTTAAGAGAGCTGAAAGACTACGTGAAGAGTGGCGTTGGAGTCTACCGGGCGGCCATCACGCAGCGCCGGAGTAAACTTGAGTCCCTGCACCGCTCGCTGTGCTGCTTCGTCCAATCCGTAACCAAGCCCTCGTACCACACTCAGGACGCGAACTTTTCCGTCGGCTGTAAAAATCACGTCCAACAGAACTTCACCCTCAACCCTACGCTGTCGGGCCTCGGCGGTGTATACAGGGTTCGGCTTACTTTGAATGGAAACCGGGGCTGTAGTGCCCTGATGATTCGTTGTATTGGCGCGGTGTGCGTTGTCGGCATTGGATGGCGCCGCTGCGGCGGTAAAGCCGGTGGATTGGATACGGCCCTGGCCGGCGCTTCCGCCGCGTCCGTTTCCGCCCTGTACGGCTACGCCATTTCCAAAGCCCGCGCTGGCAACGGTTCCACGTACTCCGTTGGCGCCGCCCGTTCCGTTTCCATAGCCCGCGCCTGCGGGGAGATCAAATGAGCCAGATGCGGCGATGTTCGAGCGGTTGCTGCCGTGCGCGTTGACCGGAACTCCGTTGGGATCGCCGAACCCGCCTGTCTGCACCTTGCTGGGCGCAATATGCTGCAACGTGGGCGTAGCGGAGCTTCCACCAAAGGTATTGGTCGCGACGATCTTGCTTGTAGCCTTGGGGCCGGGAAGTGCGTTCAGCACCTTCGAGTCGAACTTTGGGGTGGCGATGGCAACCACGGGCTGGGGTACTTCCGGCATTTCCGCGGCCCGGTGAATACGCTGAGGCTGTTGCACCATCAGCACTGGAGCCGTGATCTTTGGGGGCGCGGCTGGAATTGGCGGCGGCAAGAGCTTTGCCACCGGTCGTGGCCTCTTCATCCGCTCAACCTGTGGCACCAGGTCCGGCGACGGCGCCACCAGTTCAATGCGTCCAACCTGAGCAGGAGTGAACTTGGGAGCCGTAATCGCGTACATCAACAGCAACGCAACCATCGCCGCCTGCGCAGCGTAACTGGCCGCGAAGGAACCCAGCCGGGTCCGGCTTGGTACACGATCGAGATCCAGGAACGAAGGGCTACCGTAGCTACTCATGCCATTCCCCATTCTTCTGCCAATGCTAGCCGGTTGGCCGAATCCGATGCGCGAACTCCAGAAAAGCCCAAGAAGGACTGCTCCCAGCTACTCTGAAGGTCTTGCATACATCTGATTGATTCGCAAATTACCGGATTGTTTGCCATATTGTATTTCCAAAGTACCGTACAAACAAAACCGTGTAACTTCCTGATTAACATCAAGCCCCGTCACGGAATTACTTAGTTCCCCGGATTAGTTAGATGACGTTCCCCGGGGAATCGAGACGAAACTTCGAAACCATCTTCAGATTCGCAGCTTTACAAGAATCATGGGGGCTGCCGCTGGACAGGGTCAAGTTACCTGAGTAGTACTGCTGCCAGCCGTTAGGCACCTATTCTCCGATTACCTTTATGAGTACCCTTTTGCTCCTCCTGCCATCGAACTCAGCGTAAAACACGCGCTGCCACGGCCCCAGATCAAGCCTTCCAGAGGTAACCGGAACGATAACCTGGTGGTGAACCAGCATGGATTTCAGGTGTGCGTCCCCGTTGGTTTCGCCAGTCTGGTGGTGCTTATATTCCGGGTTACGGGGTGCTAGTTCTTCGAGCCACTTCTCAATATCCTCAATCAGTCCCTCTTCGTTGTCATTCACATAAACCCCAGCCGTGATATGCATGGCGGAGACCAGCGCAAGGCCATCCTGGATTCCGCTCTGCCGCACCGCTTTTTCAACCTGTGGAGTAATGTGAACATACTCATGCTCATGGCGAGTGTTAAAAGTCAGATATTCGGTGTGTGATTTCATGCACTGAAGTGTAATGCGGGAGACGGGGAACCAGTCCAGCTCCAGCACAGGTATAATGCCCGGCAATGAACGAACAGGATGAACTTCGTGCGCTGCGTGAGCTGGTTGCGCAACTGACCGAGCGCGTGTACCGGCTGGAACAGACGCTTCGCCCGGCGGCGTCCACTGCCGGAGTTGAAAAGTCCGCTTCCGCACCGGCGCCTCCGGCGGCGCAGTTCCGCCCGGCGGTCGCTGCGCCGGCCATGCCGCAAGCGCCATTGAATTCTTCGCGAGTCTCCGTGGTCAGCGCTCCGAGGCCCAGCGCGCCTCCGGCTGCCGGGCAGGAGGAATCGCTCGAACGCCGCATCGGTTCCCAGTGGTTCAACCGGGTGGGAGTGGTCGCCGTACTGGTCGCAGTCTCCTACTTCCTGAAGCTGGCCTTTGACAATGGCTGGGTTGGCCCCGGTCTTCGCGTCCTGATCGGGCTCTCAGCCGGACTTGGCCTCTGCTGGTGGAGCGAGCGCTTCCGGCGTCCAAGTTCCCTGGCGTTTTCCTATTCGTTGAAGGCGGTCGGGGTTGGCGTTCTCTATCTCTCGTTGTGGGCCTCGTTCCAGCTCTACCATCTGCTGCCGGGAGCGATCGCCTTTCTCGCGATGGTGCTGGTGACGGCCGGTACCGCGGGGCTGGCGATCGCACAGGATGCCGAGTTGCTTGCCGCCCTGGCGCTGCTGGGCGGATTGCTGACGCCCATCCTCTGCGGCACGCATGAAAATCACCAGGCCGCGCTCTTTCTCTACCTGTTGCTGTTGTCGGCGGGAGCATTCGTCTTGCAGAGGGTCAAACCCTGGCCGCGCATCCTGCTGGGAGCATTCACCGGCAGCTTTCTGCTGGGGACGGCATGGTTCAACAGCTATTACAGCGATGACCAGTTCGGCGAGTCGCTGCTGTTCTTCACGTTGCTCTTCGCACTCTTTGCCGTGGCACCGCTCTACGCCATGCTTGAACCGGAGCGCGACCGCCCGACGCGCCAGACCGGACTGCTGGTTGCGCTCCTCAACGCGGCGGCGTACTTCGCCGCAATCTATTCGCAGCTGGAAGTCACGGGCGTTGCCGTGCAATCCCGTGCCTCGGCCTACGCCTTCGGACTGGCCTTTGTCTATGTCGCGCTGGCTCTTGCGCTCGAGCGCCGAATCTCCGAACTCCCCGGCGTGGAGAGGCTTTTGCCGGTTGCACACTACGGGCTCGCCGTGTCATTCCTCACCATCGGCATTGCGCTCAGGCTGCATCAGCACTGGATTACGCTTGCATGGCTGGCGGAGGGCGCGCTGCTCTTCTGGGCCGGAGCCAGCACGGAGCGCCCGAGGATCAAGCTGTTTGCCGGCGTGGTCGTGGCTCTCGGCTTATTGCGACTGTTGCTGCTGGATCTGGATCAGTGGCGCGTGCAGCCAACCATCTTCAACCCGCGCCTGGCGACCTTTGCCTTTGCCATCGCCGCGTTGTTGTGGATGATCTATCTCGACCGGGATTCCGCGGATGACGGATTGGAAGCTACGGCGAGAGCTGTTGCCGTAGTGGTGGTGAATCTGTTGGCGCTGCTCGCGGCCGGGCTGGAAATCCATGACACCTTCGCGGTTTTGCTGCGTGGAACCGTCTTCGATCCCAGAAATCCTGCCTCCTACAACGTGGCGCAGGCGAGGCATGGCCTCGTCATCCTTCGCAACTTCTCATATTCCGCGTTGATCATGATTTATGGCGCGGCGTTGATGTGGATGGGCTTCGCGCGCAAGTCGGCCTTCCTCCGCTGGCAGGCCATTGCGCTGATCGCCGTTACCGTGATCAAGGTGTTCCTGTTCGATACGTCTGCGCTGGAGCACGGCTGGCGGGTACTCAGCTTCATCATTCTGGGAGCGCTCTTGCTGGCTGTTTCCTACGCCTATCAGCGCGACTGGCTGGGCCTGCAAGGCACTCATTCAAGCCAATGAGACTCTTAGCGCGCTGCGATGGGGCGGCGGAACAACTCGCTGCCGTCGGAGGAGAGAAAAAGCAGCGTGCCGTGCTCCTCGCGGATGCTCGCCACCGGAAGCCCCTGCACGAAGTCGTCCAGCAACTCAAAGCGTCCCCCGCGTTCATGGAAGAGCAGGTAACGCTCCTTCTCAGCTCGTGGAATCTCGATGGAGACTGCTTCGAGCGCGCTTCCGTCAGACATTCGAGCGGGGACGCCGCCCAGGCCATAGCCTGGAAACTTGATTTCAAAAGCCCCGTGAATCATATCGGCGCGGCTGGAAAATGAGCGCGCGATTGGCGCCTCCGTCACCAGCTTCTGCACCCGTGCGTTTTCCGAGGGATCAATGTTGTTGGGGTCGTCCTTGTAGGCCTCGTAGCTCCCGTACTTTCGTGAGAGCTTGATGGACTGTCCCTGGTACTCCATGGTGTCATCGCCGCCAAAGTAGCCCTGCTCCGAGAGCCAGCCCCAGACGAACACCACCGCAATCCCGGCGACGATCCACCAGCGCTTCCTCATACAAGCGTCCTGCTTACGAATCTTCCATCTCTGAAATCCACTCGGGTGGCTTCAGAATCTCTCTAGGCTTGGGCCCGTCGGCCGGACCAACGATGCCGTCGCGCTCCATGAGGTCGATGAGGTGGGCGGCGCGTCCGTAGCCAACGCGCAACCGGCGTTGGATCAGCGAGGTGGAAGCCTTGCCGAACTCGAAGACCAGCCGCACCGCGTCGTTGTACATGGGATCGTTGTCGTCGGCGTCGCCTTCCAGTCCGCCATCTTCTCTCGCGCTGTTGCTCTCGTCCGTGGGAGCTGCGAGGAAGCCGTGTTCGTACTGTGCCGTGGCTTGCGCCTTCCAGAACTCGACGGTCGCCGCAATCTCTTTCTCCGTGACGAACGGCGCGTGCAGGCGCACAACGCGCGAGGAGCCGCTGGGCAGATACAGCATATCGCCGCGTCCCAGCAGTGATTCGGCGCCATTGGCGTCAAGAATGGTACGCGAGTCAATCTTGGTGGCGACACGGAACGACATGCGCGCCGGGAAGTTAGCCTTGATCAATCCGGTGATCACGTCAACGGAAGGGCGCTGAGTGGCGAGCACCAGGTGGATGCCAATCGCGCGCGCCATCTGGGCAAGCCGCGTAATGGACTCCTCAACGTTGGCGCCGTCCACCATCATCAGGTCCGCCAATTCGTCCACGATGATGACGATGTAGGGCAGCGGCTTTTCTTCCGTTCCGTCCTCAAAGAGTGATGGAGTGTAGCCCTCTTCAAAGAGGCGGTTGTACTGGTCAATGTTGCGCACGCCGCGTTGCGCCAACAGTTTGAGGCGGCGCTCCATCTCGCGCACCGCATTGCGCAGGGCGTTGCTCGCCAGCTTGGGCTCGCTGATGATCGGAGTATACAGATGCGGCACGCCGTCGTAGTTCGTTAACTCTACGCGTTTGGGATCAACCAGGATGAGGCGCACCTGGTCAGGCGTGCTCTTGTAGAGCAGGGCCATGATGAAGGCGTTGATGGCCACAGACTTGCCGCTGCCGGTCGATCCGGCGATGAGCAGGTGCGGCATGTTGTTCATCTCGGTCACCATCAGCCGCCCGTTGATGTCCTTGCCGAGGGCGATGGTGAGCTTCGACTTTGAAGCGGCAAACTCCGGGCTTTCCACCACTTCGCGCAACCAGATGGTCTCGCGCTTCTCGTTGGGCACCTGGATGCCGACCGTGGACTTTCCCGCGACGCGCTCAATCAGAATGCTCTCAGCGCGCATGGCGAGGCAGAGGTCATCCTGGAGGCCAACGATGCGGCTGTACTTGATGCCGGCCTCAGGCTTGAACTCGAAGGTAGTCACCACCGGGCCGGGGTTGATCTGCACAACCGTGCCGAGCACGCCAAACTCTCCGCATTTCTGGGTGAGGGTCAGCGCAAGTTCCTTCAACTCCTGTTCGTCGTAAGCCTGCCGCGCCTCAGGGCGGTGCAGCAGCGTACTCGAAGGCAGCTTCCACGAACCCTGCTGTTTGGGCAGGGTGGTGCGGGCCGCGGTGGTGCGCGTCACATCGGCGCGCACGCCGATCGCAATTGCGTCGGCGCTCTCGGAAACATCTGGATACTCCTTGGAGCCGCCGCGCCGCGCCTGTTCGCGTGCCGCCTCGGCCTCCATGCGCTCGATTCCTGAAAGCTCGCGCTCATCGCCGCGCATCGGCGGACGGTAAGTCGGCTGTGCTTCGCGGCGCCCCGCCGGAGCCTCGGCGAACGCATTGTCACGCGAAACCCGGGGCTGGAGCGCAGGCTGCGTCTCCGCCAGGGAGGACACGGCGATGGGCGCGGCTGCCAGGGCCGTGGGACCAGCGGACGCGCTGCCGGTGCGGGCGCTCTTTGCCGCTGCCTGTTCCTGCTTCTCGCGCTCGCGCTGTTTCTTCTCCAGTTGCTTTTGTTCGCGGGCCTTTGCGCGGCGCTCTTTCCAGTCCTGGTAGCGGTCGCGCAGGGCAAAGAAGAAGGTGAACCGGGTCTTCATCCAGAGCCGGAGGCTGATTAGAGAGAATGCAGTTGCCAGGTAGAGTGCGGCTGCAATTGCCGTGAGGGCGACAATGTAAGCGCCAACATAGTTCAGATAGCGCACCAACAGATCGCCCACCAGCCGCCCCACCAGGCCTTCAACGGGGATGGCGTGCGCCCAGCGCATGGGCCAGGGCAGCAGCGCCAGCAGAGCGCTGGCAAATGTCAGCAGGGCGGCAGCGCCCAAGGCTTTTACCACAGGATTTTCAACCGAGTGCGAACGCATCCAGCGGACGGCCAGGAAGAGCAGCATCACCGGCAGCAGGAATGCCACCACGCCCAGCGATTGCAGAATCAGGTCGGAAGAATACGAGCCTACCAGCCCGATCCAGTTGTGGGTGCTTCGCGCATCTGCCGAAGCCGTGGCTGCGTCCAGCGAGCGGTCCAAGGGCGAATACGAGGCCAGGGCCAGCATCATCAGCACGGCCACCGCCAGCAGCAACAGGCCAATCAGCTCATTGAGCCGCTTGCTCTGCGTGGGAACAAACAATCGGGAGAGAAACGTCATAGTGGCGTGCAGGACCGTGACCGGACAAAAACCAACCTAGCGCGCACATACCGCGCCTTCACCGTCCGATCAACGCCAGAGCCTGATTATTATGACCTAATCCGCCGCCAAAGCGCAGTGAAATGGCGAGTGCTGGGTTGATGAGAAGGATTCGCCTCAGGGCCGTAGGGCAAACCAGAGAACCACCGCGCCCACCACAATCCGGTAGATGGCAAAGGGAGCAAAGCCGCGGGTGCGAACCCAATTCATGAACCAGGCCACAACGAAGTAGGCCACCACGAAGCTCACCGCGAAGCCGATGAAGAGCGTGATCCAGTTCTCTGAGGTCATCGCCAGGTGTCCGATGGCCGCAGGCTCTCCGTGATGCGGATGCAGGCTCTTGAACAGGTCGTAGCAGGTCGCCACCACCATGGTAGGAATCGAGAGAAAGAAGGAGAACTCCAGCGCCGCCGAACGCGACATGCCGCCCAGTTGTCCCGCGGCAATGGTGGACATCGAGCGCGAGGTTCCGGGAAAGACCGCCGAGAGCGTCTGGCAGAGGCCGATCCAGACGGCCTGCCCCAGCGACATCTCTTCCACATGGTTGGTGTCACGGGCCAGCGCTCCCCGGGTGTAGAGCGCATCAATCACCCACATGACGACGCCGCCGATTACCAGCGCCGCGCCCATGATCACCAGGCTCTCCAGGTGCTTGCCGATCACCTTGGTAAGCAGAAACGCCGGAGCCGCCGTGCAGAGAAATGCAATCATCACCAGGGTCAGCGGATGGTTGACCACCGTACGGTCGCCGCGCTCGCCGTTGGGGAACGTAGCCACGAACTTCGCGATGCGCGCACGGAAGTAAATCGGCAGCGTGAGGATGGCGCCCAGCTGAATCACGATGGCAAACATCTTCCAGTAACCGTCGTCGAGGGCAATTCCCAGCAAAGACTGGCAGATGCGCAGATGCGCCGTGGAACTGACCGGAAGAAACTCCGTCAGCCCCTCCACAATTCCAAGGATGAGAGCAAGGATGTATGCATGCATGGTGATGTATTGAGTTTATCAGCTTACAAACCAACGATGGATGAATGTCCAGTGACGACGCTCCATCACTCCACCGTCGTCCCATACGCGGGAATGTTTTTCTCCACCATGTAGATCACCCGTTGCGCCCGCGCATTCCACTCCGGGCTGGCGTTCTTCTCGATCACCCTTTGCGCCATGGCCACGGCGCGCTTCTGCGCCTCGGGAATTTTCTTCGACTCGCCTTCGCCGGAGTAGATGGTCACTATGGCCGCCCAGCGGTAGGCCGCGTTGTAGAGCGCCTCGGCGGCCTTCGGCGACGCCGGATGTTCGGCGGCGTACTTCTCGTAAATCTCAGCTTCCTTCTCAGGACACTTCGAGGCTCCCGCCCAGTCGCCGCACAGTTTGTTATCCAGCATCTCGAAGGCGGCAAGGTCTGCCCACTTCGTACCGGGGAATTTCTTGTGAACCAAGTGCATGGCCTGTTCGTCGATTGGTTGCCGGTCGCCCGGACTGGCGGCCTTGTAGGAGGCCCGCGACTGCATATCTTCCTTGTCGAGCTGCCATTGGATATCAGCGGAGCGGTAGAGAGCCTCTCCGGCCAGCGGCGACTTGGGAAAGAGATCGAAGACGCGGTAGTAGAGCCGCCGCGCATCGGCGGCCGCGCCCTTGCGGCCATGGCTGCGGCTGGCCTCGTCCTCTGAGTCGGCGGCCTCGCCAAAGAGAATCTCGTCGCCCTTCGCACTCTGCTCGCTGACGTAGCCCTTGTCGAGAATCCAGCCGGTAACATTGCGTGTGCGGCTGGCTTCCGGGTCGGGGCTGTAGGCGGCGTCCATCAGTGTGGCGATCACGTGTACCCAGCCTGGAGTGCGCTCCAGCACCACTGCTTCGCGTCCCCGGTCGGCGGTTGCCAACCTGGCACTCGTCACATCCGGAGCTACATAAATCACTGCCTTGCGGATGACCGTGCCGCGCTCGGCGGCCAGGGCAGTGCCTGCAAAGAGTCCACACAACAGCAGGCACAGGGTAAGACCGTGCAATTGCCTGGTTCTCGCCGGAGCATTTCTGGAAGACATCATCCCTCCAACACCTCTGCCACCTGTTTCGGATCGGCGTTTCCGCCGCTGATGATTGCCACGGTCTTGCGGCTGGCGGGCAGTTCCGCGCGATGAAAGAGCCATGCAGCCATGGTCACCGCTCCGCTTGGCTCGGCCATCAGCCGCGCTCCAGTGATGATCTGCCGCATGGCCCTTAGAATCTCATCCTCGCTGACCGTTACGACCCCATCCAGATATTTCGTAAGATGCTCGAAGTTCAGTGCCCCGATGCTCTGGGTGCGCAGCCCGTCGGCCACCGTGCTGGCTGCGCTCTCGGCTGCGATGCGTACGACGTGTCCGGCGCTCAGGCTCTGCTGTGCGTCGCTGGCAAGAGCGGGTTCAACGCCAATCACGCGGGCGCTGCTACCGCTCAACTTCACCGCCGCCGCCACGCCGCTGGAAAGTCCTCCGCCACCCACGGGCACCAGGATCAACTCCACATCGGGCATGTCCGCAAGAATCTCCAGCCCGGCCGTGCCTTGCCCGGCGATGATCTCCGCGTCGTCGTAGGGAGGAATCACCACATAGCCCTTCGCGCGCGAGAGTTCCAGCGCCTTTTCGCGGCGCTCGTCACTGCCGTCGCCGACTGTCACAATCTCAGCCCCGAGCGCCGCCGTGGCCTCCCTCTTTACCCGCGGTGCCGCCGCCGGCATCACGATCACGGCGTGAGCTCCCAGCGCCCGCGCGGCAGACGCCACCCCCTGCGCGTGATTTCCCGAGGAGTAGGTGATGACGCCCCGAGCCCGCTCTGCCTCCGTCAGCGAGGCAATCTTGTTGTATGCGCCCCTCAACTTGAAGCTGCCAATCGGTTGCAAACTTTCGGGCTTGAAGTAGAGTTCCTCGGCCGCCGCGCCAGCGCTCAAGTCGAAGTAGCGCACCAGCGGAGTGTGAACCACAACGCCCTTCAGCCGCGCCTGGGCTTCCTGCAGATTCTTCAGTGTAATCATGGTTTGACCTTCGCCCCACTCCACTCCAGGTAAGAGCTCCATTCACTTTGGCCGGGCATTTGCACCTGGAACTTGCCAAACATGATCGCGTCCTTCAATTCATAGATAAGACGGAAGCGCGGTCCCACTTGAGACGCATCCGACAAGAAGATCACAGTAGTTGGAGTCGGCGTGGCAACGTCGTAATGAATCACATGGCCCTCGTTGTCGAAGTAGATGGCCTTCAACGGTTGGCCGGGATCATCCTCATAAACATAGAGCAGGTCTCCGTGGTCACAGTGGAAGGTTTCCGGCCCCTTGCAGGAGGAGGGGATGCTGTGCCGTGCAAGGATGTGATTTCCCAGTTCCATGCTGAACGTGTACATCCCGCTGGCGGTTACGCTTGCGTTCCCCTGCGTCTTTGCCTGCCAGCTTCCTTGCAGAAAGTCCAGCGAACTCCACGGATTCGGTGAAGCGGCGGGGACATTCTGCGATAGAAGCGGCATCGAAAGAAGCAGCAGAAGCGCCGAAGCAAGAATCTTCATCCGTTTCGTCCTCTCATTTATTTCGCAAAGGATGCGGCGCTTCGCCCTAACCGCGCTCAGCGCTTGCCGCGTCCAGCATGTCCAGCATCTCTTTCATCCAATGTACCAGCCTGAACTGGTCCATCACGCTCGAGCCGCCCACCTCCACGTGGCCGATGGCGGGGGAGATAAGCGCTGCCTTCAACACGCCCCGCGGCAGGTCGCGTTCAAGCCACAGAGTTTCAGTCGGAGGCACCACGTTGTCCGCCGAGCCGTGCAGCAGCATCACCGGAACATGAACCTGCGAAAGATAGTAATGCGGAGACGCGGCATCCAGCTCCGGGCGGGCGGCGGCAAGCGCCCGGTGAGTGTCTGCCACCAGCGACTTTGTGTCATGGCCGAAGAGCAGCGCCATGCGCGCCTGTCCCGCGGGACTCAACTTTGCGGCCTCGGCATGCGCCCGCGGCAGGTCTTCCCATAACAAGGTGCGCAGAGTAATGCGCGCCTGCGCCACATCGGCAGGGGCGAAGAACGCTCCAGCATGGGAGTACGCGGTCACCACCGAGCCGTACTCGTGCGCTTTCATCTTCAACAACGTTCCATCAGGAGCGTGCGTCTCATCGGTCTCAAAGAAATCCAGCACCCGCGAGAGGTCGTCGTGCGCCCCAATGGCGATCACTCCGTCAAGCTGCTGTTGCACCCCCGGATCGCTGGCCGCGATCAGTGACATTCCGCCGGCGAAGCTCAGTCCCAGCAGTCCCACTTTTTGCGCGCCGCTGCGCCGCGCCAGCTCATGCACGGCGTCGCCGATGACGGTCGCCGAGTCCTTCGTAATGTTGTAATCGGCCAGGTCGTCCACCTGCGGAGTCAGCACCAGGTATCCATGCGAAGCCAGCGCCCGGGCAAAGCGCCTTAGCCGGGGCTCCACGATTCCCATGTGATGCACGCCCGGAACCACCACCACCGCGCTGGGATGGGCAATCCCCAGCGGATGATAGATGCGTGCCGGCTCGGTGACCACGGATGGAAACGTGATTACCTCTTCAATCACCGGATTTGTATCAAGGCGCATCAGCGCCGACTCCGGCATATCGGCAATCACCATCAGTATGGAAGCCGCGCGCAGGTGGTTGTAAACCGTTGGCGCCAGCGCAAGCAACAGGATTGGCAAGAAGGGAAGCGCCAGCAGGATGCGGGAATACGGACGCGCCGCCGTAGCGGATTGCGCGGCGGATGCTTGCGCCGGGGCTGTTGCATGGGACATAGAACCGTTGTACCGCGCTTCCCCTGTGCAAGGGAAGCCCTAGTCGCGCGGCTCTCCATCTTTTCACCAGACGTAATCATTGGCGCAAGGAAAATGCGCGGATTCTCTCCGCGCATTTCGCCAAATGCTCTTCTGCTGTCCGCTGCCTATATTTCAACAATGACGGGGATAATCAGAGGACGCCGCTGTGTGTTGCGGTTGATGTAGCGCTTCAGGTCGACGCGGATTTTCTCCTTGATCATCCCGTAGTCGGCTACCTCTTCCTTGGTGGAGTGCTCAAGCGTGCGCCGCACCGTGTTGCGCGCCTCTTCCACAAAGCCGTTGTCGTCTGGCGCTCCGGCAAAGCCGCGCATTACGATTTCGGGCGTGCCTTCCAGCTTCCCGGTCAGCTTGTGGACCGCCAGAATCGGCATAACGAATCCATCTTCGCTCAGGTACTTGCGGTCGCGGATGATAATCTCCTCGACGATGTCCGAGTTCGATCCCGAGTCGATGCAGATGCGCCCGACCGGAGCCTCGCCGACGCGGCGCGCTCCTAGTTCGTCAAATTCCAGGATGTCGCCGGTCTCGATCATGATCACGTTTCCGACCGCGCCCTTCATCCCGCCTGCCATTTCGGCGTGGCGCTTCAACTGGCGGTACTCTCCGTGAATGGGAATGAAATACCTTGGCCGTACCAGGTTGATGATCAGCTTCAGCTCTTCCTGGCTGGCGTGTCCGCTGACGTGCACGGGCGGCTTGGAGCCATCGTCGTAGATCACCTTGGCGTCGCGACGGAAGAGATGGTCGATGACGCGGTAGATCGCCTTCTCGTTGCCGGGGATCACCCTCGAGCTGAGCACCACGGTGTCGCCGGCTTCAATCTTGGCGTGGCGATGGTTGTCCACCGCCGCGCGCGAGAGTGCGCTCATGGGCTCGCCCTGGGTGCCGCTGATCATCACCATCACCTGCTCGGGCGGATAGTCACGAATCTGTCCTGGAGTGATCCAGGCCGAGGCCGGCAGATTGATGTAGCCCAGGTCCTGCGCGATTTCGGTGGACTCCGTGAGGCTGCGGCCCACCAGCGCGATCTTGCGGTGGAACTGGTGCGCCATCTCGGCTGCCATCTTGATGCGATGGATGGACGATGAGAAGCAGGAGACGAAGAGCTTGCGCTTGGTGTGGGTGAAGATCTCCTCGAACTTTGGGCGCACCGCGCGCTCGCTCGGCGTGTAGCCGGGCCGCTCCACGTTGGTGGAGTCCTGCAGAAGGGCCAGCACACCCTCTTTGCCGTACTCGGCAAAGGCGTGCAGGTCGAAGAGCTTGTTGTCGGTCGGTGTCAGGTCAACCTTGAAGTCGCCGGTGTGGATGATCACCCCCAGCGGCGTGTGGACGGCAATCGAAACCGCGTCCACAATCGAGTGCGTTACCTGGATGGGATGAATCGTGAACGCCCCAAGCTGGAAGCGTTTGCCCGGAATCATCTCATTCAGTACGGCGTTGTCCAGCAAGCCATGCTCTTCCAGCTTGTCTTCCACGTAGGCCAGGGTGAATTCGGTGGCGTAGATGGGAACGTTCAGCTCGGAGATCAGCCACGGAATGCCGCCAATGTGGTCTTCGTGCCCGTGGGTCAGCAGCACGCCGCGAACCTTTTCGCGGTTCTCCATCAGATAGGTGAGGGCGGGAACGACAACGTCCACTCCGAGCAAATCATCCTCGGGGAACATCATTCCGGCGTCGATGACAATGATGTCATCGTTCCAGCGGATGGCCATGCAGTTCATACCGAACTCGCCAAGGCCGCCTAGAGGTACTATGTGAAGTTTTCCTGCTGGCATGTCTTTTGATGCTAGCACATACCGGGCGCACGCCGCCGGAGCCTGCAATGTGCCTCGTCTCCAGGGCTTCGCCGCCTATGTGCCACCTTTCCCCCCGCGCCGCATCCGACTACACTGGTACACCATGCCTGAAGCAGCAGAAAACAGCTCGTGGCTTGCCCGGCGTCTGGAGTCCACGCTCAAATCCGCGCTCACCCGCGCCTATGAGACGGTTCGCGTCCATCCCGCCGAGTACCTCGCGCACCTCCGCCAGGCGCATGGAATCTCAGCCTCAAGCTACGAGGAGTTGTTCAACCTGCCGCTGGCCGAGATTGACTCCATCGCACGCCAGACGGTGCGCGGCGCCATGAAAATGGCAGGCGCCGAGGGCGCAGGGCTCGGCTTTGGAGGCTTTGCCACCATCGTCCCCGATCTCGGAATCCTGTCGGCGATTACCATGCGCATGGTGCAGAAATTGAGCCTGCTTTACGGCTTCCAGTACAACACCGACGAAGAAGTCGCGGAGCTCTGGATTGCCGCCGCGACCGCCGCCGGAGTGGACATCAGCAAGGACTTGCTGGAGAAGACGCTGCTGAAAACCTTTGTGGAGCGGGTCATCGGGCGCATCGCCGCGCGCTTCAGCGCCGAGTTTGCCGAGAAGATGATCGCGCGCGCGGTTCCCATCCTCAGTTCAGCCGTGGGAGCCGTGCTTAATTATTATTTTGTGCGCGCCTGGGGAAAGCGTGCTCAGGCTCATTTCCGCCAGCGCCACATCGAGGAGCGCAACCGCCGCCTTGCCCAAGGCGCTCCGCAATCCGCAACCCGGAAGCCGCCCATCCTGCTCGGCCCCGCGTCGAGCGATTAGCCGCCGTTCCGCTTCCGCGGCGGCCTGTTACCGTATCGCCACCGGGCGCTCTTTCATCAGGGCCAGGAATCGCTCGTCGTTTCGCATCGGCTCAAAGTCCTTATCGCGATACACTTCGTCGATCCTGGGATAGCCCTCCTCCATCGCGCTGCGCAAAAAATGCAGCGCGCGCTCCGGGTCTCCAATGGACGCAAAGAGCCGCGCCATCACAAACGAGAACTGTGCGCGATCCTGCGGAGAGCCCATCCGCGCGCTGATGCCGCTCTCGGAAGAGCGCTCGAAGAACCCCGGATCCAGTTCGAAGGCTCTGCGATACTCGGCCATTCCGCGCTCGAATTGCCCCGAGTCCATCCTCGCCGCGGCCAGGTTGTTGTGGAACGATGCCGACGACGGATTCAGCGAGATAGCCCGCTCATAGGTCCGGATCGAATCCCCCAGCTGGTGATGCATGTAGTAGGCCACGCCCAGGTTGTTCCAGGCTTCAGCCATGTTCTTGTCTTTGCGGACCGCTTTCCGGGCGGCCTTCTCGGCTTCCACGGTATGCCGCAACATCAGCTCGGAGATTGCGATCTTGTTGTAATACCCGGCGGTCTGGTGTTTGCGGACCGCCTCGCGGTAGCAGTCCAGCGCCGACAGATAATCCTTCGCGGAGCGCAGCCGGTCGCCAGCCTCATCCAATTCTTCGGCGCTCATGGCGTGCATTTCGGCCAGCGTCGGCGCCTTTGCGGTGGAGACCGCAGGAGCCGCCTCCGGTGCTTTGGCTGAGACCGATTGAGCAGTGTCTATCAGGGAGCCGGGCTGCGCCTGCCATGGATTGGCCGCGCCCATGGGAAGCGCGGTGAGCAGCGCAAAACCGGTGATACAGAGAGTTCGGAAAGCCATATCCCACACCCCAAAGGCGGCCCCGGAAACTCACCTCCACGGGCCCGCGCCATCTTGCTTGAGAATGTTAGACCTATCTCTGGCTGGAATTGTTCCCGTCTTGAGCTTTATTTTTGTCCTTGTCGTCCGCCCCGAAGATTCCAACCACCTTGCCCCAGAATCCCTTTTTCTTCTCTGTCTGGCCCTGGGCCGAGAGCTGTTCGCCTCCCGCGGGAGCGCCGGCGGCCTGCCGCGGCTGGTTCGGCGGAATGACCCGCCCCGGCTGATTCACCGGCGGAGCTACGGGCGCGGCTGTGCCAAACACCTTCTGGAATACGTTGCGCTGATCCGTGTGGTCACAGGTCTCCTTCGGCTCCGAGCCTTCGACGAATACCAGGTTGTAATCATCCGGACAACTCGCGGTGGCGAGCAGGTTGCTCGCCTTGTCCAGTGCCACGGTCACCACGCCGTCTGGCGCGGTGAAATCCTGGGTGCCGCTGTACTGCGGCAGGCGCACGGCCTTCTTCATGAACTCTGCCCAGATCGGTCCCGCCGTCGTGCCTCCTGCCAGTTTCAGATCACTGTAATCGTCGTAACCCACCCACACAATGCAGAGCAGGTTGCTCGTGTAGCCCGCAAACCACGCATCGTGCGAGGTGCCGGTCTTACCCGCCGCCGGAGCCGTGAAGCCGCGTGCGCGGACCGTGTAGCCCGTGCCGTGGTCGATCACGTTCTGCATCATGTTGGTCACCACGTAGGAGACGCGGGGATCCAGCACCGGGCGCTGGTCAGTGTGGAAGTCTTCCACCACGTCGCCGTTGGCAGCGCGGATCGAGTGGATCAGCAGAGGGTCGATGCGCACTCCCTTGTTGGCCAGCACCGTGTAGGCCCCGGCCATCTCGATGGGGCTTGCGTCATAGGCGCCCAGCGCCGCCGCCGGAGTTGCCCTCACGCTGGCGATTCCAGCGCTGCGTGCAAGGTTCGCAACCTTGTCGTAGCCCGCCATCTCGGCCATCTTCACCGTGGCATTGTTCAGGGACATCTGCAGCGCGTAACGCGCCGTCACCTGGCCGTGATACTCATCGTGATAGTTGCGCGGATCGTAAACCTTGCCGTCGAATTCAAACGTTGTCGGGGAGTCGTCGATCAGCGAGATCTGCGTAAACACCGGGTCTGTGCCCTGCGCCGTAATCGCCGAATTCATCGCCGCCGCGTAGACGAACGGCTTGAAGATGGAGCCAGTCGGACGCTTGGCGATGGCATGATTCAACTGGCTGAAACCGTAATTTCTGCCGCCTACCAGGGCCAGCACCTCGCCCGTGTGCGGGTCCAGCGCCACCAGCGCCACCTGCGGAATCGGCCCGGCGGTCGTCGTCTGTTCGATCTTTGCGTCCTTGCCCTTGCCCACCTTGGTGCGATGGCTGCGCTGCTTTGCCACCTGCTCGTCCACCAGTTTGATTCCTTCCGCAACCGCCTCGGCAGCGGCATGTTGCAGATCGGGGTCAAGCGTGGTGTAGATGCGATAAGCGTTCTCGTTCAGATCGGTTTCCGAGTGCGAGCCGGAGAGCGTGTCCTTCACCAGATCGACAAAGTACGGGGCGTCGCTGGCCTCCACGTTCGGCGCGCTCAGCTTCAGCGGAGTCGCCTTCGCCCGGTCGCACTGCTCGCGGGTGATCGCCCTGGTCTCCACCATCGACTCCAGCACCACGTTCCGCCGCTCCAGCACCTTCTCCGGACGCTTATACGGATTCAGGAGGTTGGGGGACTGGATGATGCCGGCGATCATCGCCGCCTCGGGCAGCGTGATCTCCTTGATGTCTTTGCCAAAGTAGGAACGCGCCGCCTCGCCGAATCCGTTGATCGAGAAGGACCCGCGCTGGCCCAGGTACACCTGGTTTGCATAGAGCTCGAAGATCTGCTGCTTGTTGAACTTTTGCTCCAGCTCAATCGCAATCAGCATCTCCGTAAGTTTGCGCGTGATTTTCTTCTCGGGAGAAAGGAAGAAGCCGCGCGAGATCTGCATCGTAATCGTGGAGCCGCCGCGGCGGATGCCCGCTCCCCTTAAGTCCGTGACAAACGATCCGATCAGGCTCAGCCAGTTGATGCCGCCATGCTCAAAAAACTTGCGGTCTTCAATGGCCAGCACTGAATCCACCATCACCTTGGGCAGATCGTTGTACGTCAGAATCTGGCGCTTGGTGCGGTCCTGCCCCTGGAAGAGCGCGGTTACCAGCTCCGGCTCCAGTTCGTAGGAGTCCAGCGCGGCGCCCGAGTTTGAGCCAACGCCGAGGATGCTCTCCACCCGTCCATCGGAGCCTTGCAGAATTCGCGCCCCGTCGGTGGAGTGGTACGACCCAGCGCCCGGCTTGATCTCGATTCCGCCGGAGAGCGTGCGGAAGGTTCCCATCGGCGACCCCGCTGTGCTCTCCGATTCAACGTAGCCCGCGCGGCGAAGCATCGCCGCAATCTGCGCGGGCGAAAACCTGTCTCCCGGATGCACCGTCACTGGCCGGGCGAAAATCTTTGCCGAGGTCGAAAAGATCTGCCCGCTCATCTTCTCGCTGATAATGTGGTCGTATTTCACATAGAAATACGCAAAGCAGGCAAAGAGGAACAGCCCGGCAAAAATGAAAATTGCCACACAGGCGCGGAGCAGCTCATTGCGCGAGCCGCCAGAAGAACCCGGAATTTTAAGTTTGATGGCCACGTTGATGCTGCCCGTATTGTAAGACACTAAAGAGACGCAAGGAAGCAGCCGCCCAGTGCGTCTGCCGCCAAAACTCCAATTCAACCAGACTGGCGGGAGATTGTCGCGCCCCCGAACCAGCCCAGCCACGTCTATTCAGCAATCTGAGACAAGCAACGGCCCGGAGCTCCTGCGAGTCCGGGCCGCAAAACCTGCCACCGCATCCTGCTTCTACTTCATGACGTTCTTATTGCGGGTGCCGGTTGTGAACCGCAAGTCCAGCGGATGAATCGGCAGATCGACGTGCACCGTGTACGTCGCAACAATCGAGAGTTCGGCGGCCGTGCGGTCCACCTTGATGTCCTCGGCCGTGAGCGGAACATTGATGTCGCACGCCTTCTGAGCCACAACTTTCGCAATCTCCGGGTCGGGCTTTGCGTTGTAGGTGTAGAACAGCGCCTGCTCTTCCAGCAAACGGTCCAGCTTGTAATCTCCCCAGTACACCGGGAGCACCTTGTACAGCACAAATCCGCCCACCAGCAGCACCAGCAAACCTAGAATGGACCTCAATTCCTTCATCGTCTTCTCCTAAGCCCGCGGGTTGTACAGACCTTGGAGGTGAGCCAGCACAGCGCCCACCGCAACTTCCGCCTTTTGTGCCTTGGCGCGTTCCACTACTTCCACTTTTCCATCGGCCAGCAGTTTGCCCACGTTGATCCGGTAGGGAATCCCCACCAGGTCCGCGTCCTTGAACTTCACGCCCGGCCGCTCATCGCGGTCGTCCAGCAGCACATCGTAGCCTGCCGCTTCCAGCTCGGCGGCAATCTTTTCCGAGGCTTCCACCAGCGTCGCGTCCTTCACATTCGTCGCCACCACCACCACCGTGAAAGGAGCAATCGACGGAGCCAGCCAGAAGCCGTTGTCGTCGTGGTTCTGCTCAATACACGAGGTCAGGATGCGCTCCACGCCGATGCCGTAGCTGCCCATGATGATCGTGACTTCCTTGCCATCCTTGTCCAGAACCTTCGCCCCCATCGAGTCGGCGTACTTGGTTCCGAGCTTGAAGATGTGTCCGATCTCCACCGTCTTGCCCAGCTTCAAAGGCTCTCCGCAGCGCGGGCATCCTTCGCCCTCCACCACGTTGCGCAGGTCGGCGTAGCTGGTCACCTCAAAGTCCACGCCTACCGTCAATCCCGTAAAGTGATGATCCAGTTCATTCGCGCCGCCCACCAGGTTCTTACGCCCGCGCAAGGCCTCGTCCATGATGATCACGAAAGCGTCGGCATCGCCTGCGTACCCGGCCTTGCCCTTGTTCTCAACAGCCTTCACCTGCTTCAGTCCCACCGGTCCCAGGTATCCTGCCGGTGAGCCAAAGTACTTCACGATCTCTTCTTCCACCATCGGACGGAACTCGCGCCCGCCGATCGCCCCGGAGAGCTTCGCTTCGTTCATCTGGTCATTGCCGCGCATCAGCACCAGCAGCGGACGATAGGTAGCCGCCCCCGCTGCGGTCGTTCCGTCCGTCAGCACGTACGCCAGCGACTTCATATTGTTGTTCACCGGAGTCTTCAGGAACGCTGCGACTTCATCAATCGTCTTCGTTCCCGGCGTGTGAACCTTCTCGCGCCCGTTGGACGCAAGCTCCTCCACGGCCTCCAGTTTGCTCGTCGCCTTCTCCAGGTTCGCCGCGTAGCCGCACTTGCCGCAGGATGCCACCAGGTCCTCGCCCGCGTCGGTGTACACCATGAACTCCTGCGACTGCGATCCGCCCATTGACCCGGAGTCTGCTTCCACGGCCACAAACTCCAGCCTGCAGCGCGCGAAGATGCGGCGGTACACCGCATCGTGCAGGTCGAAGCTCTTGTCCAGCCCGGCGCGGTCCACGTCGAAGGAGTAGGAGTCCTTCATCGTGAACTGGCGCACCCGCAGCAGCCCGCTCTTGGGGCGCGGCTCGTCGCGGAACTTCGTCTGAATCTGGTACCAGATCTGCGGCAACTGTTTGTAGCTGCGCAGTTCCTTGCGCGCAATGTCGGTCATGATCTCTTCGTGAGTCATGCCCAGGCACAGGTCCGCGCCCTTGCGGTCCTTCAGGCGGAACATGTTGTCGCCCATCACGTCCCAGCGTCCGCTCGCCTCCCACACCTCGCGCGGATTCAGCGCCGGCAGGTAGAACTCCTGTCCGATGGTGTCCATCTCCTCGCGCACAATGCCCGTGATCTTGAGAATGGTCCTCTGGGCCAAAAACAGGTAGGAGTAGATTCCAGCCGCCAACTGCCGGATATATCCGGCGCGAACCAGAAACTTGTGGCTTGCAACTTCCGCGTCAGCCGGAGCTTCGCGGAGCGTGGGGATAAACAGCTTGGACCAGCGTTGCATAGAATGAGTGGATTCCCGTCTTGAAATGGTGAAAGCTGATTGTAACAAGTTGAGAGCGGCCACGTCAGATGGCCCACAGTTCGTCACCCGGGCTGGGGAAGTTGTGAGTTGAAAGGCCTACTTGCGACAGGTATCGCGTGAATGCAGTGTATCTGCAATAATTTCCGCATGTTCGACGAAGAAATATTGACTTTCAAGAGACAACTCGCGCTTCTGCTTGTTGGTTATCTTTGCGTTGCAGGCGGTGAGATCGTAATACACTGGCTGCTCGCCCAGCCGTATTGCCGATCTTTGCTCAATATCTATTTGACGACTGATGTCATTGGTAGATCAAGGTACTTCTATTCCGATCTGATTTTGCCTGCTGGCTTGCTTGGGTACTGGAATGGCCGGCTGGATCGTAAGTCTCCCTCCAGGGCCGGAATCTGGTTTGCGATCCCGCTCGCGGCTGGAGTAGTTGCACTATATCCCCTGAATAGGTTCTTGATCGGACACGCCATGTATTGGTGGCCTCAGAACATCTTGTCTGCACTGTTTCTGTTTGTACGAAGTACGATCACAGGAGCAGTGATTATACTTGGGCTTACCCAATGGCTTGGCGATGTGGGTGTTCCTAAGCATCTACGGTAAATGATCTATACCCCCCGATTCTCTTTACAGACGGGAACCGACGTTCAGCCAGTGGACGGTTAGTTGGCAGATAATCGCCAAGCTACTCGCGATCCCCTCCGGCCTTTGCTCTTCAACTTTGAAACCTTGAAACTCTGAAACCTTGAAACCTCGAACCGCGCAACCTGCTTCTCCGCTCGCCCCCCTATCCTCCCCATTCGCTGCCTTATGTCGCTCTCGGATATCAACCGCATTGTTCGCACTCCCTTGCGCACGATACACTTACAGCAAGCTTTCCTGCGGAATCCCGGCTTGTTGCACCCTCTCCTGTCCGGGATCTTACGCGTTCAGCTTTAGGAGGCAACACATTGTCGTCAAACAACCGCTTTCTCTTCACGTCTGAGTCGGTGACCGAGGGGCATCCCGACAAAATTGCAGACCAGATCTCTGATGCAATCCTCGACGCCTGCCTTGAGCAGGATCCTTACAGCCGCGTGGCGTGTGAAACGCTCACCTGCACCGGCCTCGTCGTGATTGCGGGCGAAATTACCACCAGCGCTTATGTCGATTTCCAGGCATTGGTGCGCGGCGTTGTCAGCTCCATTGGATATGACAATGCCCTCTACGGCTTTGACTCGAACACCTGCGCGGTGATTTCGAGCATCAACAAGCAGAGTGGCGATATCGCCATGGGTGTGGATACCGGCGGCGCTGGCGACCAGGGCATGATGTTCGGCTATGCCACCAACGAAACGCCCGAGCTGATGCCAACTCCGATCTCGCTGGCCCACAAGCTCGTGCTCAAGCTCACCGAAGTGCGCAAGAGCGGCAAGCTTCCGTATCTGCGTCCTGACGGCAAGAGCCAGGTCACGGTCGAGTACGACGAAAGCGGTAAGCCGCTGCGCATTGACGCCGTCGTCATCTCAACCCAGCACGCCGAGTCGGTCACCACGGATCAGCTCCGCGCGGACATTCTCAAGTACGTCATCCAGGCCACTCTGCCCTCCACCCTGCTCGACGAAAACACCAAGTACCACATCAATCCCACCGGCCGCTTCGTAGTTGGCGGGCCGATGGGCGACACCGGCCTCACTGGCCGCAAGATCATCGTGGACACCTACGGTGGCATGGGCCGTCACGGTGGTGGCGCATTCAGCGGTAAGGATGCAACCAAGGTTGACCGCTCCGCCGCCTACATGGCGCGCTACATCGCCAAGAACATCGTCGCCGCCGGCCTGGCCGACCGCGTCGAAGTTCAGCTCGCCTACGCCATCGGCGTTGCCGAGCCGGTCAGCGTGCTGGTGGATACCTTCGGCACCGGCAAGGTCAGCCGCGAAGTCCTCGGCGAACTCGTCCGCAAGAACTTCTCGCTGACGCCGAAAGGCATCATCGAGTCGCTCAACCTGCGCCGCCCCATCTTCCAGAAGACCGCCGCCTACGGCCACTTTGGCCGCACCGATCCGGACTTCACCTGGGAGAAGACGGACAAGGCCGAGGCCCTGCGCGAAGGCGCAAAGGCCGCACAGGCCGCTGCCACGAAATAGTTTCATCGCTTGAGTTCAGAGACGGAGAGGGCGTCGCAATCGCGGCGCCCTCTTTGCGCTCCAGGATCACCCATGGTGAAGAATAAACTGTCATGGCGAGCGTAGGGCGCGCTCGCCATGACATGGCTCTAAGTAGAGTGCTTGCACAAGGTCGTCAACCGTCCTACTCTGTTTCCATGGCTGACGAACTTGATGATGGCTTCTCAAGAGCCGTGCGCTTTTTCTGCGGAGCGCTCTTCGGTGCGTTCCTGGGAGTGGGCTTCTTCTTGCGTTCGGCTTGGCGTTACGTTCAAACCGAGCGCATAACGAGCCCATTTCATGGAAGGGGATTGCTCATCACCCTTGGGCTTGCGGCCTTCTGCGGCTTTGGAGCCATGATGGGTGGGGACAGCTTCTGGACCAGGCAGGACTGAGTTACCTTCTCGCCTCCCGCTTCTTTTCCAGCCTTTGCCCTAAGCCTTCTCCGCCGCCTGCTTCTGCTCCATGATCTGCTCGGCTCTGTCCAGAGCCTGCTGGATGTTGACGCAGATGTTCTCCGTCCCAATCTTCTCTTCAAACACTGCCTGATGGATGAGCTTTGCCGGATGTTCCTTGGCTCCGCACAGCAGCAGATGGCGTCCGGAGTCATGCAGGCGCGCGGCCACTTCTTCAATCGCGCCCAGCCCCGTCGAGTCAATCGCGCTCATGCCCCGCAGCCGCAGAATCACAACGGGCGGCAGCGCGTGCAGGCGATGGATGATGATCTCCAGCTTCTGCGCGGCTCCAAACAGCAGCGCCCCCTGCACGGTGAAGACCTCCACGTAATCCGGGATGTGCTTGTCGTGCAGCACATGGGCCCGTCCGGTGAGAATGTAATCCTTGGTCACCGGAGAAACCGAAGTGGTCTCGGCCACGCTGCGGATAAACGTCAGCGCCGCCAGGATCATGCCGAACTCCACCGCCGTCGTCAAGTCGGCCATCACCGTAAGTCCAAAGGTCACCAGCCACACCGCAACCGCCGACTTGTTGAGCCGCAGCAGCCGCCACGTGTCTCCCCACTGTCCCATGTTGTAGCTGACCACGAAGAGGATGGCGGCCAGCACGGCCATCGGGATAAAGCGCGCCAGGGGCGCGGCAAAGAGCAGCACCGCGAGCAGGGTGGCGGAGTGAATGATGCCTGCCATCGGAGTCTTAGCGCCGGAACGGATGTTGGTGGCCGTGCGTGCAATCGCTCCCGTCGCCGGCAGCCCGCCGAAGATCGGCGAGACGATGTTGGCAATGCCCTGCGCCACTAGTTCGACGTTTGGATTGTGCTTGTCGCCGCTCATACTGTCAGCCACCACGGCCGACATCAGCGACTCAATGGCTCCCAGCATGGCAATGGTCACCGCTGAGGAGAACAGCGGCAACACCAGGCTGGTATGGAACTCGGGTAGCTGCAGGTGCGGAAGCCCCGAGGGAATTCCACCAAAGCGCGAGCCGATGGTCTCCACCGGAAGATGCAGCAGCGCGGCCGCGACGGTTCCGGCCACCAGCGCAACAATGTATCCCGGTATGCGCTTGCTGACCTTCGGTGTAAGCAGAATGACTGCCAGCGAAGCCACGGCCAGCGCGGTGGCCGCCACGGAGACCGTGCCCGCGTGTTCCGCCAGTTCCTTCATGCGCGCAAAAAATTCGCCGGGGTTGTGTTCCAGGCGCAGCCCAAAGAAGTCGCGAATCTGGGTGCTTGCGATCAGCACCGCAATGCCGTTGGTGAAACCCATCACCACCGGACGAGGAATGAACTGCACGGCCTTGCCCAGTCCCGTCACGCCCATGATGACCAGCATCACGCCGGCCATCATCGTGCACAGGAAGAGTCCGTGAATGCCATGCTTGGCGAGGATGCCGGCGATGACCACGACGAACGCGCCCGTCGGCCCGCCGATCTGCATCTTCGATCCGCCCAGCAGCGAGATGAGGAAGCCGGTGACCAGCGCGCAATAAATTCCCGCCTGTGGCGACACTCCGCTGGCAATGGCAAAGGCCATGGCGAGCGGCAGAGCAACCAGTCCTACGGTGATTCCCGCCGCCAGGTCGGCGGCGAAGATGCGGGCAGAGTAGCCCTTCAGGCAGAGTACGGATTTCGGAAGATACTTGCTCCAGCGGTGTGCGGAAAAATCCATGGAACATCCATCATAACTCCGTTTGCGCCGCGCTTCATCGGCGCTTCCATCCCATGAGAAAGCGAGTATTCTTGTTGGCGATGACGCGCGCTCGGAAATGGAAGCCACTCACCCCGGATACCTGGAAGGATTTTGAAGCGCTCTTCGGCCCTCGCGGCGCGTGCGGCGGATGCTGGTGCATGACGTGGCGTCTCTCTCGCGCGGAGTTCAGGGCCAACGCCGGAGCGGGAAATCGCGCGGCGATGCGCGCGCTGGTGGACGCGGGCGCGCAGCCGGGAGTGCTGCTCTACGATGATGGGCGCGCCGTGGCATGGTGCGCTGTGGCTCCGCGGGAGGAATACGTGCGGCTCGGCGCATCGAAGGTGTGGGCTCCGGTGGACGAACAGAAAGTGTGGGCCGTGAGCTGTTTCTTCATCGACAAAAAGGCGCGCGGCAAAGGGCTTTCGGTTGCCGTGCTGAATGCTGCGGTGGAATTTGCGCGCGGCAAGGGCGCGAAGATCGTCGAAGGCTATCCGCAGGAACTGGCGGAGAAACTGCCGCCAGCGTTCGTCTGGATGGGAGTGATGCCGACCTTTGTTCATGCGGGTTTCCGCGAGGTCGCGCGGCGCTCGCCGAAGAAGCCGATCATGCGCAGCGTCACCGGAAAAGCGGGCGCAGCAAAGCCCGGCGTGAAAAAACGCGCGGTGAAAAGGTGAAAGCCGGTGCCGCAAGAGACGCTCGCAAGAGCAGCATGTTCCGCGACATGCTGCGGCAGGTAGCCCGCGTGCCGCGCGGAAAAGTTGCAACCTATGGCGACATCGCGTATGCGGCGGGCTATCCGGGAGCGGCGCGGCAGGTGGCGTGGGCACTGCACGCGGAGAGCGCGGGGCTTCCCTGGCATCGCATTGTGGGCGCGGGCGGAGCGATTCTGCTGACGGGCGAACACGGCTTTGAGCAGCGCATGAATTTGCAGGCCGAAGGCGTTGGCTTCCTTGGCCTGAAGGTGAACATGCTCGTCCACCATCACAGCTTCATCCCAAAGCAGCGCGCGAAGAAAGCGGTGAAATCAGCGGCGCGCAAGAAGACGCGCACGCGGACCTAAGCCGGGCGCAGAGTGCATAGTGCGTTATTCGCGATCTTCTACTTTGTGAAGAGACTGTGATTCCGGTCGAAACGCTCTTCCGTCTTTCCGGCTTTATCCGCAGCTTCGTTGGCGACGCGTTCCAACTGCGCTTCTTCTTCCGCGGGCGTGGAGTGCTTGGCATCGGCTGGTAGCGGCGTCGCGGTTTTCTGCTTCTGATCGGTCATGGTCAATCTCTCCTCAATTACGAATGGGGAGAGCCCTCATGGAGATTGCGGACGGGGTGGTCGCCCGAATCCAGGTTGGCTCTCCATCCGATCATCACTAATCCGGTGAAGAAAGACTGAGCTAGATTGACCCTTGAGCTCTGCTGAAGGAGGGCAGGGATTGACCTTCTGGATAATCGTTGGCGGGCAGATGTTATCGAATTGGTGAATCGTTCGGCAGGACACCAAACCATTGACTGAATCGTAAATACGCGCCTTTCAACGATTATCCAGAGAGTCAATCGTCGGCGCGTTTTTAGACCAGTTCGACTCCCCACAGATCATGCAGGTGGACGACGCCTTCGAGCTGATTTCCGTTTCCGACGACCATGAGCGAGGTAATTTTTTTCTGCTCCATCAGGTCGAGCGCCTGTGCGGCGAAGGCTTCCGGAGAAATCGTTTGCGGCTTCGCCGTCATGCACTGCGAGGCCGTGAGATCGAGCACGTCTTTGCCGCGATGTTCGAGGAGGCGGCGAAGGTCTCCGTCGCTGATGATGCCGACGAGCGCATTGTCTTCGGTGACGGCGGTGATGCCGAGTCCCTTGCGCGACATCTCGTAGATGACTTCGATCATGGGCGTTGTGGGCGCAACGCGCGGGATGGCGTCGCCGGTATGCATAAGCTGGGAGACGCGTGCGAGCCGCTTGCCGAGTTTGCCGCCGGGATGAAGATCGGCGAAGTCTTCGGCGCGGAAGCCGCGGCGCTCGCTAAGTGAGACGGCGAGCGCGTCACCGAGGGCGAGCATGGTGGTGGTAGAGGCCGTGGGCGCGAGTCCGAGCGAGCAGGCTTCCTTGTGAATCGAGCAGTCGAGCGCGACGTCGGCGGCCTGGGCCAGCGATGACGGCGGATGTCCGTTGGAAGGGCTGAGACAATCTCCGGTGAGGGTGATGAGCAGCACGCCGAGCCGCTTGATGGTGGGGAGGAGTTCGAGAATCTCGGCGGTTTCACCGGAGGCCGAGAGCGCGAGGACGAGGTCGCCGCGCATCACCATGCCCAGGTCGCCGTGCAAAGCTTCGGCGGGATGGAGGTAGAGGGCCGGGGTTCCGGTGGAGGCAAAGGTAGCGGCCAGCTTGCGGCCGATGAGTCCGCTCTTGCCCATGCCGGTGACGACGACGCGCCCGACGCAACTGAGAATGAGTTCCAGGGCGCGCGAGAAATCCCGGGACATGGGTCCGGCGATGCGGTCGGCAAGACGGCGCAGAGCCTCGGCTTCAATGCGAACTACGTTTTCGCCAGTGGTCATGATGGATGAGTGCAGCGCCGCGCGCGTATGAGAGTCACCGATGGCTATCGTACCATGTAGGCATGGGACGTTTCTTGCAGGTTTGGAGCGTTGTGCTGTGTCTGGCCGCCGGAGTTGCGGCGCAGGCGGACGAAGCCGCGACCTTGAAGCGCGGGAGCCGTGAAGCGGGCGTGTGGGGCGGCTACTCGCCGGATTCGATGATCGGCATCGGAAGGGTGCTTGACCGGAAATTCTTCGAGCTGAATGGGCAGTACGCGGTGACCGTTTGGACGGGGCGGCAGGTCGCGGTGAAGTGGGTCAGCGAAGTGATCCCGGTAGCGCTGCTGAATGAGCCGAACGAGTGGTACTACAACGCGAAGCGCCAGTTGACGGGCTACCGCGCAGGGGCAACAACCTACGCCGGCGGAGCGACGCCGCTGGGGATGCAGGTGAATTTCTGGAACGGACACCGGGTGCAACCGTTCTTTGACGCGCACGGCGGGCTGCTGTATTTCATGCGTCAGGAGCCGGTGCCGAAATCCTCGCAGTTCAACTTCACCTTTAACTTTGGAACGGGAGTGCAGGTGTTCACCGGACGGCGCGGCTCGGTGTTGCTGGGATACAAGTACCACCACATCTCGAACAACAACACGGCCTCAATGAATCCGGGCGTGGACAACAACGAGTTGTATGTGGGGTATTTGTGGAGATGCAACAGGAGGTAAACAAAAGAGGCGTACACTGTTTTCGTCTTCTTAAAATAACCAGTGGAGCATTCCATGGGGCGCATGATTCCGCGGTTGGGGCAGGGTACCGTCATCCTCATTTCGATTCTCTTCAACCTACAACTTTGGGCTCAGGCGGCGGACGCGAAGGCCGCTGCGCCAGAGGTGAAGGCTGCAGCCGCGCCGGCGCCGAAGTTTACCAGCAGCTCTCAACTGGTGCTGGTGCCGGTGGTGGTGACGGGGAAGAATGGAGACCATGTAGGCGGGTTGACGCGCGAGGCCTTCAGGATCGAGGAGCACGGGAAGGTGCGTGAGGCGACCATCTTTGAAGAGGTGGCGACGATTGCTCCGGTGGCGAAGGAGCGGACAGCGGTGGCTGCTGAGGGGCACTCGAACTTCAGCTTTGGCGACGCGCAAAACTGGCGGATGACGATCGTGGTGATGGATGTGCTGAACACGCCATATCTCTCCCAGGAGCGGGCAAAGCAATCCCTGATGCAGTATCTGCAGAAAAGTTTGCGGCGCGAGGAACCGACGGCCCTGTTTGGGCTGAACCAGAGCGGCCTGAAGGAATTGCATCCGTTCTCCACCTACACGGGAGTGCTGATTGCGGCGCTGAAAAAAGTGAGGGGCGAGGTGAGCACCGTCGAGATGAGCGACGAGTCGGCGCAGATGACCGCGGAGATGACAGACTCGCTGGACAGCAACTCGGTGAGCCAGTCGGCGGATTCGATCTCGCAGTTCATGAAAGACGCGGAAGCGACATTGGCGGCATACCAGCAGCGCAACTCGACCCGCACGACGCTGACGGCGATGACGCAGATCGCGCACGCGTTTGAAGCCGTTCCAGGGCGCAAGACGTTGATCTGGGCGAGCGGCGGATTTCCGTTCATGATCGACGATCCGCAGGCGTTCGCGCGGATGGGAACGGACATGGTGAGTCAGTACGAAGAGACGTGGCGGGCCATGATGTCGGCGGGGATTGCCGTGTACACGGTGGATGTGACGGGACTCTCCGGCCTTTCCACGATGACGACGGCGAGCGGAAGAACGATCAATTTCGATGCGTCGAATCGCGCCGCGGCGATGACACCCACAAACCGGACGGCGGCGAGCAAGCCGATGACGATTCCATACAACAAGGACCAGCAGCGGCAGATGACTCTACGGGCTTTTGCCGAAGCAACGGGCGGACTGCCGTGTGTGAACACCAACGATATTGAGAGGTGCTTTGCGAAGGCGGTGGAAGACTCCCGCGCGTACTACCTGCTGGGCTACTATCTGCCCTCGGACGACCAGAAGCCGGGCTGGCGGAAGTTGAAGGTGAAGGTGAACGCCGAGGGGACGCACGCGCGGGCGCGCGAGGGCTTCTACGTGGGGGCAGCGGTGGAAGACACGCCGCAGGTGCGGCAACGGCAGATTGTGGATGCGCTGCGCTCGCCCGTGGAGTTTACGGGCGTGAGGATGAATGTTCGTGAAGTTCCCGCCGGCAGCGACACGAAGCCGGCAGCGCCCGGCAAGACGCGGCACGAATTTACGGTGAGGATGCCGGCGAAATCAGTGATGGTGAATGAACAGAACGGGAACGAAGTGGACCTGACGGTGGTGGCAGTCGCCTTCGGAGCGAATGACAAGAACGCCGGGCAGGGTGAGAATCACGTGGCGGGAAAGCTGAAGGCGGAGACTGCGCAGAAGATTAAGCGCTCCGGGATGGCCGTGGAGGTGGGGATGGAACTGGCTCCGGGGAAGTACGATCTGCGGATTGCGGTGCGGGATAACCTGAGCGGCGAGATAGGTACGGTGGAGTATCCGCTGGAGGTGAAGTAAAGGCAAGGTTTCGCAGGTTTCAAGGTTTCAAGGTTTCGAAGGTTAAGAGCAAAAGCAGAAGCAAAAGCAGAAGCAAAAGGAGAAGCAAAAGCAAAGCAAGGGCAACAGCAACAGCAACTGCAAGTGCAACAGCAACAGCAACTGCAAGTGCAACGGCAACAGCAACGGCAACAGCAACGGCAAC
>Ga0181519_10000256_pt1 | contig 49830 bp, 38 predicted proteins | sample PEATcosm2014_Bin_26_FD_121102 | JGI IMG/M metagenome (GOLD analysis project Ga0181519, IMG submission 121102) | Peatland microbial communities from MTU Mesocosm Facility, Houghton, MI, USA - PEATcosm2014_Bin02_10_metaG | ecosystem: Environmental > Terrestrial > Soil > Wetlands > Peat | place...
AGGCGCAACCATCTACTACACCACCAATGGAACCACGCCTACAACCTCATCCGCTGTGTACAGCGGCCCGATCACGGTGAGTGCGACGGAAACCCTGGAAGCGATCGCGGTGGAGTCGGGATACTCAAACAGCCCGGTAGCGACCGCCGCTTACTCCATCGCTTCTGACTTCAGTATCTCGCTCAATCCTAACTCACTGTCATTGGCAGCCGGACAGTCGGCGACTAGCACGGTCATAATCAATCCTGCCAATGGATTCAATCAGACTATTTCTTTTGGGTGCACAGGACTCCCTGCCGGGTTGTCGTGCGCCTTCTCTCCTTCATCCGTTGCGACTGGTGGAGTTCCGGTAACCACAACTCTGACTGTTGCGGCCATTGTGAAGGTAGCCGTCCGCCAAAGAGTGTCACCGTTGATTCCGATCGCCACTGCGGCCTTCGTATTTTGTGCGATTGGATTCCGCAGGCGTCACGAATTTCATTTAGGGCTCTTTATTGTCGTGGTCGGACTTGTATTGGGTCTAACTGCACCGAACGGTTGTGGCTCCAATCAACGCGGAACTACTTCTGCCCCGGTCACCTCGATCGTCACAGTAACGGCCACTGCCGGCACAATTCAAAGGACGGCCGCACTGACGCTAACTGTCAATTGAGCAGCAGAACTGTGGAAATCAGGATTCGAAGCCTCCTATAAGGAAAAGCTATCGAGTGAGCAGATTTAATAGCTACTGAAGAGTTCCCTTCAAACCCTATTTTCTTAACCAGAATAAATACTCGCGCGGGTTTTCCCCCTTAAGAAAATAACCCTTCCACGTCCTAAAAACATTTATGCAAATTCCTAAAAATCGCTGCCGCGGACTGTTCATTTTTTACACGAAATAGCGACGGCGAGCGTCAATGCTCTGAAAAAAGCAACAATACTCGCCGCGCTCAGCAAGACGCAAAAAGACGAAAGTGGCCTTTTGCTAATTCTTTACTCTGACCTTTGGCTCGACCGACAACCCTGGTCTTAGCTCGTGGTTGGGGTCTTGGCCTGGCAAATCAGTAAAGTCAATGCGCACCGGGACTCGCTGCACCACCTTGACATAGTTCCCTGTCGCGTTTTCCGGCGGGAACAGTGAGAGTACCGAGCCGGTGGCGCCGCCAATTTGAGTTACCGTTCCGCGATAGGTCTTGCCCGTGGAGTCCACTTCTATTTCAACCGGCTGTTTTGCGGCCATGTGTTGGAGTTGTGTCTCCTTGAAGTTGGCCGTCACCCACAGCCCTTCGAGCGAAACCAGCATCAGCAGGTTTTGGCCCGGCGCGACGTTCTGGTTAATCTCGACACTTTTGCGGGTGATGATGCCAGCTGCGGGGGCGACGATCTTGGTGTAACTGAGATTGAGCTTGGCCATGTCGAGCTGAGCTTGCGCCTGCTCAACCTGGGCTTGGGCCTGCTTGGCGCGGGCAGACTGCGCTGCTACCTGCTGCGGGCCGGTCTGGGCAAACTTCAAACCTGCCTGGGCCTGGGCCTTGTGCTCTTCGGCCACCTTCACGCCATCTTCAGCGGCGCGCTCAGTGGCACGCGCGTCGGCGAGCGCGGCTTTGGTAGCGTCGGCGGCGGCCACGGCTGCGTCGAACTGCTGCTTGCTGATAACGTCTTTCTCCACCAGCGGCTTGTAACGTTCCAGATCGGCCTGGGCCTTCACGTTGTTGGCCTTGGCCTGACCTACGCGGTCGTGTGCGGCCTGAAGTTGGTTTTTAGCCTGCTCGACGGCGGCGGCTGAGCCGCTCAGAGTTGCATCAGCCGAGGTCAGATTGCTGCTGGTGTTCACTGTGGTGATAGGAACATTCACGTTGGCCGCTGTGGCGTTGGCCTCAGCGCTGGCCAAAGCAGCCTCGGCATTCTCCACAGCAACCTGGTAATCCGAGGGGTCCAGCTCCGCGATCACGTCGCCCGCCTTCACCACTTGATTCTCATCGACGTAGACTTTGGTGACCTGGCCCGCGATGCGCGCACTGACCTGGATCAGATGGCCGTTAATCTGGGCGTCATCGGTACTTTCGCTGTATGTGGACCGCCACCAGAGCACGACGGCAACCAGCGCAAGAACCACAACAACCACGGCTACAATTACTTTGCGGCGAGAGTTCGGCGGCGGAGCCTCGGTGGGTTCTTCGGCTTCAGGTAGATTTGGGTAGCTATCTGCCACGGTTACTTTCCTCCCAGATAGTTCTTGTAGTTCTCGCCTGCTCCCAGCGCGCGGGCCAGGCTGAGCTTGGCCACATTGTGCAGGTAGAGGCTGGTCACGTATTGATCGTTGGCCTGAGCTACGGACTGCTGCGCCTGACTAACGGCCAGATTGTCGCTCACGCCGTTGGCGTAACGCTGTTGTGCTTCGCTGAGCGCCTCGCTGGCCAGGGCTACACTTGATTGGGCAACCTGAACCTGTTGTTGTGTCGAAGCAATGTCCAGAAGTGCATCGCGCACATCGGCATCAACCTGCGCGTTCTTGTCGCTCAACCGGGCCTGCGCGGTGTCGAGTTGCGCCTGCGCCTGCTGAGCCTCGCCGCGCAATGCGAATTCGTCAAAGAGCGGAAAACTCACCACGCCGGCAGCGTCGCCGGTGCCGTGAGAGTGCTTTACATTCACGCCAATGTCGCCATAGTCGCCGGCAAAGCTGAGTGTCGGCAGTCGGGCGTCGGTGGCCGCTTTGCGCTGCTCTTTGGTTGCCTGCGTCTGCTCCACCATCGCAGCCAGATCCTTGCGATTGGCGTGCGCCTGGCGAATTGCGGCCTCCACATCGATTTGATCGAAGGCGGCGTAAGGCGCCTTGTCGGCTAGGGCGAAGCTCTGCGCCAGCGGCAATCCAATCGTCCGCGCCAGGGCCAGCTTGTCTTTTTCAAGGGCGTTGGTGGCCGCAATCAACTTCTGCTGCAATGACTGGTAATCGACACGGGCGCGCAACTCGTCCAGCAGCGGCGCTGTGCCTGCCTGATGATTGGCAGCCGCCTGGTCGAGCGAAACCTTCGCCGTGGCAACCTGCGCTTCCACGCTGGAGACGCGGGTTTCGTCAGCCAGCACCAGCAGATAGGCATTGCCCACCACCAGCATCACCAACTCGCGCGCATCTTTGGCCGAGAGTTGTGCGGCAGCAAAGTTGTGGCGCGCGGCCAGGTAGTTGCGCAGCGAGGCCACGTCCACCAGCGACCAGTTCAGCGTCGCTCGCAAATCGGTGAATCCAAACGGCCCGATGATGGTGGCAAAGCCGGGGATGCGCAATCCTTCTGCGGGCAGATCCGCCTCCATTACAGATTCCTTGATGCTGCCGTCCACCGTTGGCAACAGCGCTTGCAACTGGCTGATCCGTTCGCCGCGCGCGGCCGCTGTCTGCGCACTGCTCAGGATGACGCCCAGGTTGGTCTTAAGCCCTCTCTGGATGGCATCGTCTAGGGTCAGCGCGACCTGCTGCGCTGAAACCTCGCCCGACGCCACGCTGCCCTGAAAAGGAGAGGCGCTCTGCGCGGCCACCCCGCAGGGAAGCAGCAATACCGCCGCCAGTGCCGCCAGTTGCAGAGTGAAGGCGCCAGCGCGGTTCGAATTGTCAAACCATAAGGATGAGGGAATCAAGCTCGTTTGACTCTCTGCGAAGAACTGCGATGCGCCAACTTCTCGTCCTGAGCGGATGCGAGGGCGCGACAACAGGCTTCGTCTCTCTAGTGTACCGAATCCACGGGGTAAAAGGACGGGAGTCCTCGGCAAACGCAAGACCCAATCGGGAAGCCGGTGCGCCGCGTTCCCTGATCTCTGTTCCCTAATCCCTAGTCACGGTTTCGTAGTAGTTGCGAGGCCAGCGAGCAAAGTCCCTGACGAAAGACCTCGCGCGTCGCCTCCGGAGTCCATGCGGCGGCTTGCGGCCTGCCGTGCAACTTCAGCAACTCGGCCGTCTCGGCAGCGGTGAAACCCGCAACCGCGCGCAGCACAAAGACCGTGCGCATGGCGACAGGCAGGCTGGCAAGCCATTTGCGCATCCGATCACGCTCCGGCCCGCCGATGATGCCTTCCAGCTCCTCGGCTGAGATCCCCACAGACGCCAGGTCGTCGCCTTCGATGCAGACGGTTGCCGCCGCAAGGCCGAGCGGTGCGGCCAGGTCTTCGGGGTTGCGTTGGATGAGCAGGTCGAGCGCTGCGGCGCTGAGCGACTGCCGGCTGCTCCGGCGCGCCACTTGCGGGTCCTGGCAGACCGAGACCTCCGCATTGGCAATCGCCGCCTCAACCAGACGCGCACTCTCTTCGCCTTCACCCACCAGCATTGAGGCCAGGCTGTAAAGCCCGGCAGCGACCAGCTCGAAGATCTCCTCCAGACCATCGAAGGCCTCCGCTTCAGAGGAAATCGGCGGCTGAATCAGGTTGAAGATCCCTGGGCTTGATTCCTGGGGCATGGGGACGGCTCCTCTCTGGGGGAATGCGAGTCGAATCACTTCTTATCCTCAACCAGACGGGCCTTGCGGGTCAATGGCTTCGGCTAAGGTATAAACGCCAATCCAGACATCTCTTTTGCGGATTATTTCCGGCATTCATTTATTCTGCTCTCAGGTTGGCCCATGGGGCCGCCTCGGAAGCGGGCGAAAATGTACCCCCCCACCCCCCTATTTATTGTGAAACTGTGAAGACGGCGAGGATTATACCTTCGCTCGGCCTTCGCTTTTTCCTTTGCGCTGTTCAGCAGCGGAAACAAGGTCTCTCATTCTTGCGATTACCACGTTGAGGTATGCAATAAGCGGCAAAACTTGAGGCTGTTTTAACATATAGGTATGTCATTCCCGATCAAAACCTGCGTCATCTGCTCGGAAGAGTTCGAACTAAAGCCCGATAAACCCGGCTTTGCCAACCGTTGCCCGGCGTGTAGTGCCCCTGAAGAGACGGACTCGACCAAAGAGAACCGCCGTACCGCAGACGACGCCGATGCGCGCAAGGCCGAGAGCGAGATGAACGAGGCCCGCAGACGCGCCATTCGCGATATGCTCTACCGCAAGGAGAGCTGAGGAAAGCGGCAATGCGCTCGATCGACTGGTTGGCTTGCCGGTCATTTTCCTCTTTCGATTTTTTTATCTTTATGATCCCGAATTCCCTGGGTGGAAAGCGCTTTTGTTATTTCTCAATAGTTTAACTTCAATTTTTTACGAAAACGCTGTAGACTGCCAACACGGCACGAAACGGACTCAATGGGAAAGTTGACACAAAAACAACAGCACTTCAACGGCCGGGACCACTCCTGGATGCAGTTCAACCGGCGTGTGCTCGAAGAGGCTGAGGATCCGGCCAACCCGCTGCTGGAAAGGGTTAAATTCCTGGCCATTACCGGCAACAATCTGGACGAATACGTTGAGGTTCGGCAAGCCGGGCTGATGCAGCGCATCGAAGACGGTTATCGCCGTCCGGACTTCGACGGCCTCCGGCCGGACGAATCGCTGGCCGCGTTGACGGCTGACATTCACGACTTTGTGGACAAGCAGTACCGCTGCTGGAACGAGCACCTGCTGCCGGAATTGAAAAAACAAGGCATTCGCCTGCTGGAGTGGGAGGAGTTGAGCGATGAGGCTCGCGCCTTTGCTCAGGGCTACTTTCAGCGCGAAGTTGACCCGCTGCTGACGCCTATCGCCATTGACCCGGCCCATCCCTTCCCGCACGTGCTCAACAAGGCGCTCTGCCTCGCGCTACTGCTACGGCTCAAGCGGCGCAGTAGCGGGCCGCTGGTGCTGGGAGTGGTAACGGTACCGCGCGCGCTGCCGCGCTTTGTTCGACTGCCCTCGGCCGAGGGCGCCTTCGATTACCTGCTGCTGCAGGATCTGATCGCGCAGAACCTGGGCGGAATGTATCGCGGCTACGAGGTGGTCAGCCGTGCCGCCTTCCGCGTCACGCGCAACTCCAACCTCTACTTTGAGGAGGAAGAAGCCCGCTCACTGTTGGAATCCATACGCGTCGAGCTGCACAACCGCCGCAAGGGCGATGCCGTTCGCCTGGAGATTGTGACCGACGCCGATGCTGAGATCGTCGAGCGGCTGAGGGTCAACTTTGAGCTGGACGAGGATCAGGTCTACCACAGCGACGGCCCGGTGAACCTCTCGCGGCTGATGTTTTTTTATGGCGATGTGCAGCGGCCTGACCTGAAGTTCCCGCCTTTTACGCCCAAAACCTTCAAATTGAGCCGCAAATCCGCCAACATCTTCGATGAGTTGCGCAAGCACGACGTGCTCCTCCACCATCCCTACGACTCCTACGACCCGGTCGTCGATTTCATCCAGCAGGGCGCTGAAGACCCCTCCGTGGTCAGTATGAAGCAGACGCTCTATCGCACCAGCCAGGACTCGCCGGTCTTCAGCGCCCTGATTGAGGCTGCGGCCAGCAAGGAAGCGACGCTGGTCGTCGAGCTGATGGCGCGCTTCGACGAGGCGTCCAACATACGCTGGGCACGCAGCATGGAGGACGCCGGAGTGCAGGTCTTCCACGGCGTTGTTGGCCTCAAGACGCATTGCAAGCTGGCCATGCTGGTGCGCCGCGACGAGGACGGCGTCACCCGCCGCTACTGCCATCTGGGAACCGGTAACTACAATCCCGTCACAGCGCGCTTCTACACCGACTTGAGCCTGTTGACCTCGGACGCGCAGATCACCGAACGGGTTCACATGGTCTTCAACTACCTCACCGCTCACGCCGAAATCGACGATTACAGCCCGCTGCTGGTGGCGCCGCTGACCATGGCCGAGAGCTTTCTGGGCCTGATCCGCCGCGAGTGCGAGCACGCCCAGGCCGGACGGCCCGCCCACATCGTCGCCAAGATGAATGCGCTGTTGGAGCCATCCGTGATTGAGGCGCTCTATGCGGCCTCGCAGGCCGGAGTGGAGATCGACCTGATCGTTCGCGGCCTTTCGATTCTCCGTCCCGGCGTCAAAGGGCTTTCGGAACGCATTCGCGTCCGCTCCATCGTCGGAAGATTTTTGGAGCACTCGCGCATCTTCCACTTCGCCAATGGCGGCAACGACGAAATATATCTCGGCTCGGCTGACTGGATGCCGCGCAATCTCTTCGAACGCTGCGAGGTCGTCTTTCCGGTGCGCGATCCGGTTGCTCTGGCGCGCATCCATGACGAGATTCTGCCCGCGTACTTGGCCGACACGGTGAAAGCCCGCCTGCAACAGCCCGACGGCAGCTACATCCGTGCCAGCAAGCTGTTCAAGGACGCCAAGTCCTTCGACAGTCAGGCGTTCCTCATGCAGCTAGCCGAGGGCAAGACGGATATAAGCGCCATTCCCATCACCAGCGTGGTCAAGCCGCCGGCGAAGGTTGCGGCAAGAGCAAAATCAAAGTAGCGTCCTGAGTCTAAGGTTCGCATGATAACAACACTGTCATCCTGAGCGAACGGAGCCCCAGGCGTTCTCTTCAGCCTGGGGGTGGTGAGTCAAAGGATCTGCGTTTCTACAACCGATTTCTCCATGAACTTCAGATTCAGGCCCTAGCGCAGTCTGCATCATGGAAGGTCGTGTCCCCAGGCTTCCACTTCAATCAAGGCGCACCACTTCGCCGGGTCTTCGGGCGCCAGTTTGGCGATGCGAAACCAGGAGACCTTTCGCCGGGAAAAATGAAACTCCTGCAGCCCGGCGAAGGAAGTGATTTGAATGGGAAGCCGGCTTCCATCGGAGAACTCAATCTGCGCACTCTTCCAATAGCTGTCGTGAGGAAAATCAGCGCGGATCATCAATCCTATCTTGTCCAGTTCAACAGGACGGCCAAAGTCGAGCTTCCACCACAGGTCGAGGCGCTGCTCCGGCCCCCACGATTGATAAGGCCAGACGCCATGATGGCCATTTTGCTCGACGCCGTCGATGGCATTGCGCGCGGCAAAGTCGAAGAGATTCCGGGCATAGCTGTTGGTGCTGCTATGCGGAAAAGCCTGCGCCGGCGCATCTTCGGGCAACACGGCATCACAGGGATTCAGCGCCAGATTTCGATAGCCGGTCCGCTCTTTTTGTGTGAGAACGCGCGCCTCTACGCGATGCGATCTTCCAGAAAAAGACTCTGGAGCATAGGCGCTCCCGGTTTGCTGTTCGTTGCGTCCGTATGGAATCTCGAAGTCAAACTTTTCCGGCGAGGAATCCGCCAGGTAGAGCAGGCACTCGGAGAAGTTCCCGTCCAGGCGCACAGCCACGCGCCGCGGAGCACGGACAACGATGTGATCGCCCGGCAGATACGCATGATCGAAGGCAAGAACCGCCGAACGGGCCGAGGAGGAAGAAGCGCGTGGGCCCGTGCCCGCAATTTCTGCTCCCTGGCTATCTTGAACCGAGATGCCCAGCGGCGCGCCGCCTGAAGCGCACAATTCTCCGGCAAACGCGGAGAGGCTGACGGCCACAAGAGCAGCCAGCTTTGCTCTGGCAAGCAACCTTCGCCCTGCAGCCATCAACCCTCCTGGGATTCCTGTTTCTACCCCACTGCAGGTGGTTAGCCGGGTGCCCAGGTCCGGATTGTCGGACCTGGGAGACCACGAACCTACTGCGAGCGGCTAGCGAGCGTCTGCCCCACCGCAGGTGGCGCGCTGCGCGGTCAGCATGGAATCAAGAATCTGCTCTGAGACTTCCTTCACAGCTCCTGGCGAATGAGAAAGGAAGAGCGTGTTGGTCTTGTCGCTCTCGCCGATGGACTTGAGCGTGTCAAAGTACTGCGTGACCATCACCAACTGCATCACGTCCTTCGACGACGCGCCGTCCACCACCTTCTGGAACTGCTCGATGGAGACCTGTAAGCCTTCAATGATCGCCTTGCGCTGATTGGCGATGCCCTGGCCTTGCAGCGCCTTGCTTTCGGCCTCGGCCTCGGCCTTCTTGACGACGAGGATCTTCTCCGCCTCGCCGCGCGCGTTGGCGGCCACCTGCTCGCGCTGGGCGGCGTTGATGTCGTTCATCGCCGACTTCACCTTCTGGTCGGGAACGATGTCCGTGACCAGCACATTCACAATCTCGAAGCCGAAGGTAGCCATGTCCGCATCCAGCTCCTGCTTGACGGCGGCGGCGATGCTCGACTGCGAGGCGAAAACCTCATCGAGCGTCATGCCTGGAACGTGGCCCAGAATCACCTGTTCGACGTAACTCTTGATCTGCGCCGTGGGGTCGGCGAGCTTGTAATAGGCGTCGTAGACCTTCTCCGGGCGCACACGATTCTGCACTGAGATGGGAATGGTGACAAAGACGTTGTCCTTGGTCTTGGTCTCCATGGTCAGCGAGATTTGATTGACGCGCAGGCTGACGATGCCCGCCACGCTGTCAAAGAAAGGGCGCTTCCAGTTCAATCCCGGATCGGCGACGCGCAGAAACTTGCCGAAACGCGTGATGACAGCGACTTCCGCCGTATTCACGGTGAAAAAGCTGCTCAGGAAGATCACGAGAATGATGAGAGCCGCGGCGCCCAGCGGAATCAGGATAATGGGGTCCATTCAAAGCCTCCGTTGCCGAGTTTTGTAGTAACGGATCATCATACAGGAACAAGATTGAGGCTCGTAAAGAAACGAATGAAAAGTTGTGTGATTTCATGATTGAGAATGAACAGCAAGGATTCCATCAAACCAGAAGAGCCTACCGCGTCCCAAACTCCTTACGGGAATAAACCGGTTGCAACGAACTATATCTATCTCGCATCCAACCCTTTGTATCGAGGAGGGTGTCTATCATGTCGCTTCGTCCCGTGAAGCATATCTTTGAAACCAAACCCACCGTCGAGGGCGCCGGCGTCAAGTTGCAGCGCGCCTTCGGCTTTGGCAAAACCGCCGAGTTCGATCCCTTCCTGCTGCTGGACGACTTCCGCAGCGACAATCCAGCCGATTACATAGCTGGATTTCCCTGGCATCCCCACCGCGGAATCGAAACCATCACCTACGTGCTGGCCGGCGAGGTGGCCCACGGCGACAGCCTGGGAAACAAGGGCCGCATGACCGCCGGCGATGTGCAATGGATGACCGCCGGCAGCGGCATTTTGCACCAGGAGATGCCCTCCGGCGATGCAAAAGGCCGCATGCACGGCTTCCAGTTGTGGGCCAACCTGCCCGCGGCCTTCAAGATGACCGCCCCGCGCTACCAGGACATTTCCGCCAGCGCCATTCCCGAAGTAACCGAGGACGACGGCAGCCGCGCCCGTGTAATCTGCGGAGAGTTCTGGGGCCAAAAAGGGCCGGTGGAGGGCGTCGCCACGGATTCGAATGTAGCCGCGCGCTATGTTGACATCTCCATTCCGCCCGGCAAGCGCAAGAGCATCCAGGTGGAGACGACGCGCAACGCCTTCGCTTACGTCTTCGCCGGAGCGGGAACTTTCCGCGATGCCTCCGCGCCCCAGGCCGTGTTGACCGAGTCGGCGGTCGATCCCAATGCCACGCCGGTATACGACGCCCACAACCACTCCCTGGTGCTCTTTGATCGCGGCGATGAGATTGTGGTGCAGGCTGGTCCCGAGGGCATTCGCTTTCTGCTCGTCTCCGGCAAGCCGCTCGATGAACCGGTGGCCTGGTACGGACCCATTGTGATGAATACCGAGGCCGAACTGCAGCAGGCCGTCCGGGAGTTGCAGGACGGAACCTTCATCCGGCACGGGTAAATAAGGTTGCAGAGGCAGCTAACCGGGGCGTATTCTGCAATCTGTACTTCGGCCGAGGGATGAGCCTTTCGCGCGGAAGATGATACCCAGCAAAGAAAGTGCCGTGGATGACAGGTCGCGAGAGAATACTTGCGGTGCTTGCCTCGGAGAAGGCTGACAGCCTTCCCTGCATGCCCATCACCATGATGTTTGCCGCCGATGTGCTCGGCGTCAAATACGGGCAGTATGTCCGCGATCATCGCGTCATGGCGGAGGCGCAGATCAAGACGGCCGAGAGCTTTGGCTTCGACTATGTCTCCACCATCTCTGACCCCACGCGGGAAGCCTGCGACCTGGGGGCGAAGATCGAATGGTATGACGACCGCCCGCCCGCCATCAACGAGGAGCAGGCGCTGTTTGTTGACAAGTCTCTGCTCGCCAGCATCAAAGCCCCCGGAGCGATTTCCGGGGGGCGCATGGAAGACCGCGTAAAGGGAGTCGAGCTGCTGCGCCAGCGGGTGGGCAGGGAACTGTTCGTCGAAGGATGGGTGGAAGGGCCTTGCGCGGAGTCCGCTGACCTGCGCGGCATCAGCCGCCTGATGACCGATTTCTCCGACGACCCGGCGTTTGTTCACGATCTCTTCGAGTTCACGCTGCAACAAGCAATTCTCTTTGCCGCTGCGCAGATTGAAGCGGGAGCGGACATCATAGGTGTCGGCGACGCGGCGGCTTCGCTAGTGGGTCCGCGCATCTACAAGGAATTTGTCTGGCCGTGGGAGAAGCGGCTGGTGGACGCCATTCACGAAAAAGGCGGCAGGGTGCGTCTGCATATCTGCGGCAATACCCGCCGCATTCTTGAACTTGTCGGCACATTGGGCTGTGAGATTATCGACATTGACTACCCGGTGGCCATGGAACAGGCACGCTCTTTGACCGGTATGCGGCAGGTGCTGGCCGGCAACCTTGACCCCGTGCGGGAGGTGCGCAACGGCTCCCCGGAGACGATTGCGCAGGCGCTTGAGAGTTTGCAGGCGCAGGCGGGCGCGCCGTGGATTGTGGCCGCGGGCTGTGAGATTGTGCGCGACACGCCCCACCGCAATGTGCGCGCCCTGGTGGAGTTTGCCCGCGCACAACAGGCAGGTTGAATTCCGCAAATCATTTGATGTCGAATCATTGAAAGGTAATTGATGGCAAATACCGAATCCAGATTATCAATGGCAATTCCCTATCTCCTCATTCTCGGCGTAATTGTGATGCGCGTCGCGTTGATCAACCCGTACAACATAGCGCCGGTCTTCGCATGTCTGCTCTTCTTTGCGGCGATGCGGCCGGCAAGAGAGTTTGTTCTGCCGCTTGGTGCTCTGGTGGGTGCGGATATCTTCATCACCACTCACCGGTATGGCTATGCGATCAACAACGACGCTGCGGTGACTTGGACTTGGTATCTTATTGTGATGTTGCTGGGAGCGAATCTTCTCGGCAACTCCCGCTCGTGGCGTCGCGTGGCAGGATGCTCTCTACTGGCATCGTTCTCCTTTTTCCTGGTGAGCAACTGGGCTGTCTGGGCGGTATGGCAGATGTACCCCAGGACGCTGGCCGGCTTGGAGACTTGCTATATAGCCGCTCTGCCCTTCTTCCGCAACAGTCTGACCTCCGAGCTTTGCTTCAGCCTGCTGTTCTTTGGCCTGCTCAGTGGCGCCGGGGTCTATCGTTCTTCACGGCGGCTGAGTGAGATTGCAAGGCTCGCTGCCAACGCTGGTAATTATGTGGGGGTGAATCATGGCTCAGTCTAAGGAACTCTACGACGCAATTCTCAATGGCAACGCAAAACTGGCGCACTCCGCAACGCAAGCCGCAATCGAAGCCGGCGTGGAGCCAATGGTCCTGATCGGCGAATCGATGATTCCGGCCATGGACGAAGTGGGCCGCCTCTTTGAGGAGGAAGAGTACTTCGTCCCCGAGTTGCTGCTGGCCGGCCGCGCCATGCGGGCCGCGCTGGAGCTGCTTCGCCCGATCATGACCGCTTCCGGCGAAAAGATGGCTACTAAAATCGTGATCGGCACCGTCAAGGGCGACCTGCACGACATTGGCAAGAACATTGTCGGATCGATGCTGGAAGGCAGCGGCTTTGAGGTCATCGATCTCGGCACCGATGTTTCGCCGGAGAAGTTCGTGGCCACGGTCGAGGAGCAGAAGCCCCAGTTTATATGTATGTCGGCGTTGCTCACGGTGACCATGCCCTCCATGAAAACAACCATCGATGCGCTGACCGCCGCGGGACTGCGATCCAAGGTGAAGGTGCTCATCGGTGGCGCTCCGGTCACGTCGCAATACGCCAAGGAGATTGGCGCGGACGGATACAGCGAAAACGCCAACGGCGCTGTTGGCCTGGTCAGAAGTCTGCTTCCGGCTGCATAGAACCTGAAGCGAATTAGCAGTCTGGATTTTTTTGCGTTGTAAAGGGGCGTTGCTGAATGAATCGCAGCTTTTATCTTGAGCTTGCAGCGCGGGGTCTTCGTATGCCAATCGGCACGGATCTCGTAATGCACGAAGAAAACGAACCGGAGAAGGTTCGCAATAATGGCCCGGCATTAGCCAGTGTAATTGAACGAGCTGCGCGCCGCTGGGGCACGCCGCTGGCAATTCCGTTAATGGACCTGCGCCTGGAGAAGATCGATCTGCTGGCGCTGCTGGGAGTCTCTGCCTCCGAGGCGGAGACGTTTCACTTCACCTCACCCCTGGATGAGGCCGCGCTGGCTACTTTGTGCGGCGAACAAGCCGTTTCGGTCTGCGCGGGAAGTCAAGCCCGCGACGAAGCGCTCGCCATCATCGCCAATCAGCAGGATTTGATCCCGGTGGGTATGGCTATCGGGCCGTTCTCGTTGACGACGCGCCTGCTCAAAGACCCTATCACGCTGGCGGCGATGGCGGAAACAAAGGTGGAGACCGAGGACGTGGACGAAGTCAGGCTGCTTTGGCAATGCCTGCGCGTCTCGGAAGCCGCGGTTCTGCGTTCGGTGCGCAGCCAGATACGCCATGGAGCCAGGGCCATCATGATCTGCGAACCGGCAGCCTGCAAGGCGTTCATCTCGCCTCGCCAGCTCAAGGCCGGCTCGAATCTCTTTGAACGGCTGGTGATGGAGCCGAACCTGCGGTTGAAGGCCGCGCTCGAAGAGGTCGGCTGCGACCTGATCTTCCACGACTGCGGGGAACTGATTGATTCCATGGTGGAAGCCTTCGCGCATCGTCTTCACCCGGTAATCCTCAGCTTGGGAGCTTCGAGAAAGCTCTGGGAAGATGCGCTTCTCACGCCCCAGGACGTGGTTCTCTATGGCAATCTTCCCTCCAAGTCCTTTTACTCTGATGGCGCCATGCCGATTAATGAGGTGTCGCGCCGCACCGCGGAGTTGGTTGCGAAGATGAAAGCCTGCGGTCATCCCTATATTGTTGGCTCGGAGTGCGACGTTCTGTTTGTGCCGGGCGCTGAGGATACGATCAGGGCAAAGGTGGACGCGATGATCTTCGGAGTGGCTGCCGCCTGATGCGGAGCGAGGCGTCGCGCCAGGACGGGCGAGGCAAGCGTATGGGTCATTACTCCGGCGGCGTGGCGGGGAATTACATTCGAGGAGCGTGAGACGTGATGCAACGGACGGTCCGGAAGTATTCCACACTGGCGATTCCCAGTCAGGATCAACTGCTGTACGGCATCTGCCCGCATCCGCTCAAGTGCGGACAGGGATTGACCATCGGCGCGGGCGTTGTCTTCCCCGAAGTCAACTTTACCCTGCCGCCGATGAATATGACGGAGGAAACCTGGCCGGAGGCAGTGGCGCACTACGAGCAGATGGCGGAGCAGATTCTGCGGCGCACGGCGGCGCTGGGCGTTCCCGGAATCGTGCTGGAGTTTGAGCTTCTGCCGCCCATGACACTGAAGCCGGAGTGGGGCGCCGAGCTTACCGCACTGCTCCAGCGGCATCTGCGGGCCTATCACGAAAAGCATCATCTGGCCTGCGCTCTGCGCGTCACCCCTACCGACATGCGCGACCAGCAAAAGCCGCCGCAGTTGCGCAGCGGGCCGGGGTGGGAGTGCCTGAATCGCTCGTTTGAACTGTGCGCGGAGGCGGGAGCGGACATTCTTTCGGTCGAGTCCGTGGGCGGCAAGGAAGTGCACGACCAGGCGCTGATGTACGGAGATTTTCCGGGCATTGTCTTTGCCCTGGGCGTGCTTGCTCCGAGGGATATGTCCTGGCTCTGGGGCGAGATCGGCGACGTCTGCCGCAGGCATCCGGGCGTTGTTCCGGGCGGCGATTCGGCGTGCGGATTTGCCAACACGGCCATGCAACTGGCCCACCAGAAGATGCTGCCTGAAGTCCTGGCGGCGGTGGTCAGGGCCATGAGCGCGGTGCGCAGCCTGGCGGCCTTTGAGCAGGGCGCGGTTGGCCCATCGAAAGACTGCGCCTACGAGGGGCCGGTGATGAAGGCCATTACCGGCTATCCGATTGCCATGGAGGGAAAATCGGCCAGTTGCGCGCACTTCAGCCCGCTGGGCAACATTGCCGCCGCCATGTGCGACCTGTGGAGCAATGAGTCGGTGCAGAATGTGCGCCTGCTCTCCGGCAACGCGCCGGAGGTCTTTACCGAACTGCTGGTCTATGATTGCCGGCTGATGAATGTTGCGGCCGAGAGCGCGGGCGGCGCGCTGCAAATGAGAAACTGGATGACCGCATCCGACGAGTGGCTGAGTCCGCAGGCGGCGGTGCTGTCGCCGGAGGCCACAATCAAGATCGCAACGGCGATTGTCGGCGCGGATACGCCCTATCATCGGACCATTGCCGCCGGCCGCGCCGCGGTGGAGATTCTGCAGCAGGGCATGGCTCAACAACGGCTTCATCTCTCGCGCAAGGAGCAGCAATGGCTGATGCGCATCGATGAAGCTCTGGATGCGATTCCGGCGAATGAAGAGACGCTGATGAGCGATATGGAGCCGCAGTACGGAAGCCTGTACGACAAGGCGAGCTACGGCTTGTAGAGGGGGCAGCCTGTGTTGAAAGTCTGAAGCTGCCACGGGTCGGAGTTTGCCACGGGCTGATGGGGGATGGACCTTGAACAGACGAGAGTCAGTAAAGCTGATGATTGCGGCGACGGGAGGCATTCTGCTCCCGGCGGGCGAGATTGCGCTCGCCGCGCCGGCGTGGAGTCAAGGAACGGAATCAACGGCATCTCCGTCCAAAGCGCAATCCGGAATTTATGCCGTTCAGCCCGCGTTTACCCCGCTCAACTTCGGCGAGATCAGGCCCGGAGGCTGGATTCTGGCGCAGATGCGCCGCGATCTTAAAACGGGCTTCGCGGGGCATCTGGATGAGCTTTGCCACGAGGCCTCCAGCGACATCTTCGCCGCTGGGCGAAACGCTCCGGGAAGGCCCAACAAGGGAAATGCCGCCGGGGATGCCTGGTGGAATGGAGAAACCGAGGGCAACTGGCGCTGCGGGCACCTGATGCTCGCCTGCCTGACGCAGGAAGCCGCGGCGATGGCCAAGGCACAAGCCTATGTCGAGCACATTCTCTCCTCGCAGGACGCCGATGGCTATATCGGAATCTTCTCGCCTGAGCTGCGCTACCACGGGAGCGGCGAATTCTGGACCCAAACCTGTCTCTTCCGCGGCCTGCTGGCCTACGCCTCGGCTACAGGAGACGAACGGGTCTACGCGGCAATCAAGCGCGCCGTGGATCGGACCATGGAGGGTTATGCGGAGGGCAAGGACTTCAACTTCTCGCAGCACGACGCTCTTTACACCGATATTCTCGAAGCGCTTTATTTCCGCACTGGAGAGAAAAAATACCTGGACTTCGGCCTGCGGATCTACCGCGAACGCCCCCATCTGATGGAGTTTCATCAACATCCCCTGGTGGGTGGCGCCTTCCATCGCTGTTATGAGAATGGCCACGGCGCCACGGCGACCGAATCCATGCGCATGCCCTTCTGGTTCTGGCTGGCTACCGGCAGGGAGGAATATCTGAAGCTGGGATTGGGCCTGATGGCGGCGATGAATGGTTTTACCATGCCCAGCGGCGCGCTGGTCAGCGAGGAATACGTCGATGCTCCGCCGCGGCCCTGGGATGTAGCCTACGAGTATTGCACCATTCTCGAACGGCAAAACTCGCTCCTCAACGCCGGTCAAAAGTTGGGCGATGCCGCTTATTTCCAGGCGGCTGAGCACCTTTGGTTCAACGCTGCCCAGGGTTCCCGTGAACCCGATGGTTCAGCGATTCTTTATTTATCCTATGAAAATCGCTTGTCCATCCATGATGAGATGGATAGAAGGCAGCGATTCTCTCCCACTCACCAGCAAGCGGCGGTTTGTTGCAATCCCAATGCGGCCCGCGTCGCGGCCTATTTCATCAGCAACGCCTGGATGCGGCCCCAGGGTCCGGAGCCGGCGCTCGCCGCCACGCTCTATGGCCCGTGCCAGGTGAAGACGCACGTGGCCGGAGTCGCTCTCCGTATCGAGGAAAAAACGGGTTACCCGTACTCCGGCGATGTGGAAATTACCCTGCGCTTGGAAAAATCGCTCTCGTTTTGCCTGTGGCTGCGCAATCCCGAATGGTCGCATAAAACCAAGATCACCTGCCCCGGCGCCAAGATTACCCTGGCGGGCGCTTTTTGGCAGGTACGCAAGGAGTGGAAGGAAGGAGACTCCGTCGTCCTTCATTTTGATCAGGCCATCCGCGAAGTTCCCGCGCTCGGCAATGAGTTTGCGTTGCAGTATGGCCCTCTGCTGTATGTTTTGCCGGTGAAGGGCGAGGCGCAAACCATCAAAACCTACCCCCACTCGAAGCTAAAGGATTACTACGTTACAGAATCGGCAGGCGTGGATACATATCTCGCACTGCCCGCCGCCCAACGCGCCTCTGGCTTTGGTTTTGCGCCGAAGGCCGATTCGGGCGCGAACCCCGATTACCCGCTCGACCGTCCGCGCATTGTTCTGGAGGGAAAACTGCTTGGCAAGAAGGACGCGCCGGCACCCGTCACGCTTGTCCCCATGGGCGCAAAGATTGCCCAGTTGCGGCGGGTCACCTTCCCAATCAAAGGGAACCAAAGCACGGCAAAGGAGACGCTATGAATGGACGGCAAAGGGTGGAGGCAGCGCTCGGGGGCAATTGGCCCGACCGCACGCCGGTTACGCTGCATAACTTCATGATGGCGGCGCGCGAGGCCGGTGTCACCATGCGCCAGTTTCGTGAAGACCCGCAGATAATGGCCCGATGCTTCGCCGAGGCGGCTGAGCGCTATCAGCTTGACGGTATTCTGGTCGATGTCGATACCGCAACCCTCGCCGGCGCGGTCGGTGTCCCCGTCGACTTCCCCGAGGACAATCCGGCCCGCACTCACGGCTCGTGCCTGCCTGCGCTCGAAGCGGTGCGGGATCTCGCGCCAATCGACCTCTCGCGCAATCCAAGAATACAAATCTGGACGGAAGCAGTTGCCATCCTGGTGCGCGATTATGGGCGGGAGATTCACATTCGCGGCAACTGCGACCAATCCCCTTTTTCGCTGGCGGGGTCGATGCGCGGCCTGGATCAGTGGCTGATGGATGTCGCCGCCCGGCAGGACGATGAACTTGTCCACGCCCTGCTGGAATATTGCACGGGAATCACCTGTCAATTTCTCCGGCTCATGGCAAAAACCGGCGCCCATATGCTTTCCAACGGAGATAGTCCAGCCGGGCCGGATATGTTATCGCCACGCCTCTATCGCATCTATGCCTTGCCATATGAACAAAGGGTTGCCGCCTGCTCTCATGCCGAGGGGCTGCCCTATCTGCTGCACATCTGCGGAAAAACCGACCGGATACTCGAGCAGATGGTGGAGATTGGAGCCGACGCCCTGGAGATCGACTTCAAGACCAACCCGCAACTGGCGCACGATCTCTTCAAGGACAAGATTACCTTCGTTGGCAACATTGATCCATCCGAAGTCCTGGCTCGCGGGATTCCCGCGCTGGTCAAGCTGCGCACGGATGAGCTTCTTGATACCTTCGCGGATACTCCGCGATTCTGGCTCAATAGCGGCTGTGCGCTTCCCGCCGATACTCCCCCGGAGAATATTCGCGCCCTGTTAGCCTGTCTGAGAAACCGCTCCAAGGACTTGACGGCTTGATGCGGGAAGGATCGATTTCTGAAAGCCGATAAAATTGCAAGGGGTGAAGCTATGCGCCTCAAACTGATCGCTTGCCAGGTTCTTACACGAGAGATGAGCTGCGTTGTCTCGCGCTCGCCTCACGCCATTGAGACGGAGATCTTGCCAATGGGGCTGCATGAGCTGGGCGTTGCCATGCGCCCGCATCTGCAAGAGAGTATTGATGCGGCGGACAACGGCGGCTATGACGCCATCCTTCTGGGATACGCGCTCTGCGGCAGGGGAACCGAGGGCCTGCGCGCGGGAAAAACTCCGCTGGTGATTCCCCGCGCTCACGATTGCATCGGTTTGCTGATGGGCTGCCGCCAAAAGTATATGGCATATTTCGAGGCACATTCCGGCGTCTATTACCGTTCTCCGGGATGGGTCGAGTTTCAGACGCCGGAGTTGATGATCGAGCCGGCCTTTGCCTCGGCTAAGAGCAAGCTCGGCGAGCGGCGCAGCCTGGAAGAACTGATCGCACAATATGGCGAGGAGAACGGAAAGTATCTCTTCGAGCAGTTCGCCTCGTATCGCAGACACTACTCCGGGCTGACTTATATCTCCACAGGGGTTGAAGGCGAGGATGACTTCCGCCGTCAGGCCAGCGCTGAAGCAAAAAAAGAGGGATGGGCATTTGATGAGGTCGCCGGTTCTCTCACGCTGCTGGAGCGTCTGGTTAACGGAGACTGGGATGCGACGGACTTTCTTGTCGTGCCCGCGGGAGCGGCGGTGCGCGGCACACTGGGCGAGTCGATCATGGAAGCGGAATGAGCAAGGAAACCGTGCGTATTCAAATCGAGCCGTTGTCGGCCGTGGCCGAGGTGCCGAGCGGTGCCTCGATTGCCTCCGCGCTGGCGCAGTTGGGCTTTGAGTTTCCCTGCGGCGGAACGGGTCTGTGCGGCGGCTGCGGCGTTCGTGTCCTGGCTGGTTCGCTTCCGGCCACCGGTGCAGACATCGCGGTCTTCTCTGCCGCCGAGCTTGCCGCTGGATGGCGGCTGGCCTGCCAGGCGCGCGCGCAGACGCCGCTGGTGCTCGAATGTGGACAATGGCAGATGGATGTCCTGACAGATAACACCGGATTGCCTGCCGCTGGGAAGCCGGGTCTGGGGATTGCCATCGATCTGGGCACCACCACCATCGCCGCGCAGATGATCGATCTGGCCACGGGCAGCGTTCTCGCGGTCGAGACCGGTCTCAATCCACAGGCATCGCATGGGTCCGACGTAATGAGCAGAATCCGCGCGGCCTTGCAAGGAGCTGATCTGACCTTCGTGGTGCGAGTTGCCCTGCGGCAGATGATCGCGCAACTCGTCTGCGGACGCGAGCAGGAAGTTGCCGAGGTGGTGCTGGTCGGCAACACCGTCATGCATCACCTCTTCGCCGGGCTTGATGTGGAGCCGCTTTCCCACGTGCCCTTCCAATCCCCTCATCTGGAAGCGCAGTATTTTCAGTCAGACGAGCTGGGCTGGCCGCTGCCCGCTGCCTGTCGAATTCGCTTTGAGCGTTGTCTCGGCGGCTTTGTTGGCTCTGACATCCTCGCCGGAATTCTCGCTGTTGGAATGGCGAGCGCCGATGATTTGATTGCCTTGGTGGACCTGGGTACGAACGGCGAAATTGCCATCGGCAACCGTCACGGAGTTGTCTGCGCCTCCACAGCGGCTGGACCGGCCTTTGAAGCCGGCTCCATCCGCATGGGAATGAGAGCGGCTACCGGCGCCATTGCGCGCGTCTCGCTGCAAGACGGCGAGATGCGCGCCACCGTGGTGGGAGATGTGGAGCCGTGCGGCATCTGCGGCAGTGGACTGGTGGATGCGGTTGCGGCGGGCCTCGATAGCGGAAGAATTCTTCCATCCGGGCGCATCGCCGATGGCACAAAGATTTTTCCGGTAAAAGCTCCGGTTGTCCTCTGCCAGGCGGACATTCGTGAACTGCAGTTGGCAAAGGCGGCCATCGCTTCCGGCTTCAAATTGCTGCTCAAGCGCCAGGGCTCGAGCAGCAGCAGCTTGCGGAGCATATATTTCGCCGGCGCTTTCGGCAATTATGTCCACATCGAGAGCGCCCTCGCCATTGGCCTGATCCAGGCGCCCCGTTGCCTGATTCACGCGGCGGGCAACACGGCTCTGCGCGGCGCCAAGATTCTCCTGTTGGCGGCGAAAGAGCCTGCAATGCCCGCTATCGAGCACACAAGTCTGGCCGCCGATCCTGGTTTTCAGGATGAGTTTGCAAGCTGCATGACCTTTCCCGTGGCGGAGAGCGTGTAGCGCCGGCCTCCCGGCCGGCTGTCGCGTGGATCTCCCGGTCCACGCCGCAGTTTACTAGGAGAACTGCTTTAGCCCCTGAGGGACGCATTGTATGGACTGAAGGCATTTATGAGATGGTTTCTAGGAAGGCAGCCAATCAGGCGAGACCAGAACGGACTGTGAATGAATGCGGTAAAATTACGAGGGATTGAACGCAAGGGAGTGAATATCATGACGGCTTCAGTGAATAAGACGGCAAGCCAGCGGCGGCTCATCGCCACGCTCAACCATCAGCAGCCGGATCGTATTCCGATCGACTTTGGTGGAACTTCAGTCACCGGCGTGCATGTTAGTTGCGTGGCGGCGCTGCGCGACCATTACGGACTGGAAAAACGGCCGGTGCGCGTTCACGAGCCATTCCAGATGCTGGGGCTGCTTGAGGATGATCTGCAGAGCGCGATGGGGCTTGATGTAACCGGCGCCTTTGCGCGCAGCACCATGTTCGGTTTTCCGGCGGATGAATGGAAGAGCTGGCTCTTCAACGGGCTGGAGGTTCTTGTCCCAAAGGATTTCAACACCACGGTCGATGCCGAAGGCAACACCTTGATCTACCCCGAAGGGGACACCACCGTTCCGCCCAGCGGGCGTATGCCCAGTGGCGGATACTTCTTCGATTGCATTGTTCGCCAGGAGCCTTTCGATGAAGAAAAGCTGAATCCGGAAGACAATCTGGAGGAGTTCGGCCCCATCTCGCAAGCTGATCTTGACCACATCGTTCGCGTGACGAAGGCCGCGGCCGCGACGGGGCGAGGCGTGATCGCTGGCTTTGGCGGAACAGCGTTTGGCGATATCGCGCTCGTTCCAGGGCCGTTCCTTAAGCATCCCAAGGGTATTCGCGACATTACAGAATGGTATGTATCCACCAGCAGCCGTCAAAACTATGTGCATAAGATATTCGAGCGCCAATGCGAGATAGCTCTCCAGAATCTCGATGTTATCCACGCCGCAATTGGCGACAGCATTCAGGCGGTCTTTATCTGCGGCACGGACTTCGGAACGCAGACCTCCGCCTTCTGTTCCGTCAAGACCTTTCGCAACTTATACTTTCCCTATTACAAACAAGTCAATGATTGGATCCATGCGCACACCCAATGGAAAACCTTCAAACACTCCTGCGGCGCGGTCTCCAAGTTTCTGCCGTCCTTTATTGAAGCAGGCTTCGACATCCTCAATCCGGTGCAGTGCTCCGCGACTGGCATGGACCCTGAACTACTGAAATCGAACTATGGCGACAAACTGGTTTTCTGGGGCGGAGGGATTGACACGCAGCATATCCTGCCCTTCGGAACGCCCGCTGAAGTCCGGGAACAGACTCTGCGCCGGTGTGAGATATTTGCGCCAGGCGGCGGATTTATTTTTAACTCCATTCACAACGTGCAGGCAGCTACTCCCGTCGAAAATATCGTCGCCATGATTGATGCCGTGCATGAATTCAATGGAGAGAAATAACAAGCGCCGGTAAGCCGCTGCTAGGGCATTTTGCTTTTCCCATAAACTTCTGTGCCCCATCCATTCCGCGTTTTTCTGCGGAATGGGTGGGATACTGACAAAATTCCGGTCTACACAATTTCCAAAAAAGCTCCTACGCAATCACGCTCGCCGCGGGCGTCCACTGCCGTTGCTGGCTCTCTGCCACGCCGCGGCAGGTGAGCTGGCCCAGCCAGGTGTTCAGCCCCGCAGCTAGGCCCGCGTCCTGCCTGAGCGCCTCACGCGCGCCCATATTGGCAATGCGCAGCAGATAGGGAAAGGTCGAGTTAGTCAGCGCAAGCGTGGAAGTATGCGGCACCGCGCCCGGCATATTGGTTACGCAGTAATGCACTACGCCGTCCACTAGGTAACTTGGATCGGAGTGCGAAGTAGGCCGCGCCGTTTCCACGCAGCCGCCCTGATCAATTGCCACATCCACAATCACCGCGCCCTTTTTCATCTCAGCCACCATGGCGCGAGTTACCAGTTTGGGAGCGGTTGCGCCGGGAATCAGCACTCCGCCGATCACCAGGTCGGCCTCGCGTGTGGCTTGGGCGATGTTATAGCTGTTCGAGGCCAGCGTATAAACACGTCCGCCGAAGATATCATCCAGCTCGCGCAGACGGTTCAGATTCACGTCCATGATCGTAACTTTGGCGCCAAAGCCAAGCGCGATCCTGGCGGCGTTTGTGCCCACAACCCCGCCGCCTAGGATGGTAACGTGTGCCGGAGAAACGCCTGGAACACCGCCAAGCAGAATTCCGCGTCCCCCGTGCACCATTTCAAGGCATACGGCTCCTACCTGTACGCTCATGCGGCCCGCCACTTCACTCATCGGAGTGAGTAGCGGAAGCGTGCCCTGACGATCGCGAACGGTTTCATAAGCAATGGCGATGACCTTCGATTCGAGTAGCTTGTCAGTCAGCAAAGGCAGAGGGGCCAAATGAAGATAGGTAAACAAAATCATGCCTTCGCGGAAAAATCGGTACTCTTTTTCGACAGGCTCCTTGACCTTGACCACAATTTCGGAGTTATTCCAAATATCGGCGGCTTCGCCTGCTATCTGCGCGCCGGCCAGGGTTTCTACCAATACCGTGTGGCCGCCCTCGGTGAGAGTCTTGACGCCCGCTGGAGTTACGCCAACGCGCGCTTCATTGTCCTTGATCTCTTTTGGAACGCCGATCATCATCGCTGACCCTCCTGGACGGAAGATGGTGAAGATGGCCTGTAAAAAACGCCGGCGCCGTTTCAGCGCCGGCAACCGATTTCATCTAACGTTTAAGATTCTACGGCGAGGCCTGTTTCCAATGTGTGCATAGATTGTGGTAAAAGTATCTTATGGGAACGAAACGTGAGTACAGCGGACCTGTCGCGCAAGAAAACAGCGCGGATCGGATGCAAACCGGATCTCGTGCGGTAGCAGACTCTGGTAGCGGACTCGACGAGCTTGATGCGGCTATCCTGCGTTATCTGGAAGGCCATGGGCGCGCGACTAACTACGAAGTGGGGGAACAAGTGGGCCTGTCGGCTTCGGCGGCCTCGCGGCGCATTCAGGCCCTGGAGGCGTCGGGGGCTATTCGAGGCTACCGCGCCCAGATCGACGACCGCTTGTTCGGCAGGCGCATGACCGTCTTCATTCGCGTGACGCTGGAGCGGCAGTCGGCCGCTGTACTGAGCGCATTCGAGGCCGCTGTGCGGCGCTCAAAGAATATCGCCGGGTGCCACCTGATGGCCGGCCACTACGACTATATGTTGGTGGTTCGCGTCGCTGACATCGACGACTATGGCCGCCTGCACCAGAAGGAGCTATCCCGCCTGCCCGGAGTTACAAGGCTGGAGACTGGATTTGCGCTCAGGGACGTGTTGGAGGAGCAGGATGTTGGCTGACTCCGCCGGCAACATGAGTGTTCAATGGTGCCATCAACAGCTTTCCAATAAATGGCAAATTGTGGTTCAATGGATTCGACTGCCAAGGGACGGGATTGTGGACCGCCCGTAAGTGAGGCGCCTGATGATTGATGATGATTCGAGATTTCCCAATCGCAAGAAGAAGGCGGAAGAGCAGCTTCACGATAACGGAGTCAATGAATTAGACGCGTCGTATCTTGGCGATGCGAAGACCGCGGAAGAGCCGCTTCATTTCAGCGGATACAAAATTATTGAGCCAGACTCGAAGGGCGCCGAAGAAGCACCTGCCGTGGAGGAGTCCGTCATTCCAGCCGTCGAGGCCGCGCCGGTGGAAGCAGCAACGCCTGCTAAAGAGCCGCCCATTTCAAAGCCGCGATTTTTTAATGTGTGGATTGGGAGGATTCGGAAGTTCGCCGAGAATCCTATCCGAGTGTATGCTGCGATTGGCATAGGACTCGGTCTTTTGTTTGGAGCCATTCTTATTTCCTATTTTTGGCAATCGGATAACTTTGACGGGCAGTACGATTTGGGGGCGTATATCTCCAGCGGTGCTGGTTTGAGTGGGCATTTGTATACACAATGGGATAAGAAGCTGCAATATCGCCTGACAATGGAATCAATCTATGCGGACCAGCGAGAGGGGTTTGCCGTAACGGTCGCCAATCCGCCACGCCCTCTTTCCATCGAGATTCGCCTGCAGGATTCTCATGGCTTTGTGCTATGCTCCCGTACTGTTGTTTTGAAGTACGAGCCTGGCAGGACGCAAGCAGGAAAAATCTCCCTCGATCCGCTGGTACAGGCAAATGACAATTTTCTGGATGCTCAAGAGGCTAAGTGGGAGTCAGGCAAGGACGTCTTCCAGAGTCAATGGGGGGCGGATGGACGGATAGCGTCTCTGAGCGCCCAGGGAACTCTTTCGTGCTCGAAGGAAGCTTATGCAAAGGCGACGACCTGGAGTTTTCTGCCCGACTTCCCATCCCTGGCCGAGCAGGATGAATGGCTGAAGCGGCAAACAGAGCTGCAAACTGACGCGGAGCGCTCATCCCGTCAAAACCCTGAAAGCCACAAGAGAATAAATACGAAACCCGCCGCAAAGCTCCTGTTGTTTTCCATCGAAGGAGACGATACGGTCGTCGAGTTTGATGTAACTCGTGGTGTAATCGTGACGGGTGCGGGAAAGTCTTTTTCCTTCGACAAGACAAGCGGATCCGCGGCTGACTACAGGTGGCAGGATTATCCTGTCAGCATCCATTACAAATGCGACCAGAGTTCAAGCTGCATTCTTTCGCACACGGGTCTGGGGGCCTTGCGCGCGAGAATCAGACGATAGAATCGCGGGTCGAGAAACTCTTCGGGCGAATTGGAATTCATCCCAATTCTCAGCAAGAAAAACCTATCATTCATCCTGGCGCAGCCGGTGCGCCAGTTGATTTTCCATGCAGTAGACTGTTCCTATGATTCATGATGGCCGAAGCCGCAAACTTCCCTTTGACACAGACGAAGCGCTTAAGCATCTGCGCGCAAGCGACGCCAAACTGGGCGCGCTGATTGACCGGGCGGGCGCCTTCACACTGCGTCTCGATCCTTTGCCCTCGCCCTTCACATCGCTGCTTGAGTCGATTCTCTATCAGCAGTTGCACGGCAAGGCCGCGGCCACCATCCACGCTCGTGTGCGCGCGTATTTTGGCGGTGATCCGGCGCCGCAGGCTCTGTTGGACACGCCCGATGAAGTCCTGCGGGCGGCGGGGGTTTCCGGCAACAAGGTGCGCGCCCTGAAAGACCTGGCCGCCCGCACGCTGGACGGAACCATCCCCACTCCGGCCGTCATCCGCAAAATGCCGGACGCGGAGATCATTGAGCGGCTGACTGAAGTGCGCGGCATCGGCCCCTGGACCGTGGAGATGCTGCTGATCTTTCGCCTGGGCCGGCCCGATGTGCTGCCGGTGACCGACTACGGTGTGCGTAAGGGCTTCGCGCTCACCTTCCAGCGCCTGCCTAAAACTCGCCCGCTGGCTGCTGACGATCTGCCCGGCGCTGAAGTTATGCTCAGGCGCGGGAAGCGCTGGGCGCCGTATCGTTCTGTGGCCAGCTGGTATCTGTGGCGGGCCTGCGATCTGGCTAAGAATGCGGCACCCATGGGCAGATAACGCCTACAATGGGTTCAACAGGCCGGCACACCGGCAGGGGTTCGCATGGCGGCTCATAAGCGTTTTGTCTGCATTCACGGTCACTTTTATCAGCCGCCGCGCGAGAATCCCTGGCTTGAGACGGTCGAGACGCAGGATACGGCCGCGCCCTACCACGACTGGAACGAGCGCATCTGCGCGGAGTGCTATGCCACCAACGGCGCGGCGCGCATCGTCAATAACAAGAACCAGATCACGCGCATCGTGAACAATTATGCGCGTATCAGTTTCAATTTTGGCCCTACCCTGCTGAGTTGGCTGGCCGAGAAAGCGCCGCGCACCTACCGTATGATTCTGGACGGCGAACGGCGCAGTCGCAAGAGCTTCAAAGGCCACAGCTCGGCGATGGCCCAGGTGTACAACCACATCATTCTTCCCCTGGCCAGCCATCGCGATCGCATTACGCAGATTCGCTGGGGCATCGCCGATTATCAGCGCCACTATGGCGCCGCGCCGGAGGGAATGTGGCTGGCCGAAACCGCGGCCGACAACGAATCGCTGGAGTTGCTGGCTGCGCACGGCATCAAATTCACGGTGCTGGCGCCGCACCAGTGCAAGCGATTTCGTCCATTGAAGAGCGACGGGCGCTGGACCGAGACGCCCAATGCGAACGTGGACACCACTCGTCCCTACCTGGTTCGCTTCGCTTCCGGCCTCACGATTTCCGTCTTTTTCTACGACGGCCCGGCCTCACGCGCCATCGCCTTCGAGGGGCTGCTCAACTCCGGCGAGGGCCTGGCGGGAAGACTCAAGGCTGGCTTTAAAAACTCCAACCAGCCGCAATTGGTTCACGTGGCCACTGATGGAGAATCGTATGGGCATCACCACAAATATGGCGAGATGGCGCTGGCATATGCGCTGCGCCTGCTGGAAGAGGATTCCACGGTCGATCTGACCAACTACGGCTGTTTTCTGGAACAGTTTCCTCCGGAATACGAGGCTGAGATCTTCGAAAACACCTCGTGGAGCTGCGTCCACGGAGTGGAGCGCTGGCGTTCCGATTGCGGCTGCAATGGCGGCAGGGCTGGCTGGAATCAGGCATGGCGCGCGCCGCTCCGCAAAGCCCTCGACGAGTTGCGCGACGCTCTTAGCCCGCTCACCGAGCAGGAAGGCGCCAAGCTTTTCAGAGACGTTTGGGAGGCGCGCGACGGATATATCGAGGTCATGCTCGACCATAGCCCGCAAACGGTGGAGCGCTTCTTCCGCGGGCACCAGCTCCGCACCCTCACCGAACCGGAGCGGGTGCGCGGCCTGGAACTGATGGAGATGCAGCGCCACGCACAGCTTATGTACACCAGTTGCGGCTGGTTCTTTGACGACATATCGGGCATTGAGGCAATGCAGGTGATCGCCTATGCCGCGCGGGTGCTACAACTGGCGCGCGAGGTCTTCCACGAGCAGGCCGCGCCGCTGGAGCCGGCCTTCCTGGCCCAGTTGGCTCTGGCGCGCTCCAACGTGCCCGTGGCCGGCGATGGCGCTCAGATCTACAAGGAGCAAGTCAACACCAAGCAGTTGGGGTTGGAGCAGGTAGCAGCCCACTACGCCATCAGCTCAATCTTTTCCTCCTTTGCCGAGGAGACGGACCTGTTCTGCTTCCGTGTCTGGCGCAACTCCTACGATGTGCATACCTCTGGCCGGGGACGGCTTGCCCTGGGCAGGGTGAAGATTGTCAGCGCCGTCACCGGCAGGCAGGGGAGCTTCTCATTTGCCGTTTTGCACTTCGGCGACCAGAACATTACTGCCGCTGTGAAAGCCTACGAGCCGGAGGATGCGGCCGCCTTCGAAGCTTTTGCCGCTCAGGCCGCGGAATTCGTGCAGCGCGCCGACTTTCCTGAAGTGATTCGCCTGCTCGACCACTTTTATGGCCACATGAACTACTCGCTCACCTCGCTCTTCACTGACGAGCAGCGGCGCATTGTTCAGCTCATTCTCAACTCGACGCTCGCCGACATTGAGACTTCGCTCGCCACCATCTACGAGGACCACGCCAGTCTGCTGCATTTTTTGTCGCAAGCGGGACTGCCCAAGCCGCCGGCCCTCGCGTTGGCCGCCGGTTTTGCCATCAACGCCGGATTGCGGCGCGCCCTGGAGACCGATCCCATCGATCAGCCCCAACTGCGTTCCTTTCTCAACCTTGCCAAGGCCGACCAGATTGCATTGGAAACGGCGACGCTCTCTTACCTTGCCGACCAGCGCATGAAGCGCGCCATGGTCGAGCTGCAAAGGTCCGCTGGTTCGTTGGAGAGCCTGGATCAGGCGCTCACGCTGGTTCATACTCTGATCGAGTTGCCTTTTGATTTGAATTTGTGGCATGCGCAGAACATCTGGTACGAAATTCTGCGCACCTCCAGCTACGCGCTGACGGCGCTGGCGGCCGAGGATAAGCCGCACTGGGAGAAGGACTTCAATGAACTCGGAATCTGCCTGAAGATCGACTGCGAAGCCATCCGAGCGCAGGACCTGGCTTCGGCGCCCGCAGCCAGCTAGTCTCCTGTCTCTATTGTCCGTTCACAATACTTTTGTCATCCTGAGCGTTTTTATCGCGGCAACGCGTTACGGCTGTAATGAACTGCCGTCAACTCGCGATTTCCGTGAAGCGAAAGCTGACTTGCTTCATTTATTCAACATACTATTGATCCGGCAACTAAATACTGTGTGGGTGGGAAGGAATGTCACTCTTTTCTTGCCGGATCAATTAATTATTAACGATCTCGTTCATAGGGAGTGAGCGCAGCGAGTCGAAAGACCTGCATTTGCGGGTGTCCCGGTTCCTCGCTGTTGGGAATCGGAGATACCAAGAACCCCATGCGAGCGAAATGCGAGCTTCTGGCACTACCGCAGGTGGTTTGCATATGATTACGCTCCCTTGGCGCACAATGATTCTCAGAAGTTGTCACTCAAATCATTGTTTTGGCGCCTTCTCTTTTTATTCGCATCGTTTTTCAGCCGGGAGCGGTCAATCGTGACTGGAATTCAACGTAACTACTTATCCTGGAAGATTTTAGCCGTAAATCTTTTATTATGACGATTTTGCAGCGCAACCCTACCTCTAACATATTGAAAACAAGGATTTTATTTCCAAAATATGGGAGGGGGTAGGCAGGTGGCCCGGTGCCCCACCCTCGCCGCGTACTTGTTTTTGCGGCTAGGGTGGGAATGCACACAATTCGATGATTTAGACCTTGATTGTCTCTTCGCCCTTGTGCCAGCCGCAGGGGGTCAGTCCGCCGTTTTGCAATGCGTCCAGCACGCGCAGAACCTCTTGCGGGTCGCGGCCAATCGAGAGATCGGTCACGTAGACGAAGCGGATTTTGTTCTCCGGGTCCACGATGAAGGTGGCGCGCTGCGCGACGCCGGCGGCTGGGTCCAGAATACCGAGGGCCGAGGACAACTCGCGCTTGAGGTCAGAGAGCATGGGGAAGGGAAGATTTTTAAGCGAGGGCTGCTCGTTGCGCCATGCCCAGTGAACAAACTCGGAATCAATGCTCGCGCCCAGCACCTGCGCGTTGCGCTGGGCGAACTCCGCGTTCAACTGGCCAAAGGCGGCAATCTCAGTAGGGCAGACAAAGGTAAAGTCCTTGGGCCAGAAAAAATAGACCTTCCACTTGCCGGCGAAGCTCTTGTCGGTGACGGGCTTGAAAGCTTTGCTGAGGTCGAGATCGACAACGGCGGTTACTTCAAATGCAGGAAAACTTGCACCTACGGAAAGCATTCTTGATCTCCTCCGAAACGGTTGATGGGTTGAACGAAACGGCGGAAAAACCTCCGCCGGTGAATCCCCACAAGGGTAGATTGCCATGCCGCTCAGCGGCATGAGCGCTCTCATCAGAGAAGATGCGCGCAAGGGGAGCGAGGATTCGCAAAACAGGGGTCAGAAATCAGGGATTGGGTTATCAACGTTGATCATCAATTCAAGCGAATTGCAGTGGGAGTAGTTTGCAGTGTCACAAGTCTTGTTTTTGAGAGGCGGGATGGCATCTGTTCTCTGATTCCTGCTGTTATCAGTTCGGCCGTTCGCCGAAGGTGGAGCGGTGGCGGAAGCGCTCGTCGACCGGCTGGCGGTCTTTGAAACCCGACTCGACCGGGTGCCAGTGTTCGATAGTCGCCTCGCCCATGCGCCAGCAGAGCAGCACGATCTGGTCGTCGAGGCGGCAGGGAAAATCCAGCAGGCCGGCATCGAGGTCTTTCACCTGTACGCCGATGGAGTCGATCTCGGCGACGCTCTCGCGCGCCAGCCGCACCTGCGAGTCCAACTCCGCGCGCTGCTTCGCCACCTTGTCCGTGTCCACTCTCATGCCGCCGGAGAGGTAAATATGGCGGGCCAGTTCAGCCAGCTCAAGCTCGACCTGCTGAGCCGACTGCTTGCCTTCAATGGCGCGCTTCAGCAGCGACTCCAGCACCGGCAACAGAGACTGTGCTTCTTCCAGAGTGAAGGTCTTCATGGGCGAACCCCCTGTCTATAAGATACGACAGAAGAGCAAACGGAGCATGGATTGTCCGCTGGGACGCCGCAGCCGCTATAATCGGGGATCATGAAGGCCCATGTTATTGTCATGCCGAAGACCTCGGTCCTGGATCCGCAGGGCCAGACCATTCAGAACGCCCTGCGCAAGATCGGATTTGCGGATGTAACCGCGGTGCGCCAGGGTAAGTACTTTGCGCTCACGCTGACTGACGGGCTTTCACCCGAAGCTGCACGCGCCCAGGTGGAGCGCATTGCCCGCGAAGTGCTCACGAACCCGGTGATTGAAGAGTTCACCTTCCGCATTGAGGAGTAGCCTGCCGCGAAGCGCGCGTGAAATTGCAATTACAATGGCGCGTTTGCGTTGACGCGGCTATGCGGCGGTTGCTACACTAGGGAGCGTAGCTTCCTGCGCGGATTCCAGCAGTGAGTTGCGGCCGTCCTCCAGCCAGCCGTTGCCTGCGGGGTGTTTCCCAAGGAGACCAGAAGCCTTCCATGCCAGCCCACTCGGTTGCAGGGAGTGTCCCTTGTGATGACACCACGGTACAAGACGTTTGGTTGAGCACTATGGATCGGCCTCCGGCATTCCTCGTTGACGGCAATCGCAACCGAGGAGCCACCCCCAGCGGCAGGTATTTTCCGTCGCGGGAGCAAGGAATCCCGGAGCTGGCAAGTAATGGCAAAACTCCTCAATCCCGAACCCGAGAGCATAACCCTGAACACTGAATTGGAAAGCCCAACCCTCGAACCTGCGACGGAGCAAGTGCAGCCGTTGCCAGAATCCACGTCCAACCCCGTGACCGCAATCGCAGTCGAAGAACATGCGCTGGACGCCGATGCCCCAACCGAGCCTCAAGTCGAGGCCGCGCCCCTGGCGGAAGCGGAAGCCGCCCAGAAAGAAGCCACGGCAGAAACCGTATCCGCGCCAGCCGCCCCGCGCCGTCCCGCGCGCTCCAAGCCAGCATCCCGTACCAAGCCGGTGGCAGAAGTTGCGCCAGTTGCAGTGGCAACTGCGCAGACCGAACCTGAAGCTGCTCCCCAGGCCGAAGCTGAAATAAAAGCAGAGGCTCCGCAGGCCGAAACCAAACAGGCTGATGCCGCGCCCGAGCCGGTTGTCGTTGTTGCGCCCGAGCCTGCTGCTCCCGCAGCGCCGCCCGCCGCGGTCGTCGCGCACACCGAGCACGGTTTGGAATCCATGGACGACTTCTCGGCCGCGCTGGAGGCCTTTGAGCGCGAGCAGGCCGCCGAGGCCGCCGCAGTGGAAGCCTTTGGCGACAAGGTTATCGCCGGCAAGGTGGTCAAGCAGACGGACAAGTATCTGGTCATTGATGTAGGTCTGAAGTCCGAGGGGCTGGTGCCGCTCGATCAAGTTCTGGACCAGGCCGGAGCAGTCAAGTTTCAGCCCGGCGACGCAATCGATGTGGTGATTGAGCGCGAGGAGCCGGATGGCGGCTACTTGGCCAGCTACGAAAAAGCCGAGCGTATGCGCGTCTGGGAAGTGATCGAGAAGGCTGCGGCCGACAAGACTCCGCTGATGGGCACCGTTGTGAGCCGCGTCAAGGGCGGCGTCACCGTGGACATTGGGATGAAGGCGTTTTTGCCCGGTTCACAGTTGGAGATTCGCCCTGTCCGCAACCTCGACGGTTATATCGGCCAGCAAATTGAAGTTCGGGTCATCAAGCTGAATAAAAAGCGCGGCAATGTGGTGGTTAGCCGCAAGGAAATTCTGGAAGAAGAGCAGCAGGCCAAGCGGACAGCCACGCTGGAGCAGTTGGGCGAGAGCACAGTGCTGACCGGCACGGTGAAAAACCTGACCGATTACGGCGCCTTTGTTGACCTGGGCGGAATCGACGGCTTGCTGCACATTACCGACATGAGTTGGGGGCGGTTGACCCATCCCCGCGACCTGGTGAATGTGGGCGACCAGATTCAGGTAAAGGTACTCAAGTTCGACAAGGAAAAGCAGCGGGTCTCGCTGGGCTTCAAGCAATTGACGCCCGACCCCTGGCTGGATGCCACCGAACGCTACCCGGTAGGCGCGCATGTTCATGGCCGCGTGCTTTCAGTAACCGACTACGGCGCGTTTGTTGAACTGGAGCAGGGCATTGAGGGCTTGGTTCACCTCTCTGAAATGACCTGGTCCAAGCGCCTCAAACACCCCTCGAAATTGGTCAAGCCCGGTGATGAGGTTGAAACCGTTGTTCTGAGCGTGAATCCGGCCGACCGCCGCATTTCGCTTGGCATGAAGCAGTTGCTCGACAATCCCTGGGAGAACCTGAGCGAACGCTACCCGGCTGGCATGGTCGTCGAGGGCCGAGTGCGCAACCTGACCGACTTTGGCGCCTTCATCGAGATCGAGGACGGCATTGACGGACTGGTTCACGTCTCGAACCTGAGCTGGACCAAGCGCGTCAAGCATCCTTCGGAGATCGTCAAGAAGGGTGAAAAGGTGAAGGCTGTTGTTCTCGGCGTTGAGCCGCAGAATCGCCGCCTCTCGCTTGGCATCAAGCAGTTGCAGCCTGATGTTTGGGAGAGTTTCTTCGCCACCCATCGCGTAGGTGACCTGGTGCACGGCAAGGTGCTGCGCACAGCGCAATTTGGCGCTTTTGTCGAGATTGCCGAGGGCGTCGAAGGCCTCTGCCATATCTCCGAGGCTGGCGACGAGGCAGGCGCCAAGCTGGAAACCGGACAGGAGAACGAGTTCAAGATCATCAAGATCAACGTGGAAGAGAAAAAAGTGGGTCTCAGCCTGCGTTCGGTCGGCCACGAGGCCAGCCGCGCTCAGGTGGAACAATACAAAAAAGAGAGCCACAAGGCTCCCGTCTCCAGTTCCACCACGACCCTGGGCGATCTGATCAACTGGCACAAGAGCGAGCGGTAAGGCGTTCTGCTCCAACAAATACAACAGCGGCCATCCTTCGGGGTGGCCGCTGCTGTTTGTGCGGTTTATGCTTTGTTTTGCCAAAACTGCCGCAGCACAAGGACAATTCCCAGCGCGGTCAGCACACAGGCGAGCGCGAAGAGGAAGGCGCTCGGATAGCCATACAGGCCAATGAGCGCGCCGGCGATGGGTCCGGTAAGGAAAAAGGAGACGTCGGCGAAGGCGGTGAAGACGCCCAGCGCCGCACCGCGATTGTTGGCGGGGACGCGCTTGACGGCTTCAACGCCAATGGCGGGAAAAACCAGCGAAAAGCCAAAGCCGGACAGGCCTGCGGCGCCAAGGGCCATCCACGGCGAGGAGGCGCGCCAGAGCAGGAGCAGCCCCAGCGATTCCACCGTCAGACAGACCATGGCCACCGGGAATCCGCCAAAGCAGTTAATGGCCTGCATAAAGAGCAGGCGCGCGGCGACGAAGGCCAGTCCAAATGCTGTCAGGCAGAGGGCTGCGCCTGTCCAGTGGCGGCTCAGGTAGAAGAGGGTGACAAAGGTGGCCAGGGTGCTGTAGCCAATGCCGCCCAACGCCAGGGCCATGCCGTGCGGAGCCACGCGGCCCGCGACATGGCTGAAGGGAAGATGCTCACCGGCTGCAACCCTCACGGCGCTTTTGCGGCCGGCGAGAACCAGGCTGAAAAGGCCGAGAAGCAGAATGAGCAGGCCGATGGATGCGAGGCCCCATTGCGGATTTCCGCATAGCGAATCCATCGCGACGCCCAGCGGCGCGCCCAGCGCCATGGCGCCATAGGTGCTGATGCCGTTGAAAGAGATGACCCTGGCGGTCTGCGATGCTCCAGCGCTGCTGATGCCCCACAAGGTTGAACCCGTTGAGCCAAGGCTTTCGCCCACGCCCAGCACCAGTCGGCTCAGCAGCAGCGTGGCCAGGCTGAGCCAGGGAAGGGCATGCAGCGCAGCGGCGGCCATCAGCAGCGCGCCGCTCAGCGAGCAGCCCGCCATCCCCCAGAGCACGGAGACTTTGGCGCCGGCGCGGTCGCTGATGCGGCCTGCCCAGGGGCGGCTCGCCAGCGTGGCAATGTACTGGATGCTGATGACCAAACCGGCGATGGCAGCGCTGTAGCCCATGTGCCAATGCACATAGGGCGGCAGTACGGCCAGTGGCAACCCTATGGAGAGATAGCAGATAAAGGTGAAGTAGACGAAGCTGATCAAGTGCATGGTGCCAGCGCGAGCGGCGGGGGAAGACAGTGCTGGAGCGTCGGCTTGGACGTTGGTGGACATGGATGAGGACAGGAATCCGCGGCCGGGAGTGGCTACTCCTCAATTATATCGGAGGCGGTGAGTGGACAGAGCGGCCCGGAGCCGAGAGAAGTTTCTGGAAATAGTGTCGGCCGGGACTTTATCGGTATCCCACCTATTTTGCAGAAAAACGCGGAATGGATGGAGCACGCAAGTTTAGAACAGCAGCTAGAATTCTTTAGCGCAACAGGTATTCGAGCGTCGTGCTCAGGTCGGTTTTGTCATCGCGATACTTCACGATGACCGGCGCGTAGAGGCTCAAGCCCCACTCGTGGCTCTGGGGATGGCCCTTGCCCTGGCTGACGGCGCGGGAGCCGGGAACGACGACGGCGTTTTCAGGAATAATGAGCGGCGACTCGCCACGGGCGCGCAAAATTTCTCCATTGACCAGATCGTAGACCGGAGTTCCGCGGGTGAGGATGGTTCCGGCGGCCAGCACCGCGCCTTTGCGCACCAGCGTTCCCTCGTAGACGCCGCAGTTGCCGCCCACCAGCACATCGTCCTCGATGATGACAGGGCAGGCGTTGACCGGCTCGAGCACTCCGCCGATCTGTGCCGCGGCGCTCAGATGGACGCGTTTGCCAACCTGGGCGCAGGAGCCGACCAGCGCGTGCGAATCAACCATGGTGCCCTCGTCCACCCAGGCTCCGGTGTTGATGTACATGGGCGGCATGCAGACGACGCTGCGGGCCACGTATGCGCCGGAGCGCACCGAAGAGCCTCCTGGAACCATGCGAACCCCGTCTTCCGGGGCAAATTGGCGCGCCGGAAAGGTGCTCTTGTCCACAAACGAGAGGCCCGCGGCGGGAAACGATTGCAGCACACCCAGGCGAAAGCCCAGCAGAATGCCGCGTTTGACCCAGGCGTTGACCCGCCAGCCCGTCGGCGCTGTGGCGTCGGGCTGGGCGGCACGCACCTCGCCGCTTTCCAGGGCCGCGCGCAACAAATGGAAGACCGCCATGGCTTCCTGATCGCCGATGGCATTGGGTCCGGCGGCAAATTGTCGCTCAATATCGTTTTGCAGTTGGGTGATGGTCATCATCGCATCCTGAGTTTATCAACCGAGAGGGGCGAAGGACCAAATTCTGCTTGACCGCTGGCCGCCGGCGCAACTCGCCCTGACATCAGGCTGCGGCGCCAGTGGGCATATCGCCGTGCTTTTGCCGGGGGATGCGAACCGGCTGCAGCCGGAAGGAGTTGTTGCCTTCAGGAATCATTGCCAGCGAAATGGAAGCACGATCCGGCTTGGTGTGCATGTGGCGGGATTCCAGCCAGGCGCACAGCCTCGGATCGAAGATATCCGGTTCATTCCGCCAGAAATTCGGCTTCAGCCAGCACTCAATCTGCAGATGATCCAACTGCAACTCGATGCTCGAAATGTGTTTGGGGAAATAGCGCCGGACATTTCTCACGCCCACATGAAGTCCGGTAACTCCGCGTCCCTTGCTTTGTGTCTTGACCACCATACGCACCTGCCGATCAACGCTGGACAAGGTCAGTCTAAGGGGCGTGTTCAAGGAAGACCTTTGCGGGAAGATGAAAACCGCGGTAAGGTGTTCTCATTTGAAACTCGCCGGCGGTAATTTCGTTTCGGGAAAATGTGAATTTCATCGTTCTAATCGTTCATGCGGGAGCTGTCCAGGCCTCCCACTAACGTCCCTCGAGTCATTCATAAGCGAAAACTGTGCAGAAAAGATGAAAGCACATTCAAGAATGGATGAATAATCGCCGGACAATCGAAAACAAACTTGTCCCTGGGTGTGAGCGGGAAGCTCCACCGCGAGTTGCAAGATGCTTTTCGATGCAAGGGGCTACTTGAGAAGCAGTCCCGCAGCCGAGGCCACAATCCCCAGCACCGAAAAGGCTAGCCCCAGGAACCAGTAAGCGCGCTTGCGGGTCAGCAGCGTGATCGAGGTGATCACCAGGCCGATCTCCAGCAGCGCCTCGCCCAGATCGAAGCGGTCGGCGCGGGCTTCGGCCTTCTCCACCTTCGCCTCTAGCGCCTCGGCTTTTTCCTGCTCGTCTTTCAGGTTTTCGGCCCACTTGTCCTGGTGGTCGGCATAGCTTTGGGCCAGTTTTTTAGCGCCGTCCTTGTCCGTGATGGCCACCACGCTCAGCAGATCAGCGGCCAGTTGTGTGTCGTTAGAGCGAATCTTGTGCGCCTGGTAGTAGTTCCACTGGTCGGTAGCCTTGTTCTGGTCGAGAATCGCCTCGGTATGAGTGCGATGACCCAGCACTGTAACCACCGCCACCAGCACCGCGACCACGCTCATGGTAAAGGCGACCGGACGCAGCGACTTTTCGTGTCCGGCGTGCTCGGCTTGCTCCTGCAACTCCTGCGCTTCGTTGGCTTCCATTTTGGGGACCTCCATCATTCATTGAGAATGCAATTGCGCGCTACTTCCGCTTCCAGCGCACACCGTCCTTGGAGTCTTCGATGACCACGCCTTTTTCCGCCAGCTCATTGCGAATGGCGTCGGCGCGGGCGAAGTTGCGCTGCTTTTTCTCGCGCGTCCGCTCGGCCACCAATGCGTCGATGGCCTCATCGGTGAGCGATTGCGCAGCCAACAGCTCCGGCGCAACCTCGGCCATGCGGCCTGCCTGCTCGGCCCACTCCAGCGCGCGGCGCGTAGCCTCGGCGTCGCGGTCCTCCATCACGTCAAAGACCGCGTCAAAATCAGCCAGTACGGCCAGAATCGCGTCGCGGTCGCCGGCCTTCAGCTCTCCCTGGTCCATGGCCGAATTGGCCGCGCGCAACAGGTCAAAGATCGGCGCGCGCGCCTCGGCGGTATTCAAGTCGTTCGCCAGCGCGGCCATGTACTCAGCCTGCGCTTTCTTCGCCGCCTCTTGCAACGCGAGATTTTCACCGAGCGCGAAACCGCTGCTCGTCAGCCGCTGCTTGAAGATCCGCAGTCGCTCGATGGCCGCCGTCGCCTCAACGAGTCCGTCAAAGGTGAAATTGAACTGATGCCGGTAGGGCACTGAGATCAGCGCCAGCCGGATCGCCGACGCCTTGTAGCCCTTCAGTAGCAGGTCGCGCAAGGTATAAAAGTTGCCCTCGCTTTTGGACATCTTCCGTCCGTCCACCAGCAGAAAGCGCACGTGCATCCAGTGGCGCGCAAAGGTTTTATGGGTCACGCTCTCGCTCTGCGCAATCTCGTTTTCGTGGTGCGGAAAGATCAAATCCTCGCCGCCGGCGTGCAGATCGAAGCTCTCGCCCAGGTACTCCATCGCCATCGTCGAGCACTCGATGTGCCAGCCCGGACGGCCGCGGCCGATCGCCGTTTCCCACGAAGTTTCACCCGGCTTGGCCGCCTTCCACAGCGCAAAGTCCCGCGCTGAGTCCTTTTCGTACTCGTCCAGGTCCACCCGCGCGCCGTCTTCCATGCCGGAGAGATCCTTTTTGCTTAATTTTCCATACTCCGGAAATGCAGCGAGGCGAAAGTACCAGCTTCCGTCCTCGGCCTGATAAGCCGCACCTGCCGCAGCCAGCCGCTCCACCAGCTCCACCATGCGCGGAATGTGCTCGGTGGCGCGCGCTATCACCTCTGGCCGCTGGACGCGCAGCGCTTCCAGATCCTCGAAGAAGGCCCGCTCATAGACCGCCGTGTACTCGCCAATGGGCACGCCGGCCTCGGCCGCGTTGCGGATGATCTTGTCATCCACGTCGGTAATGTTCATCACGTGGCGTACGTTCGTGCCGGTCAGCTTGAGAAAGCGCCGCAGCACATCCACTTGCAGAAAGGTGCGGAAGTTGCCGATGTGGCCGTAGTCGTAGATCGTGGGACCGCAAGCGTACATGCGCACGGTTTGGCCGTCCGAGGGCGCTAGCAAGTCCACTTGCCCCGTGAGGGTATTGAAAAGGCGCAGAGTCATCGGTCGAACTTCCTGCTCGATAAACGATTGATATTGCCGCAGATTTGGCCACTTTGATTGTAGCAGCGGGCGATTCCACTGCGAAATGCGCAAGGCCCCCGCTCCGGCACTCGGTTGGTAAATGCCTCTTGTTGAATCGGATGGAGTTCGCGGGCAAGCCTGAACTGTTCATTTGCGCTGGAATGTTCGATTTCGGCCTATAACAACGCGGCTTCGTGTGCTATTCTCACTTCGTCTGCCGAGTTGGGCACAGGGGTGCGCAAACGATGATGTCAAAACTGAGAGATCTCCCGCTGCCGGCCGTTTTTTCAACTTCAATAAAGCTGCGTGGTTGGCCGAAGACTCTTCTCTGTTTGCTGCTTTTGCTGGGTGGCGCCGCTGCTGCGCGGGCGCAAATGATCATCTATGTCCCCTGCGATCAATCTTCTAATCCGCCATGTAATGAGCAAATACACACCATCAATTCCGGAATTGCAGTTTCCGCTCAAGCCGGAGGACAAGGCGCTATCATATATGTCGCTCCCGGCTCCTATGCCGAGTCGTTCACTTTCCCGGCATGGCCCCTCACAATCAAATGTAATGGTGCGCCCGGCTCCTGCGCGATTGAAGCCAATGCTTACCCCTTTGCGGTCAATTTTGCGAACGGCGTGGGCCGCGACAGTGTTCTCGACGGTTTCACCATCGACTTCGCTGGAGATCCCTACGCTCCTTATGAGAAAATTACCTCCGGTTCCGTAACTTACACTACTCACCAAGCTACGGGGGGAATCTCAGTCACGGGCGGATCCTCCCCGACAATTAAAAATAACACCATCTCATACAATGCGTGCGGCGGCATCGTATCGGTAGACAGCTATCCTCTGATCCAGAACAACGTGATCAGCAACACCTATTTTCCTGAAGATAATGTACTAGGAACTTGTTTCGAAGGTACTTGGTCCACCAGACCCCCTCCGCTTCCTCTTTTTCCGAATTATGGTTTTCCTTCAACGCCTATCTTTCTTGGATTCAGCGCAGATACAAAGCCGGTGATGCCGGCTATTGTCTCTGGGAACACCATTGAAAACAATGTATTCTACTCCAACCAACAAAACGTTCCCGTTGGCACTATCAATGTTTACTTCGATGACAATTCTTCCGAGGATCTGTCTTTTTATGATTATTCCCCGTTTCCACCGAATTCCCCGCCTGCCCCTTATTCGGCCCCTTATATGGTAGTGCAGCCCTGGGAGAATAACTCGCCCTGGCAGGAAACTTATTATGTGATTGAAAACAACATTGTGCGCAACAATACTACCAACGGCTACGGCGGAGGCATGGTGATTGCCGCGCCCGGAATTGTCGCGCAGAACCAGATTTACGGAAATAATTCGAGCAACGAGGCCGGGGGGGTGCTCATCCTGGGGCCTTCATTTTATGAAGATGATAAAGTGATCAATGCTCCCTGGGACGGTCCACCGGCGGAATTGTTTATTAATAACACGGTTGCATATAACACCTCTGACGGTGACGGTTCGCAAATCGAGGTCGCCGATCCCACGCAATTAGAGTTCGCCAATAACATTATCGTGGGAGATGACACAAATTCTGCTGTTCTGATTGATCCCGGCTATTATCCATTGTATTATGAATTAGCATACGGCGGAGGTTCGGATGTAGGTAGTTACGCGTCAGGCGTAGAGCTCACTGACGCGATTTTCGATCACAATGACATCTATAATTCCGTCGGCCCTGCCTTCAACGGAAACGGCATTATCTCCAATCCCGCGGGAAGCAACGGCAATATCTCCGTCGATCCGCTCTTTGTCGATGCCAGTACTGATCAAACCAAGGCCGACTATCATCTGCAAACTGGCTCGCCTGCCATCGATGCAGGCAATACCAGTGCCTTGCAGCAGTTGACAAACCTTACCTACCCGCTCGCCACGGACTTTTCTCTTACCGGCAACGGCAATCCCCGCGTTCAGGACGGCACGGGAGCAGGTTATCCCATCGTGGACATGGGTCCATATGAAACCGCTGGCGCGCAGGAAAGCGCTCCTACCACGCTCCTGCTTACTCCCGGATGGTGGACGCCCTACGGCTTCACCGAGCTGCCGCTTACCGCGCAGCTTCTCTCCCCCAATGGAATTCCTAGCGGAACAGTTACATTCTATGTAAATGGCGTTTCGATTGGAACGGCAAACATCGATTATTCCACCGGAATGGCTTCCATCCGGACGCCGCATCTGGCGCAGGGCCAAACTACTTTGACGGCTACTTATGCCGGGAATGGCAGCTTCTCGCCCGCAGTTTCCGTCGCGGTTCTGGTATTTGTGTGGCCCGATAATGTCACATTAACTTTAACTTCGTCGCAGAATCCTTCTATTGTGGGAAGTTCAGTTACATTTACCGCAAATCTGGTTTCGACCAGCAATGGAACACCGAACGGGCAGGTCCAGTTCACCCTCGATGGAAACCCTCCTTTTTTAGTAGATATTGATCCCAGCGGCAACGCCAGCTTTACCGCCTCCGCTGATTCGCTGACTCTTGGCTATCACACCGTCACCGCGGATTATCCTGGCACGATCGACTTTGGCGGCGGATATGAGACGCTTACTCAGCACGTGACCTATCCGCCAGTTCAGCAAACCCTCACATCCTCGCTCAATCCCAGCGCTCGCTTCCAACCCATTACGCTGACCACAACCATCAGCTCAACCTATGCAACGCCCACGGGCAGCGTCACATTTACCGACGGGAGTATTGTTCTGGGAACGGTGCCTGTGACCACGGTCTCCAATGGAGTGGTGACGGCATCTCTCACCACCACTGGCGTTATCGCGGGCGCGCAGACGGTTACCGCAACCTACTCCGGTGACAACAACTTCCAGAGCAACTCGGTCAGCATCATTCAGAATGTCATCGGCTTTCTTTCTACGACTACGCTGAACTCCATCACTCCCGCCAAGCTCTATGTCAGCGAGCCGGCAACCATCACTGCGCAAGTTACCGGCCTGGACGGCGCGCCCACCAATACGATTACATTCACCGATAACGGCGCCAGCATTGGCACAGCCACACTCAACGCCTCCGGAATCGCCACGCTGACTTATGCGTTCCCCGCCGCCGGCAGCCATAGCGTTGTCGCCAATTACAATGGCGACGATAACTACGACACGAGCAGCTCGGCGCCTTATACCGTAACTGTGATTATCAATGACAGCGAAACCTCGCTTTCAGTTACTCCCGCGCAGGTTTATACCTATCATCCGATTACTCTTACTGCCGCCACAACTTCGCAGAGCGCCGCGACATTCAACGTTGTGCCCAACGGCTCCATCAACTTTCTTGATAACGGCGCGTCGCTCGGCACGGCAACATTGGCCAATGGCGTGGCAGGCATTACGAACATATTCACGCAGCCCGGCACCCAAAGCCTCGTCGCCAGTTATCCCGGCAACGCTGCATTTCTGCCCAGCGAGTCTCCTGCTCAAGTGATCGTGGTCAATCCAACTCCCACCGCAACTACACTTACTTCAAGCGTCAATCCGCAGGAAATTGGCTCGCCCGTCACCTTCACCGCAACAGTATCGGCGGACGCCACAACAACCATCACTCCGCCGGGCACGGTTACTTTCTTTGACGGCACCAACTCGCTTGGCACAGTCACAGTGGGCGCAGCGGGCACGGCCGCTTACACCACCTCGTCTCTTACCATCGGGCAGCATGCAATTACGGCATCCTACACCAGCTCGACGATGGCTTTTCTGCCCAGTGTCTCGTCCGTGCTGAATGAAAATATCGTTGCCGCCCTGGGCGCTTTTACCATCAATGTTTCACCCAGCGCGATGTCGCTTTATGCAGGCCAAGTTACGCAGGGTGTCAATGTTGTACTAACTTCAAGCGGAGGATGGGACCGGACGGTTACTTTGTCCTGTGGCAATATTCCCCCGGGGCTCACCTGCAACTTCTCGCAGACATCCATCCCCGACGCAAAGGGCAGCTCGCAACTTATCATTCAGACCACTGCGCCCCACCCCGCATCTGCATCTTCAAAAGGGAATTCCGGTCGTCTGCATAAAGCTTCAGGCATGGCTCTGGCGGCACTGGCTTTGATCCTGATTCCATTTCGCCGTATGAACCGCCGGCTGCGGCGCATTCTTTCGGCTTTCGTCCTGGCGGCCCTGTTCACAGCGATGAATGGCTGCGGCGCGCCCTCTGACGCCGGTGGAACTCCGCAGGGAGTTTATACCTTCCTGGTTAGCGCGACTTACTCCGGCTATGGCACGACAATAACGCAAAGCGCCGACTTCACTCTGACGGTCAAGCCGCTCTTCTAGCAGAAGATCTCGAACGGTCTTACTTTCCGCGGTACTCCTGGAATAACTCCGGGAACTGCTCTCGGAGAGCCTCGATCTTAGGCCGGTCGCAGACCTGAATATAGGGATTATCCGGATGATAGAGCGCGTAATCCTGATGATAGGACTCGGCATCGAAAAACTTCTGCAAAGGCACAACCTGGGTCACTATCGGCTTGGGAAAAACCTTCGCGGCATCAAGCTGCGCAATGTACGAGAGGCTGAGGGCGCGCTGCTCGTCATTGGTGTAAAAGATGGCCGAGCGGTAGGAGGTGCCCACATCAGGCCCCTGCCGATTGAGCTGCGTGGGGTCGTGCGCCACGGCGAAGAATATCCGCAGAAGTTCTCCATAAGTGATTTTCGCCGGATCGTAGACTACTCGCACGGACTCTGCGTGCCCGGTATTCTGCTTCGTGACTTGGTCGTAGGTCGCGGTTGCCGCGGAGCCTCCCGCATAGCCCACTGTCGTTGCGAGCACACCTTTTACGCGCTCAAAGACCGATTGTGTGCCCCAGAAGCAGCCCCCTGCAAAGACGGCCGTCTGCCGACTGGAAGTGTGAGCCAGCGTGGCGTCGCGCGCGGGAGCCGGAATCGCAGCTTTTTCCCTCGTTTGGCCGCCGGCATGACCCGTCAAGGCGATCATGGATGCAACAATTGTCGAATGCACTGCAAACGAAATGAACATAGGCTCTCCGTGGACTCTCATTAATCTCGCTGAACATGAGATGATTGCTGGCCGCAAAAGTTACAGGACTCGGCAAGGTTTCGGTGTATATTACAGCCTGTCAGTATTTTATTCATTCTGCCACTTCAAATCACGGAGACAATCATGCGCTGCTTTCGCCTGTTGAACTCAGTATTTCTCGCCGCGGCCCTGTTCTGCGGCCTGCTTGCCGTTCCGGCATCTCTTGGCGCCCAAAAGCCTTACCACATTGTTGACCGCTGGAAGATTGGCGGCGATGGCTTTTGGGATGATCTAACCGCCGATGGGCAGGCTCATCGCCTTTACCTCACCCACGGCCTCCGCGTCGATGTAGTCGATACGCTGTCCGGCAAGCTCGTCGGCTCAATCACTGGCCTGCACGGTACCCATGGCGTTGCCCTCGACAACGCCGGAAAAATCGGTTATATCTCCGACGGCGGCGCTAACGCCGTGGTTGCCTTTGACCGCGCCACGCTGGCCATTGTTGCCACCATTCCTGCAGGAACCGGCCCCGACGCCATCGTCTTCGAGCCGGCCACGCAGACCGTCTGGGCCTTCAATGGCCGCAGCAAGGACGCAACGGTGATCGACGCTGCGACACGCAAGGTTGTCGCCACCATTCCTCTGCCCGGCAGGCCGGAGTTCGCCGCCGTAGATGGCAAGGGCTTGGTCTTCTTCAATATCGAAGACAAGAGCGAGATCGGTCGCCTGGACGCGCGCTCGCTCAAGCTCACCGCCGAGTGGCCGATCACCAGCTGCGAGGGGCCCAGCGGCCTGGCCATTGACATGGCCGGCAACCGACTTTTCCCGGTTTGCGGCGGCAAAGTGATGGGCGCGCTGGACGCCAACACAGGCAAGGTGCTCGCGACTCCGAGGATTGGAAATGGCCCCGATGGCGCCGGCTGGGACGCCAAAGACAAGCTGGCCTTCGCCTCCTGCGGTGAGGGCGTCCTCTCGGTGATCGATGCCGGCGCTCCCGGCTATCCAACCATCGAGACGCTGCCCACGCAGCGCGGTGCGCGCACCATGACCTATGACGCCGCTACCGACCGCATCTATCTGCCCACAGCCGAATATGGTCCCGCTCCCGCGCCCACGCCGGAGAATCCCCGCGCCCGCCCGTCCGTCGTCCCAGGTAGCTTTACCATCCTGGTCGTCGGCCGGTAACGAATCCGCCTGCTACCACAAACGAACGGGCGTTTCATTTTTTTGTGTACTTACTACCCCAGCGCATAAAGTTTGTGCGCTGGGGTTCTAGGTTTGCGAGAAGGATGAGCATCCGGCTGGTTGGGCGCTACAAAATACTTCTTGTGAAGTGGGATGTTTCAGAGGATAATTCTGTTGCCATTTCTTCACAACTTTGGCGGTTTTGAATCAAAGGAGAAGACTCGTGCACAATAATCCTGTCGCAGTCGTGCTTTTAGCAATTTGTCCTTTACTCATAGCTCAACAACCGCAACCCGCTCCTCAAACGCCTGCCGCTGCGCAACAAGCTGCCACGACGGCACCGCCGTCTCCTCATACGCTTCTTGATGGCACACCCGTAAAACTGCGGCTAAGTCAAACGATATCCTCCGCAGACACGAAGGTAGGGCAGGAAATCCCCTTTGAGGTCGTTGAAGACGTCAGCGTAGATGGACTAGCAGTTCTCCCCAAAGGATCGACCGCGATTGCAACCGTGACAACTTCAGAACACAAGAAGAGCATGGGACGCGCCGGCAAGCTGGATATTGCCATTAGTTACGCACGGCTCAAGGATCAGGAGAAGATCGCACTCAGGGCGACACAAGAGAATAAAGGTGGTGGCCATGTAGGAGCTATGACTGGAGCTATTGTTGCTACATCCATCGTCTTCTTTCCCGCCGCGCCGCTTTTTCTATTCGTTCATGGTAAGGATATCTCGATTCCCCAAGGTACAGAGATCACTGCATTCGTCGAGGGCGATATGCACCTGAATATGGCAAACTTTGCTGACACTCCAGCATCTCCAGTGCTCCCTCAAACTTCAGCAGCTCCAGCCCTTCCCGTTCAAGTATCTTTAGTGATCGATTCAACTCCAGCAGGAGCTGATATTGAAATCGACGGAGCATTTGTTGGCAACACGCCTTCAACGGTAACGGCCACTTCCGGCAGTCATCAAATCGCCGTCAAGAAAAAAGGATTTACCGACTGGACCAAGACACTCAACGTCACTGGTGGCACGGTTCATTTGAACGCTGAACTGGAGCAGGCTCCGAAGAAGTAATGTTCAGCCGCGCTTTTGCGAAAGATGCGATACTATTTGCGATGAGCTGAAAATCCATCTTAGTTCTCTGCAGCGTCAGACCGTTTCTATTTATCTTCTAATGGCGCATATCTGACCAATGCGAACGAGGATCAAGAATAATCGTTCTGAATCGAACGAAAGCCAGTTATAACCTGAAAGGATGTTTCATGAGAAAACCAATTGCGATATTGGCCCTCTTTATGGGTGTTTTGCTGTTTGCCCACGCACAGGGCACAACTGCCTCCAAGAAAGCAGCGGCGCCCGACGCCATTCATTCGTATTTGCAACCGCTGGTGAACAACCACACGATCGCCGGAGCTGTGACGCTTGTTTCCACCAGAGACCACACGGTTTATCTGAAAGCCGCCGGTTTTCGCGACCTGTCATCGAAGGCTCCCATGCCGGCAAACGCCTTGTTCTGGATTGCATCAACTTCAAAGCCAATGACCGCTACCGCGCTGATGATGCTGGTGGATGAAGGCAAGGTCAATCTTGATGACCCGGTGGAAAAATATCTCCCGGAGTTCAAAGGGCAAATGGTCAATCAGACATATGCCGATTCAGCACATAAGTCGAAGGAAGCAGCGGGCGAGCAGAAGTTGGTTCCGGCAAATCATCCCATCCTCGTGCGAGAGATTCTGAGTCATACCAGCGGCCTGCCGTTCAAGTCGAAGATGCAACCCGGCGCGCTGGATCTGCTGCCTCTCAAGGATGCCGTGCGCAGTTTTGCCGCGGAGCCGCTGATTTTTCAGCCAAACACAGATTATTCGTATTCAAACGAAGGCCTGAACACCGCGGCGAGAATCATTGAAGTGGTGAGCGGCATTCCCTATGAGCAATTCATGCAGGAGCGGCTTTTCGATCCGCTGGGCATGAAGGATACAACATTCTGGCCCAACATTGAGCAGATTCGCAGGCTTGCGAAAACTTACAAACTGGACGCGAAAACCAAGGATCTGATGGAAGTTCCCATCGATCAGTTGACTTACCCGCTCGATGATCGGCAACACCGGTATCCGATGCCGGCCGGGGGGCTGTTCTCCACCGCTGAAGACGTCTCAAAGTTTTGCCGGATGATTCTGAATGGCGGCGCGCTCAATGGCAAGCGATACATTTCTGCAAATGCGCTACAGGAGATGACCAGCAGGCAGAACGGTGGCCTGGGCGGAACGAGTTATGGTTTTGGTTGGGGCGTCTCCGCAAGCGGTTTCGGCCATGGCGGCGCATTCAAGAATGCAATGGAAATTGACCCTGTGAAGGGCCGAATACTCATCTTCATGGTCCAGCAGGATGGGCCGTGGGGGACACCGGAGGGCGATGCGATTGTTTCCACGCTGCAACGGCTTGCGGATGAGATGGTTGCCGCACACCCAGCCATTCCTGCAGCCAGCGGGCGTGTGCCTTAACTTCGACGAGTCTCCCAGGTCTGGATTATCAGACCTGGGAGACCCTCAAGATCTTCCGAACTCAAATGCTCCCCGCCCTCAAAGTGCATTTTGAGCGCTCCATAGTTTCGTTGAAATACTGCTTTCATGTTTGCCGGCAGCACAACGAAAACCGGCAGGCCAGGAGTTCATCCCAGCCTACCGGATTTGCGCAAATACTGCTTCTTACTGTCCGCTGTTCACTGTCAGCTGCGTTACGGCACAAAGACGCGCAGACGGACGTGCCATTTGGTGCTTTCGCCCGGCTTCAGCGTGACCATGCCGGTGTTCGTCGCGCCCCACTCCTTGCCGAATGGGTCGCCAAAGTTGAATTGATGTTCGACAGCCACGAATTGCTTGGCTGGCGGCGCATAAACCTGGATGGCCTTGATCTCCGGCGACAAGCCCTCAATCTTCACGCCATAGTGCGCGGCCGGATCGGTAATTTCCACCGTGGCTATGCCGGCCTTCCAATCAATGTGGTTCCAGTTGTCGTCAAAGAACTCCGTACCCAGCGCCTTGCCTCCTGGCTCGCGCATATCAAAGCGAGTGCCGGCCACGGGCAGGATTTTGCCGGTGGGGAAGACGTTGTCGTAGTTATCCACTTCAGCTACCGTTGAGGCCGGCACACGCAAACGCGCCTGTGTGCGGTCGCCTGACGGCAGGTTGAAATACGGATGCCACGCAATGGCCATCGGTTCGGAGGCGGCGCCTACGTTGTGCGCCACAATGGTGGCATCCACCGCATCCGCCGTCAACGTGATGGTCACCACCAGGTCGGTCTTTGACAGCCAGTGGCCGCCAAAGTCGCCGGCGTGGATGATGCCAGTCACTTGCTCGCCGCCCGGCGTCTTCTTCACAGTCACGTCGCTGGCTTGGGACTTCAGAATCAGTCCGTGCATGGCGTGGCGCTCGGCGGTGGGAAGCCTGCCGCTGCTGTTGGCCGGCAATGTCAGTGTGTGGCCCTGCCAGGCGGTGGTAATGGTTTTGCCGTCGGCCGACAGCTTGCCGCGAATGCGGTTGGGGTAGGGAACCAGAAACGCCGCGCCCAGCCGGTAGCCCAGATCGCCGTTGGCGGTGTCTTCCTGGTCAAGCATCTTGGCCGCTGTGGCCAGTTCTTCCGGCATCAGCACGTCGATGTTGCCCTTGCCGGGGAAGTTGGCGGTCACCTGCAAGACTTCCATGCCGCGGCCTGGCAAGATGGTGACGCTGGTGAACTCCGGCTTGGTGGTGCTGACGGCGGCACGGCTCAGGGTGACGATCTTCTGGCCGCCGATCTCGGTAACGGCCTGGGCCTGGCTGACCAGCGAGAGCGAGCCGGCCATCAGAACCGGCAGGGCAAGGGGCAGCAGAACAACTGCGTAAATAAGAGTCTTCATCTCCATCCATCCTTCAATGTGTAATCGATTTTTCCGGAGCAGGCTCGCCGATGGGTCCACTTTCACGACGGCAAAGAGCGCACTCCGGACGCAGCGCCATTTTACGCCACGCCGTCTGCTGTTGCTCAAAGCATAGTGAGTGACTGCGGCGGCGCAAGCAAAAGGCAGTGCCAGCTGGGTGCCCATCTTTAGTGCATTCATTCAGTTCCCGGCACTTGGGCCACTTGCCAGCCCAAGGGTACTCCAAGTGTGTATCCGATGGCAGTGAAATGTAGGTCTTAGCTCCCCGGTTCCCAAAAGCGAGGGACCGGGGGCACCCTCGGCGGCGGGTGACTTCATTATCGAGACCGGGACCAGTCGCCTACACGGTTTCTCGAAGAGGCAAAGGCGAAGATGCGGTCACGAAAAAGTGCTGTAAAAGAGGTGTTTTTTCGCACGAAACGGGCAAAAAAGCGTGTTTTCGGACCCCCAAAACGGTGGTTTTTCGGGGTTTGTGTTTACTGATGAGTACACATGGATGGTTGGTGAAGATGTTTATTATGTGTAACTTGCA